>OFGK01000075.1_pt1 | contig 103392 bp, 110 predicted proteins | sample 1521771 | NCBI WGS metagenome assembly OFGK01 (sample SAMEA3504088, study PRJEB24116) | mouse gut metagenome | biome: mouse gut; feature: mouse-associated habitat; material: faeces | place: Denmark | collected 2011 | reverse complement strand
AAAAAAGGAATCTGAAAGCCTTATATTTACTGGCTTAAAGATTCCGAGAGATTATTTTACAAAAGGGAGGAAAAAATATTTTACTCAAAATAAAGATTTCAGATTTGGGATTATAGCAGTAATTGAAGACACATCAATTGGAAAGGCAGATTTAATTTTTACAATTAATGGATTATTTTTAGATAAGGCGTTTACAGGTTTATCTGAGAAACCAGAGGTGACTGCGTATGATCAGATAAGGTATCATGGAAGTAAAATTCACTTAGAAAGTAAGCAGTATAGTAATAAAGAAATTCATATGGACAAGCTGTGGCAATTAATTCAATCTTTGTCAGATTCTGCCGCAGAATATTCATCTAAAAATAATGAAACACGTTATGACGCTGCATTGATGCTGGAAGAATTAGAGACATTTTAAAGAATATTGAAAATGGAAAATATTAAATGTTAAAAACTAAATGTACAAAGGAGAATATGAAAATGGAAGATGAATATAGATGTTCAGATTAATAATTTGAGCATTAATGAAAAAAATGAGGAGCTCCATGTCTGCTTAAATGCGGATGGAAAAATAAGAAATGAAGATTTAAAAACGATTTTGGAGAATGCAGATTTAATTTAGGAAAGTGTCTGTATCATATAGAATTTACTGTCTGCGCGGACTTTTGGCAGACGAGGATACTGCTAGGTTCATATTTGCGAAAATTTACGAAAATATATAAAAATTAACTTGAAACGTATCGGTACATGAGATATACTAATTTTAAAATAGACTCGGCAACGTTACCGAGAAAATTAAGGTAAATTTTATAGGAGAAGAAGTATGAGGGCAAGTGGTGTTTTATTACCGATATCCAGTATACCATCTGCATATGGAATCGGGACATTTTCAAAGGAAGCATATGAATTTGTTGATTTTTTAAAGGAAGCAGGGCAGGCTTATTGGCAGATTTTGCCGCTGGGACCGACAGGATACGGTGATTCGCCTTATCAGTCTTTTTCTACTTTTGCAGGAAATCCTTATTACATAGATCTGGAAGAACTGATTGATGCAGGCTTCATCACGAAAGAGCAGTGCGAAAGCTGTGACTGGGGTGGAAGTGAAGCCTATGTAGATTATGAAAAAATATATCTTTCACGTTTTAAAATATTAAAGGAAGCTTTTAAAAACAGCAGGATAGAAGATAATAGCGATTTTAAGGTTTTTGTTGAGGAAAATGATTTCTGGCTGGGAAATTATGCACTGTATATGGCAGTGAAAGATTATTTAGGCGGAAATAGCTGGATAGAATGGGAAAAAGATATACGGTTAAGAAGAACGGAAGCAGTTGAAAAATATAGTGAACTGCTTAAGGAAGAAATACTGTTTTACCAGTTTCAGCAATACTTGTTTGCTGATCAGTGGACGCGGCTTAAGAAATATGCCAATGACAATGGAATAAAAATTATTGGAGACATCCCCATTTACGTAGCTTTTGACAGTGCGGACGCATGGGCGAATCCGGAATTGTTTCAGTTTGATGAGGATGGCACACCCACTGGGGTTGCCGGATGTCCTCCTGATTCATTTTCAGCAACAGGGCAGCTTTGGGGCAACCCTTTGTACCGTTGGGATTATCATAAAGAAACCGAATATGCATGGTGGATGCAGAGGATTTCTTACTGCTATAAACTGTATGATGTGGTTAGAATTGATCACTTCAGAGGTTTTGATGAGTACTACAATATTCCCTTTGGAGATCCTACGGCTGAGTTTGGAAAATGGGAAAAAGGGCCGGGATATGATTTATTTAAGGTCATGAAGGAAAAAATAGGAAATAAGCCGGTGATTGCAGAAGATCTTGGTTTTCTTACTCCTTCTGTAATTAAGCTGGTTAAAAAGACCGGCTATCCTGGAATGAAGATTTTGCAGTTTGCTTTTGACTCCAGAGAGGAAAGCGATTACCTGCCGCATAATTATTCGGCAAATTCTGTTGTCTATACGGGAACGCATGATAATGATACTATGATGGGCTGGTATCAAAGTGTAAACCGTCGTGATAAGAGCTTTGCAAAAAGGTATTTGAACATTAAGGGAAATAAGGATATGGTGTGGAATTTTATCCGCGCAGCAATTTCCAGTGTATCAGATACAGCGATTATACCCATGCAGGATTACTTAAGTCTTGGAAGCGAGGCCAGGATCAATATACCTTCGACTTTAGGAGATAACTGGAAGTGGAGAATGGTAAAAGGACAGATCGAAGAGGGATTGGCAGAGAAAATTTATAAAATGTGTAAAGTATATGGAAGAATTAAGCAATAGATATCAAATCAGTCTGGTGAAGATGGTTTGAATATTGAGGGAAGTTTTATGTCAGAAATAACGATAAAAGATATTGCTCGTGAGTGTGGAGTGGGGATAAGTACCGTTTCCAGGGCAATTAATAATCACGCAGATATTAATCCGGAAACAAAACGGATGGTTATGCAGAAAATTAAGGAGACGGGCTATATTCCTAATAATAGTGCGAGAAACTTAAAGCGCACTGATGCAAGATGCATTGCTGTTTTAATTAAGGGAATTACTAATCCATTCTTTAGTCCGGCAATTCAGATTGTGGAAGCTCAGGCGCAGAAAAAAAGATATGCTATGGTACTGCAGCATGTAGAAGCCTATGAGGATGAGATTGCTGTAGCGCTGGAATTGATTAAGGAAAAACGATTAAGGGGAATTATCTTTTTAGGGGGCGCCTATCAGCATGATCCAGAGCAACTGGAGAAATTAAAGGTGCCATTTGTATTCAGCACCATAGGAATTACTCAGGATGAAGAAAAAAAGACGTATTCGAATGTGGCTGTGGATGACAGGGGAGAAAGCCGCAAAATGACAGATTATCTGCTTGATTTAGGGCATAAAAAAATTGCAATTATAACAGAGAGTATGGAGGCGCAGTCCATAGGAAAACTCAGACTGGAAGGTTATAAAGATGCTCTAACTGCAAGGGGAATAGAGATTGACGAAAGACTTATTTTTGAGATAAGCGAAAAGCAGGAGCCCTATTCCATGGAAAATGGGTATAAGATGGCAAAGAAACTTTTGGCTTCAGATGCAGAGTTTACAGCAGTTTTTACAATTGCAGATTTTCTTGCTGTGGGAGTGTGCAGGGCGCTTCATGAGGCAGGGCTTCGGATTCCGGAGGATGTGTCGGTAGCTGGTTATGACGGTATTCCTATCGGAGAATTTTATACGCCACAGCTTACTACCATCAGGCAGCCTGCGGAATTGATGGCGGAAAAGACAATAAAACTTTTGTTTGACATGATTGAAGGAAAAACCAAGTATGAGCATATGGTTTTTCCGGCAGAATTGGTGGTAAGGGAATCAACAGCCAAGCCTGGAAGATAACCTTTGATATTTTGAGATAATAGACATTGGAGGAGAAAGTAGTTTATGGCTGGCATCAGAGAGGTCGCAAGGCTGGCACAGGTTGCTCCAAGCACTGTATCAAGGGCATTAAATGGAAGTGGCTATGTAGCTGAGGAAACCAAAGAAAAGATAAGACAGGCAGTGGCAGAACTGGATTATGTGCCTAATCAGTGGATTCGCAATCTTTACCGTAAAAAAACAGGAATTATAGGTGTACTGGCACCAGAACTCTTACATCCATATTTTTCGGTTTTATGGAGTTATTTAGAGGAAGAGCTGCATAGGCATGGTTATAATATGATGATATGCAATACAAGAGGAAATCCATTGATAGAAAGAGAATATCTGGATACGCTGGAAAGAAATCTTTTTGATGGAATGATTATTGGAGCAGCATTTCTTCCTGATGAGAATTATACGGAAATGGATAAGCCGATTCTTTCTTTAGACAGGATCATTCCGGGGATTCCGCTGGTTTCTTCTGATCATGAACAGGGGGGGAGGATTGCGGCGGAAAAAATGAGAGAGTGCGGGTGCAGGAAAGTTCTGCAGCTTTCAGATTTAAGTGCAAAAAAAATATCCTCTGCAAGAAGCGGCGTTGTATTTACCAGACTTATGCAGGAATACGGAATAGACGTAGTTACGGAAAAGATAGTTTGGGATGAGGTTATTCATTATGAAAAAGCAATGAAGCGTGCAAAGGATATTTTAGTATCTTATCCGGAATTAGACGGAATCATGGCAAATGATTTGTGTGCGGCAGCTTTTCTGAAGACGGCATATGAGATGGGAAGACAGGTGCCGGAAGATTTAAAAATTTTATCTTATGATGGAACTTTTGTGACGGACTTTAATTTTTGTACCATGTCGGCTATTGTGCAGGATGTGGAGAAAATTGCAGTTGATGCGGTAGAAGTGCTGCTAAAGCTGATTAACCATCAGCCGCTTGTGAAAAAAGAAATATATATACCGGTATATTTTAAAAAAGGTGATACCTTGTAGTTTTAGAGAAAGACCAACTGAAGCTAAGCAGAAAAAGGCTTGCTTTTACAGAAGGTCTTTTTTGTTTGCAATTATGCAAAATATACAACTTGTTAAATTAAGATTTGTATAAAATACTGATTTAAGTAAAAATGTATAAAAAGTATTGACTATATAAAATGGAAATTATATATTAGTGACATGAAACAGTTCCACACATAAAATAAAAAGTGTCCAGAGCGGGACAAATTTTTTTACCCGTATATGGAACAGTTCCACACAGAAAGGAGAGAGTAATGAAAATGAGAAAAGCAGCAGCATTAGGTATGGCGGTAATATCCATAATTTCTTTGCTGGCAGGATGCAGTTCAAAGTCAGGCACAGGGGCGGACATTAGTGCAGGAGCAACAGAGGGTGAAAAAGTAACCATCACAATTTACCAAAGCAAAATCGAGGCAAATGAGGGATACCAGAAAGCAATTGAAGCATACAAAAGTGTACATCCGGAAGTAACAATTAATTTGGAAGCGGTGACAGGAAACGACTTTGCCGCATCTCTGAAAGCGAAAATGCAGTCAGATCCTCCAACAATTTTTTCCGTAGGTGGATTTCAGGATTTGAAGGATTACCAGGATATTTTAGAAGATTTGTCAGATCAGCCGATTTTAGAGCATGCACTGGAAGGAACCACAGACATGTTTACACAGGATGGAAAAGTATTGGCAGTACCGCTTTATATGGAAGGATATGGATTTGTGGTTAACAGGCAGATGTTTGAGGACGCCGGTGTAGAATTTGATTCCATGATGACATATGAAGGAATGAAAGCAGGGTTTGATACGCTGAAGGCGAAGATTGAATCCGGGGAAATGAAAGAAAAATACCCGTTTTTGGAAGCTGTTATGGAATATCCTACAAAAGAATTGTGGATTGCCGGGGATCATGACGTAAATGTTGCCCTGACACATGACTTTTCTACGGCTAAGGAAGCATATGATGCGGATACGCTTCCCGGAACCGGATTTGCAGACTATAAAACAATGGTGGATTTTCAGGCGGGTTATACTACCAATGCAGATAATAGGGCAAATTTAAATTCTGTAGATTATACGACTTCGCTGGAAGGTGGACTTGCAATTGAACGAGTGGCTGCCATTAAACAGGGAAACTGGGTGGCTCCGGCGGTTGAAAATACGGATCCTGAAGTGCTGGAAAAACTGGATATGCTTCCTTATTCTGTTCCGGGATATTCAGATGGAAAATATTTTGTAGGTGTTTCCGGTTATTGGGCAATCTGCAATAAATCAAGTGATGCTCAGAAGGAGGCGGCAAAGGAGTTTATCAATTGGCTTTACAGTGATCCTGAAGGACAGAAGATTGTTGTGGAAAATTGTAAGTTTGTTCCTCCGTACGATAATTTCGGAGGACTGCAGGCAACAGATCCGCTTGCGCAGAGAATTATGGATGCAAACAATGCAGGAAATACTATGAACGGATGGGTTTACAGCGGTGCACCGAATACATGGGGGCAACAGGCAGCAGGGGTAATGGTGCAGAAATATCTGGCAGGTGAAGCAACATGGGAAGAGGTGACTGCAAGCAGTATCGAACAGTGGAAAAGTATGCGTGCATCACAGAAATAGATTGATTATGGGAAGGTGACGGGGATGAAAAAGAGTAAAGTCAGGTTCTGGTTCTTTTTGGCACCGGCATTGATTTCTTTTGTGCTGGTAGTGTTTATACCCATGATAATCGGATTTTTCTACGCATTTACAAATTGGAATGGAATTGTGGGTAGCAAAATAGAATTTGTAGGATTTCAAAATTTTATAGATATTTTTGCAAGAGATAACTCCTTTTTACATGCTTTTGGATTTACGGCATTATTTTCGGTATGTGCGGTAGTACTGGTAAATCTGGTAGGATTTTTATTGGCGCTATTGGTTACACAGCCCTTTAAGGGGGCAACTCTTTTACGAGGTGTATTCTTTATGCCTAATCTGATTGGTGGGTTATTGTTAGGCTTCACATGGCAGTTTATATTTGTATCAATTTTTGAAGCATTGTCCAAGACCACAGGATGGTCAGCATTAAGCGGCTGGCTTTCCAACCCGGAGACTGGCTTTATTGGATTGTTGATACTTACGGTATGGCAGTTGTCGGGATATATGATGATTGTGTACATTGCGCAAATACAGCAGATCCCGGAATCGGTAAAAGAAGCAGCACGTATTGACGGTGCAGATGGATGGAATATGTTAAAAGGGATTGTACTGCCGCTGATGATGCCTGCGTTTACCATTGGATTGTTTTTATCTATATCCAATTCCTTCAAGATGTTTGACCAGAATCTGGCATTGACGCAGGGCGGGCCATATAAATCAACGGAAATGCTGGCCTTGAATATTTATAATTCAGCATTTGGTGCAAATGAATTTGGCTTCGCACAGGCAAAAGCAATAGTATTTATGATTGTTGTGGCAGCAATAGGCGTTACCCAGCTGGTAATCACTAAAAAGAAGGAGGTCGAAATGTAATGAAAACCAAAAAGATAGTTTATGGTATAGCAGGTATTTGCCTTGGTGGTTTGTTTCTTTTTCCTATTTACATACTTGTTCTGAACTCTTTCAAAAACACAAAGGGAATTTTTACGGATGTAACGGGATTTCCTAATGCGGATACTTTTACGCTGGATAATTATCCCAATGCATTTAAAGCTCTTGAATATATACGTTCCTTTTTTAATTCACTTGGAATTACGGTAATAAGCACAATTTTGATACTTTTGATTTCTGCTATGGCGGCATGGGTGTTGGTGAGATACAAAACTAAAATAAGCAAAGTAATTTTTCTCTTTTTTGCTGCATCCATGTTGATCCCGTTTCAGTGTGTTATGCTTCCCCTTGTTGGATTTGCCAGCAGGATTCATTTAATGAATCCTGCCGGACTGATCTTTATGTATATGGGATTTGGTACCAGTATGGCAATTGTGATGTTTCATGGATTTATTAAAAATATACCTGAAGAATTGGAGGAAGCAGCTACCATTGACGGCTGCAACAGCATACAATTGTTTTTTATTGTTGTAGTGCCGCTGATGCGTACAATATTAATCACAGAAGCTGTTTTAAATGTTATGTGGATATGGAATGACTATCTGCTTCCTTCCCTGATTATCAACAAAGCAGGATGGCAGACACTGCCCCTTAAAACATATTTATTTTTCGGGCAGTTTGCAAAGAGATGGGATCTTGCATCATCAGGGTTGATTATGTGTATGATTCCGATTATTATATTTTATCTGTTCTGCCAAAAATATATTGTGAAAGGTATTACAGATGGAGCAATCAAATAAAAAAGGAAAAAATAATATGGCAAAGTCAGTTAAATGGTGGAAAAATGCAGTTGTTTATCAAATTTATCCAAGAAGTTTTCAGGATAGCAACGGAGATGGAATCGGTGATTTGAAGGGAATAGAACAGAGGCTCCCGTATCTTCAGGAATTGGGAATTGATGTGATCTGGATCAGTCCGATTTTCCGTTCGCCTATGGAAGATAATGGATATGATATTTCAGATTATTACCAGGTGGATCCAATTTTTGGGACAAATGAAGATATGGACAGTCTTATTTGTGAAGCAGGAAAAAGGGGTATAAAAATTATTCTTGATTTGGTGGTCAATCACTGTTCTGATGAACATGAATGGTTTCAACGTGCTGTGGAAGATGAGAACAGTAAAGAAGCAGCATACTTTTATTTTGTTCGGACAAAGGATGGTAAAGAGCCAAATAACTGGCGGTCTAATTTTGGTGGAAGTGTATGGAGTAAATTGAAGGATGGAAGGTGGTATTATCATACTTTTTCACCGAAACAGCCGGATTTGAATTGGGAAAATCCGCTGCTTAGGCAGGAAATCTATAAAATGATTAACTGGTGGATGGAAAAGGGAATTGCCGGATTTCGAATAGATGCTATTACTTTTATTAAAAAAGATTTAACATTTGCGTCTGTAGAGATGGATGATAAAAAACGATATCCGGTAGAAAACCTGGAAAATTATCCCGGGATTGAAAAGTTTCTACAAGAATTAAAGAAAGAGACTTTTGATAAATTTGACTGCCTGACGGTAGCAGAAGCCCCCGGGGTAGATGAAGAAAGTTTTGAAAGCTATGCAGGTGAGAGCGGATATTTTTCTATGATATTTGATTTTAGCTGGGAAAATATGGAAGAAGAAGCCGACAAGTCGAAGCCGGAGGCAGTGGAAAGGCTGAAAAAAAGAATATTTAACAGTCAATGTTTTAACAGCAGACATGGGTGGTGTGGTGTTTTTCTGGAGAATCACGATCAGTCACGTTGTTTGAATAAATATTTGGAAGAAAAAGATAGAAATCGGTATAGTGCATCCGCATTGGCAACACTCTACTTCTTTCTTCATGGAACTCCATATATTTATGAAGGACAGGAAATTGGAATGAAGAATGCCAAATGGAACAGTATAGATGAGATGATGGATGTGAGGGCAAAAATTACCTGGAAGGAAAGAGTGGAGCAGGGAGAAGATGGCCAGGAGGTACTTAAATATTTCAGCGAACTGGGAAGAGATAATGCAAGGACTCCCATGCAGTGGAATGACAGTGAAAACGCCGGATTTACTACAGGAAAGCCCTGGATGAAGGTGCAGGAAAATTACAGGGAAATTAATGTGGCAAAACAACAAAATGAGACAGATTCACTGCTGGCTTATTACAAGAAACTGATCAAACTGCGGAAATGTGAAAAATTGGCAGATGTTATGTCTAAAGGAGACTTTTGTCCTGTGTTTGAGGAAAAAGAGGGTATGATTGCTTATAAAAGAACCTATGCTGACAAAGAAGCTCTGGTTCTTGTTAATCTGCTGAATCAGGATCAAATTTTAAGTTGGGAATGGGGAACTGGAAAAGAGATCTTACTGAATAATTATAAGGATATAAGAATGCAGGATCAAAAAATAGTTTTTTACCCTTATCAGGCAATAGTGTTGTAAAAGTAAATATAGTTTTATTTCTAAAATAAGCAGGGAGGTATTCCCTGCTTATTTGCAATATTATAAAGTTCTTTTGGATAAATTAGAATTATGATATTCCGGATTATTGGTGACATCTTCGCCCAGCCATGCAGGAGGAATAAAGGCATTGGCCATTTTCTCGTCGGGAAATTCCACTTCCGCAACGATTAAAGGGGCAAAAGGGGGATCAAAAATATCCAGTTCAATGGTTAACTTTACTGAGCAGTCAGAAAGCGTATATCCTTTTGCAAAAATGGGTTTTGTTACAGGAATCAGGTATCTTCTTTTGGAAATTATGTTCCCGTCGGCCTTTACAAGCATGTGTTCGTAAGCTTCCTTGTTTAAAGGAAGATTATACTCTTCCCGGGCCATAAGGCCTTTTCCTTTATAGGTCAGATAATAATTGTCATCTTCTCTTCTGATGCGGATAACAGGGCAAGTGCATAAATAAGCCTGTTCAATCAAAAGACATTTATATCCGGCAAGATCGGAGGGCAGATTTTCAATTAAGAATTTACGCTCAATTTCCATAAAAGATTTTTCCTTTCTAAATATATATAAAGAATAAGATTTCAATAACATTATTATATTGTTTCTTAATAAACTTTACAAATCATTTATTGGAAAATCTATGTAATTAATGATAAAATATTTATGTAAGTAAATACTATATTATGTGAAAGTGGTGGACAAATTTATGAGTAAAGTATGTGTATTTTTTGGAACTGGATACGAGGAGATAGAAGCCCTTGCAGTAGTGGATATTCTGCGCAGGCAGGGTATTGATACGCAGATGGTTTCTGTTATGAATGATAAAACGGTAACAGGTTCTCACCAGATTCCGGTGGTGATGGATGCTTTGCTGGAAGATGTGGATTTTGACAATGTGGACATGATCGTGCTTCCCGGAGGAATGGACGGAACAAACAGGCTTGAGGCTTGTGATTATCTTATGGAGCAGGTGGATGCATTTATATCTGCTGGAAAGGCAGTTGCAGCAATATGTGCAGCTCCCACTGTTTTAGGCCATAGAGGCCATTTGAAGGGGAAAAAGGCCATATGTTACCCGGGACTTGAGCAGCAGCTTTCTGGAGCAGAAGTTGTTTTCGAACCTGCTGTACGTGATGAAAATATTATTACCGGAAGGGGAATGGGATGTGCTATTGAATTTGCCCTTATGATCGTAGAATATTTTGTGGATAAAAATGCGGCAGACGCAATGGCGGAAAAAATTGTTTACAAAAGATAAGAGGAAGGGTATAAATGAATATTTTATTTTTTTTAACACCAAAAAGTGAGGCGGCGTATGTTTATGATTCCGATACCTTGCGGCAGGCATTGGAAAAAATGGAACATCACAGGTATTCTGCTGTTCCGATTATTGGAAGAGAAGATGGAGCGTATGTGGGAACCTTGACGGAAGGCGACCTGCTCTGGTACATAAAGGAGCAAGGGGATTTGTCCCTGCGGGAAGCAGAGGATATTCCTATTATGAGCATTGCGAGAAAACGGGATAATGAGCCGGTGGATGTGGACGTAAATATGGAAGATCTGCTGAACAAGGCTATGAATCAGAATTTTGTACCTGTAATTGACGACAGGGACCGGTTTATTGGATTAATTACAAGAAAGGACCTGATTCAGTATCTTTGCAGAAAGCTGGTAACGGTACAGTTAGAAGCAGGTGGAATGAGTATTAGATAAAAAGGAGCATGGTTATTAATGTTTAATCAATTGACGCAAAAGGATATTGATGCTATGGAGGCTGAAATCGAAGAAAGAAAGCTGGTGATGCGGCCTAAACTGTTAGAAGCAGTAAAGGAAGCAAGAGCTCACGGAGATTTAAGCGAAAATTTTGAATACTATGCGGCTAAAAAAGAAAAAAATAAAAATGAAAGCCGGATCCGTTTTTTAGAAAAGATGATTAAAACAGCAGAAGTGATATCAGATGATTCTGCGGCGGATGAAATCGGCATGAATAATACCGTAGTAGTGGAAATTGAAGAGGACGGCACGCTTGAGACTTATAAGATTGTCACCACTATGCGGGGAAATTCTTTAGAAGGTCTTGTAAGCATTGAGTCGCCTATGGGAAAAGCGCTTTTAGGGCATAAAGCCGGCGATCGGGTTTATGTGGAGGTGAATTCTGATTACGGTTATTATTTAATTGTAAAATCTATTGAAAACACGATAGATGACGGAAGCGATAAGATCAGAAGCTTTTAAAAAAGAAATCGGAAAAACTTACCATAATAATTTTACGAACACCGTTAATACTATGAACAAGATAAGTGATATGAAATCGTTTAGAGCGGAGGAAACTTCAGGATAAGCGAGAGTAAAATCGCTTATCTTGGAGAAAAAATAACGGAGGTGAATGAAGATGGCAAGCAGCAAATCTAATAGAGTTGAAGTTCCTGAAGCTAAAGCAGCTATGGATCGCTTCAAAACAGAAGTTGCTTCTGAGCTTGGTGTTAACTTAAAAGAAGGTTACAACGGCGATTTGACTTCAAAGGAAGCCGGCTCCATTGGCGGAGAAATGGTTCGTAGAATGATCAAGAAGCAAGAAGAAATGATGAAATAACATGGAAAAATAAAGATGCCCCGTCTGCAATATGCAGGCGGGGTGTTTTTACGTACACTTTGTATATTTTTGCAATGGCAGCCAGATAAGGTAAGCAAGAGAGCTTCCCGTTAGTGCAGTGATAAGCTGGGTAAAAGAAAAGGTAACTTTTGCCGTTGCAAGTACCATAGGCAGAGCTTCCGGCTTAGGAAGTTTTGAAGCAACAGCATCGCCAAATGCAGGAAGAAGAATAAGGACAATCACAATTCCCATAAAGGCAGCCTTTAAAATGGAGCCTGCAATTAGTCCTACAGGCAGACGGCAACGGAAGCTAAATTTATTCTGGAAATACCATACGGTGACTGCAAGAACTATATTACCTGCCATAATTGCCGGAAACATCAGCGGAATAGCAGCCATGATTGGCGAACCTGCCAGAAAAAATGCGGTAACAGGTGCGATAACACTGATCAAAAGGCCGCTCCATAAACCAATGGCAAGTACTGCAATAATAATTACGGTGTTTACAATTGGGCCTGTAATATAGACGGAAAAATTTTTAAAATACTGGCTGATGATGCAGACTGCCAAAAGCAGGGCGCTCTGGGCCAGTTGTCTTGTTGTCAGTTTCATGTTAAATCTCCCTTAAATTAAAATAAGCTATATGCAGTATAAAAAATAATCAGAAAAAAAACAAGAGGTATCTGTTAGCAACACGGAAATCAACCATTATTGTCGTAATGCACAAACATATTGAAAGGAAAAGTAGAATATTGTATAATTTTGATGAATATATTAAATAAACTTTATTTTAATCTGGAACGGATGAACCAAAGTGGAAAGGTATGGTTAAGGTTATGGGAGAGCAGAGAGATCTGATTTTAAAACTGGGACAGAAGATTACGGACAGGATTGGGGTTAAAGTTACTGTAAATGATCCGGAGTATTGGGGACTTGCCGGAGTAGTTACGGATGAAATGGCGGAGGTTGCACTTTCCATGAAAGTGCGTGTTCCCATGAGGCCTGAGCAGATAGCAAAAAAATGTAAAAAAAGTGTTGCCCGCACGGAAGAATTGCTTAAGGAAATGAGCGTGATCGGACTAATTGAATATAACTGGGAAAATGAAGACCTCCATAAGCAATATATTCTTCCCATGTTTGTACCGGGATGCGCTGAATTTATGGTAATGAATGCCAAACAGGTAGAGGAGCATCCGGAGCTTGCAGATTTTTTTGAAAATATGTCAAGACTGCCCCTTGAAAAGGTAACGCCAATGGTGCCTCCCGGAGGCGCCGGGATCGGTATGCATGTTATTCCGGTGGAAAAGGCAATTCCGGCAAAACAGGAATCTGTCAGTGTAGAACATATTTCCTACTGGCTGAACAAATATAAAGATAAGTATGCAGTAGGTGCATGTTCCTGCCGCCGCCAGCAGCGGGTACGGGGAGAAGGCACCGGAGATATTGAAGGCGATTTGTGCATCGGCGTAGGGGATATGGCAGATTATCTGGTGGAAACAGGAAAAGGCCGGTACATAGAAATTGATGAAGTGATGGAGATTTTACAAAGAGCGGAAGATAATGGATATGTCCATCAGATCACTAACATTGACGGGGAAGAAAAGATTTTTGCAATCTGCAATTGTGCGGTGGGCGTTTGTAACGGTCTGAGAACCTCACAGCTTTTTAATACCCCTAATATGTCACGTTCCGCATACAGGGCAAGTGTTGATCCGGCTAAATGTGTGGCCTGTGGAAGATGTGTGGAATTTTGTCCTTCCGGAGCAGCCAAACTTGGACAGAAATTGTGTACCAAAGATGGTCCTGTCACTTATCCTGTGCAGGAACTGCCGGATGAAGTGAAATGGGGAAAAGAAAAATGGGATACCAACTATCGGAACAACAATCAGATTAATTGCTATGATACAGGAACATCTCCCTGTAAAACAGCCTGTCCTGCCCATCTGCCTGTTCAGGGTTATATTAAAATGGCGGCAGAGGGAAGGTATATGGATGCGTTAAAGCTGATCAAAAATGAAAATCCCTTCCCGGCTGTCTGTGGTGCAGTATGTAACCGCAGATGTGAAGATGCATGTACGAGAGGAACCATTGATCAGGCAGTTGCCATTGATGAGATTAAGAAGTTTATTGCGGAACAGGAGCTTAGTGCAGAAAAGAGATTTATTCCCAAGACAGAAAATCACGAGGGAAAATTCTTTGAGGAAAAGATTGCAGTGATCGGAGCTGGTCCTGCTGGAATGTCAGCAGCCTTTTATCTTAGGAAAAAAGGATATCCTGTTACTGTTTTTGAAAAGGAAACTCGTCCCGGCGGTATGCTTGTAAATGGAATTCCTTCTTTCCGCCTGGAAAAGCGTGTAATTGAAGCTGAAATTGAAGTGCTTAAGGAAATGGGGATTGAATTTAAGTGCGGGGTTTGTGTAGGACAGGATATTACATTAAATCAGCTTCGCGAGGAAGGCTATAAAGCTTTTTATGTGGCAATTGGTGCACAGGGCGGCCGGCTGGCAGGAGTGCCCGGCGAAGACTCGGAAGGCGTATTAACAGGCGTTGAATTTTTAAGAAAAATTAATTTGGATGAGGAAAGTGTGAAATTAAAAGGGCGCACCCTGGTAATCGGCGGCGGTAATGTGGCAATTGACGTGGCAAGGACAGCTCTTAGGGCAGGCTCCGATGAGGTTTCTATGGTCTGTCTGGAAGAAAGAGGCATTATGCCGGCAGCGCCAGATGAAATTTTAGAGGCGGAAGAAGAAGGAATTACAATTAATAATGGCTGGGGGCCGAAAGAAATCCTTACGGAAAACGGACGGGTAAAGGGAGTTGTATTCAAAAAATGTATTTCCGTTTTTGATGAGGAAAAGCGTTTTAATCCCAAATATGATGAAAATAAGCTGACTACCATAGAATGTGAAAATGTTCTGGTTTCTATAGGGCAGACAATTGTGTGGGGAGATCTTTTGAAAGGTGAAAAGGCAGAGCTGAACCGCAACCAGACGATAATGGCAGACCAGGTCACCTATCAGACAACGCAGCCGGATATTTTTGTAGGGGGAGATGTATTTACAGGGCCTAAATTTGCAATTGATGCGATTGCAGCAGGCAAGGAAGGCTGTGAGTCCATTCACCGCTTTGTACATAAAGGACAGAGCCTTACATTGGGACGCAATTTGAGGCAGTTTATTGAGCTGGACAAAGGCAATTTGCAGATCGAAAGCTTTGACAATGCAAAACGTCAGATTCCGGGAAAGAAAGACGGGGATCCCAAGTCCACTTTCCATGATCTTAGAAGTACTTTGACAGAAGAGCAGGTTAAAATTGAGGCAGGCCGTTGTTTAGGCTGTGGGGCTACCGTTGTAGATCAAAACAAGTGTATTGGATGCGGCCTGTGTACCACCAAGTGTGAGTTTGATGCCATTCATTTAAGCAGGGATCTGCCCGAGGCAAGCACTATGTATAAAGCAGAGGATAAACTAAAGGCCATCCTGCCTTATACGATTAAGCGGGAAATTAAGATCAAACGCGCTAATAAGCGTAAGGCAAAAAATCAGCAGTGAAGCTAAGGGTGAGTTAAAATGCATGAATTAGGGATTGTTGTACATATTACCAAAACCCTTAAGGGAATTGCAGAGGAAAATCAGCTTAAGGAGATTGCCAGTGTGAGTCTGGAACTTGGAGAGGTTAGCGGGATTATTCCGGAAATTTTAACAGACTGCTGGAACTATTACCGCAAAAAATTTCCGCTGATTGAAGAAGCGGAACTTAAATTTGAAACATTGCCGGCAGTTACTTATTGTGAGGACTGTGACAAAACTTATCCTACCGTACAATATGGAAAGCAATGTCCCAACTGTGGGAGCGGACATACCTATTTGATTGCCGGAAATGAATGTAATATTAAAGAAATTGAGGCGTGTTAAGAGGAAGGGAGAGAGTACTATGTTGTTTCATGTTTATGGAAGTAATGCTGTTTATCAATGGATTGCCATGCTGGCAGTGCTGGCAGGACTTATTCTTTTAAATGAGTTTTCCAGACGCACCAAATGGGGAGGATTATTTATGTTCGGCGTTGTGCCTGCAATCCTTACGATCTATTTTGTTGTAATTGCAGTTGCGGCAAAAAGCGGGGCAGGGTGGGCGCTTCAGAACCAGACCTACCTTTATATGAATGGCTGGTTCCATTATGCCAAGCTGTACGCATCTTTGGCAGGCTGTATTGGATTTATGATGATTAAGTATAAGTGGGGCATCGGAAAAAGTCACTGGTTTAAGGCATATCCTTTTGTAATTGTGGCAATCAATATTTTAATTGCTGTTGCAAGTGATTTTGAATCAGCCATTAACGGATGGTATTCCTGGTGGTTATCCTCTGAGGATGTATGGCTTTATGGAGGATGGCATAATATTATGAACGGGATTGCCGGCATCTTAAATATTTTCTGTATGACTGGCTGGTGGGCTGTTTATTCCTCTAAGGATAAGAAGGATATGATCTGGCCGGATATGATCTGGGTATATATTCTTGTGTATGATGTGTGGAATTTTGCTTATACTTATAATTGTCTGCCTACCCATACATGGTACTGCGGCGTGGCACTTTTGCTTGCGCCTACCATTGCGGCGCTTTTATGGAACAAGGGCGGATGGATTATGAACCGTGCCAACACACTTTGCATCTGGTGTATGTTTGCACAGGTATTCCCGCTATTCCAGGAGACGCTTTCGGACGGAACTGCCGCATTCCCCTGGGCGACTCTTCCAAGTCAGTATAAAGATGGAACCTTAAACGGTATTGTGGCAGGAGGAAATGCAAATGCAGATCCTACAATGATGACAATCATAAGTGCGGCGGCTCTTATCGTAAATGTAATTGCGCTGGCCTACATTATTTGCAAGTCAATTGAAAATAAGAAGAATCCTTATACGGGAGAAGTATTTACAGAATTCAGGTATTACAAAGATGCAAAGGCAAGAGCAGAAATCTAAGAGGAGAATCGTATATGGATTCTATGAAAATAATTGAAGTAAAACAGAGTGTTTTTGCAGATAATAATGCAGATGCGGATAAGCTTCGCAGCAGATTAAAGGAGGAGAAAACATTTCTTCTTAATATGATGTCCTCTCCGGGGAGCGGCAAGACAACTACCCTGGTACGCACCATTAATGGATTAAGTGATAAGCTTCGTATTGGAGTGATGGAGGCAGACATAGATTCTGACGTGGATGCATGGACGATTGCGGAAAAAACGCCGGCAAAGACCATACAGCTTCACACGGGCGGTATGTGCCACCTGGATGCGGATATGACAAGGCAGGGGCTAAAGGAGCTTGGTACGGAAGAAATAGACCTGGCAATTTTGGAAAATGTTGGAAATCTGGTATGTCCGGCAGAGTTTGATACGGGGGCGTCAAAGAATGTAATGATTCTTTCCGTGCCGGAAGGCCATGATAAACCGCTGAAATACCCGCTGATTTTTACCGTATGTGATGCGTTGATTATCAATAAAATTGATGTGCTTCCTTATTTTGATTTTGATATGGATAAGGTCCGGGAATATGCAAAAATGCGCAACCCAAAGCTGAAAATTTTTCCCATCTGCGCCAAAACAGGTGAAGGAATGGAGGCGTGGTGCGATTGGCTTTACGGGGAAGTAATGGAATGGAACAAATAAATTAAAAGTAATTGTAAGGAGCAGCAGAAACATGGAGTATATCAGTATTGCGCCGGGAATGGATTTTTCAAGGATTATTCAGGGGTTTTGGAGACTGGGACAGTGGAATCTTTCCAACAAGGAGCTGAGAGGATTTTTAGAGGGACGCCTTGAAAGAGGGGTAAATACTTTTGATACCGCGGAAATCTATGGGGAAAGCGAAAGCCTGCTGGGAAAGGTTCTTCCGGAACTAAAAAGAAGTGATTATAAACTGGTAACTAAGACCGGAATCAGCATAAAAAAGACGCCGGAAGGAGCATTTGGATATTATGATACGCGCTATAGGCATATGATTGAGGCTTGTAAAGCAAGCATCCAGCGTCTGAAATGTGAATATATTGATCTTTACCTGATTCACAGAGAAGATCCACTGCTTGATCCTGAGGAAGCTGCCGATGCTTTTAAGGAATTAAAACGCCAGGGGCTGATTCGGGAGGCCGGAGTTTCTAATTTTGATCCTTTCAAATTTCAGGCACTTAATGAGTATATGGACGGAGAATTAAGAACAAATCAGATTGAGTGGAATCCCTGCTGCTTTGAACATTTTGAGTCAGGGATGATGGATCTTTTAACAGCAAAAAAAATTCACCCTATGATCTGGTCACCTTTATCAGGCGGACGTCTTTTTACAAGTAATGATGAAGTTTATGTAAAAGCAAGGGAAAAATTTTCTGAGATTGCAAAAGAAAAGGGAGTCTTAGTTGAGACTTTAGTTTATGCGTGGATCATGTACCATCCTGTAGGTGCAATGCCATTGGCAGGGAGCAGCAGGCTTGCCAGACTTGATAATGCAATCGCTGCCCTTAAAGTGGAATTAGAACATGCGGAGTGGTATGAGCTGTATGTGGCCAGCGGTCAGAAAACTTTAAGGTAATAAATATCGGATGCATTGAATCTTTTAAGATATAGATGCATCCGTTTTTTATTGAAATAAGAGGTAAGCATGAAAGAAAAAAGTGGTAATTTTCCCGGGGGTATGCTATAATCATAAAATGACTGCGACTATGTCCAAATTTGCGCAGATAAATATGATGCAAAATATAAATTTAAAGAACATATGATTTTAAGGAGGATGTACCGAAATGAGCGTACAGGTTGAAAAACTTGAAAAAAACATGGCGAAGCTTACAATTGAAGTTTCAGCAGAAGAATTGGAAAAGGCACTGCAGGATGCTTATTTAAAGAATAAAAATAAGATCAGTGTTCCTGGTTTTCGTAAGGGCAAAGTGCCCCGTCAGATGATCGAAAAAATGTATGGGGCGGAAATTTTTTATGAGGATGCAGCAAATGCCCTGATTCCTGATGCATATGATAAAGCAGTGGAGGAATGCGGCGAAGATATCGTATCTTCACCTGTAGTTGACGTGACACAGATTGAAAAGGGAAAGCCTTTTATTTTCACAGCAGAGGTTGCCCTTAAGCCGGAAGTAAAATTAGGCAAGTACAAGGGCGTTAAGGTTGAAAAGGCAGATACTGCGGTTACAGATGAGGAAGTAGATGCGGAAATTAACAAGGAGAGAGAAAACAATGCAAGAAGCATTGAAGTAACAGACAGACCGGTTAAAGATGGAGATGCAACTATCATTGATTTTGAAGGCTTTGTTGACGGTGTGGCCTTTGAAGGAGGAAAGGGTGAAAACTATCCTTTGACCATCGGTTCCGGTGCTTTTATTCCCGGATTTGAAGCTCAGCTTGTAGGCGCTGAAATTGGTAAGGAAGTAGAAGTGAACGTGACTTTCCCCGAAGATTATCAGGCAGAAGAATTAAAGGGAAAAGCAGCTGTATTTAAATGTACTGTCAATGAGATTAAAGAAAAAGAGCTTCCTGAATTAGATGACGAATTTGCAAGCGAAGTTTCAGAATTTGAAACTCTTGAGGAATACAAAGCAGATGTTAGGGCTAAACTCACAGAAAAGAAGGAAAAAGAAGCCAAGGATGCAAAAGAGGCGGCTGTCATTGAAGCAATCGTAAATGATTCGGATATGGAGATTCCTGAAGCCATGCTGACCACACAGCAGAAACAGATGGTGGATGAGTTTGCACAGAGACTTCAAATGCAGGGATTATCCTTGGAACAGTATTTCCAGTTTACAGGTGCAACCTACGATAAGATGATTGAGCAGGTCAGACCGCAGGCTGAAAAGAGAATCAAATCCAGACTGGTGCTTGAAGCAGTAGTTGCGAAGGAAAAGATTGAAGCGTCTGAGGAGGATTACGAGGAAGAGATCAAAGCAATGGCAGAAGTTTATCAGATGGAAGTTGATAAAGTAAAAGAAATGCTTCCGGAAAAGAGCGTCATTCAGATCAAGGAAGATATTGCAGTTAAGAAGGCAGCAGAATTTGTAGTTAACAATGCAAAGGAAAAATAATAAAAAATATATTAAATAAAAAGTAAAACCATTGCAAAAGAACGATACATGAATTATGATGTCAGTAACAAGCGGCGGATGATTTGCAATGAAAAGATAGTTTCCTGCGGTTATGCCGCAGGAACTATTTTAGGTAAAAAATTGCGGAGCGTTTGACAAGATAGGAGGATATGGCAAATGAGTTTGGTACCTTATGTCATTGAACAGACAAGTAGGGGAGAGCGTTCTTACGATATTTATTCAAGACTTTTAAAGGAAAGAATTATTTTTTTAGGAGAAGAAGTAAATGACGTGACTGCAAGCCTGATTGTGGCACAGATGTTATTTTTGGAAGCGGAAGATCCTGAGAAGGATATTCAGTTTTATATTAACAGTCCTGGCGGCAGTGTGACTGCAGGCATGGCAATTTATGATACCATGCAGTATGTAAAATGTGATGTGTCTACTTATTGTATGGGTATGGCGGCCAGCATGGGAGCATTTTTGCTTTCAGGTGGAGCCAAGGGGAAAAGACTTGCCCTTCCTAATGCGGAAATAATGATCCATCAGCCGCTTGGCGGAGCCCAGGGGCAGGCTACAGAGATTGAAATTGCTGCAAAGCATATTTTGCAGACCAAAAAAAAGCTGAATACAATTCTGGCTGAAAATACAGGCAAGGATTATGATGTGATCGCAGCAGACACGGAAAGAGATAACTGGATGACCGCGGAAGAGGCAAAGGAATACGGGCTTATTGACAGAGTTGTCTATAAGCGTGCTGAAAATTAATAACATCCCGTCTTTGCTTGCGGGAATTAAATAGTAAGAGGTAGGGAAGATGGCAGGAAAAGGTTCTGATAACATCAGGTGCTCTTTTTGTAATAAGACACAGGATCAGGTCAAAAAAATGATTGCAGGTCCGGCTGGTGTTTATATCTGTGACGAGTGTGTGGAAATTTGTGCAGACATTGTAGAAGAGGAATACGAGGAAGAAGCAGAAGAAACGGAATTAGAGATTAATCTGTTAAAGCCGGTTGAAATTAAGGAATTTCTGGATGATTATGTGATTGGCCAGGAAGAAGCGAAGAAAGTTTTAGCGGTTTCTGTTTATAATCATTATAAAAGAGTGATGGCTCCTAAGGATATGGACGATGTGGAACTTCAAAAGAGCAACATCATCATGGTTGGGCCTACCGGTTCAGGAAAAACTTATTTGGCACAGACACTTGCCAAAATTATAAATGTGCCCTTTGCAATTGCGGATGCAACCACGCTTACGGAAGCTGGTTATGTGGGAGAAGATGTGGAAAATATTCTTCTTAAACTGATACAGGCGGCAGAGTATGATGTGGAGCGTGCCCAGCTGGGAATTGTTTATATCGACGAAATTGATAAGATTACAAAGAAAAGCGAAAATGTGTCCATTACCAGAGATGTTTCTGGTGAAGGTGTGCAGCAGGCACTTTTAAAAATAATAGAAGGAACTACTGCAAGCGTTCCGCCCCAGGGGGGCAGAAAGCATCCTCATCAGGAGTTAATTCAAATTGATACTTCCAATATTTTGTTTATCTGCGGCGGTGCTTTTGACGGACTTGAAAAAATTGTTGAGAACAGACTGAACCGCAATTCTATTGGATTTGATGCGGAGATTGTAAGTAAGAATAATCGTGAAATCAGTGCACTTTTAAGTGAAGTGACGCCTCAGGATCTGGTGAAATTCGGACTTATCCCTGAATTTGTAGGGCGTGTTCCCATCAATGTATCCTTAGAAGGATTAGATGAGGCGGCATTAGTCAGAATTTTAACGGAACCCAGAAATGCGCTTATAAAACAGTATCAGAAACTGTTTGGATTTGATGAAGTGAAGCTTGACTTTGAGAAGGATGCAGTGGAAGCAATTGCAAAGCAGGCATTTGAGCGCAAAACAGGGGCCAGAGGACTTCGCTCAATTATGGAAAAGGTGATGATGGATGTGATGTATCGGATTCCATCAGATGAAACCATCAAAGAATGCGTGATTACGAAAGGTGCGGTAGAGGGAGAAAGTGAGCCTTTATTAATTCATAAAGAGGTAATGCGCAGGGCCATATAGTGATAATTATAAGATGCCGCCGATAGGCGGCATTTTGTGCAAGTATAATTTGTTTTTTAATTTCAGGCAGTAACAGAGGATAAATTTATGAATGAAACTAAAATGGAAATAGAGCAGATGTCTGTCATGCCGCTGATTCCTTTAAGAGGAATGACGATACTGCCGGATACGGTAATTCATTTTGATCTTAACAGGGAGAAATCCATTAAGGCTTTGGAATATGCAATGGTAAAGGGAGGAAAGCTTTTTTTGGTAACCCAGAGAAATGTAGAGGTGGATATACCAAAGGAAGAAGAACTTTACCGTATGGGAACAATTGCTGAGATAAAGCAGATTACAAAACTTCCTAATCAGATTATCAGAGTACTTGTGGAGGGAATCAAAAGAGGAATTCTCAAAAGAATAAATGAAGAAAATACCAAATTTTTGGAAGCCTATGTGGAAGATGTACAAAGCGTGGAAGAAGAAGGCAGAAATGCAGCGGCAGTGGGAGAGGCAATGATCCGGCAGCTGCGGGAATACTTTGCCCAGTATGCGGCTCATTATCCTAAGATTGATAAGAATGCCATGCACAGATACGCAAATGTTGATGATGCAGGAAGCCTGATGGATCAGATTGCCATGAATCTTCCTATCAGCTATGGGAAAAAGCAGCAGGTGTTAGAGGCAGTTTCTTTAAAGTGCCGGTATGATATTTTATGTGTACAGCTTTTAAATGAGATTGAAGTTGCCAAGGTGAGGGAAGAATTGGCAGGGAGAATGAAGGAGCGGGTGGACAAAAGCCAAAAGGAATACCTGCTTAGGGAACAGCTCCGCTATATCAGGGAAGAGTTAGGAGAGGATAAATCTTTTTCTGATGCAGACCAGTTTGAAGCTTCTCTTAATGAATTACAGGCATCTGAGGAAGTAAAGGCCAGGATTAAAAAGGAAATTTCCAGATTCAAAAGTCTGATTGGGAGCACTTCCGAGAGTGCAGTGGAACGTGCTTATATTGAAACTTTGCTGGAGCTTCCCTGGGACAGGGCATCAAATGATACGGAAAATATAAAAAAGGCCAAAGATATTCTGGAACGGGAGCATTATGGCTTGGAGCAGGTTAAAGAACGTATTTTGGAGTTTCTTGCAGTACGATGCCTTACAAAAAAAGGGGAAAGTCCGATTATATGTCTGGTAGGGCCTCCCGGGACAGGAAAAACTTCCATTGCAAAGAGTGTTGCGGAAGCATTAAATAAAAAATATGTGAGAATCTGCTTAGGCGGCGTTCGGGACGAAGCGGAAATACGTGGACACCGGAAAACCTATGTGGGCGCTATGCCGGGGCGTATTGCTTCCGGATTAAAGCAGGCAGGAGTGAATAATCCCCTGATGCTGTTAGATGAAATTGATAAGGTAAGCAATGATCATAAGGGAGATACTTTTTCTGCTCTTTTAGAGGTTCTGGACGGAGAACAAAATGTAAGATTTCGGGATCATTATGTGGAAATCCCCTTAGATTTGTCTGAAGTTTTGTTTATGGCTCCCGCCAATACCACCCAGACGATACCCCGGCCGCTTCTGGACCGTATGGAGATTATTGAGGTTAACAGTTATACGGAAAATGAAAAATTCCATATTGCCAAAGAACATCTTTTAAAGAAGCAGCTTGAGAAAAACGGAATTACAAAAAAGATGCTTTTGATTCAGGATGGTGCACTGAAAAATATTATCACTTATTATACCAAGGAGGCCGGCGTTCGGGAACTTGAAAGAAAGATAGGAGATATCTGCAGGAAGTGTGCAAAGGAAATATTGGAGGCCAGGGAAGAAGGAGCGGAAAGCGAAAAGATCAAGGTTACAGCCTCTAATCTGGATAAATATTTAGGCAACCGCAAATATAGTATGAATAAGGCAAACAAAGAGCCTCAGGCAGGTATTGTGCGGGGGCTTGCATGGACAAGCGTAGGAGGCGATACCCTTCAGATCGAAGTGAATATGATGCCCGGAAAGGGAGAGATTGAGCTGACCGGACAGATGGGGGATGTGATGAAGGAATCGGCGGTCATTGGAATCAGCTATGTACGCTCCGTGGGAGAAAAAAATCATATCCAGCCGGAAGTATTTAAGGAAAATGACTTTCATATTCATATACCGGAAGGGGCGGTTCCAAAGGATGGTCCGTCAGCAGGCATTACTATGGCAACTGCGTTGTTTTCAGCAATTTCAGGAGAAAAGGTGCGCAGCGATATTGCCATGACAGGAGAGATTACTTTAAGGGGAAGGGTGCTTCCCGTAGGGGGACTGAAAGAAAAGATTCTTGCGGCAAAAATGGCAGGTATGAAGGAAGTTCTGGTGCCGGCAGAAAACAAAAAGGATATTGAAGAAATTAAAGAGGAGATCAGGGAAGGGCTTGTTATTACCTATGTAAAGGATATGAACGAGGTATTAAAGAGAGCATTGATCTGAAATGGTTAAGTCCGCTGAAACGGGAATGAGGTATAAAATGATAATTAAGAATGTTTTGCTGGAAACGGTATGTGGGATTACAAGCACACTACCGGAAAATGAACATATAGAGTTTGCTTTTGCAGGAAAAAGCAATGTGGGAAAGTCTTCCCTGATCAATGGACTGATGAACCGGAAGGCACTGGCAAGAACCAGTGCCCAGCCGGGAAAGACACAAACCATTAATTTTTATCATATTAATGATCAAATGTATTTTGTTGATTTACCCGGATACGGTTATGCAAAGGTCAGTGAGTCGGAAAAAGCCAAATGGGGGAAGATGATTGAGAATTATCTTCACAAATCCAAAAAGCTTAGAGCAGTCTTTCTTTTAATTGATATCAGACATGAGCCTTCCGGAAATGACCGGTTAATGTACGATTGGATCTTAAAACAGGGATTTGAGCCAATTATTATAGCTACCAAGCTTGATAAAATCAAACGGAGTCAGATGCAGAAACATGTAAAGATGGTGAAGGAAGGGCTTAAGGTGGTAAAAAACACCATTGTTATTCCCTATTCGGCATTGACCAAACAGGGGCGTGAAGAGATTTATGAAGTGCTGGATGCGTATTTGAAAATGGAAGAAGAACCTGATCCGGCGTAACGTGTGCGAGACTGCGGTGTTTTAGAATGGAGTCAATATGGATAAAAATGAAAACAGAAGAACGTATTTGAAGGTTTTTATTAATTTGGGAATTATGCTGGTGCTGTTATTGTTCTTTATATTTGTGGCGCCCAGAATCATTATTTATTTTATGCCCTTTGTTGTGGGATGGAGTATTGCAATGATTGCCAGTCCTTTGGTTGGTTTTTTTGAGAAAAAAGTTAAAATAAAAAGAAAAGCAGGCTCTGCTTTTGTAATCATCATCGTAATTGGTCTGGTTATTTTTGCAGGATATTTTGTGAGTGCCAAGCTGATGGAGCAGGTCATTGAATTTGCAGGTGAACTGCCGGATATGTGGGAGGGTACACAACAGGAGTTTGCACAGATTGGCGAAAAACTGGAGGCAGCCAGTAAATATCTGCCTGATGAGATTGAGGTTGCTATTGTAAAGATTACCTCAAATGTAGGAGAATATTTGGGAGAGCTTTTTGGAAGGCTTGGGAGTCCGGCAATTGAGACGTTAAGCCGTTTTACAATGAATCTGCCTTCTATTTTGATTGGAATTATTATGTGTCTTTTATCTGCGTACTTTTTTGTGGCAGATAAGGATTATGTGGCAAATCTTCTGCATAAGGTCATGACACAGTCAATGCTTGATCAGGTAAATATGGTCAAAAGGGGACTGATACGTGCAGTGGGAGGATACTTTAAGGCACAGCTTAAAATTGAATTTTGGATGTATCTGCTTTTGGTAATTGGATTTACCATATTAAGAGTAAAGTATGCTTTTCTAATTGCAATCGGAGTGGCTTTTCTTGACCTTCTTCCCTTTTTTGGAACGGGTACGGTTCTGATTCCCTGGGCAATTGTTAAGTTCCTGAATGGGGAATATACTATGGTAATTGGTCTTTTAATCATATGGGGTGTGGGACAGCTGGCAAGACAATTGATCCAGCCAAGAATTGTGGGAGATTCCGTAGGCCTTGAGCCTATTCCTACTTTGTTTTTGTTGTTTATTGGATATAAATCCGCCGGAGTTGTGGGAATGATCATTGCAGTTCCAATAGGGATTATCGTACTGACCATGTATGAGGAAGGTGTTTTTGACACTACAATTGACAGTATGAAAGTTTTGTATGCAAGCGTCAGCAACTTTCGGCATTTGAATGATGAGGACATGAAGGCGGTGCAGATCTACAGGGATCGGAAGCGTCTTAAAGGCAAAAACAAGGAGGCGCTGGAAGATGAAAGTAACAGTTTATAGTTGCCGGAGCTTTGACGAGAAAGAGCTGTTTGAAGCTTATGGAAACAGGCTGGGAATTGAACTTGTTCTTTGTCCGGACGGACCGGATAAGGAAAATGCATATCTTGCTGAGGGTAGTGAATGTATTGATATTCTTACAACACAAATGACAAAAGAACTGCTTAAGGTGTTTGCAGGCTATGGGGTGAAATATGTTACTACCAGAACCATAGGATATGATCATATTGACATAAAGGCAGCGAAAGAGCTTGGCATGAAGGTAGCCAATGCGCCTTATGGCCCCTGCGGGGTTGCAGACTATACAGTGATGCTGATTCTTATGACGATTCGTAAGATGAAGCGGATTATAGAACGCACCAATATACAGGATTATACCCTGAAAGGAATTCAGGGAAGAGAATTAAAGGATTTAACCGTAGGAGTGATTGGCACAGGCAGAATTGGAACTACAGTGCTCAATAATTTGTCAGGTTTCGGATGCCGGCGGATTGCTTTTGATTTGTTTGAAAATGAACAGGTAAAGAAGTCAGGAATCCCTTATGTGACGCTGGAAGAAATGTGGCAGCAGGCGGATGTAATCACACTTCATGCTCCTTTGACAGAGGAAAACTTTCATATGATTGGTGAAGAAGCAATTTCAAAAATGAAGGATGGAGTAATGATTATCAACACTGCAAGAGGCGGCCTTATTGATACCCAGGCACTGATTGCAGGAATTGAAAAGGGAAAAGTCGGCGGTGCAGGCTTAGATGTGGTAGAAAATGAGTTTGAACTGTATTATTATGACCGCAAATCAGATATACTAAATAACAGAGATCTGGCAGTACTTCGTGGATATCCTAATGTGACAGTGAGCCACCATATGGCGTTTTATACGGATGACTGTGTGGAAACGGTGGTCAGAGATTCCCTTCTTGGATGTCAATGCTTTGTGCAGGGAAAGGAAAATCCCTGGGAGGTAAAGTAATTGCGCAATTTTATGATGATTCTTCAATACGAAGGCACAAGGTATCAAGGGTGGCAGAGGCAGGAAAGCACCGGGAATACTATACAGGGAAGGCTCGAGGCGCTGCTTACTAAAATGACCGGTCAGGAAATTACCCTGCAGGGCTCAGGCAGGACAGATGCGGGAGTTCATGCATTAGGGCAGGTTGCAAATTTTCATGCGGATACACAGATGCAGGCGGATGATATGATAAGTTATATTAACTTTTATCTTCCTGAGGATATTGCGGTAATTTCTTTAAAAGAGGTGCCGGAGCGCTTTCACAGCAGGCTGAATGCAAAAGGGAAAAAATATTGTTACCGTGTGAATAACGGAAAAACGCCTCATGTGTTTGACAGAAGATATACACATATGGTGGAGGAACAGCTGGATATTGAGGCTATGAGAAGGGCGGCCGGATATCTTCTGGGAACCCATGATTTTAAAGCATTTACTTCAAATAAAAGAAGTAAAAAATCTACAATACGTACAATTGATGAAATTGAAATAGAAAGAAATACCGGCATGTCGATGGCGCTTTGGGGAGAGCAGGACGAAATTTCTTTTACCTACAGAGGAAACGGATTTTTGTATCATATGGTCCGCATCATGACAGGAACCCTGTTAGAGATAGGAATGCATAAGAGAAAGCCTGAAGACATTGCAGATATTTTATCCTCCGGGTTAAGGGAGAGGGCCGGGGAACTGGCACCTGCAAAAGGACTTACTTTAATGGAGGTTTATTATTAGTGAAGGATAGGCAGTTTCAGAAGAAATATGTCAAAATTATTTTTGTAATTTATTTAATTGTTGTGATTAAGGTGATCATTTTTAAATATCCTTTGGAGCATTTAAAGGCGATTGCCGCCACATGGGAAAAGGACGTGATTTTAGAAGGGCTTGACACAGCAAACTTTACATTGTTTAAAACCATACGAATGTATATAAATTATTCTTATATGCTCAACAGTTTTGAAAATCTGGTGGGCAATGTTGTGGTATTTATTCCCTTTGGCTTTTTAATTCCTTATGTGCTGAAAAGAGGAAGAAATTTTTTTGTGATGCTGATTAATGCATTTTTATTTGTGCTTGGGATAGAAGTTTTCCAGCTCTTTAGTGCATTTGGAGCTTTTGATGTGGATGACATCCTGCTTAATTGTGTGGGTGCGGTGCTGGGATATTTTGTTTATCTGGCATATGAAGGAATAAAGAGAAGGCGCCTAAAAAGGAAAGGAGAAATTAATCATGGTTGAATTTTTAAAAGGCTTAAGAGTGAATTATACGGTATCGGCAGTGTTATGTATTTTATTAGGACTGGTGCTTTTGATCTGGCCGGGGACCACTACCCAGATTGTCTGCATGAGTCTTGGAATTGTATTGCTTGCCTATGGGATTATCCAGATAGTTATTTACTTGTATAATAGGGAGCGGACGATTATTTCTCAGGGGATGCTGCTTCTCGGTATTGTTTTTGCAGTGATCGGCATATGGATTCTGCTGACACCAGAAATGATTATTATGGCGGTGCCTGTAATTGTGGGGGTTTTGATTGTAATTCATGGTTTACATAATGTGGTTCAGGCAATTGCGCTGCAAAAGGAGGGCTATGAAAGATGGTGGCTGGCCCTTACATTCGGCCTGCTAACAGTGATATTTGGCGGTTTGCTGATTTTTAATCCTTTTGGGGCAGTGGAATTTGTGGTAAGACTGATCGGCATATTTTTGATCTATGACGGAGTATCTGATATCTGGATTTTATCCAGAGTGTTTAAAGTAAAAAGGGATAAAGAAAGAATTATTGACGCTGAGTTTGTTGAGATGGATGAAGAGTAGACGGTGCAAGAAGAAGGGAAACAACGGAATATTACATTGTAGCTTGAAAAGTGTGATAGCGTCAGGATTATGAAAAATCACTTGACAAATAAAAACCATGCAACTAAGATAGAATCATTAGATTAAAAAGGCGATGAAAAAGAGGAGTACACATTTATCTCCTGTCAGAGAAGAAACCCTGCGGTTCATCAATTGTTTTTGAATAGATTGCTGGCAGCAGTGCTGAAAGGTTTTAAGGAAGAAAATGGGGAAGGTAGCTTTGGAGCCGGAGAGCCGAACACAGACTTAATAGGAAGATCAGTAAGTTCTCACGTATTATCCACGTTATAGGATAGGACTCTTGATATTATTTATCAGCAGTCTCTGAGTGATAAACGAAGGTGGTACCGCGTAATCAAAAGGATGCGCCCTTTGCAGATAATGTATCTGTGAGGGCGTTTTTTATTGTATAAAACAAGAAGAGGAGAAAAAACATGAGCAAAGAACTTGCAAAAACCTATGATCCCAAAGGGATTGAGGACAGGCTGTATCAAAAATGGATGGATAAAAAATATTTTCATGCGGAAGTTGATCATTCAAAGACGCCTTTTACCATTGTAATTCCGCCTCCGAATATTACGGGGCAGCTTCACATGGGACATGCGCTGGACAATACCATGCAGGATATTTTGATCCGCTTTAAAAGAATGCAGGGGTACAATGCACTTTGGCAGCCTGGCACTGACCATGCCAGTATTGCAACAGAAGTCAAGATTATAGAAAAATTAAAAGAAGAAGGTATTAATAAAGAAGAGCTTGGACGTGAAGGGTTTTTAGAGCGTGCATGGGACTGGAAAAGGGAATATGGCGGGCGGATTATCAGCCAGTTGAAAAAGATGGGCTCCTCCTGCGACTGGGACAGAGAACGTTTTACCATGGACGAAGGATGTAATAAGGCGGTAACGGAAGTATTCTGCAAGATGCATGAAAAAGGCTGGATCTATAAAGGAAGCCGTATCATTAACTGGTGTCCGGTCTGCAATACCTCTATTTCAGATGCGGAGGTAGAATACAGCGAGCAGGCAGGCCATTTTTGGCACATTAAGTATCCGGTAATTGAAGAAGACGGTGCGGTAAGCACAACCCGGTTTGTGGAGTTTGCAACCACCAGACCGGAAACCATGCTGGGAGATACTGCGGTGGCAGTAAACCCAGAGGATGACAGATACAAAGATATTATTGGGAAAAAGCTGATGCTTCCCATTGTAAACAGAGAAATTCCGGTGGTGGCTGATTCTTATGTGGATATGGAATTTGGTACCGGCGTAGTTAAGATTACACCGGCCCATGATCCTAACGATTTTGAGGTGGGAAAACGTCATAATCTGCCAGAAATCAATATTTTAAATGATGATGCAACCATCAACGAAAATGGCGGAAAGTTCTGTGGCATGGATAGATATGAAGCAAGAAAGGCCATTGTAAAAGAACTGGAAGAGATGGGGCTTTTGGTTAAGATCGAGGATTATTCCCATAACGTAGGAACCCACGACCGCTGTAAGACAACCATTGAACCTATGATTAAACAGCAGTGGTTTGTAAAGATGGAGGAACTGATTAAACCGGCGGTGGAAGCAGTAAAAAGCGGAGACATTGAGCTGATTCCAAAGCGTATGGAAAAGATTTACTTTAACTGGACAGACAATATCAGGGATTGGTGTATTTCCAGACAGCTCTGGTGGGGGCACAGAATTCCGGCGTATTATTGTGATAAATGCGGGGAGATTGTGGTGGCGCCTGATGCGCCTGAGAAATGTCCTAAGTGTGGACATACGCATTTTACCCAGGATCCGGATACTCTGGATACATGGTTTTCTTCCGCGCTATGGCCTTTTTCAACATTGGGATGGCCCGGGCAGACAGAAGATCTTAAGTATTTTTACCCTACGGATGTATTGGTGACAGGATATGATATTATTTTCTTCTGGGTAATCCGTATGATTTTTTCAGGCTTTGAGCAGATGGGAGAAAAGCCATTTAAGACCGTTTTATTCCATGGACTGATAAGGGATTCACAGGGGCGTAAAATGAGTAAGTCTCTGGGAAATGGAATTGATCCTCTTGAAGTTATTGATCAGTACGGGGCAGATGCACTCAGGCTGACACTGATTACAGGAAATGCGCCCGGCAATGATATGCGTTTTTACTATGAAAGGGTTGAGGCAAGCAGAAACTTTGCTAATAAGATATGGAATGCATCCAGATTTATCATGATGAATATGCCGGAGGAAGGACTGAAAGCAGCAAATCCTTTTTTGGAGCCGGTTGATAAGTGGATTCTTTCCAAATTAAATACGCTGATTAAAGATGTGACTGACAATATGGACAGCTTTGAGCTGGGAATTGCAGTTTCAAAGGTTTATGATTTTATTTGGGATGAATTTTGTGACTGGTACATTGAAATGGTAAAGCCGAGACTTTATAATTCTGACGATCAGGAAAGCAAAAATGCTGCACTATGGACTTTAAAAACAGTGCTGATTGACGCTTTAAAACTGCTTCATCCTTATATGCCTTTTATTACGGAAGAAATATTCTGCACTTTGCAGTCAGAGGAAGAATCTATTATGATATCCTGCTGGCCGAAGTATCAGGATGAGTGGAATTTTGCAAGGGAAGAAAAGGAGATTGAAATCATCAAGGAAGCTGTAAGGGGTATCAGGAATGTCCGCACAGAAATGAACGTTTCGCCCAGCAGAAAAGCCCAGGTGTTTGTAATCAGTGAAAGAGAAGATGTGCTAAGTGCATTTACTGACGGAAAATTGTTTTTTACCTCATTAGCGTATGCTTCTGATGTTATAATAAAAAAGGATAAGTCAGGCATTGCAGAGGATGCAGTATCGGTGGTGATTGGCGGTGCAACGCTTTATATGCCTTTTGCGGAGCTGGTGGATATCGGGCAGGAGCTTGAACGCCTTGCAAAGGAAGAAAAGAGACTTGCAGGAGAACTTGCCCGGGTAAATGGCATGCTTAGTAATGAAAAATTTATCTCTAAGGCGCCAGAGGCTAAAATTGCTGAAGAAAGAGAAAAGCTGGAAAAATATACCCAGATGATGAGCCAGGTAAAGGAACGCCTTGCCCAGCTGCAGAAGTAAAAAGTATTTTGATGAAATGACAAAGATGTATGAATGCGGAAAAAGGAATTATATGACAGCATTTAAAGAAGCAGAGAATTATATTTTGCAGATACCTAAATTTGCAGGTAAAAATACCATTGAGGATACAAAAAGGATGCTGGAGCTTCTTGCAGGCAGCATGGAAAGCAGGATCATCCATGTAGCAGGCACAAACGGAAAAGGTTCCGTTTGTGCCTATTTGCGTGGGATTTTAATGGAGAGCGGATATAGCGTTGGGATGTTTACCTCTCCTCATTTAGAAACCATGCGGGAAAGAATATGCATAGGAGAAGAGAAAATTTCTGAAAAGAAGTTTGTGGAAATCTTTGAAAAGGTAAAGGAAGAGTCTGTTCATGCAGGGGAAACAGGCCTTGGCCATCCTTCTTTTTTTGAATTTATATTTTTAATGGCCATGGTTTATTTTAAAGAAAAAAATCCTGATTATATTATTCTGGAAACAGGACTGGGAGGAAGACTGGACGCCACTAACTGCATAAAACCTTCTATGTGTGTGATTACGGAAATCGGATATGATCATATGCAGTATCTTGGAAATACGATTAAGGAAATTGCAGCCGAAAAAGCGGGAATTATTAAACCGGGTGTGCCGGTGGTTTTTGTCGATAAAAGAAGGGAAAGTACGGAAGTTTTGACTGAATATGCAAAAAAAATGGGCAGTCCTGCAGTAAAGATCGGAAAAGAGAATATTTTGAATGTGAATATAAATAATAAAAACATTGATTTTTCTCTTCGCACTGGTTATTATAATTATGTTAGTCTTTTTTTGAAAACAAGAGCATTGTATCAGATTGAAAATGCATCTTTGGCAGTTGCGGCGGCAGAGGAGCTGAGAGATAAGCAAATAACGCCGGATGTGATCAGAAAAGGTTTATGGGCGGCCGGCTGGCCGGGAAGAATGGAAGAAGCGTTACCTGGTATTTTTTTAGATGGAGCCCATAATGAAGACGGAATAAATGCATTTTTAAATACGGTCAAAGAGGATGCCTGTAAGGGGAAAAGGCTGCTGCTATTTGGGGTTGTGATGGACAAGCAGTATCAGACAATGATTTCCCGGATAGCCAGTTCAGGATTTTTTGCCCAGGCAGCAGTGACAGCACTTGAAACAGACAGGAGCGTTTCTTTGAATAAGCTGAAAACTGTCTGGAGCCAGTATGAAATACCCTGTAGTTTTTATGAAAATGCGGAAGAGTCATACGAGTATTTGAGGGAAAATAAAGGCAGAGACGATATTATTTATGTTGTAGGTTCATTATATTTGATAGGGCAGATAAAGTCCTTTATGAGGAGAATTCAGAATGATAGATTTTGAAGAGGAATTGAAGAAATTTCATCCCAGCCTTGAAGTTGAGGATGCGGAAGAGGCCATATATAATCAGGATTTAACAGATATGGCTGATATATTTATTAAATTGGCAGACAAGACAAAGACGGAAGAAGAATAAGGAGTGGCGGCATGATTTGTTATAATTGCGGATGCCGTTTATCAGAACACGATTTTTGTACAAGCTGTGGTGCGGATGTGGCTCTTTATAAGAGAATAATATTCATGTCCAATCGCTTTTATAATGAAGGACTGGAAAAGGCTACAGTTAGGGATCTATCCGGTGCAATTGTAAGTTTACGGCAAAGCTTGAAATTAAACAAGAATAATATAGACGCAAGAAACCTTTTGGGGCTTGTGTATTTTGAAATGGGTGAAGTGGTAAATGCGTTAAGTGAATGGGTTATCAGCAAAAACCTGCGCCCCAAAAAAAATATAGCTGACGATTATATTGATATGATTCAGACTAATCAGACAAGGCTGGACGCAATCAATCAAACAATAAAAAAATATAATCAGGCATTGCTCTATTGCTATCAGGACAGCCAGGATCTGGCCATTATACAGTTAAAAAAGGTGCTTTCATATAATCCCAAATATGTAAGCGCCCATCAGCTTCTTGCTCTTTTATATATTAATTCTGAAGAGTGGGAAAAGGCACAGCGTGAATTGGAAAAGTGCTGTCATATAGATACCAATAATACCATTACACTGCGCTATTTAAAAGAAGTGGAGCACATGCTTATGCCCGAAGAAGCGGCGAAAAATGTGCCCAAAAGAAAGGCTGTTTCCGGTAAAGCGGTACGCTATCAAAGTGGAAATGAAACCATTATCCAGCCTGTAAATATAAAGGAGCCCAAAGGGGTATCCACTCTGCTTAATTTGGGAATTGGCGTACTGATCGGTGTCGCCATTGCATGTTTTTTGATTCTGCCTGGGCAGATTCAGGGAGCAAAGGCAAAAATCAACAATGAACTGCGTATGGTCAGTGAACAATCAGATGCTAAAACTGCTACAATAGATGAGCAGGAACAGGTAATACAAAAGCTGACGGAAGAAAAAGCACAGTTAAGCGATGAACTTGCAGCTTATCAGGGCAGCAGCGGAAATGTGAAGGCAACTGACGGACTTATGATGGCGGTCAGGGCTTATCTGGAAAATCCTGAGGATATAGAAACCATTGCTTCCTGTTTAGAGGAACTTGAAGAGGATGGGGAAGATAAGGCAGATGAGACAGCGAAAGAACAAAAATCAGAATCATTTACAGCCTTGTATAACAAATTAATAGAGACTGTAGGAGCAGATCTGGCAGCTTTTTATTACAATTCCGGTTACAGCAGTTATCGGGCGGAGGATTATGAAGCAGCGATTCCTGATTTGCAGAGAGCTTATGAATATGATGAGACAAACGGGGACGCATTGTTTAATTTAGGCAACAGTTACCGTAGAAGCGGCGATGATGATAAGGCAAAAGAAGTTTACGCAATGGTAATTGACAATTTCCCGGAAACAGAACTTGCAAATCGGTCAGAAACCAATTTGGCCGAAATCAATAATGCGGAACAAAATTAGATTATGTCATAATAAAGTTCCACTGGCAGACATGCATACAAAACAACGGATACTGTGCTTTGCGAGTCATCCTTATGTTAATACAAAAGAGAACATGCTATAAGTATGTTCTCTTTTTTGATAGGGAAAAGCCTTTAGACAGCGGCAAACCAAAAAGGAAAGGGGAAGGAATATGGAAGACAGCTTTAAAGTGATTGACAATTATCTGATGGTGAAAATGCCTGAAGAAGTAGATCATCACAAATCGGTTTACATAAGTAAAACGGCCGATGAGTACATTATGAATGAGGGGGTGGGGAATGTGGTCTTTGACTTTGAAGACACCAGATTTATGGACAGCTCCGGAATAGGGGTTATTATTGGAAGATACAAGAAAATATCTTACTTTGGCGGAAAAGTGTTTGCAATCAATACGGATACCAGAATTAAGAGAACCTTGATGATATGTGGTTTACATAAAGTGATTGAGATAATGGAATGAAAGGGAAAAATATGGAGACAGGACAAAAGGACATAAGCAGGGCAGAAAACAGAATGTCCCTGAAAAATGAAATGCAGATTACATTTGATGCGGTTTCGGTGAATGAAGCCTTTGCAAGGGTTGCGGTTGCAGCTTTTGTAACCCCGTTAAATCCTACTATGGAAGAAGTTTCAGATATTAAAACAGCAGTTTCGGAGGCAGTAACCAATGCAATTATTCATGGTTATGATGCGGAATTTATGAAAGAGGGAAATGGCCAATCACCTGATAAAGTCTATTTAAATTGTATGATAGAGGATGACGTATTGTATGTGGAGGTGAAAGATAAGGGAAAGGGCATTGCAGATGTAGAACAGGCCATGGAGCCGCTTTACACATCAAAGCCGGAAATGGACAGATCCGGAATGGGATTTGCCTTTATGGAAGCCTTTATGGATGATTTAGAGGTGATTTCACAGCCAGGGTTAGGGACGGAAATACGAATGAAGAAAAAACTGGGAACTACGCCGTGGATTGGGTATGAGGAATGATTTATGGCGGAGAATTCAGTACTGATCGAAAGGGCACAGGCAGGAGAAAAGGAAGCAAGAGAAGTACTGATAGAGCAGAATCTGGGACTGGTGCATCATATCGTTAAGCGGTTTTTAGGAAGAGGATATGAGGCGGAGGATTTGTTTCAGATTGGTGTGATTGGGCTAATTAAATCAATTGATAAATTTAATACGGAATATGATGTAAAATTTTCCACCTATGCAGTTCCCCTTATCACTGGAGAAATCAAAAGGTTTATTAGAGATGATGGGATGGTAAAGGTATCCAGGACGCTGAAAGAAAATGGAATGCGGGTTAAGTATGCAAGGGAGCGGCTTGGGGGAAAGCTTAACAGAGAGCCGACTTTAGCAGAGGTTTCAAAAGAAGCGGCGCTTACCGTCGAAGAAGTAGTGCTTGCCATGGAAGCTAGTGTTCATGTGGAGTCTATCTATAAGTCGGTATATCAAAATGATGGCAATGAGATTTTTATGGTGGATCAATTGGCGGATGAAAGACAAAATGAACAGGAGGCAGTCTTAAATCATCTGGTGGTGGATCAGTTGATCGGAGAGCTGCCGCAGAAAGAGCAGAAACTGATAAGACTCAGATATTATCAGGAAAAAACACAGACTGAGGTGGCAAAGGTACTGGGAATCAGCCAGGTACAGGTAAGCAGGCTGGAGAAAAAAATATTGCTGGATATGCGTCAAAAGATGGCTGGACTTTAGTTGACATAAAAATCTTTTTATAGTAAGTTATATTATGTTGGCGTATGTCCACCGGTAAATCTCAAGTGACTAAAAATAAAGCACTGCCAAGGCAGTGTAAAGAGGATACAAAAGATGAAAAACAGACGGATATTAGCAATTATTTTATGTATGATGATATTGTTTGGCAGCGTCTCTAATGTGGGGGCGGCAGAGGTGAATGATCAGATGGTGCCAGAAACCTCAGGTGAAGAGACGCCAGAAGTAAATGATCAGGCTGTGCCGGAAACTTCAGATGAAGAGGCAGCAGATGAAGAAGAAATGTCTGGGGAAAACCAGAATCAGGAAGTGGATACTGGTGAGGAAACCGATGAGGAAGAAGAAAATGTGCAGGAAGCTGATGAGGAGCTTTTGGCATTTATAGAGGAAGCACAAAGCGGATTTCTTGCAATTGCCGGGCAGGAAAATTTGATGGCGCTTGTCTATTTGTGCGATTTTTATCAGGTGAAAAATCAGCCTGATACATCTGCGGAGACAATCGTGTCTGTTCCATCCGGAACAACTGCTTTATTGAAAGGAGCTGAACTGGACCAGGATTATAATCTCTGGTTTCAGGCAGTAGTAGAATATAATGGAAATTCCTATACTGGGTATATTGACAGAAATTATCTTGCGTATTCAAATGAACATTTGATCAGCTGGGAGGAGACTTATTTCCCGCAGATGGGTACATTTGCGGCAAATGATATTTATATGGATGTGGAGCAGTTTCCGGATTCCTACCAGCCAAAGCTGATGCTTTTAAAGCAGGCGCATCCCAATTGGACTTTTGTCAGGCAAAATGTAAATCTTGACTGGCAGACAGTGGTAAAAAATGAAGATTACGAGGATAGAAGTCTGATCAGCGGCAGTATGGGAAGTGCTTATCGGGGAGACTATTATGGCTCTGGATGGTATTATGCGTCTGAGGCGGCAGTAAAATACTATTTGGATCCCCGTAATTTTTTTAATGATACCAGAATATTTCAGTTTGAACAGCTAACTTATAATCCTTCTTATCACTCTAAGGATGCGGTACAGAATATTTTAAATAATACATTTATGAAAGGCACCATGCCTAAGTCGGATATGACTTATGCAGATGCTTTTTTCCAGGTGGGTTCTGCTTTAAAAGTCAGTCCGTTTCATTTAGCATGCAGGGTTTATCAGGAACAGGGAGAGGGCAAGTCTCCTTTGATTTCAGGAACTTATGACGCAGTGCCTGCGTATAAAGGATATTACAATTATTATAATATTGGGGCATCAGGAAAAACTGATAAGGAGATTATTGAGTCAGGTTTGGCCAAAGCAGTTGCTTTAAAGTGGAATACACCCCTTGCAGCAATCAGGGGTGGTGCGGAAATTCTGGCAAAAAATTACATTTTACGGGGACAGGACACGCTATATCTTCAAAAGTTTGATGTGGATGCAAGTGATGGTACTTTATATGCACATCAGTATATGCAGAATATTATGGCGCCTTACTCGGAATCTTCTATGGTTAGAAACGCTTATGCCAGGACAGGCTCCCTGGAGAGTCCTTTTGTGTTTAAAATTCCGGTATATGACAACATGCCGGCACAGGCATGTCCTATTCCAAGTGGTGCGGGTACTGCTACCGCTTCGCCGACGACAACGCCTACAGCAACACCAACGACGAAGCCAACCGCAACGCCTACAGCAACACCGACGACGAAGCCAACCGCAACGCCTATAGCAACACCGACGACAAAACCTACAGCAACGCCGACGACAAAACCTACAGCAACGCCGACGACAAAACCAACTGCAGCACCCGGCGTAGAACCAACAGACGTACCAACGTCAAAACCAACAGCTACAGCAACCGCAACGCCCACTGCAGCATCTACAACGACGCCTACTATAAAACCAACTGATAAGCCCACTGAAAAACCTGATGTGATGCCGACTGCTACAGGGAAGCCAGTGGTGTCTTCAAGTGCATCACCCACAGCAAAGGTAACCCCTACAATAGCCCCGGCAGTTACAGCAACACCGAAAATTACGCCAGTGCCATCAGCCAGTGCGTCAGCAACGCCGAAAATTACACCAACACCATCGGCAGGTGCTACGCCAACGCCTAAAACTACAGCTACGCCAACTGCAGCTGCGACAGCAGCCGCTTCACCAACAGTTACCCCAAAAGCTACTGTCGTACCTACAGCAACACCTGTGGCAACTGCTGTTCCCACAGCAGCTAATCCCACCAAAGCACCGGAATCACAATCCGGCGGCAGCTCTAATTCATCATCTCAGGCGGCGGTAACGTCAGCACCTCAGACGTTAAGTACTGCAAGTCCTGAAAATAACGTGCCTGTAAGCGAGCCAACTCCGGCAAGGGTGGAGGAAAATACAAATTCAGCAGGAGTGACGGTAGGAGCAGTTACGCCGAAGCCTCAGACAGTAGATGAGGATGAAGGTGCTCTTACAATGGATATGAGTAAAACAGGTATGATTTATGCGCAGACTTTGCAGCAGATTAAGGAGCAGGGAAGAGAAGTTATTCTTCAGCTTAATGAACAGGTAAGCTGGACCATTCATGGCGATACTATAGAAACAGATAATTTTGAGGATATGAATCTGAAGGTTTCCTTTAAAGACAGTAAGATTCCTGAGTGGAAGCTGGCAGTACTGACAGAAAATGAAATCTATGTGGAAATGTCATTAGAGCATGAAGGAGCATTTGGATTTACAGCAGTATTGTCCGTACAACTGGAGGATGCACAGCCAGGACAATATGCAAACTTGTTCTATTATAATGAGCAGGCGGGCAGTTTTGAATTTATGTGTGCATCCCTGATCGACAGTAAATGCAGTGCAGATTTTGAATTTAAACATGCTTCGGATTATGTAATTATCATAAGTGATAATACCAAGGAAAATCTTTTGACGGAAAAGGCAGAAGCTTTTGCACAGGCTGAGATGGAAAAAGAGGAGGCCTTGGCGCAGGCCAGGGAAGAACTGCCTGCCGAAGAGCCGAAAAAGGCGGCGGGGATTATTATTTTAATATTGCTTGCAAGCATCGCCCTTGGAATAGGTGCATTTCTGATTTTTAAGAAAAATGAAAGGTGAAATTGAATGCGTGAAGTTGCTTTATTGTTTAACGTAAAGGATAAAGTACAAATAGAAGCTATCAAAGCGGCATTTTATCTGGTCAAGGTTCCCATAAGGGTAGTTCCCAAGGAAAGATATGGAGCTACCTTAAGGGAAATGGCCAAAGATGTATTTAAGGAACCTCCGGATGAGACGCAGAAGCAGGAACTTGACGGGCAGATGATAGTATTTGTTGATCTCTTGGAGCGGAAGCTTTATAAGGTAGTTGACCTGATGCACAATGATCCAAGGTGTGGAAGCAGTCTCTACAAGGCAATTTTAACAAAAACGAATCAGAAATGGAATGCATTTACTTTGCTTGAAGAACTAAAGAAGGAACATGCTGCAATGCATAGGAAAAGTGAGAAGGAGCAAAAATGACTGCTGTATATTATGCAAAGGTGTTTCCCCTTTTGGAGGAAGACACCTTTTTGCAGTATTTGGAGAAGGTAGAAAAAAGGCGCAGGGAAAAGCTGCTGCATATGAAAGATCAAGGCAGTATAAGTTATACACTAACAGCCGGCTGTCTGCTCCACAACGTACTCTGCAAATGGACGGAGACTGATCCTGAATGTAGTATTCCCTTTGAAATTGGTTATGAGAAAGAAGGAAAGCCATACTTATTAAAGAAGCCGGAGATTCACTTTAATTTGTCCCACTCCGGCGGATATGTATGCTGTGCCATAGCAGATATACCGGTTGGGGTAGATATTCAGAAAAAGACTGTTGTAAAAAGTGGAATTGCAGGGAGGTTTTTTACAGATGCAGATAACCAGAAACTGTCAGAATGTGGAGAAAAGGAAAAAACAGATTTATTTTTCAGAATGTGGAGCATTAAGGAAAGTTTTGTGAAGCTGACTGGAAAGGGATTGAAACAGGGAATGGATTCCTTTGAAATCAATTGGCAGAAAGGCATAATATTGGAAGAGGACAAAAATGAACCATCGGCTTATTTTATGGAATGTGCAGACATGCCTGCATATAGTTTTTGTGTCTGTACAAAAGAGCCGCAAAAGGACGCGGTATGGGAGGAAATTTTATTATGAGTTTTTTATTGGCAATTATTTATATTGCATTTATTAGTTTGGGACTGCCGGATGCCCTGCTTGGATCTGCGTGGCCCAGCATGCACGGAGCGCTTAATGTGCCGGTGTCTTACGCAGGCATCGTATCTATGATCATTTCGGCAGGAACCATTATATCAAGCCTTTTTAGTGATAAAATGAACAGTAAACTTGGAACCGGAAAGGTAACTGCTGTCAGTGTGGGATTGACAGCTGTATCTTTATTGGGGTTTTCCGTGTCGAAATCCTTTCTTATGCTTTGCGTGATTGCATTTCCTTATGGGTTGGGTGCAGGCGCAGTTGATGCCGCACTGAATAATTATGTAGCCCTTCATTACAAAGCAAGGCATATGAGCTGGCTTCATTGTTTCTGGGGAGTGGGAGCTACAATAGGACCGTATATTATGGGAGCATGTCTGACCGGAGGGTTTAAATGGAACAGCGGATATCAGATCATTGGCATTTTACAGGTGGCATTAACTGTAATTTTAATTATTTCCCTGCCTTTGTGGAGAAGATCAAATGAGGCAGCGCAAGAAGGAGCGGCGCAAAATAAAATGGGGATGGGAAAGCTGCTAAGGCTTCCGGGAGTAAAAGAGGTGTTGACTGCATTTTTCTGTTATTGTGCGGTAGAGCAGACAGCAGGTCTTTGGGGAGCAAGCTATATGGTAATGGAACGGGGGCTGTCGCCTCAGAGTGCAGCAAAATGGGCCTCTCTTTTTTATCTGGGAATTACAATAGGACGTTTTATCTGCGGTTTTATTTCCATGAAAATGAGTGATAAAGCTATGATACGTTTAGGACAGGGTATGATTATTGCCGGAATACTTTTATTGATTTTTCCTTTGGGAAATCTTATTATGTGTATAGGGCTTGTGGTGGTAGGGCTGGGGTGTGCCCCGATTTATCCAAGCATAATCCATGAAACTCCCACAAATTTTGGTGCAGGTTTGTCCCAGGCATTAATTGGCATGCAGATGGCATTTGCCTATGTGGGAACAACTGTAATGCCGCCATTATTTGGAGCACTTGCCGGAAAAATGGGAATCTGGCTGTATCCTTTTTACCTATTGATCATTACGCTGCTTATGATCTGGATGGTGGAGAAGCTGAATAAAGTGCCCAAGGCAGAAAGTGAAGATATAAGAGGAAGATAGATTAAAAACAAACAAATGCAGAAAACAAATGAGGGAAGGAAAATATGGGAATTAAAGAACAGGTGTTATTATTGTTGGAAAACCAAAAAGGCAACTTTTTTTCAGGTCAGGAGATTGCCGACCGTCTTCTGGTGACGAGAGCCAGCATCTGGAAGGCCGTTAAGTCGCTGCAGAAGGAAGGCTATGCTATTGAGGCTGTGACAAATAAAGGCTATGCGTTGAAAAAGTCGCCTGATCTGCTTTCAGCGGCGTATATTGAGCAGGAGCTGCGGACGAAAGGCGTGAATTTAAAGGTAAAGGTTGAAAAAAAGGTAGATTCTACCAATAATGTATTAAAGCAGTATATTGCCGATGGGGAAAAAGAAGATATGGTATTGCTGGCGGAAGAACAAAGTGCAGGCAGAGGGCGCCGGGGGCGTTCCTTTTATTCGCCCCAGGGAACCGGACTTTATATGAGTCTTCTGCTTCATCCGAATGCTACTGCGGAGGAAGGAACCATGCTCACAACCCTGACTGCGGCAGCAGCAGCCAAGGCAGTTGAAAAGGTATCTGGTGAGGAGACTTTAATTAAGTGGGTAAATGATGTTTGGATGAGAGGGAAAAAGATATCCGGTATTTTAACGGAAGGTTCCGCATCTTTGGAGGAAGGAAAGCTGGAATATGTGATTGTGGGGATTGGCATTAATATTTATGAACCGGTGGGAGGATTTCCGGAGGAGATTAAAGATGCTGCCGGAGCAGTGTTTACCAGCCATATTCAAAAGGAAAATATGCGTAACCGCCTGGCATCCGAATTTATTAAAAACTTTATGGAATATTATAATATGCTTCCATCCCGAAATTATCTGGAAGAGTACAGAAACAGGTGTTTTGTGATTGGAAAAGAGGTTAAAATCGTTACCCCTGACGGAAGCGTGCATAAGGCAGGGGAGGGAGCTGACAGAACCAGTGCAACCGTACTTGGAATTGATGATGCCTGTCATCTGCAGGTGCAGTATAAAGATGGCACTGTTGAGTTTTTATCCAGTGGAGAAATCAGCATCAAGGTTTAATGTTTTCTATTTTCCTTTTAGAAAAATAAGGCTTGCAATTCCAAGCACTACCTGAACAGCCGGTATGGTAAACCATACACCATTTAATCCCCAGATAAGGGGAAGAATTATGATAAAAATCAGCGTAAGCACGATTTCTCCATAAACAAGAAGATTAGAACGAACCATTCGGTGTGTGGCATAAAAGTAAGAAACCGCAGGTTTGGTAAGCCCGTAAAGGGCCATAATAAGGGCAAAGGCAGGTGTGGCGTAAACAATATAAGCAGCAGCAGCGCCGGAGGTTCCGTAAAGGACCGGAATCAGACCGCGCATCAGATAAAAGATAACTGCGCCGGCTGTGCCAAATCCAATTCCCAATGTAAAGGTCCATTTGGAGTAAGTTTTTAAAGTTTTAGTGTCATTACCACCCTGACACAGGGAGAGAAGAGGCTGGCTGCCATCACCGATTCCCTGTACTAAAAGTTCCATAAAGGAGATAATATAGGCAAGCACCGCATAAGCGCTGACAGCCTCCTCCCCGCCATATCTAAGTGCCTGCAGGTTCATAAATATAATTGTAACAGAAGGCAGATAAGTCAGTCCAAAAGGTGATACTGCTACCTTAAAAATAGAATGAATCGTATTTCTTTCCGGACGGATATTGGAAAAAGAAATGCGGTTCTTTTTTTGTATAAAAAAGAGTATGCCTAAAATCAACGTAAGAACTTGTCCGAATACGGTTGCCAGGGCAGCGCCCTTAATTCCCAGGTTTAAGGCGATTACAAAAAGGTAATCTAAAACAATGTTAGTAATACAGCCTGCCGCCATAGAACACATAGCATAGAAGGAAGCACCGCGATTTCGCATCAGGGGAATCATGCCTGAGGCAAAAACCTGCACTATGCCTCCAAACAGAATATATCTGATATAGTCAGATGCAATGGAAAGCAGTCCGCCTTTAGCACCAAGCAAAATCAAAAGTGGAGAATGAAAGAAATATAAAAAAACAACCAGTAAAAGAGAGCTGGTAAAAAGCAGAAAAAAAGCATTGCCTTCCGTACGTTCTGCTTTTTTCAAATCTCCAGCCCCTTTATTTAAGGAAACCATCACTGCGGCTCCCATGCCGATTCCTGTTCCGAGAGAGATAATAAGGGCTACTAAAGGCCAGGCGATATTAATGGCGGCAAGTCCCGGATCACCCATAGCCCTTCCCACAAAAATACCATCTACGATGGAATAAATTCCAGTTAATAAAAAGGAAAGCATGGAAGGGAAAATGTATCCTGCGTATTTCTTTTTCATTTTAAAATAATACCTTTCTGCATATGTCTGATAGCTTTAAAAGGCTTCCATATCCTGTATTTAAAAGTTTTTGAGCCTTGTATCATATGCATTATACCTGTAAAAAGGGAAAGATGCAAATTTTAATAAACCTGCTGCATCAGGGACGCAGATGGTCTTTTAAAAGAAATAAAGCAGCTATGTTAGGCAGAATCATAAGGGCATTGATTAAGTCGGTGAATTCCCATACCAGATGAAGAGGCAGTACTGCACCTATGTAGATCATTACAATGTAAGCAATTTTATAAAGGCTGATCCCCTTGTTTTTTGCCACATACAAATAAGCCTGTTCTCCAAGATAGGACCAGCCGATCAGAGTTGTAATTGCAAAGGCCACAAGGCATAAGGATAAAAACATATTTCCAAACACAGGAAGGTAGGAAAAAGCCGCATCTGTAAGTCCGGCTTCGTTTACGGAAATTGCGGAAAAGGGGTGGAGCATGGCATTGGTAACGATCACAAGGCCGCTTAACAGGCACATAACCACCGTATCCCAGAATACAGCAGTCATGGACACATATGCCTGATCTGACGGGCTGGCGGTTTCTGAGGCGGCGGCAGTAATTGCGGCAGTTCCAATACCGGCTTCATTGGTAAACAGACCTCTGGCAATACCGTAACGGGCAGTCAGCATTAAGGAGGAGCCTGCTGCGCCCCCGATGGCAGCTCTGGGTGCCAGGGCATGGGAAAGAATAAGCTGTATGGCAGGAAGAATGGCTTCTCTGTTTATAATAAGGAGTAAAATACAGCTTGCTGTATAAAGAATTGCTAAAGCAGGAACAATTTTCATGCAGACATTACCAATGGATTTGATGCCACCTACGATTACAAGGCCGGCAAGAAAGGCGGCGAGTATCCCTGCAATGTGAGGATTTAATCCGAAGCTTAAAGAAGTAGTCTGAGTAATGGAATTAGCCTGAGTGGTACATCCTACTCCAAATGCGGCAAGAAGAGTCAAAAGTCCATAAAACTTTCCTGTTAAAGGGCGGTGAAGAGCATTTTCCCATACATACATGGGACCACCCTGATAGGTGCCATCACTTAAGCGGCTGCGGAAGCGCACACTTAAAAAGCATTCCGCATAAGAAGTTGCCATTCCTAAAATTCCTGTGATCCAGCACCAGAATATGGCGCCCGGGCCGCCAAGAGCAACTGCAGTGGAAACACCAATGATATTTCCGGTTCCTAAGGTTGCTGCCAAAGTGGTGGATAAGGTTGCAAAAACAGAAAGATTTTTAGCATCTTTTTTACCGGAAGGAGTTATGGAAAGGCGGATGGCCTTCAAAATATTTTTCTGTGGAAATTTAAGTTTTATGGTAAAATATAGATGAGTACCCATCAGTAAAAATAAAAGAGGACCACTCCATAAAAATTGATTGAGGGACTGAATAGATGAAAAAATTGATTGCATATGTGTCCTGACCAGGCAGGGTGCCTATAAGATTCTCCATATAATATAGTATTTTTTTGTACAGGATATGCTTATTTTTCAACAGAGATGTTGTTATATAATTGAAACTATCGGGAGCGGGTAAATTGAAAAAAACAAAATTCTGGCTGCCAGCCGCATTTATTTTGTGTGCAGTCATACTTAATATTACAGGCAGGGCGTGCCGGCCATTTACAGATTTTTATGTGACATATATTTTTCCCATCTGGGGTGCCGCATATGGGAAAGTAACAGGACTGGTTCCATTTTCCGTGGGGGAATGGATGCTTTATCTTGCAGTGGTGATGCTCTTTGTGCTGGTTCTTGGTGGGGCAGTGTATGTAATATTCAGAAAAAAACTTCCGGATAAATGGAAGTGCATATATAGAAAATATTCGTTATTTGTTTACTGGATTTTTGGAATTGTTTGTGTGATTATGACGCTGAACTGCTTTCTTCTGTATCAGTCTTCTCCTATTAATGAGCGTTATCAGATTGGCGCCGGACAAAAGCGGGAATACGGAATTTCCGAGATTGCGCTGGTCAGGGATTATGTGGTGGAACAGGCAAATGCGCTTTCCGTGACTTTTGACAGAGATGAGAAAGGCTACCTGATTTACACATCGCCTCTTAAGGAGGAGGCCAAGGCGCAGATGCGGAAACTGGGAGAAAAATTTGATGTTCTTTCGGGGGATTATCCAGATCCCAAGGGACTTGCAATGTCAGGTTTTTACAGCCAGCAGTATATTATGGGATACTATTTTCCCTTTTCCATGGAAGCAAATTATAATCGGCAGATGTATCTGACGAATATACCGGTAACTATGTGTCATGAACTGTCCCATTTGAAAGGATTTATCCGGGAGGATGAGGCAAATTTTATTGGATACCTTGCATGTGTGGATTCTGACGATCCTCTTTTCAGGTATAGCGGCTATTTAAGTGTGCTGGGATATCTGGACAGAGATTTCTTTCGCGCGGTGGGGGAAGACAGTGAAGTTTATTTAGCCCATCCGCTAATTAGCGATCTTGTTATGGAAGATAAAAAATTTCTAACACAGGAAACATGGGAAAAAGTGGAAGAGAAGGCAGTTTTGAAAACGGAAACTGTAAAGCAGGCGGCAGATGCTTTTTTGGATACCACCCTTACCCTAAACGGGGTAGAAGACGGACGGATCAGCTATAGCAGAGTCGTAGATTTACTGTTGCAGTATTATGATGGGATATTGTTCTAGGCTTTTCCCGGCAGCCGGAGGATCAGATGAATATAGAAGGGTTATTAATTGGAAAGGCGGAAAATAAATGGAAAATATAATTGAGTATATTAAGAAAAGCGGCTGGCAGAGTTTTGAAGAAAAATCCTTTAATGAGGTCGACAGTCTGATTTTATGTCAATTGTCTTATTTGAACTATGAAAGGTTTGTACCTGGAGTGGAAAAAAGAAGCCTGCCGGTCAGCATTCAAAGCATCTATCAGCATCCTGACAGGGACAGAATTATGGATGATTACTGGTACAGGGAAAACAATAAGGAGCTTTTTTCAGCTGCGGCAGAGTCGGAAAGATTCGGTTCTCTTAAGATGAATTATTATGTGAATATTGTAAATGAGGAGGACGAGACGCAGTTTTCTGCAATTACTTATGTTTTGGGAGATAAAAGCGTTTATATTGCATATAGAGGCACCGATGCTAATATTGTAGGCTGGAAGGAAGATTTAAACCTTGCTTTTTCCAAACCGCTCCACAGTCAGTATCTGGCAGTGGAGTATATGAATAAAGTGGCAGGCTGCATAGCTGGAGATTTTTATACAGGCGGTCATTCTAAAGGAGGAAATCTGGCAGTATACGCGGCCATGAACTGCAGTGGGAGAACCAGAGAAAAAATTTTAAAGATCTTTAACAATGACGGGCCGGGATTTCGGCCTGAGATTAAGGAGCAGGGAAATTATCAGGCAGTTGCAGACAGGATCATTAAGTTTATTCCGCGATCCTCTATTGTAGGCATGCTCCTTGAAGATGACTGTGATTATGAGATTGTGGAAAGCCGGGGAATTGGAATGCTCCAGCATAATGCATATAGTTGGAAGATAGAGGGGGATGCATTTGTCCGTGCCCCAAATATGACCAGCAATAAGCTGATAAGAGATGCTTCTTTAAATGAATGGATTCTATCCCTTTCGGAAGAGGAAGCCCATGCTTTTGTGGATACTTTATATGATGTAGTTTCTGCTTCAGAGGCAGCCAATGTATTTGAGTTTGGCGCAGATTGGAAAAAATGCCTGCAGAGCGTGCTGACAGCTGCCCGGGAGGTGAATGGGACTACGAAAAAAACTATCCATAAAATGATGCGTTCTTTGTTTAATATTTTATTTGAAAATATTAAAAAGTATAAATTTCAATAAAACTGTTGACAGAAGTGAAAAAAAAAGATAAAATATCATTTGTTCGCAGGAATGGCGGAATTGGCAGACGCGCACGGTTCAGGTCCGTGTGGTAGCAATACCATGAGAGTTCAAGTCTCTTTTCCTGCATGAAAAGAAGCCTTAGAAATGGGGCTTCTTTTTCTTTATGTTGCATTTCATGTTGCATTATTATATTTTTCTGAAAAGTAATTATTAACTTTATCCGACATTTGTTTTTCCATATCGCTGAGAGTATGCCGGTATATTCCCTGCAAAATGTTTTCAGAAGCCCACCCACCAGATTTCATGGTATACACATCTGGTACAAGAGTATGCCGCACAGATGCAGAAAAATGTCTAAGATCATGAAAACGAAAATGGGGCAGGCTATTTCGCTTAAGGAGTATTCCAAAGTTTTTGGTTATGGTGTCAGGTAAATAATTGGTCACATATCCTTTTTCTTTAATGGCATCTACAACAAACTGAGGGAGTTCAATATATCTATCTCCAGAATAGGTTTTAGGAGATTTAATGTGAAAATTTCCATTGTGGTCCCGTACCTTGTTTTTGTGAATATGTACAAGATTTCCATTAAAATCATCCAGAGTAAGAGCACAAATCTCCCCTCTGCGCATCATGCCGAATGCTGCAAGCATAATAGGCACTTCCAGCTCGGTTCCTTTTGATGCTCCTAAAAGCTGTATAACCTCTTTTTCGGTGGGAATATAATTATCCGGTCTTTTCTTTTGTGGAAGTTGGGTTTTTATACTTTTTTCGTACCCGTTTTCCTTAAGTACAGACACAATGTACCCATGCCTGCTTCTTACTGTCTTCGGTTCTAATTCTCTTGACATTTCATTTATCACAATTTGTATATCCTTCTGAGCAATGTCAAAAATATTCTTATCACAGAATGCCGCAAAATGCTTTTCAAGGTAGTTTTTTATTGTGATGTAAGAAGTTATCGAATAAGGAGACAAGATTGCTTCCTTGGAGCTGTTATAGTGACTCATTGCATTTTTAAAACAGATACCTGACTGTTCTTTTTGTGCGGCGTCCTTATTCATGATATATTGTGTTGCTAAGAATTCAGCTTCTTTCTTTGTGTTGGCCGTAAAGGATTTGTATTTTCTCTTTCCGCTTTCCATCCCGATATAAATAAGGCATCTGTATTTGCCTGATGGCAGTTTTTTGGCTGTAGCCATAATATCATCCTCCTTTTGGGCATAAAAATGCCCGGAAACTTGATTTTGCTCCGGGAAAATGATACAATTTATAAGCTATAATGATTGTATCGGGGCTCCCGGTATGATTCTGTACCTACCGCCCTGGTGTTGGAGCACTGGGGCGGTTTTTATTGTAATATTCAATTATCAATCCCAGTCTATGGCTTCATGGGAAACCGTTCCATTTTCCTTCCGGTCTTTTCTCCCTGCTTCAATTGCTTCTATTTCGTCTGGCTTGGGTTTGACTTCTGGAATAAATTTTATGATGACCTTGTAGAGAACATCAATATCATTTTCTGGAACTAACTCAATTAAATTTTTTAACATTTCTTTGCTCATGTTATGCCTCCTATAATCTTTTATATGCCTGACCTCTTGGAATAATATTGTCAATATAGATTGTATTATCTTCCATTGAAAAAAGTACCCTTAAATCTCCCACACGGAGCCTGTAAGCATCTTTTACACCCTGTAACTTTTTAATATCTCCAAAAGGTATTTTTCAATCGTTTCTTTCAGCCTTTGCTTTGTCAACTTGTCAGCGGAATTTATGTATTTGAAAGATTTTTTACTGTATTCTATTTGCATTGTTCTATATTACATCCTCTTTTCCTAGATTTTTATAAAACCGACGGGTGGCTTTTTTAGTTGAAAATATAAAATAAGTAATATATAATATACCTAACAAGACAGCCGATAAGGAAGGTTAAGACTTCCCGTTCCGGCAATATAACGTATCTAAGTAGAGCCGCTTATCTTACCAGGACAGAGCGGCTCTACTTATTTTTCAGATTCAGAATTGCCACAATCAGTAGCGCCACAGTTAAGATCACCATGAATTCTTCATATGTACTCATAAGCACCACACCTTTCCGCAAGACTCGGAACGGGTGCATAGCCGCCCTATCGGCTGCCCAAGCAAGTATATTATATTGTCAAGGCGATAATTATAAGTATATGGCTTATGGTGTTAAGCATTGTTCTTATACAGTAAGACAGTGCTCAATATGTTTTATCCATTGTGGGATGCGTAAAATATATTCGTTCAATGGTAAATCATGTAATACATTTATACCATAAAGGCCATCTAATATTTGCATATATGTTTTCCTGCCATAGAGTTTTATGCTTCCAATTGGGAAATTCTGATAATATATGGAAAAACTTCTATTTGACATGGGCTCAAAATAAAAGTAATCAGGGTTTAAATTAACTTCTAATGTATTCTTGATAAGTTCCCTAAAAAACTTGTCCTCATCATTTGACGTTTCAAATGTTACACCGCCGCCCATTTTTCGGTGTACACTTTTAGTTAATATATTAACTAAAATATTCTGCAAAGCTTGAGTTTGTACATCAATATTATTTGAGGGTTTCTCAATATCAATCTTGTCTTTAATTATGTTTTTAATATGTAATATATTATCTTCTGTCATTTTATCAGAATAACTTAGTAGTGTATCGTAAAATTTTTGATAACGATTCCTTTTACCTTTTTCTGTTTTTAATGAGCTTGCTTTATTAATGGTAGCAGCCCAATATCTATCAATGAAGGCTTTAGTAGCCAGTGGTTTTTTCCTTATAGCACTATCAAGCTGTTGAGTAGGTGAATATGTATTAAAACGTACATATTTTTCCAGATTTGATAACAAAGTAAGTTTTTCGAGCAGCAAATCATATCGTGAAAAGAAAGTTTCAGGCACTGCTGTAGTATTTACAAGCTCCATGCAGTCATGAGCTATTTGGCTTTGACGAGGGATCATACGTGCTGATAAATTTTTTAACTGACTTGCGCTAAATTTAAGCTGTGGAGTATCTGGATATAATACATTTTGCCAAGCCAATAGGTCTTGTGTATCATTTTCATCAAGTTGTAAATTAAAATCAGGGGCGCTGCTTTGATCTTGTGAAACAGCTTTATTACGGTTCGTATCTATTTTTTTGCGTTGAGAATTAGTATTATTATTCGTACGTTTGGAAGTTGCAAAGCAAATACAGGCCAAGGTTCCAGGTATGCTTATAAAAAAGATGGTGGTAAAAACTTGAATTGGATTTTCACAAATGAATATTATATAAATTCCTGCGCAACATCCGATAATGCAAAGATAGCCCCAGAACTTTTTCATGTATAGCTCCTCTCTAATTAAGACCTAACTCGGTAGAAAATTCTACATAGTGGGCCTGATGCTCTATTTTATCTGCATCTTCTTTTTCAAAATCCTGTTCCTGAATATGCCTTAGTGCGTGATAATAAGATTTAAGTTGATTCTCATGTGATAGTTTGGCATTTAGGAAAATTGTATAGGAATCATCTTCATTTTTAACCAACTGTTCAGGTATTTTAGTATCCATATTCAGTAGTTGTACATTAATATCATCCAACGTAAAATCCCCCCTTATATAAATTGTAGCAAAACATATATACAATAAAAAGGACTAAATATCATTTTTCTTTTCTTGATTATATAAGTTCTTCATAAACTCCATGTGTGCTTTAAAGCGTTCTGGGGGCATGTTGCGTTTCATATCAAAAAGAGAACGCATATCCTCATCTTCAAACATTTCCTGGGCTAATTTGGCGGTTTCATCATTTAAATAGTATCCAGAGGTTGCTTCTTTTTCCTCTATTAAGTCAGAACGATTAATACTAAAGTATCGAGCAAGCATTTCAACCTTATCCATTCTAGGTAATCTGGTTCCGTTGCACCATGTAGAAACAGCTGATTTGTTGAAGCCTAAATCATTTATTAAATCAGTCTGACTTTTTCCGTTTAAGGCCATATAGTAATTTAAATTTTTAGAAAAAATTTTTTGATAGGATTCTTCTGACATCTGTAAACACCTCCTGCCTATATGTTATAACAAAAAGTAGAAAATAACAATACTGAAATATAAAATTTTCTACAAAAAGTATTGACAGTCTACAAAAAGTAGAGTATAGTGAAATGCAGAAAGAGAGGTGACACATATTGGGAAAATTTCAGATTAGCCTTGCAGCGGCAAGGGTAAATGCAAAAATGACGCAAGAAGACACTGCAAGAGCTATGAAAGTAAGTAAAACGACGGTAGTAAATTGGGAAAAAGGCAAGGTTATTCCTGGAATAGCAGAAATAGAAATGATGGCTAGACTTTATGGAATCCCCCAAGATTATATTTTTTTGCCTTGCTACTCTACAAAAAGTAAACATCTGTAAAGGAAAATGAAGAAATCAAGCTGATATAAGTAAAAATAAAAGCGAATAAAGAAAGAGGTGGGCATTGTGAAGATAGGAATAGTGACACTGATAATTGCAATAAGCTATTTAGCTGGTAAGAAGTTTGGGATTGGAGTAGGTTCTGTAACGTATTCAGTTTTACTAATTCTTTATAAAAAAATAAGTTACTAAATGTGTTTTTCTATGTATTTAAGAAACGCCAATATAAAAACCGCACTTAAAAGTAATATTATGAGCCTTTATAGCTTTGTATATAGTTTGATACTTATCGTAAAGCTCTTCAGAAGAAAGTGATTTGAAGTCATGCGTTTGTAAGTACAAATCTGAATGAGGATATAGAAAAATTCAACATAAGGAGGTGAGAAAAATGCTCCTAAAAATTTACCAGGAATTAGTAAAAATACGAAAAGAACTCCAAAGCATAAAAAGTGCAATGGAGCCCGAAACCATGAATATCGCTATGGATTCACTTACGGAATCTTTGGCAAAAGCTACTGATTCAGCTGTTCATACTCTTGGAGTGCGATAACAGAAACAGATAGAAAAGGAGGTACTACATGCCAAAATCTAATTTTTGTATCAATCATGAAGCTATTTTTTCTAAAAACATGAAGCTGGCATTAACCAGAGAGGAAGTTACCAAAAAGTCAATTTGTGAAAAGACAGGGCTCAGCAGGTCAACAATTCAAAATTATTATAAGAAACCTCGGACAATGACAGTGGATGCATTAAAACAGATTGTCAAAATGACAAAAATACCCAAAGAAGAATTGATTGCTTATATCTATGAAGGAAAGTGAGGTGAAAGATTGTTAATCCTAAAAATAGCAGCCTTCTGGATGCCGGTCATGGGAATAGGAGGCATTATAGGCGCAGTAGAGACAGGGACAAGCCCTGTAAACGCAGTCATAGTCTTTCTGGCCGGATGCATACTGCTGGCCTTATACAGCTACCTTGACAGTATCAGATACAGAAGGGACAGGGAGACTGACCGGCTGATCAGGAGCATGCAGAGGAAAGACAAGAAAACAAATCCGGCAGACGTATGTGAACAGAGAGGAGGGAAAGTGTATGGGAGCAAATATATGTCCATACTGCGGAGCGTATTTAGATCCGGATGAGAAATGCGACTGCCGGGAAGAAGAAGTTGCGACGTCGCAAAAAAAAGATCCTGACGCCGGCCAAAGCAAATCAGGATCACAGTAACTATTAAAAATATTATATCACAGAAAGGGACTTATGCAATGAATGAAATCAGAATTATTATCGAAGGATTAAATGAACTGACAGAAGCGGTCAGGAGACTGGCGGGGCACAACGGGATACAGGACGCAGGCATGGCGCTGTCTTCATACGGCCAGGCACCAGAGACAACTTTTGGGGCAGCAGCAGGACAGGCGGTACAGCCCCAGCAGACAGCACCCGTGCAGCAGAATATGCAGTTCCAAAGCGCGGCAGTGCAGCAGGGAAATCCCCAGCAGGGCATGGCGCTCCAGCAGTCCTCCCCGGGGGGAAGGGTGCCCGTAACAGCAGCGCCGCAGCAGTATACCATTGAGCAGCTGCAGGTGGCCGCAGCGGGACTTACAGGTTCAGGGAAGATGCCCCAGGTAATGGGCATTCTGCAGAATTTCGGCATACAGGCCCTGACGGAGCTTCCCCAGGAGCAGTATGGGGCCTTTGCAGCGGCCTTAAGAGGGGCAGGTGCACAGATCTGATGGGAAAGAAGGAGAAAAAAGCCCATGCGCTTTTGTCGGCGTCCAGCGCAAAGAAATGGATACACTGCCCGCCTTCCGCAATGTTGGAAGCATCCCTTCCGGATGAAAATTCTGCTTATGCGGAAGAAGGCACACTGGCGCACAGCATCTGCGAGCTGAAGCTTTCAAGGATATTTACAGATAAAAATATGACAGAGCGTACTTATAAAAGCAGGCTGAAGAAGCTGCAGGGCAGTGAGCTGTACCAGACGGAAATGGAAGGGTATACGGATGAATATGCGGACTATGTTTCCGGAATAGCATTCAGCTTTCCGGCGGCGCCCTTTATCCGGATAGAGGAGACGGTTCATTACAGCAGCTGGGCTCCCGAAGGATTTGGAACAGTGGACTGCCTTATTATTTACGGAAGCAATATGCACGTTATTGACTTTAAGTATGGCAGGGGGGTTCCCGTAAAAGCAGAGGGCAATTATCAATTGTCGCTGTATGCACTGGGCGCCTATCAGGAGTACGGCTTCCTGTTTAATATTGAGAACGTGCATCTGCATATCGTACAGCCAAGGATACCAAATAACTCTTCCTGGAGCACAAGCATGAAGGAGCTTCTTGCCTGGGGGGAAAAGGTTGTAAAACCTGCAGCGGAAAAAGCCATTAAGGGGGAAGGCGAATTCCGGCCGGCGGATTACTGCAGGGGGGATAAGGAGAATTACTGCAGGGAAGGATTCTGCAGGGCATACGGGCGGTGCAGGGCCACCGCGGAAAAGAACATGGCCCTGTTTGAAGAGGCGTGGGACAAAGAGAAAAACTGCAGGAAAATCCCTCCCCTGCTGACATGGGAGGAAGCAGGACAGCTGCTTAAAAAGGCAATGTTCCTGAAAAGCTGGGTGGAAAATCTGGAAAATCTTTCTCTTGAACGGATCGTGTCGGGCGGGGAAGTTCCCGGATGGAAAATCATAGAGGGGAGGAGCAACCGTACAATAACGGATCCGGATGCGGCATTCAAAGAACTTATGGAGGCCGGCTACGAAGAAGCAGTGCTTTATGACAGAAAGCCGGTTCCGCTGGGAACCCTGGAAAAGCTGCTCAGTAAGGAGGACAGGCAGAATATCCTTGCAAAACATATCACGAAACCAAAAGGGAAACCGACGCTTGCACCGGAAGATGACGCCCGCCCCGCAATGGTGCTGCAGCAGGTATCTGTAGAAGATGCCTTCGGGGGCGGAAATTTATATAAGGAGGATTAAAGACTATGCCAATTACGACAGGAAAGGTAAGGGCAAGCTACGTAAATATTTTTCAGCCCAGGATTCCTGAAAATGGAGGAGATCCTAAATATTCAATCACACTGCTGATACCTAAGACAGATATGGCAACGCTGAATACTATTTTTGCAGAGATTGAAAGGGCAAAACAGGAAGGGGCGCAGAAGTTCAACGGAAGCATCCCGCCCATGTGCAAAACACCTATCTATGATGGGGACGGTTATCGTCCAAGCGGCGAACCATTTGGAGAGGAATGCAGAGGGCATATGGTGATGACAGCATCATCCAAAAATCCGATAGTGGTGGTGGGCCTGAACATGCAGAACATTATTAACCCTGCGGAAGTATACAGCGGATGCTATATACGGGCAAGCATCAGTTTCTTTGCCTACAACAGTAATGGAAACAAAGGCATTGGATGCGGGCTGAATGCAGTACAGAAGATAGAGGACGGAGAGCCGCTTGCAATGCATATTTCGGCAGAGGAAGCCTTTGGGGGCGGCAACGCCTACGGAGGAATGCCCGTACAGAATACTGGAACCGGCGGCTATGGAGGAGTGCCAGCACAAAGTACCGGAATACCCATGCAGAATACTGTAAGCAGTGCCTATGGGGGAATGCCCATACAGAATACTGCAGGCAGTGTTTATGGAGGAATGCCCGTACAGAATACTGGAACCGGCGGCTATGGAGGAGTGCTGGCACAAGGTACCGGAATACCCATGCAGACACAGCAGGCAGGCGGCGTGACCGGGCTGCCGGGCACCGGACAGCAGATCGATCCGGTAACCGGAAGACAGGTGTTGAATGGGGGAGTGATGGGAATCCAATGAGAACCCTGCATATAGACCTTGAAACTTATTCAGATATTGATATTACGAAAGCCGGGCTGTACAAATACGTACAGTCCCCGGCATTTGAAATACTTTTGTTTGCGTATTCTTATGATTATGAGCCGGTCAGGATCATTGACCTGGCGGCAGGAGAAAAAATACCGCTGCAGATCATACAGGATCTCGGCAATCCGGATGTGAAAAAAATGGCGCATAATGCCGCCTTTGAAATAAACTGCCTGGGCAGGTTTTACAGGACAGAGATCTGGCAGTGGCGCTGTACCATGATCCATGCTTATTACTGCGGTTTCCCCGGGCAGCTGGGACAGCTGGGTAAAGCGCTTGGACTGCCGGAAAATAAACAGAAGATGGCAGTGGGAAGGCAGCTGATTCGTTACTTCTGTGTGCCCTGTACACCTACAAAAACCAATTATGGACGTACAAGGAATTACTGGCACCATGACAGGAAAAAGTGGGATTTGTTTAAAAACTACTGTATACGGGATGTGGAGACCGAAATGGAAATAGACAGAATATTGGAACGTCATCCAATGCCGGAAGAAGAACATATAAACTGGGTGCTTGACCAGATGATTAACCTGACGGGCGTGCAGATGGACAGGGAGCTTATAGAAGGAGCCCTTTTTATTTCAGAACAGATAAGAGAGGAGCTTTCAGGCAAAGCAAAAAATCTTACGGGACTCGACAACCCCAACAGTGTGGCACAGTTAAAGCAGTGGATTACGGAGAATTCAGGGCTTGAGCTTGAAAGCCTTAATAAGCAGACGATAGCGGAAGTGCTGGCACAAAAGGAAGGAAAAGCACTTATTAAAGAAGTGCTGAAAATAAGGCAGGAGCTGGGGAAAACTTCTGTAAAGAAATATGAAGCCATGCAGACATGTATGTGCGGGGACGGCCGCATACGCGGACTGCTGCAGTTTTATGGCGCAAACCGTACAGGCAGATGGGCAGGAAGACTGGTTCAGGTACAGAATCTTCCCAGAAACTATATAGGAACGCTGGACACGGCAAGGGAGCTGGTAAAGAAAAGGCAGACAGAGGCGGTAAAGCTTATCTATGGAAACGTGCCTGACATCCTGTCCCAGCTGATAAGGACAGCATTCATCCCCGGGAACGGGAACAAGTTCCTGGTAGCAGATTTTTCAGCCATAGAAGCAAGGGTTCTGTCATGGCTGGCAGGAGAGCAGTGGCGTCTGGATGTATTCCGCACGCATGGAAAGATTTATGAAGCGTCTGCTTCGGCTATGTTTGGGGTTGATATCAGCCTGATAAAAAAGGGGAATCCGGAATATGAACTGCGGGGCAAGGGCAAAATCGCAGAACTTGCACTTGGCTATCAGGGTGGAAAAGGCTCATTGATTTCAATGGGAGCCCTGCGGATGGGGCTTAAGGAGGAAGAGCTTCCGGACATTGTAAAAAGATGGAGGGGCAGCAATCAGCGGATTGTGGATTTCTGGTATGCAGTGGAACGCTATGCACTGGAAACAGTGCTGTATGGAATACCTAACAGTATGCCATGCGGAATTTCTTTTGAACGGGATGAAGACTATATGATCATACGTCTGCCAAGCGGAAGGAGTCTTTACTATTATAAGCCGGAAGTCCGTCTGAATGACCTTGGCAGGGATGCAGTGCATTTTCAAGGAGTGGACCAGAAAACAAAGAAATGGGGATATATTTCTACTTATGGAGGAAAGCTTACGGAAAATATTGTTCAGGCAGTTGCAAGGGATCTGCTTGCAACTGCAATGATGAACCTGTATCAGGCAGGGTACTGCATCAACTTCCACATCCATGATGAAGTGATACTGGAAGTTCCAAAAACGTCGGAAAAGAATCTTGAAGAAGCAATCGCTCTTATGTGCAGGCTCCCCGGCTGGGCGTCAGGACTTCCGCTGGATGCCGACGGATTTGAGTCTGATTATTACAGGAAGGATTAAGTCAGGAGGAATTCAATGCAGTTTGACAGAATGATAAAAATAACTACCGGGACAAGCAGAAAAGCAACTGTCTGGAACGGACAGGAGATATACTGGTCGGACTTTATACAAAGCCTTGGCAGGCCGGTAAGGACGCAGGAAAGCCTCCTGGCATATAAATCCCTCCCTAAGCCGGAGCAGGACAGTCTGAAGGATATCGGGGGCTTTGTGGGAGGAACCCTGACCGGGCGGCGGCGAAGGAATGAAAATGCCGGGGAAAGGCACCTGGTCACCCTTGATGCGGATACCATAGAACCGGGCGGCACCCAGAGGGTTTTAAACACTGTTTCAGGACTGGGGTGCGCCTATGTGGTCTATTCCACCAGAAAGCATGAAAATGCGGCACCCAGGCTGCGCATTATTGTGCCGCTGGACCGGGCGTGCAGCCCCGACGAATATGAGCCGATAGCCAGAAAGCTTGCAGAATTTATTGACATGCGGATATTTGATCCGACTACCTTCGAACCTGTAAGGCTTATGTACTGGCCCAGCTGCAGCGCAGACAGTGAATATGTTTTTCTTTATGAGGATAAGCCTTTTTTGTCAAAAGACGGAATGCTTGCTGCCTATAAAAACTGGAGGGACGTTTCAGAATGGCCGGAGGTGCCGGGAGCCGCAAAGATACGTGACAGGTCAGCTAAAAAACAGGGGAACCCGTTAGAAAAAAGAGGCATTGTAGGGGCTTTCTGCAAAAATTTCTCCATAGAGGAGGCAATGGAAGAGTTTATTCCAGGAGTGTATGAACCTACTGACGATCCAACGCGTTTTACATATGCCGAGGGAAGCACTGTAGGCGGAGCAGTGCTGTATGAGAATGGAAAGTTTCTCTACAGCCATCATGCGACGGATCCCTGTTCCGGAAAGCTGGTAAATGCCTTCGATCTGGTGAGGCTCCACAGGTTTGGGGAGGAGGACGAGGAGGCAAAGCCCGACACACCGGCAGGAAATCTTCCTTCTTTTAAGGCCATGTGCCAGCTGGCATCCGAAATTCCGGCCGTGTCGGAAATGATGGCAAAGGAAAGGTATGAAAATGCAGTAAGCTGCTTTGCGGAAGATTCAGGACAGGAGGCAGTTGATCCTTCCTGGGTGCTGAAACTGCAGACAAATAAGCAGACAGGAGATTTTCTCAATACCATACAGAATGTGCAGATGATACTGGGGAATGATCCAAGAATTGCAGGAAAAATATACCATGACGAGATGACAGGACGCCCCCTGGTATGCGCCCCGCTTCCCTGGGAGCCGCAGAATCTGCCCTACAGGGAAAGACAGTGGAAGGATGAAGATGACGCCGGGCTCAGAAGCTATCTGGAGCTGGTTTATAAGATTACGGGAAAAGAGCGAATTTTAGACGGGTTTGCAGTGTTTGCCATGAACCACAGGATACACAGGCTGAGGGAATATCTCTCCCTTATACAGTGGGACGGAACGCCGAGGGTGGACACCCTTCTGATTGATTATTTTGGGGCGGAGGACAATCTGTACACAAGAGAGGCCATGCGCAAAACACTTACGGGGGCAGTGGCAAGAATATTCAGCCCCGGCACAAAATTTGACACCATGCTGATTCTGTCAGGAAGGCAGGGAATCGGAAAAAGCACCTTTTTCAGGTATCTGGGAATGAACTGGTATTCAGATTCCCTGTGTACTTTTGAGGGAAAAGACGCGGCAGAACTGCTGCAGGGATACTGGCTTATAGAAGCGGGGGAGCTTACCGGCATGACAAAGTCGGAAATGAATTCCGTAAAGCAGTTTTTAAGCAAATGTGATGACGTGTACAGGGCAGCTTATGGAAGAAGAACGGAAAAACACCTCCGGCAGTGCATTATCGTGGGAACCACAAACGAGACGGAATTTTTAAAGGACTATACGGGAAACCGCCGGTTCTGGCCGGTGGACTTAGGGGTATATCCCCATAGAAAAAATCTCTGGAAGGATCTTCCGGGAGAGATTTCCCAGATATGGGCGGAAGCTGTGATGATATACCGGCTGGGAGAATCCCTGATCCTGTCGCCAGAGGCAGAAAAGATGGCAGAGGGCGTACAGGATGAACACAGGGAAGTATCTTATTCAGAAGGCGTCATTATAGAATTTTTAGAAAAGAAAGTACCGCCTGACTGGTATAAAAAAAGTCTTTACGAACGCAGAAACTGGCTGGATTCAGAATTTAACCAGAAGCAGGTGCAAGACGGCCAGCTGATGTACAGGGACAGAATATGTACTATTGAAATATGGAATGAGTGCTTCAAGATGCCCGGCTACAACAGGATGAAGAAGTCAGATGCAAAGGAGATCAATGGCATTTTGGAAAAGCTTCCAGGATGGGAAAAGCAGAAGGGCGTGATACGATTCGGGGGCGAATATGGATCACAGAGGGGATTTATGAGAAAGGGCGGTTAAGGTGTAAACATTCTTTTTGAAGAAGATTGTTTACAAAGGAAATGTAAACATGTAAGCAATAAGAAACATTTGTATGTTATCACTAAAAGCCGCATAAATACTGGTTAAACCAATAGTTGTAAACAAGTAAACATTCTTTCTATATGAAATAAAAATACAAGGGAAATAAGGGTATATATAACCCCTGATACCCCTGTACACGTAATATATACGCGCGCGAGGGAATGTTTCAATGTTTCGCGGCAGAAAGAGGGCAGAATGAAAGAGAGCGAACTGGAGAGAAAATTCAGGATAATGGTTCAGAAAGCAGGAGGCAGGGCGTATAAGTTTGTGTCACCGGGAAATGATGGAGTGCCGGACCGGCTTGTGGTGCTTCCCGGAGGCCGGATAGGTTTTGTGGAGCTGAAGCGAAAAGGAGGAGCACCGGGAAAACAGCAGCAGCACCGGATGAGGGAGCTGGAGGCTATGGGGTGTTTTACAGATATTGTGGATGACCTGGAAAAGGCAGAGGAGGTACTGGCAAAAATCAGAACGCAGGTGCCCCGGCTTCAGAAAACGGACAGCCTGTTTCTTGAAATGGTCAACAGAAGGCCCCATGCAGGGACCGGGGGAGGGGTAAAGTGAAATTTGTGCCGCATAATTATCAGCGATACTGCATTGTCAGGATTATACAGGATGAAGCGCTGGCCTTATTTCTGGATATGGGGCTTGGAAAGACAGTGATCACACTGACAGCTGTTAATGACCTTATTTTCAACCGTTTTCTGGTAAAACGGTGTCTGGTGATTGCACCAAAAAAGGTAGCTGAGGACACATGGACAAGGGAGCAGTCAAAATGGGATCATCTGAACCTGCTGAAAATACGTCCGGTTCTTGGAGCAAAAAACAAACGGATCAAAGAGCTTAACAGCCCGGGCAATATTTTTGTCATTAACAGGGAAAATGTTCCCTGGCTGGTGGATTATTACCGGAATGACTGGCCCTTCGACATGGTGGTCATAGATGAGTCCAGCAGTTTTAAAAGCCACCAGTCAAAACGCTTCAGGGCGCTGAAGAATATCAGGGGGCATATCAGGCGCATTGTGGAACTTACCGGGACACCGTCCCCTAACGGGCTGACGGATCTGTGGGCGCAGATATACCTTCTGGACGGAGGAAAAAGGCTTGGAAGGACGCTGACGGAATACAGGAATAACTATTTCTTCCCGTCGGCAAGGAATGCCACAACAATTTTCAGCTATGAACCCAGAGCGGGGGCGGATGAGAAGATACAGGCCCTGATCAGGGATATCTGCATCAGTCTTTCTGCAAAGGATTATCTGGAGCTTCCCGACAGGATCGACAATGTCAGGTACATAAAGCTGGATGCAAAGGCCCAGAGGGCTTATGCCGAGCTGGAGAGAGAAAGGATACTGGAACTTCCGGATACGGTTCTGGATGCAGGCAGCGCGGCGGTGCTTTCCGGAAAACTTCTCCAGCTGGCCAATGGCGCAGTTTACCACACGGCCGAGCTTATGGAAGAGGATGAGATGAAGCAGGAGAGAAAGGTGGTCTGGATTCATGACAATAAAGTGGAGGCCTTTATGGAGCTGGTTGAGGAGCTGAATGGCAGGCATGCACTGGTCTTTTATAACTTTCAGCACGATCTGGACAGGCTGAAGCAGGCATTGGGAAAGACAGGGCTTGTGGTCAGGGAATTAAAAAACAGCAGCGACATTGCAGACTGGAATGCAGGCAGTGTGGACATACTGCTTGCGCATCCCGCGAGCGTGGCCTACGGGCTTAACCTGCAGGAAGGCGGCAGTGATGTGATCTGGTTTGGGCTTAACTGGAGCCTGGAGCTGTACCAGCAGGCAAACGCAAGGCTCCACCGGCAGGGACAGAAACATACGGTGTTTATCCACCACCTTGTTGTGGAGGGAAGCGTGGATGAGGATGTTATGACTGCCCTGCAGAAAAAGGGCGACTGCCAGACAGCGCTTTTAGAAGCGCTTAAGGCAAGGGTAGAAAAGTATATGCAGATGAGACAGGAGGAAAGAAGAGTATGAGGCAGGTAAGAATTTTATGCGACAGATGTGGCGGGGAAATAGAAGGTTATCCGGTAAAGATTATACCGGAACTGGCAGGCAGGGATAATGACGAATTGCTTCCGGAAAACGGCCAGCATCCAGAGTGGGTGGAAAAAATGCAGGATAAAGATTTTTGTGAGGCCTGTACGGAAAAGATAGTCAGGTATGCGCTGGGGGGGATGAAGAAAAATTCTGAATTTGAAGAAGCGGTAAAGGATATGATGGAAAGCGCTGTGTCCGGTTCCAGCAAAGAAGAAAAGGAATCTGATACTGATGGAGAAGACGGAAAAAGTGGAAAATCCAAAATAGATACAGGCAAAGTGATGGCGCTTACAAAAGCAGGATGGTCTGCTGCACAGATAGCGGATGAGATGAAAATAAATACACAGGCGGTTTATGATGCCAGGTACAGGATGAAAAAAGAGGGCAGGTTATGAGTGAATCATTAACGTTCAGCATTCAAAAGATGGAATATGAGGGACTTGACAGGGAAATAAAAAGAACCATGCGCAGATCAGCCAGGGATGCAGTGCAGCTGGGCTACATGCTGAGGCAGATGGTGGAAAAAAAGATTTGGGCGGCTGCATTTGACAGCTTTGACGAATATCTGTCCCGGGAGCTGTGCATGGACTACACTATGGCAACCCGGTTTATGAATATCAACCGGAAGTATTCTGTTTCAGGGGACAGCATGGAGATTGCTGAGGAATATGAAGAGTATTCCCCAGGGCTTTTGATAGAGATGCTTAACATGCCCCCGGAACTGGAAGCGGGGGTGACACCTGACATGACAGTAAAGCAGGTAAGGGAGATCAAAAAACAGGCAAAGGCAGAAAGAAAAGCATCAGTACAGCCGCAGACAGAAGAAAAAGAAACTGTTATTGACGGGGAATACAGGGAGATAGAAGAGGAGGAAATTTTTGCGACGTCGCAACCGGAAAAGGATAGGATGCATGATGAAAACTGGTTTGTCCGGCAGTACATTAAGATGATGCCCGGCGAGGCTTCCAGCCTGTTTGAGATATGCCGCAAAGAGCAGAATAATTCAGACAGGGCGAAATCGGTTCAAAAGTTTATAGCACCTTATGGACTTCATGCGAATAGCAGTTCAGAATATGATTTTACTTTTCATGGGTTTGTCGCGGGCATGGATTTCAGAATCGGAGATGAAAAAATACATTTAAAGTATGGGCGTTTCGTCGTGGAGCTTATGAAATTAATGGATGAAAAAAGCCTTCCGGAAGAAAAGTTATCTGCGTACGGGCTGCCTAAAACAGTATATCCGGAAGGAAGCCTGATTACTACAGTTGGATGCGGGCATAAGTATTACTGCTTCAGCTGTGCACAGGATTGCATGATCCGTCAGGAGGACCGGTACTGCCGGGAAGCCCCTTTTGGGAATCCGTTTCCCTGCACGACAATGCATGTATTGGAAAATATCAGGGAAGAGCAGCCGGACGGACAGTGCCAGTTTATAAATCTGGATATGGCAGAACATACATTAGGTAAGGATCCTGAACCATGCTGCAAGAATTGTGATAATGAGTCATGCGGATATCGGTGCCAGCGGAGTATTAACAAAGTGAATACAGAAGCCGCAGATTCTGACCTGATGCCAAAAGACGGTCTTGCAGTAACAAAATATATTCTGAAACAGGAGAATAAGATTCTGGATGATATGTTAAAATTTAATGATCTTCCGGAGATGACAGTCTTGAAACAGAAAACTATTGTAGCGGCTCTTGCTGCTATGGTATGTGATCTGGAAGCTGCCGAGTCCACACCCGAACCGGAACCACAGCCGGGGCTTCCTATTCTGAAGAATAATGACCAGCGTAAGCAATGGCTTGGAGATTATAAAACGTGGGGACTTTGGTACCGGGATGAAAACATTGATGTAAATTATTACAAATATGATTTTGAGGACGGAAGCCGCCTTGTAGTAGCCGAATACCTGCAGCGTCAAGATTATTGGAAGAAAAATAAGATAGAAGATGAGCATTTTTATCATTTACTGCAGGCAGGGAAAGAAGGATATGGGTTTAATTACAATGAGAAATACCGGAATAGTACGGACAGCGAAACGTATCTTGTGGATTTCCTTAAGAACCTGCGGAAGAAAAAAATAGGAGGCAGATAAAGTGAAGAAAACTTGTAAAGGGTGCTATGCAGCGGAAACATTAGGCCACCCACTTAGCGGGGAGCCCTATGGGTGTATATTAAACTTTAGCGGAGGTAAAAATTGAAAGCAGTCCTAAGATACCCAGGAGCCAAAAACAGATTAGCGCCTTGGATCTGTGAGTACATACCAGAGCATAATGTATACTTGGAGCCATTTGGCGGCAGTTTGGCAGTCTTGTTTGCCAAGAAAAGAAGTCATATCGAAACGGTAAACGATCTGGACGAAGAGATAGTAAATTTCTTCCGCATACTAAGGGACCGGAAGGAGGAATTAAAACAAGCCATCCTCCTGACGCCATTTGCCCGGAGCGAATACATAAGCGCCTACAAGCAGACAGACGATCCGGTGGAAAAAGCAAGGCGGTTTGCTGTTAAATGCTGGATGGGATTTGGATGTGGGAATCTTTATCGAAATGGATTTAAGACAGGACAGCAGTCAAAATCACCCAATCCGGCGAAAGCATGGTCAGAACTGCCCGAAATATTGGAAGAAGCGGAAGAAAGACTTAAGGGTGTCCAGATTGAGTGCCTTCCAGCTATAGAACTAATAAAAAGATACGACACAGAAGATGTTTTTATTTATGGAGATCCTCCGTACATGCTCGACACTCGAAAGAATTACTTATACAGGCATGAAATGCAGTATGCAGGGCATGAGCAATTATTGGAAAATCTAATCAAGCATCCTGGAAGAGTTTTGTTGTCAGGATATGATAATGATTTATATAATACTATGCTTTCCGGATGGAATAAAGTACAGAAGGAGACAAGAGCGGAGGGCGGAAGAAAAAGAACGGAAACTTTGTGGATGAATTATAAGATGGTAAAGCAGATTTCGTTATTCAGTTAAACTAAAATTTAGAGGAGGTAAAATAAATGTTAAAACCTGCGCAGTTATATAAAGAAAAATTACAGGAGGAAAATATAAAAGCATGGTACAAGCCGGAAAACGTCTTTTATAATTTCGGAACCGGCAATAGTCAAATAGATATTAGTGAAGATAATTATAGGAGCCATCAGTTTGTATCAGTAGATAAAGACGATAATGTTATTGGCTATATATCCTATAACGTTGATTGGGCTGCAATGTCTGCTTATGATCTGGGAATTATTAGTTTTGATAAGGGAAATGTGTTATTTGTCAAGGATGTATATGCAGTGGTAAAAGATTTATTTGAGAAATACCAGATGAACCGTGTATCATGGTTTGCTTTTGCAGATAATCCAGCAATCAGAGGATACCGCAATTTTATTAAAAAGCATGGAGGGCGTGAGTGTGGGTATCACAGGCAGATTGCTAAGCTGCAGGACGGAAAGATTCACGATAGCGTGGAATTTGAAATATTGGCAGAAGAATTTAAATATTAAGCCGGCTAAATGAGCATTTAGTGGAATCGTGGAGGAAAAAAATGGAGAGATTAAAGTTTGAAGAATGCAAAAATTGCAGGGATTGGAAAGGGAGTGTAACGGACTGCTTCGCGAACTGCATGAAGCCTTTTGAAGCGCTGGAAGAATTTAATACATATAAAACATTAGATGAACAAGGTCAGCTGCTGAAATCGCCCTGTGCAGTGGGGGATTTTGCACTGTTTTCTAATGGAGATATTCTTCCTGTTGTATACGTTACAATGTCTAATGCGCATGAGGGCATAATAGTAGGATGCCAAAACGGAATAAATATTTCTATGAATTTACAATACGGAAGCTGGTGCAAAGGGTTCTTTAAATCACGCCAGGCCGCTGAAAATGTGTTTGAAGAAATGAAGGGAGCTAAATTCCCAAGTGCGGGCGATAGAGTTTGTGGGGGGATAAATTAATTGTACAATAGCAGGAAGGGGAGACATAATGGCACAAGAAAAGAATGCAGATATTGAATTGAAAAAGGAATACCTTAAAAGCTATGAAAAGATAGTCCGCCAGATGGAACGTAGTAAACTTATGATTCAGGAAATGCGTCTTAATAGAATGATGCCTGCGGTTATAAATGATGGAATGCCCCATGCACGCAATAATAATGATCTTTCTTCCTATGCGGCACTGCTTGATCAGGAAGAAAAGAAGTACATAAAATATCGGTACCAGAGATTAAAAAAGTGCAAGGAAATAAAAGACAGAATTGAGCAGCTTGAAAATGAGGATGAAAAAGACGTTTTGATGTATAGGTACATAAAGTTGATGAAGTGGGAGGATATAGCTGTAAAAATGTGTTTTAGTTGGCAGCATTTACACAAAATTCATTCGAAAGCATTAAAAAATTTTAATATGAGATAGAATGCGATATTTCATATGTGTTATAGTGTAGTCAGTAAAAACTCCCCAATACATTTTTAGAAGTACCCAGTCATTGATGCGATTGGGTACTTCTACATTTTATACAGGCAATCTGGTAAAAAGCCCTGTTTAAGTGTATGATATAAAAAAGTGTGTTGGAAGGATTTATTACATGGGAGAAAAACAGTTCGTAAAAAAGATAAAAGAAATGATTGAACCGGCTCAGGGACCAATGCTGGATATAGTATCAGATTTGTTTGTTCCTGAAATCGCGGAGGGAATAGCAGAAAATTTTGTTCCGGCAGTAGTTGCGGGTACTGTTGGTGAGATAGCAGGTTCACTCATTCCAGGAGTGGGTGGTATGATAATGTCATATAAGCAGGCTCGGTTTGAAAAGAATATTGAGAAAATGATTTCGGAACTGATGGACAGAATGGACGAATTCAATCAGTATTATGCAGAACTGGATGATAAGATTGCCCTGCAGGTCAAAAATCAGTATTTTGGAATTATGGCAGATCATGCAGCGGAGGCAGTTCAGGAAGAAAAAATAGAATACATTGTAAATGGATATATCAATCTGGTAAAAGATGGCCATCCGCAGGAAGATGTTGTGATGATGTATTATGATACGTTGGACGAATTAACGCTGCTTGATCTTAGAGTGCTGAAACTTAAAACCCTCCAGCTGGATGAGGATAAAGACAGTATTGTACAGATCTGGCAGGACTACAATATTGACAGAACACAGACAAATCTCATAAATGAAAAACTTTCAAGGCTGGGATTAATAGAAAGCCGCAGAGAAAGTGACTATGATAAATTATTTGAAAATGTCCGTAACATAGCAGATTATTTGGAAAAAGCTGAAAGAGGAGCGAGAAATAACAGATTGAAAGTAAGCTCCTTGACCAAATCCAATTCGAATACATTAACGGTATATGGGAGAAGATTCTTGAAGTTTTTCAGCAGTGACAGGCAGGTGACATGATAGTTTTGGTAATGTGACAAGTTTCCTTAATACATTTTGTTTGCACATATTTTCATTACCTATAGGTAATGGCAAATTGTAAAGTTTTGATATATAATAAAGAAAAATGTTGAAAGGAACGATTACTATGCAAAAGAAAAAAATGTGTATTGCTAATTTTAACACTGTATTTGAAAAAAATGATAAAGAAATGCCTATGTTGGAGTGCTTTGATTCTATAATAATGCCAGCGTTTACTAATGGTTATATTAAAAAATATGATAATACAAAACTATTTTTTGATGAAATAAATGTAATTGAGGATGAGGATGGAGAATACATATTAACTGGTATCCTTGTTAAAGATACTATATTGGAAGTAAAGCATAATTACGACTATCAGGAAAGTAAATTGATTAATAAAATCGGAAAATATCCATCAGCACCCTATTCTTTATTTATAATTTATCTCAAGAATCACCGAATGATTTTAATTAGAGATCAAAAGGGAAGTCCTAGTTTGAACAATTTTAGGACACTGGCTAAAGCAGTTGTAGATGGCTATGTAAGAAAAGTCAATTATAGATTAGAGCAAGAGGGGAAAGAACTTCTTCCGATTCCGTTAGTTAATGTTGTTGGAATATCTTCTGGGGCTGATATTAATAGTATTCTGGGTGGAGTAGAAAAGGTTTCTAAATTAATGTTAAGATTTTACCCCTTAAATGGAGATGGTGATATAGATTTTTCAGAGGTTTTTCAGGGAATATTAGAAACCAGACGTAATTTAGGATGCTCGACGGGAAACATAATCTATAATTCTCCAAGAAAAATAAATGAAGTAGGCGAGTTGATTGAAAAAGTAGATGGTACAATGGAGCCCGTTGTATGGGTTCGGTATCCTGGAAGTTCGGTTGATAGCAAAGTTACAATGGATTCAGTTATTGAGAATACAGAAATTTCTGTAGCGGATGAAGATACAAAAAAGAATCTTAGATATGTTATAGCGGAAGGCAAGAAAAATAATAAAATTTCTTATGCGAGCAGGGAAAATAATGCGATATATGAAAGAAATAAAGAAAAGATAGTTCCTTTTGTGAAAAGGTAACTATTTAGGGAGGGAGCAGATGGAAAATATAAAAAAAAGCGTATTAGAAAAATTGCTTAAAGATGAGGCGTCTGAAAAAAAGCTTTTAAAATCGTTTTCCGTATTTTTGCCAACCAAAGGTAATATTTGTGGGAAAATGATTATATTTTGTATGTGCATGGTACCTTCTTATTTCACGAGTCATTCGTACTGTACGGTAATATTGTTTGGAAGCGTATGTGATAGGATGTTAGATATCTTTTTAACATTATTTGGAATTATATTTACGGGATTTGTATTCTTTCAGGCATTACTTAATGATGAGCTTTTAATTATGTTAATAAAAACGAAAGCAAAAAACGAAAAGAAAGAAAAGAGCAAATTAGAAGAGGTAAATAATAATTTTGTTTCTCTTATGATGTTATATGTTGTTGCCATAATAACTAGTTTAATTTTAACTGTAATTATTCCATGTATACCTATAGATTTTACCTTATTTTCAAATATAGCATTTTGTAATTTTTTTGCATGGATATTAATACAAATATTTTATTTTTTTTCAGCAGAATTATTATGGAGAGTTTTAAGTTTTGTTCATAATATATATCAATTGTTTAATGCTTATGCTGTGAGCCGCATAATAAATTTAGTATCAATTAAAGAAGATGACGAATAATATGAGAGATGGCTTCGACTGTCTCTTTTTTCCCAAAACAAACGAATGAGAGGTGGTGGTAATGGCAAGACCAAGAAGTCCCAGCCGGGACAAGGCAAAGCAGCTTTGGCTGGAAAGCGGTAAAAGCCGCCTGCTTAAAGACATTGCGGAAGAATTGCAGGTGTCAGAGGAGCAGGTCAGAAAATGGAAAAATCAGGATAAGTGGGATAAAGTAACGTTACCAAATGGGAATAGTAACGTTACTAAACATAAAGGCGCCCAGTCAGGAAATAAAAATGCTTCCGGCCACGGGGCACCGCCTAAAAATAATAATGCAGAAAAACATGGTCTTTTTCGGAAATACCTGCCGGAAGAGACCTTTTCTATTATAGAGGAAATGCCTACTGATCCGCTGGACGTTTTGTGGGACCAGATACAGATTGCCTACGCTGCCATTATCCGGGCGCAGCAGATCATGTATGTGTCAGACAGGCAGGATAAAACCACTACAAAGGTTGCAGAACAGGATGGAAAAGTTATTGGTGAAAAGTGGGAGGTCCAGCAGGCGTGGGATAAGCAGGCCAATTTCCTGAAATCGCAGGCGCGCGCGCAAAGTGAACTTAGGAGCATGATTAAGCAGTATGATGAGCTGCTTCATAAGAACTGGGATCTTGCAACCGGAGAACAGAGGTCAAGAATCAATATTCTGAAAGCCAGGGCAAAGCTTCTGCGTGCAAAAGCGGATGCAGATAACAATATGACCATAGCAGATGATGGATTTTTGGATGCATTAAACGGAAGTGCTTCGGAGGACTGGGCGGATGAAGATACAGCAGATATTTAAATTCAAACCATTTTCCAGAAAGCAGAGAAAAGTGCTCAACTGGTGGTGCCCTGATTCTCCGGTAAAGGATTATGACGGGATTATAGCAGACGGGGCAATCAGATCAGGCAAGACCATAAGCATGTCATTATCCTTTGTTATTTGGGCCATGTCCAGTTTTAGCGGACAGAATTTCGGCATGTGCGGAAAAACAATCGGCTCATTCAGAAGAAATGTGCTCTTCTGGCTCAAGCTGATGCTGAAAAGCAGAGGATATGGAGTTACTGACCACAGGGCAGATAATCTGGTGGTAGTGACCAGAAATGGAGTGGAGAACTTTTTCTATATCTTCGGGGGAAAGGATGAACGCTCACAGGATCTGATTCAGGGTATTACCCTTGCCGGTATCTTCTTTGATGAAGTTGCGCTTATGCCGGAAAGCTTTGTGAATCAGGCCACCGGACGCTGTTCTGTGGATGGATCAAAATACTGGTTCAACTGCAACCCGGATGGACCTTACCACTGGTTTAAGGTAAACTGGATTGATCTGTCTATCGGTTATCTGGGGAAAAAGAAAGCTGAAAAGGTAAAGGAAGAAGCTGCCAAGGACGGTAAAGATATCAAATTAAGAAAACTGCTGTATGTCCATTTCACAATGGATGATAACTTAAGCCTTTCCGAAAAAATCAAGGAAAGGTACCGCAGCAATTATAAAGGGGTATTCTTTAAGCGTTATATCATGGGGCTGTGGGCTATGGCAGAGGGCATCATCTATGACATGTTCGATCAGGACAGGCATGTGGTGGATACAGAAAAGATGGCAGCCGATTATGAAGAAAAGACGGGAGAAAGTTTCTGGACAGAGGAAAGCTATGTAAGCTGTGACTATGGTACCCAGAATCCTACTGCATTCCTGCTCTGGAACAAAGCCAGGGATAAGAAATGGTACTGCAGGCGTGAGTATTATTACTCGGGAAGGGAAAAAGGCAGGCAGAAAACAGATACAGAGTTTTCAAAGGACCTTACAAAGTGGCTTGATGGAATCAAGATCCGTTCTGTGGTGCTTGATCCGGCAGCATCCAGCTTTAAGGCCCAGCTTGAGAAGGATGGTTATAAAGTAAAAAAGGCAAAAAATGATGTATTGGACGGAATCCGGTTCGTGGCAACGCTTCTGAATCAGGGTTCCTTTTTAATAGACAAATCCTGTGAGAATACCATCAAAGAGTTTGCCTCCTACATATGGGATGCCAAGGCAGGAGAGCGGGGGGAGGATAAGCCGGTAAAAGAGCACGATCATTGCTTAGATGCCCTGCGCTATCAGGCCTATACAGTTATACGCAGGCCTTCCGGTCTTACAATATTGAAATAAGGAGTTAAAGTATGGATATAGAAGTAGTCAAAAAATTAATCAAAAAACATATGGCAGGGCATTCGGATTTTGTCCGAAATGCAGATGAAGCAGAGCGGTATTATAAAAATGAAACAGATGTGCTCCGCACGCCTTCACGGAAGGAAAAACAGGAAAAAGAAAATGAGGGGGAAACGCCCCTGCGCAATGCGGATAACAGGATTCCCTTTAATTTTCATGGCCTGTTAGTCAATCAGAAAGCGGCATACATGTTTACAGCACCGCCGGTATTTGATTTAGGCGGCGAGGAAGCTAACCGTATGCTGCAAAAATTTCTTGGAGATAAATATTCCAAAGTATGCAAGGATCTTTGTGTGGAGGCGTCTAATGCCGCAGTAGGCTGGATTCATGTGTGGAAGAGAGAGGATGGCAGCTATAACTATGCTGTAGTGCCTTCCGGCCAGATTATACCCATATGGGATAAAAGTCTGGAAAAGAAACTTCTGGCAGTGTTCAGGAAGTATCCTGACATAGAGGAAGAAAGTGGCGACAGTTATGAAGTTTATGAATACTGGACGGATACGGAATGCTGGTCATACCGGCTGAAAGCAGGGGACGTGATTGATGAACTGCTTTCCTACTGGATGTTCCTTGCAGATCCACAGACAAGTGAAATGACTGATCATTACAGCCATGAAATAGGCGAAGTGCCATTCTTTTCCTTCTTCAACAACAATATTGGCACAAATGACCTGAAAAACATCAAACCGCTGATAGACGTATACTGCAAGGTGTTTTCCGGATTTGTCAATGATCTGGAGGATATTCAGGAGATCATCTTTGTGCTGACCAATTACGGAGGCGAGAATTTAAATGAATTTCTGGACGATCTGAAATACTATAAGGCAATCAAAATGGACAATGATGGGGACGGGGATAAGTCAGGAGTGTCTACCCTTACAATTGAAATTCCGGTGGAGGCAAGGGAAAAACTGCTGGCAGTCACCAGAAAATGCATATTTGAACAGGGACAGGGAATAGATCCTGATCCGCAGAACTTTGGAAACAGCTCAGGGGTTGCCCTGAGTTTTCTTTATTCTCTTTTAGAGCTGAAAGCAGGATTACAGGAGACAGAGTTCCGTCCCAGCTTTGGCAGGTTTATCCGCTGTGTGTGCCGGATTTTAAACATTTCGATCAAAGACGACACCATCACCCAGACATGGACAAGGACCTCTGTCAGAAATGATCAGGAGCTTGCGGCGATTGCACAGATCAGCAAGGGAAATATTTCTGACGAAACCATTATGAAGAATCATCCCTGGGTGGAAAATCTGGAGCTTGAAAAGCAGAGGATGAAGGAGCAGGAAGAGGCGGAAGCCAAAAAGGAAGAAAGCTACAAAGATGCGTTTAAATAGAAAGCTGGTGAAAATGTAGATGATCAGGAGTGATGAATACTGGAAGGCCAGGATGATGGAGCTGGAAGAGGAGCAGCATCAAAAAAGTGCAGAGTACTTTGAGGATATCAGGGAACAGTTCAAAATAGCCCAGCTTAGCATTCAGGCAGATATAGAAAAATGGTATTACCGGCTGGCAGATAATAACGGAATCAGCTATGCCGCTGCTAAAAAACTTCTGAAGAAAAGGGAGCTGGAAGAGTTTAAATGGACGCTTGAACAGTACATACAGAAGGGAAGGGAGAATGCAGTTTCCGAAGAATGGATGAAGGAGCTTGAGAATGCTTCGGCAAGATACCATATCAATTATCTGGAAGCATTGAAGCTACAGGTCCAGCAGCATGCAGAAATCCTTTATGCAGAGTATGAAAGCAGGACAGCGGAGTTTCTTGGAAAGGTATTTAAGGAACAGTTTTACCGGACTGCTTATGAGATTGCAAAGGGTACCGGTGTGGGAACAAACCTTGCAGTGATTGATACAAGAAGGATTGATGCGGTATTGAAACGCCCTTGGGCACAGGATGGCAGGGTATTTTCTGACCGGATATGGCAGAACAAAGAAAGACTGGTAAGGGAGCTTCATACGGAGCTTGTGCAGAATATCATCAGGGGGGAATCACCCCGGAAGGCGATTGACAATCTGGCTAAGAAAATGAATGTCAGCAAAGCACAGGCAGGGACGCTGATCATGACGGAGGAATCCGCCATAGCATCTGAGGCCAGCAGGAAATGTTTTGAAGAACTGGATGTAGAAAAGTATAAGGTTATAGCGACTCTTGATGGAAAAACCTGTGATATATGCGGCAGCATGGATGGTAAGGTGTTTAGAATGGCGGAGTATGAGGCAGGGATTACTGCCAATCCATTTCATCCCAACTGCAGGTGCTGCACTGCACCGTATTTTGATAACTGGTACGGGCTTGACAGAAAGAGAACTGCACTTGATCCGGTTACAGGAAAAGAATATAAAGTGCCTGCAGATATGACTTATCAGGAATGGATGGACAAATATGTAAAAAATGATATACTTAATTCAGCAAATACGAAAGAGGTAATTCAGGTGCACTCAATAGGAAAGCTGGATAGAGATATTTATAAGTGCATAACGGATGATATAGTAACGGATGAAGTGATTATTACGGATGAAAGAATTGATCATATAATTCAAAGAAGAGGAAAGGACTTTTATGATAAATATGATAAGTACTTTGCAGATATAATAGAAAATCCTGATTATATTTTTAAAGATAGAAAAAATACTGCATTGGTATGTAAAGAGTTTATAGAAGATAACAAGTATGTGAATATTGCATTACGCATAGCAGTATCGGAGGACAATCCTAACTATAAAAATTCAATCATAACTGCTGTGGGAGAAAGTGAAAAGCGTTTTCGACAGAGACTTAGAAATAATGAACCTCTTTACAAGAAAGAGTAAATAAACTATAATAAGCATATAATATAAAGGCTTTACCCAGATAATTATTTGAGGTGGTAAATTTCGTAGCGACCACACGCCGCTGGTACTGACAGGGGAAACCCGAGAGATGCAGGAGGATGCTACGCCTGCCAAATAATTATCTGGTTCAGCAAATAGATAAAGAGTAAACACCGCCTTTAATTTGAGGGTGTTTTTTTTATTTGCAAAAAGTTGCACCGGTGCAACACCCATAAAGCTATGATAATCAGAACGCTTGGCAGCAGGCGTTCTTTTTATATGCCCGGAAAGGCGTAAAACTATCATTACTTTGCCGGAAGAATAAACCGGACAACCCAACACCCGGAGAGCGGGAATAAAAATCTATGGAGGAGAAGAAAGATGGAATGGTTAAAAGAAATTTTAGAAAAGGCTGTTATTACAGACGGAAAGCTGGATGTGGAGGCAGTAATGAAACAAGTTGCTGCAGCATTCCCCAAACATGCTGTACCAAAGAAAGATTTCAATGATAAGTTGGAAGAGCTTAAAAAGGCCAATGACACCATTGATGATCTTAAAAAAGAAGGCGGTGACAATAAGGCACTTCAGGACAAGATCGAAGGATATAAGATTGAGACTGAAAAGCTTAAAAAAGCAGCAGAGGATACAGCAAAAACTTATGCACTGAAAGAAAAACTTACAAAAGCAGGGGTGCTTGATTCAGATTACCTGATCTATAAGCATGGAGGCCTGGAAAAGTTTAATTTTGACAAGGAGAACCAGCCTATCGGTGTGGAGGATGTATTAAAAACCTACAAAGAAGATAAGAGCATGGCCCATCTGTTTAAGCCGGAAGGAGGCTACACGCCGGCAGCAGGAGGAAATCCGCCAGCGTCCAACCCATTTGCAAAAGAAACTTTTAACATGACGGAGCAGGGCAGACTGCTTAAAGACAATCCGGAGCAGGCAAGAGCATTGGCAGCCGCAGCCGGAGTAAAAATTTAAAGGAGGAAATGAATTATGCCAATCACAAAAATTTCAGATGTAATCGTACCTGAGCTGTTTAACCCTTATGTTGTTAACAGGACAATGGAGTTGTCCGCTTTTTTTCAGAGCGGTATCGTGGTAAACAGTCCGGAATTTGACCGGCTTGCCAGTGAAGCAGCCAGAACCCACAACATGCCCTTTTTTGAGGACCTGCAGGGAGAATCGGAAGCAACCCTTGAGGATGTAAAAATGACTCCGGCCAAAATTGGATCAAACAAGGATGTTTCCACCACCATTCTGCGCCAGAAAATGTGGGGAGCAAGCAACCTTTCCGCGGCACTTGCCGGAGCAGATCCGGCTAAGGCGATTGGTGATCTTGTGGCTTCTTACTGGGCAAGAGATATGCAGAAAGAGTTAATCGCCATCCTTGCAGGCGTATTTGGAAGCTATACGCCGGAGGGCGGTACAGCAAAAACGCCCATGTCAGACCATATTCTGGATCTTACCAAACAGACCAGCGCGGCAGCAAAGATTATCAGTGCGGAAGCCATGATTGATGGCTGCCAGCTTTTAGGAGATGCACAGGGGCAGTTATCAGGGGTAGTAATGCATTCAGCTACAAAATCCTATTTGAAAAAGAAAGAATTGATTGACAGCAGAAGAAATTCTGAGAATGTGGAGTTCGAGTATTATCAGGGGCGCAGGGTAACTGTAGATGATGGATGTCCTGTCACGAAAGATGGCATCTATTCTACATATCTGTTTGGAAGCGGCGCCATTGCATACGGAAACGGAAGCCCGGTAGGACATGTTGCCACTGAAACGGACAGGGATAAGCAGACAGGCGGCGGTATTGACTATCTGATCAACCGGAAAGCCTTTATTCTTCATCCCAGAGGAATTGCCTACACAGGAGCAGTCAGGGAAAATGTAGAGACACCGCTGCGAACAGAACTGGCAATGGCCCAGAACTGGAAGCCTGTCTATGAGTCCAAGCAGCTCCGCATTGTTGAGATCAGGCATAAGATTGGGTAGCATTATGGAGATTACAAGGATTAAGGAACTTCTGGGAGTGCCAGTAGAAAACACTTCCCAGGACGTTTCCCTTACATTTATTGCGGACATTGTGGAAGAGACGGTGCTTAATTACTGCAATCTGGATAAACTGCCGGATGGATTGAAAAATACATGCCTCCGGATGGCGGTTGATTTGTACCGGTATGAAAAGCCGACTGAATCCGGTGTTCCCTTAAGAGTGGCTTCCATTACGGAAGGAGATACCGCTACCAGTTTCAGCGTGCTTAATGATGTTTTAAAGGGAACTATTTTAAAGGACTACAAAGGGCAGCTAAACCGTTACAGGAGGATGCGCCATGATTGATAGGACAGAGCTTTTAAATGCAAGAAAAATGCACAGGCAGATGGTCGAGGAGCTGTATGAGGGCACCTGCAATATTTATGAGAAAACCAATGTTACAGATCCGGTTACGAAAATCACAGGCCAGAAGGAGAAGATGGTTTATGAGAGCGCTGCCTGCAAACTGTCCTATACCAGAATAACGCCTTCTTACAAACAGGCGGAGGGTGCAAAGCAGGAGCAGCTGGTAAAGCTGTTCCTTGCACCGGAAATGCTGGTCAGGCCCGGCTCAAAGATTGTGGTAACACAAAATAATGTAACAGAAACCTATAAGATGAGCTCACTGGCGGCGGTATATACAAGCCACCAGGAAATAGCTCTTGAAGCATGGAAAGGGTGGAACTGACAGGATGGGAGGAAACTTTAATTTTAGGGAAATGGAGCGTCTTGCTAAAGATCTGGAAAAGCTTGCCCAAAATAGAGACAAACTGTTTCAAAGTGCAGCAAAGGAACTGGCAGCGAGACTGCTTACGCTTTTAGTTGAAAGGACAAAGCCCGGTAAGTATCCGGCAGGCAGCGGCATGGTGGGAGGAACCCTTAGAAGAGGATGGGCTTCCAAAACGCATAAGGAAGCTTTCAGCAAAAGAAAGAATAAGCCGGGAGCAAAGACGATCCAGAATTTTTTAAAGACCATACAGGTCAGCAGTGACGGAAATACTTATACCATAGAAGTAATTAATCCGGTGGAATATGCTGGTTATGTGGAGAGTGGTCACAGAACTGTGAATCATAGAAACTGGGTAGAAGGTAAATTTATAATGAGAGGAGTAGTGGAGGATCTACAGAAGATTACGCCGCAGGTACTTGAGGATAAGATAGAACGGTTTTTAAGGGAGTGCATGAATGATTAATCAGATTGTAGAGGCAGTCAGTCTTGCCCTGAACAGCGAGTTTGGTGATGGTTACAAGATTTATACGGAAGAGGTAGAGCAGGAAATGGAAAATCCCTGCTTTTTTGTTATCAGCAGTGCTCCGAAAAAGCGTATTTTCAGGGGAAGAAAATACTTCCGGACTAATACCTTCTGCATCCAGTATATCCCGGCTGCAGAGGATATTCAGACTGAATGCAATCGTGTCATAGAGCGTTTGTTTTCATGCCTGGAATATATCCGTATGGATGCTGCTTTAATCAGAGGAAAGAAGATGGAACCGGAGGTAAAAGACGGTGTGCTGTACTTTTTCGTGAATTATGATTTCTTCGTTTATGAGAAGAAAGAAATGGAAAAAATGGGTGAGGTTTTAACAAAAGTAGGAGTGAAAGGACAGGTGGAGGATGACAGCAAAGAAAAAGAATGAAGTGCATGAGGCAGAAAAGGAGCAGACATTTACGCTGGACCAGCTTCTTGCATCAAAAAGATTCAGTAACAGGAGAGACCTGCTGAAAGCGGTTCTTTCCGAAAACAAAAGATATTCTATCAGTGAAGCTGAAAAGAATATAGAAAATTTTTTGAAAGGAAAGGTGAAATGATATGGCATTAGGAGGAGGCACGTTCAGCGTGCAGAACAAAGTAATTCCCGGGGCCTACATTAACTTTGTTTCAGCGGCTTCGGCAGATGTTTCCCTGTCAGGGAGAGGGATTGCCACCATGCCCCTTGTGCTGGACTGGGGAGCAGAGGGAAAAGTAATTGAAGTGACTGGCGACGATTTTAAAAACAGAAGCCAGAAGATTTTCGGCTACCATTATACGCATCCTAAGATGAAGGGGCTGCGGGATTTGTTCCGTAATGTGGAGCTGTTGTATGCATACCGCTTAAATGGCGGCGGGGAGAAAGCTTCAAATGCATTTGCCACAGCATTATACAGCGGCGTCAGAGGAAATGATTTAAAGATAATCATTCAGAAAAATGTAGATGATGATACAATGTTTGACGTAAAAACCATGCTGGATACAGCGCTGGTGGATGAACAGACTGTAAAAACAGCAGCAGACCTTAAGGAAAACGGATTTGTGGAATTTAAGAAGGATGCAGAGCTTGCGGTAACAGCGGCAACGCCTCTTTCCGGAGGAACCAATCAGGAAACAGACGGTGCAGCACATCAGGCGTATTTAGATAAAATGGAAGGCTACAGCTTCAATGCAATGGGTGTTGAGACAACGGACGATACCGTTAAGGCTTTGTACACAGCCTTTACAGAAAGAATGCGTGAGGAAATGGGCATTAAATTTCAGACAGTGCTCTATCAGAAAGATGCAGACTATTATGGAGTAGTCAATGTGGAAAACAAAGTTCTTGATGCCGGAGAGGCTTCCCTTGTGTACTGGGTGACAGGGGTTATTGCAGGATGCCAGGTAAACAGGTCCAACCAGAACCGGATCTATGACGGGGAGTTTCAGGTAAAAACCGAAATGACGCAGTCCCAGCTGGCCAAATCCATGAAGGAGGGCAAATTTACCTTCCACAGGGTAGGAAGTGATGTGCGGGTGCTTGCAGACATTAACAGCATGGTTAATGAAACGGAAACTATCGGTGAGGTATTTAAGGAGAACCAGACAATCCGTGTGATTGACCAGATCGCAAATGACATAGCGGTATTATTCAATACAAGATACCTGGGAGTGGTGCCTAATGACAATGCGGGAAGGATTTCTTTCTGGTCAGATCTGGTACAGCATCATAAGAAGCTGAACGACATCAGGGCGATTGAAGGGTTTGAAGATTCAGATATTACCGTATCCCAGGGGGATTCAAAAAAATCTGTAGTTGTGACGGATGCGGTTACCGTTGTGAATGCTATGGATAAGTTATACATGACATGTGTGGTTTCATAGGAAAGGAGAAAAATCATGCTTAATAATGCAACAATGATTGCAAGTGATACGATCAGTGCGGCACTTGCAGAATGCTATGCAACAATCGAGGGACGCCGCTATAATCTGATGCAGGCGATCAACCTTGAAGCCAAATTTGATAAAACAAAGGTCAAGGTGCCTATTTTGGGAAAAACGGGGAAAGGAAATAAGGCAACCGGATGGAGTGGAACAGGGAGTGCAAAGTTTCATTTTAATACCAGTATTTTCAGACAGATGATGCTTCTCTATAAAAATACTGGAAGGGATATTTATTTTGAAATGCAGATATCCAATGAAGATGATACCAGTTCCGTAGGGCGCCAGACAATCATTCTCATAGGCTGTAATATTGATGGAGGCATACTGGCCAAGTTTGATGCGGACGGGGACTATCTGGATGAAGATATGAACTTTACTTTTGAGGATTTCTCCATGCCGGAATCCTTTGCGGCAATGAACGGTCTTATTACCAATTAGCAGATGATGCCTGAAAGAAAATATTCGTGACAGGTCCTGTGCCGGAGTATATAATGATGATATGAGGGAGGGGCGGTCATGGATTTGCTTTGTTTTTTTCTATTTTTCAGTTTTTTTATTGGCGCTGTTGCAGCGTGTATTTATACAATTGTGACAGGTGGAAAGAAAAGGAAGGCGATAAAAAAGCAGCAACAACAGGATAAGGCGAATGGCATTAAGAGATTTTCCAGCCTTGAACATGCCGAAGGACTTGATGTTGCAGAAAAAAGTCCATGTTCTGTTATAATTAGCCCTTCAAGTCTGGTGATTTCCTGTACAGGAAAAGAATATACGCTTCCTTTAAAGAGAATTACATATATTGATTTTTTTACTGATACAGATAAAATCAGGTATATTGAAAGCAGTACAGCAAAAGGGATCATGGGGGCAGCTTTATTCGGAGTGAGCGGCGCTGTTGTAGGAGCTGCTCCTAAAACAAAAGTAGCACATGAAAAGACGGGCTATGCAGTAATCGAATACAGAGATGCAGGTGGAAGAGAAAAACGCATTATCTTGAGGGATCAGGCTGCTAATTCCTACATGTGCAGTTTATTGGTCAGTACACTAAATTCCTGTATTCATACCACAGTAGAAAAAGTTGAATTGTAACAAATAATAAAATTTATAAAAAGAGCTGGCGAGAGGTCAGCTCTTTTTGTATGCAGAAAAAGGAGAAAATAAGTATGTCAAAATTTGCAAAATTTATGAAAGCCAACAAAGTTATAAAAGAAAATGAAAAATATGCTGCTACAAAGTCCCTTTGTGATGAAAGCGGAAAGCCTATGCTTTGGGAGTTCAGGCATATTTCCTCAAAGGAAAATGAAGAGCTGAGGGAAAGCTGTATGAAGGAAGTGCAGGTCACAGGAAAGCCTGGAATTTATCGTCAAAAGTTTAAATCCAGTGACTATATCAAAAAAATGATAGCCGCTTCTGTAGTTTATCCTGATTTGTATGATGCAGAGCTTCAGGATTCTTATGGGGTGCAGACTCCAGAGGATCTTCTTCTGGCTATGGTGGATGATCCGGGAGAATACAGTGAACTTATGTCATATGTGCAGAAGTTCCAAGGATTTGATATTTCCTTTAGTGATAAGGTGGATGAGGCAAAAAACTGATAGAGGAGGGCGAATGGGAATCAAATTTTGCCTATTATGCCCTCTTAAAGCTTCATATTCTTCCGTCTGTGTTTCTTGAAATGGAGGAACAGGAAAAAGCGTTTGTAATAGCAGCAATTGAAATCAAGTGTAAAGACGATAAAAAGGAACGACAGAGGATAGAAAGTCTGAAAGCAGGAAGGAGGTGAAAAATTTATGGCATCTATTATGACAAGCATTGAACTGCAGGACAGATTCAGTACAGTAGTTTATGGAATGATCCAGGCAACTAATTTAAGCATTTCTGCCATGTATGATATGCGCGAGGCTGTAGGAGCAGAATTTGATACAGCAAGCCTTGAAGGAGCAAAAGACGAAATTGACCGTGCTACGCTGGCGGCCCGTCAGATGCAGGAAGCCATGCAGGGAGCAGAACAGGCAGGAAGGAATATAGGAGAGCAGCAGATATCTAAAGGAAGTATCCCTGTGGAACCTTTTTTCAGGGAACAGGATTTGCCCAGTGATCCGATTAAGGTTCCTATGGAATGGCAGACAGATGAACTGCCCGTGTTTACAGGAACAGGAATAGAACGGTTTACCCAGGAGATTCAAAATGCAAATCAAATGATGAATCAGCTTGCAGATTCTCAAGCAGCAATTATACAACATGCGGAAGATGCCAATATATTTTCTCAGGATGTTCAGCAGGATTTAACCCAGATAGCTTCAAGAATTGAAGCGATAAAGGCCCAGATGGAAAAAATAGAGCAGAATCCGGTTAATATCGGAACCAATGCTGCGAACGCAGGAATGGAGCGTTTGAGAAATCAAATGAACCTGGCTATACGTTCACAGCAAATGCTAAATCAGGCTGTTGCCAGTATGGATGTGGAAGGAGCTAATAGAGAGTATCTTAATCTTTCAGGAACAATTGCAGGTATAGAACGCTGTATTAGAGACAATATAGATGCGCAGGAAGAGTTTAATGGAAAAGTTGCTCAAGGGGAAAGACAGGCTGACAGTCTTTCACAGACCATAAAAAGGATGATTGCGACATATATCAGCATACAGAGCCTGCAAAAGGTGATAGATATATCAGATCAATTGGCTTCTTCCCGGGCAAAGCTTGATATGATGAATGACGGGATAAGAACCACCAGAGAACTGCAGGATCTTGTGTTTATAGCTGCGGAAAGATCAAGAGGTTCCTACATGGGCATGATGAATTCAGTTGCAAAGCTGGGTAATCTTGCAAAGGATGCTTTTAATTCTACAGAGGAAGTAGTAGCCTTTTCAGAACAGCTAAACAAGCAGTTTATTCTTGCAGGAGCTTCTACCACTGAAATCCAGAATGCTACCCTGCAGCTGACACAGGCCCTTGCTTCCGGTGTGCTCCGGGGAGATGAGTTAAACAGTATTTTTGAGCAGGCACCTACGATTATCCAGTCTATAGCAAGCTACATGAATGTTCCTATCGGACAGATAAGGGAATTGGCATCAGAAGGCCAGATTACCGCAGATATAGTAAAGAATGCCATGTTTGCGGCGGCTGATGAGACGAATGCCAAATTTGCGAGTATGCCGAAAACCTTTGAACAGATTGGACAGTCTATCCAAAATCAGCTGATTATGGCTTTTGATCCGGTGTTTACCAGACTGAATGAAGTGGCAAACAGCCAGGAGTTTCAGGAAATGGTAGATTATTTAGTGCAGGCCCTTGTTATATTAGCGAATGTAATTATAAATGTATTTGAATTGATGATATTTGTTGCTGATATTATTGCAGACAGCTGGGGGATTCTTGGGCCCATTATATTGGGAGCAGCGTCTGCGCTTGCAATATACTATGGATGGCAAATGGCAGTAAAAGTAATAGAAAAAATTAATTATGGACTTCATATGGCGCAGGCAGTAGCTATGATGCTGCAGGCAGCGGTAACAGGGACATTAAATAAAGAAGTTGCGAAACAGATTGCGGCACAGATGGGATTGAATGCGGCCATGTATGCCTGCCCTATCATGTGGATCATTATGCTGATAGTAGCATTGATTGTAGTAATTACTGCTGTAATTGTGTCAATGAATAAATTTGGTGATGAGTCTACTACAGTGGCCCAGAAAGTGTGTGGAGCCTTCGCGGTAGCAGGAGCTTTTATAGGAAATTTGTTTATATCCGTAATCAATTTTATTTTTGATGGAATTGTAGCTCTATGGAATTGTATTGCGTCATTTGCAAACTTTCTTGCTAATGTAGCTACTGAACCATTTGGAGCAGCAGCCAGAGCCTTTGCTGATTTTATTGACCTTGCCCTTGCCGGGCTCCAAGGACTGGCATCTGCAATAGACATGCTTTTTGGCTCCAGCCTTGCTGAGTCAATAGCCGGATGGCGTACGGATCTTGACAACTGGGTAACAGATAAATTTGGCGAAGGAAAGGTCGTCATGGAAAAGAAAAATGCCCAGGACTATTATATTCAGGGAATTAATTATGAGGATGCATGGAATAAGGGAGCAGAGTTTGGAGAAAGAATTGGCGGAGGCGCCGGCATTCCGGACATGAACCAGTTTGTAGATTTTGATTACAGCAGTTACCTGTCAGATATTTCAGACAACACGGATGATATAAAAGATGGTCTTGAGATATCGGAAGAGGACCTGAAATTTATGCGGGATATTGCGGAGCAGGAGGCAGTCAACAGGTTTACAACAGCAGCAATCACAATTGAACAGACGAACAATAACAATGTTTCCGGCGGTATGGACTTGGATGGCGTGATAACAGGTCTTACAGATGCAGTGAGCGAAGCTGCGGATATTATTACGGAAGGGGTGCATTAACATGGCAGGGTATGATTTTTACCTGGACAGATGCCTTTTGCCCATTGCGCCGGGCAGGCTGCAGGTCAGTATCAGGAATGAAAACAAGACTGTCAAATTAATTAATGAAGGGCAGGTGAATCTGCTCAAGGCAGCAGGGCTGACAGAAATAGAGTTTGAATGTATGATACCGCAGGTGGAATATCCATTTGCGGTATATCCCTCCGGCTTCCGCAGCGCTTCCTGGTATCTGGAATATTTTGAAAGGCTGAAATCCGGACAGCGTCCTTTTCAGTTTATTGTAACAAGAAAAATGCCGGATGGTTCTCCATTATACGGAACCAACATCAAGGTGTCTATGGAGGATTACCGGATCACAGAGGATGCAGAGGATGGCTTTGATTTGTCAGTGAAAGTCAAACTGAAACAGTACAGGGAATATGGAACAAAAAGCGTGTCAGTAAAAGGAGCGGTGACAGGTACCCCGTCAAACACTACCAGTATGTATACCGTAAGCGTGGAGCTGACAAGGTCACAGGAAAGCGCACCTGCAACAAATAAGGTCAGAAGCTATACGGTTAAACCCGGCGACACCATCTTTGGAATTGCCAAGGAAATGTACGGGGATGGTTCAAAGTATACGCTGATCTATGAAAATAACCGGGATACCATTAAGGGAGGGCCTTATGATCTGAAAGCAGGACAGGTCATAAGGCTGCCCGGAGTGTAAGGAGGCGGCATGAAAACAGAACTTTTTATAGCAGGGGAAAGCGGTAACGAAATTTATATTCCGGCGGTGGAGGATGGAATTGAATGGTCAACGGAACGCTGGGGCGTACCGGGCAGACTGACATTTAAGGTACTGGCTGATGATATCCTTAATTTTTCGGAAGGCTCGGCAGTACAGCTTCGTGTGGATGGGGCAAAGGTTTTCTTTGGGTTTGTGTTTACCCAGAAGAGGGATAAGGAAAACAGGATATCCGTTACAGCCTATGACCAGCTCCGATATCTGAAAAACAAGGACACTTATGTATATGAAAATCAGACTGCATCAGAGCTGATCAAAATGATTGCAGCGGATTTTGCACTGAATGCCGGAGAAATTGCAGATACCGGCTACGTGATAGCCGACCGGTCAGAAATGGATACTTCTCTGTTTGATATCATACAAAATGCACTGGATATTACGCTGGTAAACACCAGGCAGATGTATGTGCTCTATGATGATTTTGGAAGCCTTACCGTAAAAAACATAGCGGATATGTATGTGAAGAATGAAAATGGCACGTATCTGATGATTGATGAAGGTACCGGAGAAAATTTTGAGTATACTTCATCTATTGATAACAGCACCTATAACAAGATTAAATTGTATAAGGAGGATGCAGAATCAGGAAAAAGGCAGATTTATGGTATTATCCAAGATAGTGCAAACATAAATAAGTGGGGTGTTTTACAGTACTGCGATACAGTTTCAGAGGGCGAAAACGGGGAAGCCAAAGCGGAAGCCCTGCTTTCTTTATATGATAAGAAAACCAGAAACCTGCGGATTACAAACGCATTTGGAGATGTAAGGGTGAGAGCCGGAAGCATGCTGGTGGTTAATCTTGATTTAGGGGATAAGAAGGTGGAAAATTTTATGCTTGTGGAAAAAGTGAAACATACCTTTAAAAATGGCGAACACTTTATGGATTTGACATTGAGAGGAGGCGAGTTTGTTGCCTGATGCAGCAGAATTACTGAAATTAATCAAGAAATCGGCACTGGAGGCGGTGGACGCTTCCAAGCCAATGAATTTTTTCTTTGGACAAGTGAAAAGCACAGAGCCGCTGGTGATCGATGTGGAGCAGAAAATGAAGCTGGGGAAATCCCAGCTTGTTTTATCCAGAAACGTGACAGATTTTGAAACGGAGGTGTCGGTAGACACCCTTACGGAAGATGCGCTGGGGGAGCATTCCCACGGTCTTTCTTTTGAAATGGGAGAAGCAGGAGAGCCGCTGCATACACATGGTTTTTCAGGAAATGCAGGCGGTAGTGATTTGTCTCATACCCATAAAATTAAGAAAAGGATGAAAGTCACCGTTCATAACGGGTTGGCAGCCGGTGACAAAGTAATTCTGATTCAGAATAAAGGCGGCCAGAAATATCTGGTGCTGGACAGAATCGGATGATACCTGGAAATACAATTCTCCCGGGAAGAGATTTTGTTGTAGAAAAGCAGCCAACCTATACTTATGAAATGAGTCCCGACAGCGGATTAATCAGGGGACATGTAGACGGTATCGAAGCAATGAAACAGGCGGTGTATAAAATCCTGTCTACCCAGCGATACCGGTATCTGATTTATTCCTGGAACTATGGAATTGAGCTTGAGGATTTGTTTGGAGAGCCGGTTTCTTTTGTATGTCCTGAACTGGAAAGGCGCATCAGAGAAGCACTGCTGTGGGATGACAGAATAGAGGAGGTGGGGGATTTTAAGTTTGATACATCAAAAAGAGGAACAGTTCATGCCTATTTTGTGGTGCATACGACTGTAGGCGACTTTGAGGCAGATAAGGAGGTGAAGATCTGATGTTTGAAGAAATCACATATGAGCGGCTTTTAGAACGGATGCTTGGACGGGTGTCAGGCAAATTTGATAAAAGGGAAGGATCAGTGATCTGGGACACCCATTCACCTACCGCAATTGAGCTTAAAAATCTGTATATTGCACTGGATTCCATTGTCCAGGAAGCTTACGGAGATACGGCCACAAGGGAGTTTTTGATTCTGCGGTGCAGGGAAAGAGGAATTACGCCATACAGCGCTACCCATGCCATTTTAAAAGGGGAATTTATTCCGGAAGATTTAGATGTAATGGGCAGGCGCTTTAATATTGGCAAAATCAATTATATTGTCACGGAAAAGCTGTCTGACGGAGTATATAAGGTGCAGTGCGAGACAGAAGGGGAAGAGGGGAACCGTTATCTTGGCACTATGACGCCCATTGAATATATAAGAAGACTGGAGTCTGCGGAGCTTACGGAAGTGCTGATTCCGGGAGAGGATGAAGAGGGAACGGAAGCGCTCAGGCAGAGATATTTTTCTTCTTTTGATTCAAGGGCTTTTGGAGGAAATGTCAGGGACTATCTGGAGAAAACAAATGCGATCCCCGGTGTGGGCTGCACCAAGGTGACTAGAGTATGGAACGGTGATCTTCGTCCGGCCGACATGATTCCTTCGAGGGCGGTAGAGGAATGGTTTGAGGGCATAGAAGCATCCCTGCCTGAACAGATTAGAGAATGGCTGCATACAGTATATACCGCAGCCAGGGAAAAGAAGCTGACAACAGGCGGAAGCGTCCTTTTAACGATTCTTGATTCTGAATATGATATTGCCAGTCCGGAGCTGATTGAAACTGTCCAGAAAACCATAGATCCTGAAACCTATGCAGGGGAAGGATACGGGCTTGCACCGATTGGACATGTGGTGCTGGTTCAAAGTGCGCAGGGTGTACAGATAGAGGTAAGAACAAAGGTAACATTTGAACAGGGCTGTAACTGGGAAAAGCTTGGAAAGCAGATAGAAAATGCAGTTACAGGCTATTTATCAGAGCTCAGAAGGGAATGGGCAGACACAGCAGCTTTGGTCATAAGAATCAGCCAGATTGAGACAAGAATACTTGGCATCAGAGGGATTATAGATGTGGAGGATACTACGTTAAACGGACAGGCCGAAAATTATATTCTTGGAGCCTATGAAGTGCCTGTGTTTGGGGGTGTTTCCGGATGAACAGAGAAGTAGACCTGCTTTCCTATCTGCCCCCTTTTTTACAGGAATTTAAGGAAAACAGGGCAACACTGGAAGCAGAAAATCCGGAATTTGTGCTTGTATGGAATAGTGCTGACAGAGTGCTCAAAAATGAATTTATAGAAACAGCAGATGAAGCCGGCATATCCCGGTTTGAGAGCATTTTGAACATAACGCCATCAGGAACGGATACGCTTGAGAGCAGGCGCAGAAGGGTGCAGATCCGGTGGTTTAATAAAATCCCCTATACTTTGCGGGCGTTTCTGGAAAGGCTGGCAGTAATCTGCGGAGACAGTGACTTTACAGTAACAAAAGATTTTTTCAATTATAAGATAGATATTACCACGCATTTGGAGTGGACCGGCCAGGCAGAGGAACTTGACCGGCTGATTCAGGAAATGATGCCCTGCAATATGGTGGTGGTATCCGTCAATAAAGTGCCATGCCGGCCATCCGGCAGCATATATACAGCAGGGACCATATGCTTTGTAGAACAGATTGGAATTGCTGACGGAGGAATTACCACAGAGGTGGAAGTTTATAAGATTGATGGAAGCTGTCATGCAGCCGGTGGGCTTGGCCACATGGAGCAGATAAATATTACAGATGAAACAGGAGAATAGAAAGGAAGAAAGAAATGGCTGTTTATTCAAAACTGATTACAACAGAAAACGGACGTACGCTGATTGCCAGAATGCTTTCCGGAGGGGAAAAAGTTGTATTTACAAAGGTTTGCTCTTCTGACAGGGAATATGGACTGGAAGAATTAGGGAACCTTGAGGAGCTTGCAGAAATCCGGCAGACAAGCAGCGTATCCAAGGTATCCAGAACCAACGATATCTCTGTAAAGGTGGAGGCGGTCTTTACTAATACGGAATTGACAGAAGGATACTATATGAAAACGGTTGCCCTGTATGCCAGAGGCGGGGAAGGAGAAGAGGTTTTATATGCAGCAGCGGTAGAAACATCAGGCAGCTGCTTTATGCCGGCCTTTGGCGGCATTACAGTATCAGGGGCTTATATTCAGCTGGTAACTACGGTAAGCAATACGGAAAATGTGACGCTTGAGGTTGACAATTCTGTATTTGCCACGATTGGAAACATCATGGAGCTGCAGGAGCAGATAGATGGCATGAGTGAGCTGTTGGGAAACGTGGCCTCTGCAGTTAATGCGAATGCAAAAAAACTGGAAGCGCTGGATCAGATCGGAAGCTGGGTGTGTTCAGATCAGAATAGTTTTAGCTTTGGTAAGAAGATTCCATATGGGACATATACAGAAGTTGCCAGTATTCCGTTATCATCAGTAATAGATTCCTTTGGGGGCTATACATATTATTTATATACACTGAAAGACAAAAATGGCACCCTGATTCAAATGCATCATGAAAACGATTATAAAAAGGAGTTAGAGGGTTTTTTATTGGTAAATTTTGCAATTGGCCAGTATTTTGGCGCACAGCAGGCAGTGCCGCTTTCGCCTGTATACTATGAAAACATTGAAAATATTATATATATGGGCTCACTTAATCTAATGACAATTAATGGCAGGCCTTCTGCGAATGACATAAGGCTTTCTATATGGCCATTTGTTTATGAAAGGGTTGATGGTAAATTAAAAAAATTAGAGGGTAACCTTGAAGTAAGTGGGCAGCTCCATTTTCAGGCATTCAAACTTGGAACCGTGCTTTCAAATGTAAGCGGAAGCGGAACTGTTCCCGGCAGCTCATCAGGAGGAACCAGTAATTATAATCTTCTTACAAACAAACCCTCTATTAATAATATTACACTGCAGGGAAATCTAACTTCGGCGCAATTGGGACTGGAAGGCGGTTCCGTCGGCACAGTGGGCATGACATATGAGGAAGCTTTGGAAATATTAAATGAAGCAGACGAGGAGGTAGCAGAGGCATGAGCAGGGAAGTTTTAAAAGCAGTAAAAGACTGGTGCATGGGAAAATTTCAGGCGAAGGGGGATTACCTTACGAGTGTGCCGGAAGAGTATGTGACGAATGTAAAACTGGCTGATGCGTTTATGGACAATATGAGTGGAGCCAAAATTGCACAGAACCAGGAAGGAAATTGGGGGTACATAATTCCAGATACTGATGTGGTGGTACCATTTAACAGCGGAAGCGGGAAAGCAGTCAGTTCATCTACAGAGATGATTGGTGCAGTTCCGGTTTTTGTTGCAGTCAATAGTACCGTGGCAGATGGGTATGAACAAATAAATGATTAGGAGGAAAGGATAAAATGGATAGAATTAAATCTTTTAGCGGATCGGTTTCCAGCAATACCAGTGAAACAATTAATAAATCATATGGAATTTCAAGCGGAACACTTGCAACAGAAAGGATAAGCAGAGAAAGAACTGACGTATTAAATAATGCATTGGTGGAGTTTTTAGATGAGTGCGGAGTAGATGTAAATTATGATGGAAATTATTTATGGATAAATGGAGCCCCTGTTACATTTTACTTTTACCAAAATTATAATCATTATAGCTGTTGTTTCCCATTTAATACCACTGCAATTGCTGGCTCCACTTCCACTACTGATATTTTTAATACCAATGGTTTAGACTATAATTTTAAAGTCAGACTGTTAGGAGAACCAACAACAGCATTTATTCTTGTTATCTCAAGAAATTATACAACGCCTTCATTTAGCCAAGCGTTTGGATTTTTTAAGGCTGCTAATATTATTAATGGGAAAAACTCAAGATTATATACGTATAATTCCTTTAATGCTATTTATGCAGTAGACCTGGATGGTGAAGGATTACCAATTAATATAGGGAGAGGTACTTCCGGTGGTGTTACCCCCTATCTCAATTTACTTCCTGCTGACTACAGTAACAATGCCGGTAAATACCCATTAGTTGAATGGAATCCTGCAATATTTAAAGCAGAAGGATGCTATTATGGATTGTATAATAGTCCATTGCCTAATGGAAATTCTGCGACAAGTGACGCACAAACATTCATTAGGCTTGGTGAGAATGTTTATTATGTAAGTTATAGTGGACCGCTGATTAAATGTATTTCATAAAAAACAGAGCAATGAATATAAGCCAGATGCAGAAATGTATCTGGTTTTTATATTGCCGAAAAGGCAAAATCAAAAATAAATTTAAAAAAGGAGAAGATGAAAATGGAAAATGTAAACACAGTAAAAACAGTAACATTAGGGGTAGCAGGGATGATATCAGCAGTGGCGGCATGGCTGTTTGCAAGGCTGGGAGTATTATTTTATGTTCTTCTGGTTCTGGCAGTGGCAATGGTGATTGATTATATTACCGGTATGCTGGCCAGCAAAACAGAAGCGATTGACCATCCGGACGATTCTGCCTATGGCTGGAATTCAAAGAAAGGAGCAAAGGGAATCATTAAAAAAGTAGGATATCTGTGTATAATTGCAGTGGCAATGATGGTGGACTGGGTTATCCTGCATGTTGCGTCAGACCTTGGGCTTGAAATTACCTTAAAAGCATTCTTCGGAATCATGGTTGCAGTATGGTATTTACTCAATGAAGCCCTGTCAATCATTGAGAATGCAGGAAGAATGGGCGCGCCTGTCCCTGACTGGCTTAAAAATTACATAGCAGTACTAAAAAATAAGATCGAACAGAAGGGGGAATGATCTTATGATGATAGGAATTAACTGCGGACATACCATAAGCGGCGCCGGATATGGTGCTGCTGGCATTATAAAAGAGTCAGAGCATACAAGGCTGGTGGGACATGCTTTTATGAACCTGCTTAAGGCAGCAGGCGTTACAGTAATCGACTGCACGATAGATCAGGCCAATACACGGAATGAATATTTAGCGGCAGCGGTTGCACTGGCAAACAGGCAGGAATTAGACTGGTTCATTTCCATACACTTTAATGCATCCACATCACGTGCAGGTCATGGAGTGGAAGTATATACCTATGAAGGCAGGCAGTATCAGGATGCTTTAGACGTATGCGCCAATTTATCAGCGCTTGGCTTTACAAACCGGGGTGTAAAGGCAGGTTCCGGCCTTTATGTGATCCGGAAGACAAAAGCAAAGTCTATGCTGATAGAAGTATGCTTCTGCGACAATCAGCAGGATATAGACACGTATCAGGCAGCAGGCGGTGCACAGGGTGTCGCAAAGGCAATCTATAAGGCAATTTATAAGGAAGCAGTAAGTCCTTCCATTCAGCTCCCGGAGGAGGAACATAACCTTACAAGGGAGGAGCTTATTGATTTTGTTGGAAAGATTGCGCAAAATGACTGGATGGACCGCAAACTTGTGCTTCCTTCGGTAGTGATTGCACAGGCAATAAAAGAATCTGGATGGGGTAAGTCTGAATTGGCCACGAATGCTAATGCCTTATTTGGCATTAAAAAGAATGGCTGGACAGGACGGGTATATATTAAGGACGCCATAGAGCAGAATCCGGACGGAAGTTACCGGACAGATAAAAATGAAGAATGGCGTGCTTATGACAGTTGGGAGCAGTCGATCCTGGATCATAATACGTATATTTCCGAAAGAAAAATTGGCAGCCAGACAGAGCCAAATTGGAAGAATGTTATCGGATGTGATAATTATGTCCTTGCTGTACAGTATCTGCAGGGGGCACAGTTTCCTTATGCTACATCAAAGACCTATACAGAATCGCTCATGAATGACTATATTGAAAAATATGATTTGACAAAATATGATGAGATTGAGCCAGATGAAACAGCCTATGAAGGAATGCTGTACGTGGTGCAGGCAGGTGCTTATAAGAGCCTTAACAATGCAAAGAAACTGCAGCAGAAACTTGAAAAGATGGGAGTTGTTTCTTTAGTTAAACTATACAGAGTTGATGAAGCCTCGGAGTAATTCGGGGCTTTTTACATGATGAAATTAATCTGAAAATGATTAAAAAATTAATTTGAAATGTATTTACAAATAAATTAAATTGTGGTAAAGTGTGAAATGAGAGAAGTGGTTAATTACAAATGGAGGGAAACATTATGGTAACGAGATTTGGAAAGTTTTGCCGCAACTTAAGGATGGAAAACGAAGAATTGTTGTATACTATGGCAAAGCGGTTAGGAGTCTCCTCGGCCTTTTTATCAAGAGTTGAAAATGGTAAAGCGAAACCACCGGTAGAATGGGAGCAAGTTATTAAGTTAGAATATGATCTGGATGAAAATCAGAAGGAAGAACTTAATAAGAGTATACGTGAGGCCAGAGAAAATGTGATCAGAGTAGATTCATTATCGCAAAATGATAGGGACATGATGTTTGCATTTGCAAGGCAGTTAAATGCTCTTGACAAAGAAGAGAAGGATAAGTGGCGAAAAATGCTAAATATGTAATTGGTGGAGGAAAATCATGGAAAAGGTTTCAGTGTTACCCATGTCAAGAAAAAATTTGAGAGGTTTTGCTATTGAATTTAGAACAATATTTGGAATGGAAGATGTTTTATATTTCCCAATTGTCAAGTTTATTGAATGGATACTACCAGAATTAGGATTTGATTATGAGATAGTACCAGAGAGAGAAATGGGAAATGCTTATGGAGTTACACATACAGGCATGAGGATAATGAAAATTAGAGAAGATGTATACGATAGAGCTGTAAATGGAAATCCGAGAGACAGATTTACATTGTGTCATGAGTTAGGACATTTTCTCCTTCATACGCCTGATCGTGTCAGTTTTGCAAGAGGAAGTGTTCCGACATATATGGATCCAGAATGGCAAGCTAATGTTTTTGCGGGAGAGCTGATGGCTCCATGTAATTTAGTAAAAGGAATGTTTCCACAGGAAATTGCAGAAAAATGTGGAATGTCATTTACAGCAGCGCAGATACAGTATAAGGAATACCATAAAGCGATGTAATAGGTGTTAAACCTTTACATAGAAAAAACCAAGCACACAAGATGCTTGGCTGGTTGTTGAAAGGCCTTATAGCGGTTCAACTGGTATAATTTATTCTCACAAAATAATTATAACACCGTTGTTTGGCTTTCGCAAGCAGTAAATTGCGAAAGGAGGAATGCGTATGTACATTTTTCGTACTAGCATTACCACAAAGGATGGTACCAAATTGTATGCCAGAGATTATGGTAAACGTGCTTTTCGTATCTGGGTAGGACCAGATAAGAAACCGGCTAAAAGTAATTAATTAACCGTAGCAGCATTTTACCAGTTAGATGTTGCTATTTCTACTATACTTATAGAAAGGAATAGTATATTATGGCAAAAACTAAATCAAGTATTCGTGGAAAACAGAATAAGAAAATTGTTCCTGTACGTGGATATAAGAAAGCGGATGGAACTAAAGTGGGCGCGTATAGGCGCTCAACTCCGAATTGATGGAGGAGTAATTTATGGGAAGATTTATTTATAAATTGCAAAGGCTATCAAAGTGGAGTATAACAATAATTGCAGGTATAGTATTTTGTGCTTCTATTGTAGTGTACATATTAGCAACTCAAAATTTTGTAAAACCAGCAACATCTAGTGAGGCGTTGGAATTCTTATTCACGTATACGAATGAGTATATGTGGGCATTGTTCTTTGGACTAATTGCAAAAATAGTACCATTTATTTTTTTGCTTGTTGCAATAGGAAGCTTAATTAATTACTTCAGTTATAATGATAATAATTTCATTAAAATGAGCGTAATTAATGCAGCGGCATTTATTGTATCTACAATAATCCAAGTTTCTTTGGTCAGATTTTGGGAAAGTATTGCAATTGTAGCAATAGTAATAATGCTTTTAGTTTATGCACTTTTAAACGCTGAATAACAGATTTAACAATACCATACAAATGAAGCCTCGGAGTAATCCGGGGCTTTTTGCTGTATTTTCGTGTTGCATTTTGTGTTGCATAGTGGGATTTTTGTGTTAAAATAATATATATTTAAAAATACTTATGTATCTTATATAAAGCTCTAAAACCTAAGTATTTACCAGTAATTTTTGATTTTCATTATAATTACGCGAATTGTAGAAAAAATAGTATTATAGAGTTCAAGTCTCTTTTCCTGCATGGAAAGAAGCCTTAGAAATAGGGCTTCTTTTAGTTTTCTCAGTATTCCAAAGGGAAAAATAAAATTTAAGACAGGAACAAAATAAAAAACTGCGTATACTATTACTATAGAATTAAGCATCAGGTCTTGATGCGGAAAGAGGATCATATGAATCAGGCAATCGGATGGGCAGGCGCCGGAACAGGATTTACTTTTTTAATGACAGCGCTTGGGGCCAGTGTAGTATTCATTTTAAGAAAGGATATGGGAAAAAATATTCAAAGAGCATTTCTTGGATTTGCAGCAGGTGTAATGATGGCTGCTTCCGTCTGGTCTTTATTACTCCCTGCTATAGAGGAAACGGAAGAAATGGGAGGAATTGGATGGGTTCCCGCAGCAGGCGGCTTTATCCTTGGGGGAATCTTCCTGTACATGCTGGATTTTTTGATGCCTCATCTGCATTTGGGGGAGAAACAGCCAGAGGGAGTTAAGACTTCATTTCACAGAACAACCTTACTTGTGCTGGCAGTAACGCTGCATAACATTCCGGAAGGAATGGCGGTGGGGCTTGCTTTTGCAATGGCAGCCCAGCATCCTGAGGACTCTGCACTTTATGCATCGGCATTTGCGCTGGCGCTGGGAATTGGAATACAGAATTTTCCCGAAGGCGCTGCCATTTCACTGCCTCTTAGGCAAGAGGGAATGAGCAGGGGAAGAGCTTTTATGCTGGGAGCTTTGTCGGGGCTGGTAGAGCTGATATTTGGAATTGGAATTACACTGATTGCAGCGCAGATTACCCCTTATATGCCTTGGTTTTTGGCCTTTGCAGCAGGAGCAATGATCTATGTGGTGGTGGAAGAGCTGATTCCTGAAGCCAATCAGGGAAATCACTCTAATATTGGTACAATTGGGGTAATGGCAGGATTTTTGATCATGATGATACTGGATGTGGCGTTAGGCTGACAATCTATAAACTTTTTATAAACTTATTGACACAATATCATTTATTTGCTATGTTTATTTCACAGCCATTTTGTATGGTTTGTGAAATAAATTATTTTCGTTAAATAACATCAGGGAAGTTATCTATAAATATTCTTAATTCTATTAAGTATCAAATTTTTCCATTTTTTAGAAGTAATATATGAAGTTGGAGGTGTTTTTTGTGTCTTTGGATAAAGAACATATTGGTGCTCAGGTCGGCTATTTATTAATTTTAGGGAGTAATGCCTGTTTGAGGAAAAGGCTGCCGGATTTACCGGAAGGCGGTTATACACTTTTTTTGGACAAGGCTGATACAGGCTTTGCATCAGATGAAGAAATTGTTCTAAACCTTTGTGGGGAGGGATGGTTTGCTGAAGGTAAACTATTAAGCAGACAGGCAGCTGTGGTTTATTTTACTAAGAGGAAGGAAAAGCTTTTACTTTTGCTTTCCGCAAAAATAGAAGTCCTTAAGCCGGCAGAAAGAATATTTATGAAGCCGGGGGAGAGCATTCAAATTGGAAATGCCTATATAAATCCGGTATTTTATGAGTTTTCATCCTTAATAAAAGCAGCACATGCGCAGATCATCTGCGAAGAGCAGGGCGGATTGCTTTTAAATACTGAACAGGAAAACGTTTATGTAAATGAAAAAGCTGTGAAAGGAGAAAAGAAGTTATGTACGGGAGACCGGGTGGATATTTATGGATTGCATCTGCTTATTCTTAAGAAGCTGATTGTTTGCAACGTCTTTTGCGGAGTTGCCCGTATAGCCGGAAGCAGCTTACAGTCGTTAAAGACCGGAAAATCAGAGAGTATAATAAAAGAAAATAATTTTATTGAACGTATTTGTGGGCAGGAGGAAGCACTTTATGATGGGGAAATAGAACTAATTATGCCGGACAAGCCTGTTTTAATGCCCCGTCAACCGTTGATTTTCAGCCTTGGTCCTACACTTACCATGGTGCTGCCTATGCTTTTAATGGCACAGTTAAGCAGCCGGTACATGGGTGAAAGAGGAGGTGGATTTTATGCAATGTCTATTGCAATGAGCGGCGCTGCGGCACTCATTAGTGTTTTTTGGGCTCTGGTCAGTCATTGGTATGGAACATATAGTAAAAAGCGGGAAAACAGGGAAAGAGAGCAGCAGTATCTGGAATATCTGGCAGAAATGAAAAAATATCTGTCAGGATGTCAAAGGGAAAACAGGCGGATTTTAGAACTGCGGTATCCCGGGGTACAGGAATTGGTTTCTATGGATCGGGACAAGGCGGTTGTCTTTTGGAACCGCTATTATAAGCAAAAGGATTTTTTGTTTTTCAGACTTGGGATAGGAGAAACAACATTTCAAATGCAGATAAAATTAACGGGAGAAGTGAAAGGAATTCTACCGGGAAAACTTTCGGAAAAGGCCAGGGAGATGGCGGCAGGATTTGCAGTACTGCAGCAGGTTCCTGTAGGAATTGATTTGTTTGAAAACAGGCAGGTTGGCCTTGTGGCGGAGGAAAAAGGGGGAGAAAAGGAAATGCTGCTTTTGCTGCTGCTGCAGCTTGCTGCCAGTCATTGCTATACGGAAGTCAAAATAGCCTGTTTTTATCAGGAAGGGCAAAAAACAGACAGGGAGATAGCAGGATGTCTGAAGTGGATTCCTCACTGTTGGTCCAAGGATAGAAAAACAAGATTTCTGGCGGGCAATGAAAAAGAGGCAGGGGAAATTCTTCCGGAGCTTACCAAAGAGCTGGTAAAGGGGATGGTGCAGAGGCGGGAGGAAGCAAGTGTTCCCTGGTATGTGATTCTGGTGTTGGATAAAGACTTGATTCTGGGAGAAGTGCTTTATCAGTGTATCACAGAAAGCAGTGGAATTTATCCGGTTAGTGTGATTTTTGCAGATACCTCGAGAGAAAGGATTCCCAAGAGCTGTCGTTTTTTATTGACAGGAAAAAAGCAGTTGGGAGAGATGAGTAATTTAAATTATGAACGTTTATCCAGACAAGGGTTTCACTTGGATACATGCAGTATTACAAAAGCGCAAAGATATGTGAGGAGGATTACCGGACTTCGGGTAAGGGAAACAGAGGAAGGAGGAGTCCTGCCTGAAAAGGTAAGTTTTTTAGAATTGTATGGATGCAGCAAAGTGGAAACGCTTAACAGTGGAAGCAGATGGAAAAAAGCCAGACCGGAAGAACGATTGAAAGCGCCTATTGGATGTGGGGCAGGAGGAAATTTGATTAGTCTGGATGTCCATGAAAAATTTCATGGTCCTCACGGGTTAATAGCAGGAACCACCGGTTCCGGGAAAAGTGAACTTTTACAAACTTATTTATTATCTATGGCGGTATCTTACAGTCCTGAGGATGTAAATTTCTTTTTAATTGACTATAAGGGCGGTGGTACCGGAACTATCATAAAAGAACTTCCCCATTGTGCGGGAGTGATATCTAATTTATCAGGAAAACAAATCAAAAGAGCCATGTCGGCTATTGCAAGCGAAAACAAACGAAGACAACAACAATTCAATGAATTTCAGGTGAACCATATTGATGGATACACCAGACTTTACAGAGAAGGAAGGATAGAGGAGCCTATGCCTCATTTAATTCTGGTGATAGATGAATTTGCAGAACTTAAGAAGGAAGAACCGGAATTTATGCAGGAGATCATTTCACTGGCTCAGGTGGGAAGGAGTCTGGGAGTGCATTTGATTCTTGCCACGCAAAAGCCTGCAGGAACAGTGGATGATAAAATCTGGAGTAATGCAAGATTCCGATTATGCCTTAAGGTTCAGGACAAGCAGGATAGTATGGATATGCTGAAAAATGGGGATGCAGCTATGTTGACAGCAGCAGGACAATGCTATATTCAAATAGGAAATCAGGAGTATTATGAGCTGTTTCAGGCTGGCTATTGTGGTGGATCTTATAGAGAAGAGGAACAACATGAGACAGGGGCAGTACTTGTATCAAATACAGGAAAAAGGACAGAACTCAAAGACAGATTTCAACTCTTAGAGGAGCAAAATCAAGTACAGGTATTAACCGATTATGTGGCGCGGACGGCAAGGGATTTTCACTATAAAGCTGCTTCCCAGCTTTGGCTGGAGGAGCTTCCTGACATACTTTCACTGGAAAATTTAAAAATGCCGGAGAAAAGGAAAGAAATCTGCTTAAGGCTTGGCTTATGTGATGATCCGGAACGCCAGAGGCAGATATTATTTGATTACCAACCTTTGATGCAAGGGCATCTGGCTGTCTGCGGCGGGCCGGCAACAGGCAAAACCACTTTTTTACAGACAATCCTCTGGCAGCTGTGCTGGGAATATCCATCTGATCAGGTGCAGGTTCTGGCTGTATCTATGTGGCAGGAAAGCTTTGCATGTTTTTATCATATGCCGGGATGTCTGGGGATTCTTAAGGATGGAAAAAATAAAGAAATATTTTTTTACCACTTGGAACGGATTATAATCCGGCGCAGAAAGCAGCTATCTGGTATTGGGTGCCAGCAATTTAATAAAAGCAGTAGGAAGCCTTTACCTTATATTTTTCTTGTAATTGATAATTATGGGAGCCTGGGGAAGGAATTAAATGAAAATCAGGAGGAACTTATTTTAAAACTTGTCTCGGAGGGAATCAGTCTTGGAATTTTTGTGATATTAACGATGGCGGCAGTGGGAGAAATAGGAAACAGGATTTTTGGAAAAATCAAAAACACAGCAGCATTGGAAATGGGCGACCGTTTTGAGTATGGAGATATTTTAAGACAATATTATCTTTCTGTTTTGCCCAAGGAAAATACAAAGGGCAGAGGAGTGTGTAAAATTCAGGGAAATGTACTTGAATTTCAAGGGGCGGTAGTATTTGGAGAAAAAGAGGATTATGAACGCATCTGCCTGATTGACAAAGCAGGAAAAGGGAAAACAAATGATTTGAAGTCTAAGGGGGTTTTTATACCGGACAAGCTTCCGCTTCTGCCTGCAAAACCAGTGATTTCAATACTGTTAGAAAATCATGAAAAAAAAGAGGAGGAAATTCCCATTGGTTATTGTTATGAAACAGGAGATGTCTGCTCCATTTCACTTAAAGAGGAAAAGGTATTTTTCATTGTGGGAAGAGAGAAAACCGGACGGAGAACTTTACTAAGCTGTATGACAGAAGGTTTTTTAAAACTTGGAGGACGGACAGTTGTTATAGATGAAAAAAGGCAGCTGGGGCATTTTGAGGGAAGAGATGAAGTGATATATCTTGGAAATAAAGAAGAACTAATTGACTGGATGGGGACGGTTTCCGCATTTGAGGAAAAGGAACTTAGAAAGAACAGGCAGAAAATGAAAGAAACAAAAACAGGAATATTTGTAAGTGATCTGGATGGCCTATGTCATTTTATTTATGGTTCTGGAGATAAAAGGGAAGAAAAAATTATCTTTTGGGAGCAAATTGCCAAAGGAGAAAAAAAGGGTTGGTTTTTGGCAGGAATTTATAATCCGGTGGGGGATATGGAGGCAGCAGGAACCACTTTTTTCAGAGAAGCCCTCAGACAGCAGCAAGGGATATGTTTAGGCGGCAATGTGGGGCTGCAAAGAGTATTTGACTTTGATGATTTAGGATATGCACATCAAAACAAAAATCTGCCGCCTGGAATTGGCTATTTCAAGGAAGGCGCAGGCAGCAGAACGAGAAAGTTATTGCTTCCGGTATTTGACCTTGAAAACAAGCATTAAAGTAAGGAAATCTGATTATTTTAGCTGACTGTTCAAAAATAGAAAGGAGGAGGAACGTGATATTGGTGGATGTACAGATTCCTATGCTGGATAAAGTGTTTGATTTTGAACTGAATGAGGAGGCAGAAGCTGGAAAGGTTATTGAGGATGTTTCTTTGCTGGCAGCACAGCAGGAGAATCTGACTTGCAAAAATGTTAAGGAAATGAGTCTTTATGTTTTGGGGCAGGAAAAGCTTCTTGAAGGAAACTTAAATCTAAGGCAGCAGGGCGTGAGGGCTGGCGACCGGCTAATCTTATTTTAAAGCTGGAAAGCTGATACAGGAAGGGTGTAAGAAAAATGTGGAATATACAACTTAAGGCAACGGCTGTAAAACGATGGCTGGATGAAATAGAAGAAAAAATCACAAAAGCCGGGGACTTACTGGATATAATGACAACGGAAGGGAATGCCCTGAATGCAATATGGGAAAGCAGCGCCGGGGAAGTGTGGAGAAAAGAATATACTGACAGGCTGAATAATGTGAAGGCACAGCTTATGGAAATAAATAAGTGTGCTGCAAAAGTGGGAAGGCTGGGAAAAGGTCTGGCGGATCTGGAGATAAAATTGACTTCTGAGGCAAAAAGTTATGGGTGCTAATGTTATAGCGGACAGATAGGAGGAAAGCGGAGTATATGGCAGAAAAAATAAGGGTAACCACTGATGAATTAAGAAAATTGCAGGAAGAGTGGCTTAATTTATTTGGTCAGATTGAAGCAGGCTTTGCAGAAATGAATGAATTAATGGGCAGGCTGGAACAGTTTTTTATGGGAAAACCGGTAGAAGCTGTAAGAAGTAAACAAAGCATAATTCAGGAGCAGGCGGCAGATGCGCTGGAGCAATTAAAAACACATCTGCAAAAGCTTACCCGGATGAATCAGATCTATGATCAGGCGGAAGGGGAAAACAAAAATGTCATCACAAACAATTGAATTACATTTTAAGGAGATCATGAGTCTGGCATCCCGCATTAAGGAATTGAAAAGAAAATTAAGCAGTCTGGCAGGAGAGGAAATGATGCAGATTATTAACAGTATTCAGGCAGGATGGAACAGTGAATGTGCAGATATTTTAACGGGAAAGGAGGTGAAAATCGTATCTATGATGTTGGAAGAGGCAGAACATTTAAACTCTCTGGCGGAAGAAATGGAAGATCAGGCAAAAAAGATGTATCAGCGGGAAATTTTCAATGCACGTCTTGCATTTACAAGAAACTATTAACAGGATTCAGCATAAAAAGGCGCAGCAGTCAGCGCAGAAAAGGGGTAATTATGGCATATTTTCAGGTAACATCATCAGATTTGAGAAGTAAAGCAGGAAGGCTTTCTGATTTGAACAGTCAGTTTAAGGCCCGGGCGTCACAGTTGGGAGAACAGGAAACGTCTCTTTGCAGTATGTGGGAAGGACAGGCAAAGGATGCCTTTCATCAGGCATTTCTACGTGACAGGCAGCAGATGGATGCCTTTATTTTGCTAATCGAAAGATATATTCAGGCACTTTTAGAAATTGCAAACAGGTATGAACAGGCAGAAAACAGAAACAAAGAAATTGCAGCAGCAAGAAAATATTAAAATAATCTCTCGGAATCCTGAGTGATTATAGTCAGCACAGTTGGCAGTGGACAT
>OFGK01000068.1_pt1 | contig 106705 bp, 103 predicted proteins | sample 1521771 | NCBI WGS metagenome assembly OFGK01 (sample SAMEA3504088, study PRJEB24116) | mouse gut metagenome | biome: mouse gut; feature: mouse-associated habitat; material: faeces | place: Denmark | collected 2011 | reverse complement strand
TGGCATAGCCGAAACAGTACCACAGCTGTCAATTCCTCAGCGTTTCGCTATTATTGTTAGGATTGCAATGGCGGCAGCCAAGAAATCTAAGGTTGATCTTTTACAACCTCACCGACTATTTTATTTCATTAGTACAAACTAATGATGAGTTTATTATATTCCATATTGTTTTATTGTCAATGGATTTTTTGTCGAATTGTTTTTCATATTGCATAACAAACAATAATGTGATAAAATGACTACGCAACACAAATTTCATAGTAATCTGCTGCCAAAGCGTGTATTTTTATTTTTGGTAAAAATACAGGCTCTATTTTCGCATGCTTTTGTGGTAGATGTGAAATTTGTGTTGCAGCAACGGAGCTGTGTTTTTCATGCGTAGCTTCGGCTGCGCATTTTTTATTTGGTATGCTACATAAATTTTAAGTATGTTGAAAATTTTGTAGCAATGGACATCGTAATTATTTTAAATTATAATAATTGTAAAACCACAAGAGGTGAAAAGAGTATGACATTTGGTAAGTATTTAGAAAAATGTATCAAAAAGAGAGAAGTTTCAATTAGTTACTTAACTAAAATATCAGGAGTTAACCGAGGCAAATTATATTATGTCTATGAAGGAAAAAGAAAGCTAACAGAAGACGAATTGTTTTTACTGATTGAAAAGGCTGGATTTTCCAATATAGAAACAGATAAACTTCTTAATCTGTATTTTGAAGATGTGTATGGCAAAACCGAGTTTTCAAGAATTAAATACTTGGAAAATGCAATTCAGAGAGATAATTATTCATGTATAAATTGTAATATTCATTCGGTAGAAAATGATATTAAAGGTGCAATAGAAAATAAAAAACAACTTGTTAATTCAATTATATATATGTTTTATCATGACAGAGAAATCATTTCAAATTTTTCTTACAGAGATGAAGAAATTGACAGTGTTGTATTTGATTGCGTATTAAACTCTAAAATGAAATTAACACATATTATGGATTTATCTGTTGATGAAATGTCAGAAGAAAATCTTGAAAGAATTTTTGCCTCCTTGAAATATATGTATAACAATTGTTTTCCTGTTTACCGTTATACAAATATCAGGCAAATGGAATATAATAATATATTTCCTTATTATTTTGTCGGTGAAAGCTATGCCATTCTTTATAATGATGATAATGGTATATTTATTAGTGATACAGAAATAGTCAGTAATATTCGTAAAAATGTAAATAAAGTAGTTGATGATTGTATCCTTCTTGGGCTGAAAACTAATGATTTAATGTATGTTAAATCATTGTATGAAAAAGGTAGCAAACAATTTGGTTCATCTACAATTACTTTTACTTTCTATCCTTGTATTGCAAAATATGTTGATTATGATTTTATGTATAGCATTACGAAAAATGAGTTGCCGGAAAAAGATATGTTGGTTAATATTGCTTTTGAATATTATTCAAAAATTTATCAAAATCGTAAATTTATTTGCTTGACTACAAGTAAAGGGCTTCAGATGTTTTCTGAAACCGGAAACATTCAGGAAATTTATGACACCTATGTTAATGCTGCAGATAAAGAGAGTAGAATAAAAGTACTGAAAAATATGATTGTGGGAATAAATAACGGCGATTTATTTATTTTAGATGATGACAAGATAAATATATGTCCTGGTATGGAAATCGAAAATCATAATAAAAAGCTGATAATTAATGGTTATGATTTTGAAAAAAAGAATTTTACTGCAGTGGATAAGTTTATCTTTTCTTTAGATGATCAGTCCATTATAAATACGTTTAATAACTTTAAGGATTATATTATTCATGCAAGAAAGGTTTATCCAAAAGAATATTCAATCAGATTTATTGAAGGTTTGATTGTTAAACTTGAACATATGAATATTGAATAACCAAGTAGCACTGCTTTTTGCAGTGCTACACTTTTTTTATAAAGACGAATTTTTTTGTAGCAATTGTTTTTAAAAATTTATTTATGTAAAATTACAATATAATTTCAAATTATATTGTAAAAGATAGGAGGATAAATATGAGTTTAAAAAAAATAACCGATATTATTAAATATGAGGGTGACAATACTACATTTATTTGGAAACACCCTTGTGAAGATTTTAACTCATTAACCCAGCTTATTGTCCACGAATCACAGGAAGCAATCTTTATGATGAATGGACAAGCACTTGATTTGTTCGGTGCAGGTCGTTATACGCTTGAAACACAAAACATACCATTAATTGGCAAAGCTCTCAATATGCCAACAGGTGGTCAAACGCCTTTTCACTGCGAGGTTTATTTCATCAACAAAACCGAGCAGATGGCAATTAAATGGGGTACGGACAGCAAGGTTCAGTTTATGGAACCTACATATAATTTTCCTATTTCTATTGGTGCAAGCGGTGAAATGAGCCTACGTGCAGAGGACTCCCGAAAACTTTTGCTCAAATTAGTCGGTACAGAGAATTTCTTAGGGCAAGAGAACTTAACAAGATATTTCCGTGCGTTCCTTATGACGAATGTTAAGTCTTATCTTGCACAGGTTATCCGTGAGCAGAAAATCAATATATTTGAGATTGACGAGCGTCTGAATGAAATTTCATCAGCACTCCTTAAAATGCTACAGTCTGACTTTGCAGATTACGGCATTGCGCTTGAAAGATTCTTCATTACAACGATTGTTAAGCCTGACGGTGAGGCATCGTATGAAAAGTTCAAGTCACTTCATTTTAGACAGTATGCTGATATTGCAGATGCAAAGTTAAAACAGCAGACTGCTTTGATTGACGCTGAAACACAGGCACAGATAACAGTTATAGAATCACAGGCAATGGCAACAAAGCGTGCACAGGAAGGCTATACATATCAGCAGGAACGTGGTTTTGATGTTGCTCAGGATGTGGCACAGAATGAAGCAGTTGGACAATTTACAAATATGGGTGTTGGCTTTGGCACAATGGCAGGTGTTGGCGGTGCAGTCGGTGGAGTAGTCGGCAGTGCGGTGAATAACGCTTTTGAAAGTGTGAATAATCAGCCACAGCAGTCTGCACAACCTCAAAACGATATGCCTGAATTTCAGCAAAAACTACAAAAATTACAAATGATGAAAGAGGCAGGAATGTTAACGGACGAAGAATTCAATAATCTAAAAACTCAACTGCTTTCAAGTATTTTATAAGGAGAATGAATATGAAAAATGGTATTAAGTTCTATACTCCCTGTTGGGTAATTGTACTTGCTTTATTTAATGTAATAACATTTATTGTTCCTGATACAATAAATACTAATAAATTTTCAACATCATTTTGGATTGGTTATGTCTTTATTACTGTTATGTTCATTGTACAGCTTGTGTGTAGCATAGTTTTCTTTAATCAGGATAATAACAATAAGATATTTTTAAATATTCCTATAATCAGTTTGAGTTATTCTGCACTTGTTGTTTCAATTATTATTGGGGCTGTTGCAATGATTGTTCCATATATACCTGTTTGGATTGGTCTTATTACAGATACTCTTGTTGTAGGATTTTATGTAATTTCAATTATTTCCTCAAAAGCCGCAGCAGATGCGGTTGAAGGTATTGATAAAAAATTAAAGGTAAAGACATTTTTTATTAAATCACTTACCGTTGATGCCGAAAGTCTTATTACAAGAGCAAAAAATGATGAAATGAGAGTAATCACAAAAAAAGTTTATGAGGCAGTCAGATATTCAGACCCTATGTCAGAAGAAGCTCTTTCAAATGTAGAAGGACAAATTACCATTAAATTCAATGAATTTCAAAATGCGGTTCAGAGTAATGATTTAGATTCATCACAAACTTTGTCTAACGAACTTATTATTCTGCTTAATGACAGAAATAAAAAATGTATGTTATTAAAATAGTATTTAAATATTTTTAATTAAATTACAATGGAGGATAATTCTATGCCACTAGTTCAAGCAAAATGCCCCAATTGCAATGGCTTTTTAACTGTTGATTCAAATAAAGATGCCGCTATATGTGAATCTTGCGGTTCTCCGTTTATTGTTGAAAAGGCTATTAATCAGTATAATATTAACAATAATATTCAAGCAGATGTTGTAAATGTTTATTCTGATAAATCAAGTGATTTTGAAATTTCAGGTGGAGTGTTAAAAAAATACAATGGTTCTTCTTTAACCCCTATTATACCGGAAGGTGTAGTTGCAATTGAAGGTGGTGTTTTTGAGAATAGTATGATTACTGAGGTTACACTTCCCTCAACACTTAAGGAATTGCACTTTTATTTAACAGACTATTGTATGGCTATTGGTCCGTTCTTTAACTGTGCTTATCTTGAAAAAGTAAATCTTCCTCAAGGATTGAAAAAAATATGTTCAGGTGCATTTCGCAGATGCGAAAGTTTAAAAGAAATTATTATTCCAAGCACAGTTGCTGAAATTGGTTCAGATGCTTTTGAGTCATGCAATAATCTAAAAAAGGTTATTTTTGAATGTTCGCCATCTTTAGCATTTGGGTATAAAAGTCGTTTGTTTAGCGGTTGTAATGAACTTGATACTGTATTATATAGAAATAATAGCATTTTAATTAATCCATTAGAAAGTTATGAAAGATTAATGAACTCTCCTTTTAATAATTGGGATGATGTTGAGCAAACATTCTTTTTAACTCCTTTTTTCAAAAAGTATCAGGCGGTTATTTATACTGCACAGAATAGATGTCCTATATGTGGTTCTAAGTTGAGTAAAAAACTTTTTTCAAATGAGTATTATTGTAGGAATTGTCGTTAATTAATATATACATAATATTTTTAGATTGTTAAAATGATTATTTTGGAGAGTAAAAGATATGTCAATTTTTAAATGCAAGATGTGCGGAGGAACATTGGAAATTAAAAACAATGAAAGTGTAGCGGTTTGTGACTTTTGTGGCACTATGCAAACTATTCCAAAACTTGACGATGAAAAAAGAGCAAATCTTTATAATCGTGCTAATCACTTTCGCCGCAACAACGAATTTGATAAAGCGATGGGTATCTATGAAATGATATTATCTGAAAACAATACTGATGCCGAAGCATATTGGTCAATTGTACTCTGCCGATATGGTATTGAATATGTTGAGGATCCTGCAAGTCATAAAAGAATTCCAACAGTAAATAAAGCTCAGACAATACCTATATTTAACGATAATGATTATCTTAACGCTATAAAGTACGCAGATGGTTATCAAAGGGATGTTTATGAGAATGAAGCAAATGCAATAGACGTTATTCAAAAAAACATCTTTGAGATATCTAATAATGAAGAGCCGTTTGATATTTTTATCAGTTATAAAGAAACCGATTCAATGGGTAGAAGAACGCAGGATAGCGTATATGCACAGGACATATATATAAATCTAATAAATGAAGGCTATCGCGTATTTTTCTCTCGTATAACGCTTGAAGATAAAATCGGAACTGCCTATGAGCCGTATATATTTGCTGCACTTAACTCTGCAAAGGTTATGCTTGTAGTCGGCACAACTTCAGAAAATATGAATGCAGTTTGGGTTAAAAATGAATGGTCCAGATATCTTGATATTATAAAAAAAGACAGTTCAAAAGTTCTTATTCCCTGCTATCGTAATATGGATCCATATGATTTGCCGGATGAATTTGCATTCTTGCAGGCACAGAATATCGATAAAATCGGATTTATGCAGGACTTAATAAGAGGAATACAAAAGTATATATCTAACGATAAAGAAAAATACGAAAATGATACATCAGGTACACCAAATTCAAAATCACTCTTAAAACGAGGTTTTATGTACTTAGAAGATGGTAACTGGAAAAATGCTGATGAATATTTTGAAAAGATACTTGATGCGGAACCTAAAAATCCAAAAGCCTACTTAGGTAAATTTTTATGTACAAATCATATTTTAAAGGAAAGCGATATTGCAAAAATCCCAAAAAAATTTGATGTAAATGATTTAAATCTGAAAAAAGCAATTTCATTTTCTACAGAAAAAGATAAAGATGTACTCCTTGGATACATTTCAAATGCCAGAGAGGAATATGAAAAACTTAATTTGCAAATTGAAGAACTGCATGACAGAAACAGTTTGCCTGATAATCAAGAAGAAGCTTATGAGTTATATAAACTTGCAGCCGAAAACGGAAATCCGTTGGCACACATTATGCTTGGAAGATGTTATGAATATGGGTATGGGATTCAGCAACCTCAGCAGATTGCAAAAAAACAAGCGTATAAAAGCTATACTGCTGCCATTAACCCTGAAGGAATCCATATTGAAGAAGCACTGTATGAAGTTGGAAGATGCTTACTCTTTGGTATAGGAACAGAGGTCTCATATCAAAATGCAAATAAGTATCTTTCTAAAAGTGCTTCAATGGGATATTCGTATGCAGAATATCAATTAGGTGTCAATTATTGCAATGGTACAGGCATTCAGAAAGACTTAAATAAAGGAATTCAATATATAAAAAGTGCATGCTCAAAAGGAGTTTCAATAGCTTTTAAAGCACTTGGCGATATATCATTTTGGGGTTATTACGGATATCCTAAAAATATAGCTGAAGCTGTCAGCAAATACACTGATGCCATCAATTGTGCTGATTATATTCCAAGCGGAGCATATTTGAATCTATCAAGATGTTATCAACAGAAAAAGGATTATGTGCAGGCATTGGAAATATTAAAATTAGGTGCTGAAAAAGGATATGCTGATTGTCAGAATGAAATCGGTTTATTATATGAATCAGGATTGGGCGTTCAGAAAGATTATGAACAGGCGTTATTTTGGTTTAGCGCTGCCGCCAAAAAAGGTTTTGGACAGGCACAATATAAATTAGCTTGTTTATATGAAACTGGAAATGGTGTTGTTCAAGATATAAATAAGGCAATAGAATTGTTTAAACAAGCTGCTCAAAAAGATGTTGGCATGGCAAATTATAAAATGGGATTATACGCTTGCGGAAGTAAAAACTACGCATTAGCAAAAACATATTATGAAAAAGCAGCAAGTAAAAATATTGCTTTAGCTTATAATGATTTAGGTACTTTATATGATAATGGTTTAATAGGTAGCAGAAGCAATTCTGACCTAAAACGAGCACTATCATATTATTTGCAAGCGGCAAAAAATGGACTACCGATGGCACAGAATAATGCTGGATGCATGTATTATAATGTTTTTTCTGATTGCGAAAAAGCACATTTTTGGTTCAAAAAAGCAGTTGATAACGGTTATCAACCGGCAATAGCAAATTTAGAGTTAGTTATTAAACAAGAAAAACGAATTAGAACAGCCAGCAATTTACAAAAATTTTCAAGTTTTATTAATTAGGAGGAAATAATATTATGAAATGTCCATATTGCGGAAGTGAAATATTAGAAGGTTTGGTTATTTGCACAAACTGTGGCAGTACTATTAACAGTAATTTGCAATCAGAAAACAATACAAATCAACAGGTTACGAATACATATGAAAATCAAAATGCAACTGGAATTTCTATGAGCGAACAGATTGAAAAGAAATATGACAAAGTCAATGTCGGAATTTGCTTAATATCTTTTATCCCACTTATAGGAATAATATATTTTTTTATAAATAGAAAAGCTTATCCAAAGAAAAGTAAAGCTGCGATTATATGTGCAGCTGTTGGCTTTGTGCTTCCTTATGTTGCCTATTTTGTATTTGGAATTATTTCAATGATTATGCAACAATAAATTTAAGTAATTATGCGGTAATAAGCAGGCACATTGATATGCCTGCTTATTTGGAATTATTGTAATAGGAGTATTTGTATGAAAATTAGTAAAAAGTTGAAAATAATTATTTCATTAATATGCTGTATTGCTTTAATAACAAGTGCAGTTTTTATCGGAATGCATTTTTACAATAAAAATGCTTCAAGTGTTTCTTCTGATAACAATTATATTTCATTAGAATATGGATTCACTGATGTTAAAGTAACAGATGAAAAGTCAGCTCTTAAAGCAATTTCTTCTGTTTCAGATGTTATTGGTATAGAAAATGTTGAAGAAGAACTGAAAATAAGCAGTGCTGATATAATAGATAATGATACATATTATCGCTTTCAACAGTACTATAATGATATTCCTGTTTACGGAAAATCAATATGTCTTGTTACTGATGAAAACGGTCAGGCTGTTTCTTTAACTACTAATTATAATAAAATTTCTGAATTTGATTATAAAAATATTAATGAATATGATAATACTGTTATATATATTGAAAATGGAAAATCATATTTATGCACACAACAATACAAGTCCAATGGTTTTGAGACTTATCTAATTTTCAACGATGTAAAAACTGGGAACGAGATTGCGTCATTGTGTCAAACACTTACTCTTAATGAAAATGATTATATTGATGAGCAGAATGGTGAATATAAAATTTTTGATGAAAACAGGAACTTAGTACTGCTTAACTCAAATAGGAAAGTTTTAGAATTAGAGGAAATACCATTCAGTAATGGAAATTGTAAAAGGATTCTTTACACAGATAACAACTCTGAAAATACAAGAGATACTGATATCGGTACAATGTACAGAAATAATATTAAAACAGAAATTGAATATAACATAAATAACGATATATCATTTGTTACTGCATCTAATATAAACGATTTTGATATAAACGCTATTAATACTATAGAAAGCGTTGAAAAAACTTATCAGTATTTTTTAGAGGTCCTTAATCGTAAAGGTTTTGATAATCATAATTCAAAAATGTTTATAACTTATAATGATAAGTACTATGATTCTCCAGAATATGCTAATGATTACGGGAAGAATGCATGTTCAAATGAGAGTGTACTTAAATTCGGATATGCTTTAAATACATCTTCTGTTGATATAATTGCTCATGAATTTACACATTCTGTTGAAAGAACTATCAGTAATATGACTTATGAAGGCGAATCCGGCGCAATAATGGAGGGCTATTCGGATACTTTTGGCGAGATTATACAAGCATATTATAAAGACAACAAAACTCCAGATTGGGAAATAGATTTTGCAGGAGGAAAAAGGAATATTGCTTATCCTGAAAAGCAAAATTTGCCCAAGAGCATAGATGATGATAATTTTAAATCAACTGATGATAGTTATGATAATGGTAATGTTCATGATAATTCAACAGTAATATCACATTCCGCATATTTAATGTGGAATGGTATTGATGGCGACGAAAGCAAAAAAATAGATTGCGATACACTTGCAAAACTTTGGTACAGAGCTTTGTTTATTATGCAGTCCGATGCAACATTCAGACAACTTGCAAATAATATAACCTTGACTGCTACAAATATGGTAAGAAATGGTGAACTTACTCCAAATCAGCTTCAATGTGTGCTTGAAGCGTTTGATGAGGTGGGTATTAAGAATTATGAAAATTACTCTGTGATTAACTCCGGTGCGAAACTACATGTTAATGACATATATTTAAACAAATACGACAATTATCATGTTACAATAACTGAAATACCTAAAATTCGAGATTATTTAGATAATAATCTTTTAGGAGAAATTGTAATTGACACTAATGTTACAAATTCAGATGGATTCAGACTTGATTTGAATTCGGGAGATTATCTTATTAGTGTAAAAGATAATTACGAAAACGGCAGTAAAAATGAATATACAAAAATCATTAAAGTAATAGATTCGACGTATAAAGATAAATACTTTTTAACAACAAACAGTATTACAATGTTTACTGATTTTGGCAAATCCGTAAAAAGCTTAACTGATTTTATTGACTTGACCATTGACGAATGGGAAACTATAATGTTTTCAATTTATAAGACTGATTACAGTGTTACCGAATCCAGTGGATGGATACCTGATTCTTACGGGAGCGGCAGAATTCTTTATTACAATAATAATCGCATACCGCTTTCTTTTCTCACCAATGTTGGTAATAGTGCTTCAACTATACCCGACTCTGCGGACACAATTTCAGAAGTTTGTTTTTCTCGGATTAATAAAGAAAATACATTTTTTTCAGTTGATGGCGATATAAATACTGAAGTTAGCTATTCTGAATTGAAAAAATTAAAAGATGGAATTCTGTGGCAAGATTCAGCAATGTATGCATTTACATATAAGGTTGGAGAAATATCAATAGACTTTGAATATAAAGATAGACCGACAGATAACTCTATTGCTGATTTTATCTATGTATCAAACCGAGATTGGACACCTGAAGCAGATAATTGGGAAAAAGAAGACTTTAAGTTAAATACATATCAAAGTATAATAGATAAATACTATGAAACCTGTTATAAAGAACACGATACCGAATGCAGTTACTGTTTATGTGCATTATGTGACATAGACGGTAATGGTGTAGAAGAATTAATTATTCAAACAGGAACTTGTGAACAGGACAGAACTCAATATATTTATACAATCAAAGATGGTAAAAGTGTTAAACTTGGTGAGTATAATGCGTGGCATTTAGCTCTTTATGATGATGCCCAGGGAGATGGTAAGTTAGTTGGTGTTGATGGCATGTCGATGACTGGAAATATATACAATATAACCATAATGGATAATGCATTAAATCATGAAATATCAAAAAGTTTTTCTGATGTAAAAGAGTATCCATCATATTCAAATCCAATTGAATTCTCAGAGATTTATACTTATTCTTCTGATTATTCAGGGTAATAATGGAAAAGAGGTATATTAATGATAGAAATTTATAACAAAAAGAATTCTGTTTATAATAATATTGAAGATAATAGTGATGTAATTTTAATTGATGCTGGCGCAAACAAAATACAGGTAAATGCACTTATTAGGGAAATCACAGGCATTGGAATTGCTGATTCTAAGAGCTTAGTCGAAAATGTTCCAGTTACACTAAAAAACGGTATATCAATTTACGAAGCAAATCAAATTGAAAATCGTTTTAAATCTATCGGTGCAAAAATTGAAATAAGATAACTAGTTTTTATATGTTATTGTAGCATTGAAAATCTAAAATTATTTACGGTGTTTCTAATTTAGAAACACCGTTATTTTTATAGCAATAATATAATATTGAGTTATCTTAAATAAATTTAAAATATTTTCAAACATTTTATGTTACCTTTTGTAATTTTCGACACTATATATATGTAAGCAAAATTTTGTCATTTTTCTTTGTCAAGAGGCAAAAATGATACATTTTTGTCGAAAAAATGTGCAGTTTTGTATTTCTTATTGACAATAATAAATATTTCTATCAAAATTTGTGTGTTATTTAAGTTAAAGGATAAAAAATGAAAAATATTATTTCTTATTTATTGAGTGTTTTTTTTGGAATCTATAAAATCAGACAATGGTCGTGCGATTATAAAAGTTATAACTGTGGTACTGTCATTATGTTCAGTTTTACTTGTGGGTTGGAGTAATTGTGAAATGATTAAGCAACGTCAAAGTGCATATAGGCCTGTCTTATCAATAGGTGAAAGTACTTACTCTTGTGAGAGTGATGAGAATTATTATTATTCTGACGGAAGCTACTATATCTCAGAGAAAAAAGTTGAAAAAATGATTTTGAATTCCCCTGATTTAACATTTAAGCTTGAGAATATAGGTCTAGGAGTTGCTAAAAATGTTAAATATGAATGGTCAGAAAGTAATATGGAATTATTTATTGAATACTTTCAAGAACAAAAAATAAGCAACTCGGATAATTTAAAAATAAAGCGTGATGGAGATTTACCAATTATCAAATATGGTGAATCGATTACATTGATAACTGATTTTATGCCAACTTCAGAAACGTCATTCATAAAAACTGATGAAAGTGATAATAATTACATTATAATTGATGCATCAGCATACGGATACTTATGTTTATTGGACGCTATATATTGTTCTCGAGGAGTTTCTCCTGAGTTTGTTTTAAATGTTAACTATGAGGATATGTATTCGAAAAAATACTCAGCAGAAATACATATAAACTATGTAGTTGAAAAAGCTAATATTAACAATGATGATTATTATTATATTTCATTCAAGACAAATACGATATATGAATAATTTACTAAATATCAAAAATATATTATTTTCTGATATTTATATTTAGTTTTACATGATAAAGGATACAATTTAATGAAACTTAAATTTAAAATGCAAGAATATAAATTTTCTACAATTTTTGATAATATATTAGATACTAAAGAGTCATTTAACATATTACCATTAACACATAAAGTTACTTGGTATGAAGCTATTAATATTATGAGAGAGGATAAAATTATTCCCATAGAATGTGATGTTTTTGAAGGAGAAAATTTAATATACTTATTTTATGGCATACCTTCGTATAATGTTGCGGTAAACGTAAAGAGTAGAGGTGATTTTTCATATAGTCCAGTATGCTTTTTATTAAGAACTGATAATATTGAGTTTGTAAATTGCTTTCCATTTGATTCTGGTGCATTTTACTTAGATATGTATAGCGATTATTTTAATGACAGAATGAATATTTATGATTTTGCTCTTAGAACTGATTTTTCTTATATATCTAGATTTATTTCAACATTTTATTTGTCTAATGATAATTATTATAGAGGTATATGTAAGGAACAATCATCACTTCCTAAATTCGATCCATTTAGTGATTTTCATTTGTCTTCGTACATAAATCTTATATCCAAAAATGGGGAGTCGAAATTTGATTCCAGATCTCATACTATTGAATTAATTAGTAAAAAACAAATTGATTTAAAAAACAATCTTTTAGCAGTTTTTATTCCTAGGGACATGAAAAGTAATAAATATATAATCGAATATATGAAATTAGGTATTGACGTAATAACATATAATACTTTTTATAATGATTCACCATCATCATATAATGCTGTTATTAAAGAAAAAATGTATGAATATCTAATTAATAAAAAAATAATTTAAAGGTCACAATAAATAATGAAACACGAAGAAAAAATATTATGTTATTGTATAAATGTATTTGGAACAACTCCAACATTTTTATTACCTGTATTTAAGGATAAAATGAATGGTTGCTATTATGCTCAAAAATCAAAGAACAATAAAATTGTTAATTTTGAAGAGATAAATATAGAAAAATATAAATTAAATTCAAAATTATATAATGTCGATACTTATGTTAAATACCGAATTGGATCTGATACAGTATACTCTATAGATTATGAAACTGGCTTTATATTCGGAACAAGAGAAATAATTATCTCATTTTATAGAAATAATTCAAATTTGTTTAATGATGACTTTATAGAATATATGTCTGATTTTATAGCTGAAAATCAAGATGTTATAAAAAATACAAACTTTGCTTTAGCTGAAAATCATAAAGATTATATTTTTGAAGCTACTAAATTCAATATCTATTATCAAATTATCAATAATAATTGTTTTTTTAATAATCATTTCTATGCAATAACAGATGCAGTTAATACTTTATGGGATATTGATCATTTGGAATTAAAAAAAATAAGGCCATATATGTTGCCAAATACTTACAAAAATTATTTGAGTGATTTTTACTTCGATAATAAATCTTTAAATAGTCGATTATTTAAAGAATTATTTAACAAACCTCCAGTATATAATTTATGGAATGATCAAATTATAAACGGATTTACATCTTTTGAAGATTTCTGCAAAATAATAGGAATCAATACATCGTTCCCAGATTACATGTTTAATGATTATAGTTCTTGGAAAGAAACTCAATTATCTCAGGATGCTGATGAAAAATATAATGATGGTTATGGTGTTTATTATATTCAAATCAAAAAAATTTTTGATAATAACAGTATGATTATGGCCCAAGATTATTATACTAAACGAAATTATATTAAACTTTATACGGACGAGATAACTTCATATGATTTTATTGAGTTTTCTATTGATTTAATTAAAGATGGAATGAAAAAAATTTGTATTATTATGGAAGAACTCAATTTTTCATCTTTATTAGATTACTATTTTATTGAACAAATAAAATTACATGATATAAATATAATTATTCCACCACAAAATAAATATCAGGGAGTTAGAAATAAACCAGTATGGTGGTAATTTTAATACAATCATTCACCAAAGTAACGCTACCATCAGGTTCTAGTGAATGCAAATTCATGAGGGTTCAAGTCCCTTCTTCTGCACCACAAAAGAGCAAGTCTTGCGACTTGCTCTTTTGCTTTTGTACTATTGATTTTTAGAATCAGGATACTAAATTAAGCATCTCTATTTCATTATAATTCAAACTGTATCAAGCCTGTGTATCGGTGATATGGCTTGTTGGAACTTGCACGAACATTGTTTTTCCTTTTGTTTTCAAGCAGGAATTGCACCTTGTCAAACACATCTCTATCAATTATTGCAGGTACAAAATTTTCATGTGTGCTCTTTCGACTGCGCATTTTTTATTGTTTTCATTTGCCTAATATTCTCATATATGAATACAAAAAACTTTGTGTTTATTCAAAATTTTAACATAATAGCATAAATTACATAAAAAATTTACAGTAGTTTAATTGCTACTGCATAATTAAATAATTATAATATTTTTGACTGATTTTTGATTTTTATTTGTTATAATTAAATCCGGAGGGATTGAAATGCATTATAAAATACTGATTGTTGATGATGAAAAAATGATGACGGATTTGCTTTCCAATCATTTGCGTGATTGCGGCTATGATACATTTGTTGCAAATAACAGCAGCGAGGCTGCAGCTTTATTGCAGAAACTGCCTGATTTAATTATTTTGGATATCAATATGCCCGGCACAAATGGACTGGAGCTGTGCAAAAATATACGCAATCATACTACCTGTCCGATTTTATTTGTAACTGCCCGCATTACAGAACAGGACAAAATCAATGGATTCCAATACGGCGGTGATGATTATATCACAAAGCCGTTCAGTCTTAATGAGCTGACGGCTCGTGTTGCTGCACATTTGCGCCGTGATGAACGCGGCAAAAACAAACCCAATATTCTTACGTCAAATGAATTGCTTGTAAATTTATCCGAGAGAACGGTATTTTATAACGGGACAGAAATACTTTTTTCAAAAAGAGAATTTGAGCTTATTGAATTTCTGATAACAAATGCAAATCAGGTATTTGACAGAGAAAGAATTTATGAAAGAGTATGGGGCTATGAGGCTGAAGGTGACAGCGGTGTCGTAAAGGAGCATATTCGCAAAATACGCTCAAAGCTTCATACAATTACGGGCAATGATTATATTGAAACTGTGTGGGGTGTAGGCTACAAATGGAATCGTTAAAAAAGAAGTATAATAATTTACCGCTTCGTAAATTCTTTGTTATTAGTGTGCTGTTTACAATTTGTTTTGTTGCAGCACTTTCAGGAATGGTCATATTCGGATGTACGGCATTCAGACATTATCTTTTGCCTGATCCCAATGCTGTGTATCTTACGATAGAGCAAACACTTTCCGATGGTTCGACGGTTACAAGTGTACAGCTTTTTGAATTTGATGATGATCCTCAGAAATTTGCCCAATTGGTTTCTGACCAAAAAGAGCAGAATACAGTTCTTGATGAAAAATATTCCATACAAAAAATTGAAAAAAGTTATGATACTATGGGTCCGAAAAGAAAGCTTGCTTATCAGAGCTGCGGCGTGATTATGGCAGCTTTCCCGGCTGTATCTTCAATAATCGGAATACTGCTTTGCGGATTATATTTTTATAAGCGAAAACTTGCTGAACCGCTTAAGCTTTTATCGGATGCAACTGCAAAAATTGCTTCAAAGGATCTTGATTTTTCAATTCAATACGGATTCAACGATGAAATGGGAGCATTATGTCAATCCTTTGAGCATATGCGTATGACCTTGTACGAAAACAACAAAATCCTATGGAAAATGCTTGAAGAACGAAAATTGATGCAGGCTTCCATTGCACATGATTTACGAAATCCGATTGCGATTATTGAGGGATATACCGAATATCTTCAGCTTAATCTTCCAAACGGAAAGCTAAGTATACAGCGCATATTGAGAATATCAGATAATCTGAATAAAGCCGCAAAACGCCTTGAGTATTATACCGAATCCATAAAAATGATAAATCAGTTTGAAGATGTGAAAATGAATCCGAAAAAAACGCCTGTTTTGGAATTTTTGAAAGACATAGAAGATGATTTTTCCATTATAGCGTCAGGATCTAATATTCAGCTGATTGTAACGAATAATCTGAAGGATTGCTTTGTGAAATTTGATGCAACTGCAGTTTACCGAATACTAGAAAATATATTCGGTAATGCAATAAGGTTTGCAAAAGAAAAGATTACAATTTCATTTTCAACAGAAAAGCAATATCTGATTATCTCTGTTTCAGACGATGGCTGCGGGTTTTCAGACGATATACTTGAAAATAATTCAAATCTTCTTCTGCCTAAGCCGAAGGAAGACGGGCATATGGGAATAGGTTTGACAATAAGCAGAATACTCTGCCAAAAGCACGGTGGAAATTTGGAATTGTCAAATAATGAAAAAAACGGAGCAACTGTTAAAATTATAATTGGAATTTGACTTTTTTTTGACATTTGTATTTTAGACTCTCCTTGTAAGCTTCTCAAATGAGAAAAACAAGGAGGTCTTTTTTTATGAAAAAAACGATAACATTACTGCTGATTATTATCATGGCTTTCTCTCTGTGTGCATGCGGCAGTGAAACTGTATTTGAGAGTGAAAATTTATCCGAAACACAGGGAATAAGTTTTGACGGCGGCGGAAATTTGGAATTGCTGTGTAAAAGAGATGGCTTCGGCTGTTCTTCCAAAGCCGGCTATTACTATTTAACGGAGGACTGTGACCGGCTTCAAAACGGTGATTTCGCTTCCCATATGATGTATATGGATTTCAAGACAAAACAGGAAATTTATCTTTGCAGTGATACCGGATGCAATCATAACACCGCAGATTGTTCATCCGTATTTTTGAATGATGATTTTCCGTCAGCTACTACATTGATTTTTATATATAATGACAAGCTTTATATTCTGAGCAAGGATATGGATCGCTCCGGAGAGGTTAGTACAGAGTTTTCTTTTGAGAATAAGTCTCTTGATGAAAAAACAGAAAGTATACCTACCATTCTGTACCGTGCAAATCTTGACGGAACAGACCGAGAAAAAATATATGCATTTGATTCATTGGTTACACTTGAAGATTTGGTGCTCGGCAATGAAAATGGAATTTATGTAATCACTAAAAAATTATCTGCCGAGCGTCACGGAGCAAGCACTTACAACACTTCATCTGAAAAAAATCTTGTATTCCTTGATGTAGAAAAAAGAGAAGAAAAGCTTATGTGTTCATTGGATTTTAATGACAGTATCAATTGGAATGTGCGAGGCTGTTTTGATCAGTCGCTTGTTTTAACAGGTAATGATTTCGGAAAAGAATTATCATTTGAAGAAAAACAGGATGATGACACATACAAGGCATTATATGATAAATCAGATTTAGTATTTGCTACCCTGAATCTAAAGGAGAATAAACCAAAGGAAGTTTTTCGTATTAAAAATAAAGTCTTGCCTTCCTACCAGATCCGGGAAAATATGCTGTATTGTTCAACCTCCGATGAAGATGTTATAAAAAGCATTGATCTGACTACAGGAAAAGAAAAGCAAATCTGTACGCTTAAACAAAATTATATATCCCATATTATAGGTGATTATCTATGCTGTCAGGAGCCGGATACAACTAAAGACAGTACCTTATATTTTGTAGATATAAATACAGGTGAAGTAAACCATTCCAAACTTGTAAATAAAAGTCTTGGATGGAGCTTGGAGTTCCGTGCCGTACTTGAATCAGAGGTTTTAGTTATTTATGATTATGATGCTGAAGCTGCGGGTGATGGTTCATATGAAATTAAACGCTATCAATACGGCTTGATTTCGCAAAAGGATTTGGTTAACGGAAGTGATAATTATCGTGAAATAAAAATGATAGGAGTGGGAAAGTAAATATGCTTGAGCTGTTTGAAATTACAAAAAAGTATAAAGATAAGTTGGCTTTGAACAATATTTCATTGACTTTGAATAATGGTATATACGGATTATTAGGACCGAATGGTGCAGGTAAATCCACTCTTATGAATGTTATCACAGGCAATATTCAGCCGAGCAGCGGAAATATCACTTGGAACGGTAAAGATATAAAACAGTTGAAGTCGGAATACCGCAGTATTCTCGGATACGCACCGCAGCAGCAGGGCTTATATGACTCCTTTTCCGGCAGACGCTTTTTATCCTATATGGCAGCTCTTAAGGGTATTTCAAAAAAGGAAATGCCTTATGAAATAACTCGTGCTTTGTCGTATGTAAATATGACGGAAAAGGCTGACAAGGCAATCGGAACATATTCCGGCGGAATGAAACAACGAATTTTAATTGCTCAGGCAATACTCGGTAACCCCAAGCTGATTATACTTGATGAACCCACAGCAGGACTTGATCCTAAAGAACGCGTAAGAATACGGGAACAAATTGAAACACTTTCAGGTGATAAAATAATATTGGTTTCAACTCATGTGGTTTCAGATATAGAATCTATTGCAAATGAAATTATACTGATTAAAAACGGAAATATTATTGATCGGGATACTGTGAATGCCCTGTGCAGCAGGCACAATAATTCTGATAATTTAGAAGGTGTATATATGCACATATTCGGGGAGGATGAGCAAAATGCATCAACTGATACACTTTGAGCTTAGGAAAATATGGTGCAAACGCAATTTTGTATTTTCCGTCTGCATACTTCTAATTCTAAATGTCTTTTTACTGTGGTATACCAGTCTGCCTGATGAAAATACACCGGAGCTTTCTGCTTATAAAAAATTTCAAAGCCGGATATCGGTTATGACCGAAACGGAAAAAGCCACATATTTATCCGATTTAAAAGAAAATATAGATGGTATTTCCTTTGTGCAGGAGATTTCCTCTATACAAAATACGAATAATGAAATGGGAAATGATCTTGCAAAGCAGGCCATGCGTCAGCATCCGGGTGTTTTTGAAAAATATTATGATCTGTATAAAAGTGCAAAGTTTTTAATATTTACCGATTCTTTAGAAAAGGAAAAGCAGTTTATTGATAAACTTTATGATGAACAAGTGAAAGTGGCAGCCTATGATACATATCTGAAAACCGTACAGAACAGCAAAGAAAAGTTCAGCTCAATTTCAATATTTGAAAACAGTCAGGAAGATACATTTTCCGCACGCAATATTAAAAAGAGTGCTTTTGATTATTCTCATTTAAAAAATAATAATATAAGATGGACACCATCTGAAATGATAGTATCATCAACTGAAAGTATATGGACGGATATGCTCTTAATTCTCCTAATGTTTTTATTTGTAGGAGGAATGATTACAGAAGAAAAGGAAAAAGGTCTGTTTTATATTACACGAAGTACAAAATACGGAATCACTCAAAGTATATTTGCAAAACTGTCAGCATTACTGATACACAACCTTATATTTACTGTGGTGTTTTATTGTACGAATTATTTGTTTTTCGGTTCATCGACCGGCTGGTGTGATGTAACAGCCGGTATTCAATCCATAGCTACCTATATGGAAAGTAATCTTTCTGTAAGCATATTGGAATACATAGTGATATCCGTTTTTACAAAAGGTATAGTTTTATTTGTAATCGGAACAATTCTCTCTGCGTTTTGTGTACTTTCAAATAAAACTATACTGCCGTATTTAATTGGATGCAGTCTTTGCGGTGTAAGCTTTATTTTGTATACATTAATTCCACAGGCATCTAAATTCAGTTTTTTAAAATATTTGAATATTATAGGTTTTTTGAAGACAGAAAATCTCTATGGTGCATATCTGAATTTCAATCTGTTCGGATACCCGGTATCTCGTCTGCATTGTTCCTGGATATTAATTGCCCTGCTTGCTGTTATAGGTATTACAATTACATATATTTCTTTTAATAAAGGGTCAAGCCTTCAATCCAAACGAACATCAATTGCTTTCACGATTCCTTTCAAACCATATTCCAGTCTGATACGCCATGAGAGTTACAAAATTCTGATTATGAATCGTGCCTTGATTGTTTTAGTGCTTTTCTCTGTATTAATCGGAGGTCAGAATTTATCCGAAAAATATACACCGTCCGCTCAGGAATTGTACTATCAGGATATTATGCTTCAGCTTGAAGGAAAGCAGACTGATGAAAAAACTTCACTTATTTTAACAGAGCAGACAAGGTATCAGGACGCTTTTAGTCAAATTGAAAAAATTGACGAAATGATTTCAAACGGAACGATTGATGAAAATGTCGGTGACACAATGAAATCACAATGGTACAGTGTCACTGCGTTTTATCCGGCATTTCAAAGAGTTGTACAGCAGTACGATTTGGTTTATAAAAATGATGGAAATTATATTTATGATACAGGTTATCTGTATTTATTCGGCGCTATGGGGAATGATTTTGTTCTTGATTTACTTTTATTATCCGTTGGATTCATTTTTGCTTTCAGCAATGTGGTCGCAACAGAATACCGCAATGGCTCTTTGCATCTGCTCTATGCAACAAAAAAGGGTAAATTTAAAATAATAATGAGCAAAATGCTTGTTTGTTCAATTACTGCCTCAATATTTGCAGGTATACCATTTATTTGCAGGTTTGTTAGTATTTCAAAAGTTTTCCCGATGCACGGATTTTCATTTTCAGTAAATACTATCCCATATTTTCAGGAACTTCCGTTTCATATTTCTATCGGGGGATTTGTCATATTATTTTTGCTTTCTCAGATTTTATCTGCATTGATAATTACTTCGGCGGTTATCCTGATTTCAATGTGGCGTAAAAATTATATACAAACCGTATTTTTCAGTTTACTTATATTTGCAGTACCGTTAATACTCGCAATTTTAGGATTTGATTTTGCAAAACTGCTATCGGTATACCCAATTTATTCTTGGTCAGTAAATGTATAAAAAAAATTCAGTTTAAAATAAAAAGCATAACGGGCATTTAATGCAGATATATTTCATTTTATTGTTTTTCATGTGACACAATCATTTAACAGGTATGATTTTATTCATACCTGTTTTTTAGTAAATATTAATTTGTTAAGTTCAGACATATGCTTGCGTTAAATGGAGCTCGTAGGTATGATTAGAAAATTTGAAACGAAAGACACAAAGCGGGTTATGCAAATTTGGTTAGACGTAAATATGGATGCGCATAATTTTGTGCAGGGTGATTATTGGCTGTCAAATTATCAATCGGTACAAAAGCAGCTTTTACAGGCAGATATTTTTGTGTATGAACAGGATGAGGAAATACAAGGCTTTGTCGGTATGACGGATGATTATCTTGCAGGTATTTTTGTTGATAAAAAATGCCGTTCTATGGGAATCGGGAAAGAACTTTTAGAGTGTGTTAAGCAAAATTATCCCGTATTTTCGTTGAATGTTTATCAAAAAAATCGTCGTGCCGTTGACTTCTATTTGAGAGAGGGTTTTTCTATCATATCAAAAGGAATTGATGAGGATACATCAGAAGCAGATTATACAATGGTATGGAATAAAGAGAGGTAAGGAAAGAAAATCTCATATTGTTATATAATGATTAAGAGGATAATCATTTTTCGTTTGAAATATCAAATATAAATAAAGTGAATACAGAATAAAAAAGCAAGTCTGATGACTTGCTTTTTAGTTATAATTTTGCTGCTTTTGAAGCTACACCCAACAGTGCTGCATCACTGCCAAGACGTGATCTAACTATGTTGACATCTTTGAAATTATCCATAAGCAGATTATAAATCTTTCTGTCGATGAGGTCAATTACATAGTCTTCATTCATAATTCCGCCGCCTAAAATGATGAGCGGTGGATTGAAAATATAAATAATATTTACAAGACCGACAATCATTTCGTCAATCCATTTATCAATGATTGATCTGATTTCAGGCTTCTGAAAATTTTCTTTTTCAAAAATTTCAAAGGCATTCAGATTAATGTTGTTTCTTTTATTAATACTTTGAAGGAGTGCTCTTGTTGAAGCGTAGCATTCGTAACAGCCTTCACCGCCGCAGGTGCACTGTTTTCCGCCGACATGCGTTATCATATGACCGAATTCACCGGCAGATGAGCCCATACCCTTGTAGAGCTTACCGTCGAGGAACAAAGCCCCTCCGATACCAGTGCCGTATGTTAAGGCAATAAAATTATTTTTTCCTTTTCCTGCACCGAATTCTGATTCTCCTAAAGCAAATGCATTAACATCATTCTCCACAAAGGTTTTGATGCCTGTTTTATTCTCAATTGTTTTTTTTACCATCATTCCTGTGTAATAGGGGATGTTATCTGTTGAATAAACAACAATACCATTTTCACTGTCAACCTGACCTGCTGTCGAAATTGCAACTCTGTCAATGTTTTCATAATCCTCAATAATAGAGATGATTTTGTTTACAAGAGCCTGACCGCCGTTCTGTGCCTCGGTAGGGATTGTGTGTTTGTCTGACAAAACAAAGTTTTCGTTGCAAAGTGCATATTTAATATTTGTTCCGCCGATGTCAAAGGTTAAAATATTCATTTTTTCCTCCATAGTACTGTTTTCAGTTATTATAACAATTTTATTCACAGAATTCAATATATATTGAAAATTAATAAAATATATGTTAGAATAAGCTAAATTATAATATGAGGTAGTAATTATGGATGATGAAATCAAGGAAGAAAAACTGGACAGTCCTTTAGTTGTACATAAAAAGGATGATGCCTCTTATCAGGAAACGGCAAGAGAATTTGATATGAGCTCAACACATACCGATGATGAGGCAGGGGATTTTCCTACTCTTGAAAGACATAGATTCAGAAAAGAAAAAAAGAGTCATAAGGGAATATGGTTTTTGTTTGCTCTGATTGCAGTTGCGGTAGCTGTTGTTTGTGCATTGTTTTACAGCGGCAAACTTTCCTTCAAAGAGTCTGAAACTACAGCAAAGCCTGAACGCACCTATGTTACCGAAGAAGAAAATAAATTTGAAGGTACAATTGTCATTAAGGGTACATATATCTTTTTTGAGGGCGAAGAGGTTGATGGTATTAACGGACTTGAAAGAGAAATCAAATATCTTGACAAAGGCACTGAATTTACTGTTCTGGATGAAAATGCAGACAGTAATTTCTTAAATCTTGATGTGCTTTCGCTTTTGTCCAAGTATGAAATAAATTATGAGATAACACATATTGTATCATCAGGTCTTATGTCAAAATATGAAGCAGTTGCGGAAAGCACGAAAAAGAAAGAAACTACTGCTTCTGCTGCTCCGACTTCAACAGAAAACACTACAGAGGCCCGGTAATATGCTCGATTTAATTGATAAAATTAATTTGGATAATCAGCTTAAAAGCAAAGTAATTGACCTTGCCCAAAAGGACAAGGTCAAAATTTTGTCGCTTGCAAATAAATGTACAGGCAGCAATTATAATTGTCTGAGGTTTAGGGATGATTTAACAAGACTTGCCGTAATTATTGAAAAAGCAAATAACACCTATGATAAGTATAAGCAGCTCGGAATAGATGAAGAGATTTTATTCAAGACTCTTGATGACATAAGAATATGGTGTGAAAATAACGATAATAAAGGTCTTGCAAATTATAACTGGATTAAAAATCATCTTAATTGTGAACTGTTCAGAATAGGCAGACTGCAGTTTCAGTTTTTTAAATGCAGTAATAAATTACTTGATTATAACTGTTTTCCTTTTGACTGCGGTGAACAGGTGGTTAATATTCATATTCCTCAAGGTGAAAAGCTGATATACTCAGATTGTGTTACATCGTTAAAAGAGGCGGTCGAGTTTTTTAACAAGCATTTTCCTGATTACAGCTTCAGATATTTTTTTTGCGAGAGCTGGCTTCTGTATGGTGATAACTGTTTGTTTATGGAGCCGTCAAGCAATATTATGCAGTTTTCGGCAATGTTTGATATTGTTTGCTCTTCTGATATCGATAAGCAGTCTATTCAAAGAATTTTCGGGAAAAGACAGTTTAATAAAATGAAATACCAAGAAAACACATCGCTTCAGAAATCTGCAAAGGCACATCTGTTAAACGGCGGTAAGCTTGGTATGGGTATCGGTATTATTGATAAATATGATTTGGTCTAATTATTTAGATAATAATCAACAGCCAATTTATCACAGCGTTCATTATAAGGGTGTCCATTGTGACCCTTTACCCAGTTGAAGGTTACTCTGTGTTTTTCAAGCAGTGGCAGTAGCTGTATCCACAAATCAACATTTAAGGCAGGCTTTTTGTCTGCCTTTTTCCATCCGTTTTTCTGCCAGCTGTATACCCAGCCCTTAGTCACTGCATCACAAACATATTTAGAATCCGTGGTCAGCGAAACCTCACAGGGTTCTTTCAGCGCTTTCAGTGCCGATATAACTGCAGTCAGTTCCATACGGTTATTTGTGGTTTCAGGTTCTCCGCCGTTTAATTCTTTTTCGTTATTATTATAAACAAGTATTGCACCCCAGCCGCCCTTGCCGGGATTTCCGCTGCAGGCACCGTCTGTGTAGATTTCAATTTTTTTCATAATTACCTCTAAATTTTTTATTTATACATATTTTACCACTAATTTTGGTAATAATCAATATAGTGGTTAATGCATTTGCTTGACATTGAAATTGTATTAACTTGACAAGAGGAAGATTATAGTTTAATATATTAGTATTTTAAGAGAACGGAAAAATAAATTACGGAGGTTATTTATGACAAATCAAAATAGGCAGGTTGGTAAGAATGCTCAGGGAAAACGGAATTCCAAAAAGCATTACGTAACTTACCGCAAGTCCCCGAATCGCAAAGCTCCGAGACCGCCAAAGGCTAAGGAGTCTGTTCGTATTGCATTTTTAGGCGGTATGAATGAGATAGGAAAGAATATGACCCTTTATGAATATGGTGACGATATGTTCATTGTGGATTGCGGTTTGGCTTTCCCTGACGGAGATTTACCCGGCGTAGATCTTGTTATTCCCGATTTCAGCTATGTTGAAAATAATATCTCAAAAATAAAAGGTATTATTATTACACATGGTCATGAGGATCATATCGGCGGTCTGGCATATTTGCTGAAAAAAGTTAATATTCCCATTTACTCAACAAAGCTGACGCTTGGACTGATCAGAGGTAAGCTTGAAGAGCACAGACTTCTTAATTCTGCTAAGCTCGTTGAAATAAAGCCAAGAACAAATATTACCCTCGGTTCATTCAATATTGAATTTATACACGTTAATCATTCAATACCTGATGCTGTTGGTCTTGCAATAAGATGTCCTGCCGGTGTTATAATCCAGACAGGAGATTTTAAAATTGATACCACACCTGTTGATGGTGATATGATTGATTTAACAAGATTTGCAGAATATGGCAAAAAGGGAGTTCTTGCACTGCTTTCGGATTCAACTAATGCTGAGCGTCCCGGTTATACTGCAAGCGAAAGAACAGTGGGCGATTCTTTTGAAATGCTTTTCAGAAAAGCCAAGAATAAGCGCATTGTTGTTGCTACCTTTGCATCAAATATTCACAGGGTTCAGCAGATTATGGACGTTGCTGAATCAAGAGGAAGAAAGGTTGCCGTAATTGGCAGAAGTCTTGAAAACCTTGTTAAGGTCGGTTCTGAACTTGGCTATCTGAATATTCCGGAAGGCATATTGATAGATATTGGGTTAATTAAAAACTATCCTGATGAAAAGCTTGTAATTATCACAACCGGCTCTCAGGGCGAGCCTATGTCAGCATTAACAAAAATGGCATTCGGTGAGCACAGGAAGGTAAGCCTGACCCCAAATGATTATGTTATCATATCTGCGACGCCTATTCCCGGCAATGAGAAGATGGTGGGCAATGTTGTTAATGAGCTGATGAAGCACAGCATTGAGGTTATATATGAAAAAATGTATGATGTTCATGTATCGGGTCATGCCTGTCAGGAGGAGCTTAAGCTCATTATGAGCCTTGTTAAGCCAAAGTTTTTTATTCCTGTTCACGGTGAGCAGAAGCATTTGCAGAAGCATGCAGGGCTTGCTGTTGATATGGGAATATCCAAGGATAATATTTATATCGGAACAATCGGGGACAAGGTTATGCTTTCAGCCGATGGCATAAAAAAAGTAGGTCAGGTGCCTGCAGGTGAGGTGTACGTTGACGGTATCGGTGTCGGTGATGTCGGTAATATTGTTCTTAATGAAAGAAAAAGACTTTCAAAGGATGGTATAATTATTGTGTTTGCTGCAATTGATACCGCAAACGGATATGTTGTAAGCGGACCTGAGGTTGTTTCACGAGGATTTGTATTTGTTAAAGAAAATGAAGAAATAATGAAAGCTGCAAAAAATCTTGCAGCAAAAATTATTAATGATAATTATAGAGGTAAATCATGCGAATGGCATTCCATTAAAACTAAGCTGCGTGATGATTTGTCGCGTCTTATGTTTGAGAAAACCAAGCGTAATCCTATGATTTTGCCCATATTTATGGAAATTTAGGAGGTATAGTATGAAGGTTATTTTAAAGCAGGATGTAAAAAGCCTTGGCAAAAAAGGTGATTTGGTTAATGCATCTGATGGTTATGCAAGAAATTTTCTTTTCCCTAAAGGATTAGCAATTGAGGCTAATGCCTCAGCTATGAATGATTTTAACAACAAGGAATCAGCTAAAAAGTTCCACAAGGCAGAAGAGATTAAGGCTGCACAGCAGACTGCTGATAAGCTGAGCGGTAAAACCTTTAAGCTTACAGCGAAGGCAGGTGCAAACGGTAAGCTTTTCGGCTCTGTTACATCCAAGGATGTTGCTAAAGAGATTAAGTCTGAGCTGAATATAGATGTTGATAAAAGAAAGATTGTTATGGAGGATGTTAAGGCCTTCGGAACAGTTGAAGCGGAGATTAAGGTTTACCAGGGAATTTCTGCAAAGGTTTTTGTTCAGGTGTCGGAGGCTTAAAACATGGCTGAACCAAATATGACAAGCGGTGTTATAATGCCGTATAATCTGGAGGCTGAGCAGTCAGTTCTTGGTTCAATTCTTATTGATCAGGATTGTATGGAGCTTGTTGTTTCCGAGATTAATGCCGATGCTTTTTATCTTCCGCAGCATAGGGAAATATTCAGTGCTATGATGCTGATGTATACAAATTCAAAGGCAATTGACCCTGTAATTATTGCAGATGCTTTGACAAAAAAAGGACACTATGATACTGTAGGCGGCAGGGAATACCTGATGACATTGGCACAGAGTGTTCCTTCAACAGTTAATATTGAATATTATGTAAAAATTGTTAAAGAGCAGTTCTATCTTCGTTCACTTGTTACCATTTCAAACACAATTATCGATCAGGCAACAGGCGGTGAGGCGGATGCTTCAGCAATCCTTGATAGGGCTGAGCAGATGATTTACGACATTCGTCAAGGCAAGGAAAAAAACGGACCCACTAAAATCAGTGAGGTTATTGTTAATGATGTTTATACCAAGCTTGCTCAGATAACGGGTGAGGATAAGGATAAATATAAGGGCATTCCTTCAGGCTTTGGCATGCTTGATAAATACTTGACGGGTCTTAACAAGAGTGACCTTATACTTATCGGTGCCCGTCCTGCTATGGGTAAAACCAGCTTTGCACTTAACCTTGCGCAGAATATTTCAATGGGTGCAAGAAAAAAATGTATCGTTTTCAGCTTGGAGATGACCAAGGCACAGCTTGCCGAAAGACTGCTTGCTTCACAGGCTGGTGTTGAGTCGCAAAAGCTTAAAACGGGTGAAATGAGCAAGGAGGAATGGGTAAGACTCGGTAATGCGGCAGGACAGTTCAATGATGTTGAGCTTTATCTTGACGATACCTCTTCGATAACTGTTCCCGAGATTAAGTCAAGAGTAAGACGAATGAAAAATGTCGACTGTATTATAATCGACTATCTTGGTTTGATATCCTCCGCAGGTAAAAAGGAAAACCGTGTGCAGGAGGTCAGCGAAATTACACGAAATCTCAAAATGATGGCAAAGGATTTGAATATTCCTGTTATCTGCTGTGCCCAGTTATCACGTGGTACTGAGGGTCACGGTAAAAACCATAAGCCGCAGCTTGCGGATCTTCGTGAATCCGGTTCAATTGAGCAGGATGCTGATATTGTACTTTTTCTTTATCGTGAGGATTATTACAGGAATGATGTTGACGAGGACAAGCAGGACGATATTGATGCCAATAAGACTGAGCTTATTATTGCTAAAAACCGTCATGGTGCAACAACATCAATTGAGTTAACCTTTGACAAGGAGTTTACACGCTTCAGGTCAATTGATAAATCATATTATGAATAACAGAATTAGTAACACGATCAGAAAATACAATATGCTTTCATCAGGTGATACTGTTTTAGTAGGCGTTTCCGGCGGTGCCGATTCCATGCTGCTGCTTGATTTTTTTGTTAAGAATAGGGATAAGCTTAATATAAAGGTCAAGGCTGCACATATTGAGCATGGTATAAGGGGGGAAACCTCCGTTGATGATGCTGATTTTGTTAAATCGTATTGTGAGGATAACAATATTGAATTCAATCTGCTTTCGATTGATGCGATTTCCGAGGCTGCAGCTTCAGGACAAGGCGTTGAGGAATATTCGAGAAACAGACGATATGAATTTTTTGAAAGCATTGCGTGTGACAAAATAGCCACTGCACATAATCTGAGTGATAATGTTGAAACGGTTCTGTTCAGACTTATCAGAGGTACAGGGCTGAAAGGTGCTTGCGGTATTCCTCCGGTCAGGGGCAGGATCATACGTCCGTTAATTGAAATCAGTGCTGATGATATAAGAGCTTATTGCCTTCGTAATTCAATTGATTTCAGAATTGATGAAACTAATTTAACAAATGATTATTCAAGGAATAAAATAAGAAACGAGTTTCTGCCGTTATTTTCAAAAATCAACAGCGATTATGAAAATAAGCTTTCGGAATTTATCAATGACTGCAATGATGATTACAGATTTATTGAAAAATATGCAGACGAGTGTTACAGCGAAATTTCTATAGGTAATATGCTGCAGATAAATCAGCTTAAAAAGCTTGATGTGGCAGTTCAGAAGCGAATCGTTTTAAAATATTTTTTTGAGCAGGGTATACAACTTGACAGAAATCATCTTATATCTGTGTTAAATTTAGTGAATAAAACAGGGAAAATTCAGCTAAAGGGTAAATTATTTGCTGTTGCTGACAGTAAATATTTAAGACTTGCTGACTTTACAGCTGCACCCAAATGCTATAACTATATTACCAAAATTTTAAATATTGATGAATTTAGTGAAAAATCTGTTGATTTTTACTGTGACTATGATAAAATTAACGGCAGTATAACTGTTAGGGGAAGAAAATGCGGTGATAAAATTTCCCCGGCAAACCGCAGATGTACCAAATCTGTCAAAAAGCTTTTTAATGAGCATGCTGTTCCTGTGGAGAAACGGGATTCAGTGGGAGTAATCTGTGATGATTTAGGTATAATAGGTATTGCCGATTACTGTGTGGACGAACGTGTCAAAACAGATAAAAATACAAAACGAGTTATTACAATCAAAATTCTCGCGGAGGATAATTAATGAATAATATGGCAAAAAACTGGAAATCAATTTTAATATATTTATTGATACCGGTGCTTTTAATTGGTGCAATTATTTTTGTTTCACACCAGCAAACCAAGGTTGATGTGAAGTATTCTGAAATTGTGACAGTATTTAAAAACGATGAGGTTAAAGAGTTTACTCTTGATTTATCAAGCGGCAGTTTAATTTACAAAACCTTTGCCGAACCTGACAAGGAACAGCGTTATTCTGTTCCGAATGTGGCTTATTTCCTTGACGATATCAGGGATGAGGTTGAAGAGTATAATGAAAAAAATCCTGACAATAAAATAATTTTTGACTATAAAAAAGGTACATCAGGTTCATGGATTTACAGCATGCTGCCAAGCTTGGTAATCACGGTTGGTCTTATTGCTCTTTCTATTTATATGATAAGAAAAATGAGCAATGCAATGAATAGTGACACGAACAGAACCCTTGGTTTCGGAAAAATCAGAGCTAAGGTTCATACTGATGATGAAAATAACAAAACCACCTTTGCCGACGTCGCAGGCTGTGACGAGGAAAAGGAAGAAATGAAGGAGCTTGTCGATTTCTTAAAGGACAGTGAGAAATTCACTTCTTTAGGTGCAAGAATACCAAAGGGTGTACTTTTGGTTGGTCCTCCGGGTACAGGTAAAACTCTGCTCGCACGAGCTGTTGCAGGTGAGGCTGATACACCGTTTCTTTCAATTTCGGGTTCTGATTTTGTTGAAATGTATGTGGGTGTCGGTGCTTCACGTGTTCGTGATTTATTTGACCAGGCACAGAAGAAAGCGCCATGTATTGTATTTATTGATGAAATTGATGCTGTCGGTCGTCACAGAGGAACAGGTACAGGCGGCGGTAACGATGAGAGAGAACAGACTCTTAATCAGATACTTGTTGAGATGGATGGATTTGGTACCAACACAGGAATTATTGTTATTGCTGCAACAAACCGTCCGGATGTTCTTGACCCTGCACTTTTAAGACCCGGCAGATTTGACAGGCAGATTACCGTTAACAGACCCGATGCTAAGGGCAGAGAGGAAATACTTAAGGTTCATTCAAAGAACAAGCCGCTTGCTCCTGACGTCGATATCAGTGATGTTGCAAAGGATACAACAGGCTTTACCGGTGCTGACCTCGAAAATCTTCTTAATGAAGCCGCTATACTCGCTGTCAGACGAGGCAAGAAAGCAATCACAATGACTGAGATTTTTGATGCTATATCTAAGGTCGGAATCGGTACTGAAAAGAAATCTCATAAGTATAATGAAAAATCAAAGAAGCTTACTGCGTATCATGAGGCAGGTCACGCAGTTTCATCCTACTATCTTGAAGAGTGTGACCCTGTAAAAGAAATCTCAATTATTCCGCGCGGTATGGGAGCAGGCGGTTATACTTGGTATACACCGCAGGAAGAAAATTATCCTTCTAAAAAAGCTATGCTTGATGAGCTTGTGTGCCTGCTTGGCGGACGTGTTGCCGAGGCAATCGTACTCAAGGATATATCAACAGGTGCATCAAATGACCTGCAGAGAGCATCCACAATCTGTCGTGATATGGTTTCAAAATACGGTATGAGTGATGAACTCGGTCCTGTTGTTTACAGTGACGATAATAACGAGGTATTTCTTGGAAGAGACTACGGTCATGTTAACAATTACAGTGATGTAACTTCTGCAAGAATTGATGCTGAGATTGAAAAAATGATGCGTACCGCTTATGAAAAGACCGAAAATATTCTTAAAGAGCATTATGATAAGCTTGAGCTTATCGCAGAAACTCTTATTGAAAAAGAGAAAATTAGCGGTGCTGATTTTGTTTCATTGATGGAAAAGGGCTATATTGAAGAGTCTGATGAAGATGCTGTTGAAGCTGACGTCGTTAATACAGCGCAAGCTCCTGCTGATGCGTCAGCAGAGGCTGCAGAAGCAGTTGAGGTTGACAATGACAGTACAACGGACGTGTCAATTTCTGACGAATAGAATATTATTTTAACGGTAGCATACAACAGCCACCGTTAAATTTTTGTATTCTTGACTTTTAATACAAGATATTGTAATATATTCCAGTATGTGAACTTCATTCGGAGGGATAAATTTGGCTAAGAAAAAAGAGTATGGTAATGACAGTATTAAATCATTAAAGGGTGCTGACAGAGTAAGACTGCGTCCGGCAGTCATATTCGGCTCAGATGGTCTTGAGGGCTGTGAGCACGCTGTGTTTGAAATTATGTCAAACTCAATTGACGAAGCAAGAGAAGGCTATGGCGGGAAAATTGTTGTAACACGTTTTCTCGACGGCTCAGTTGAGGTGCAGGATTTCGGACGAGGCATTCCTGTTGACTATAATAAAAACGAAGAAAAATATAACTGGGAGCTTCTGTTCTGCGAAATGTATGCAGGCGGTAAGTATGACAATGACGGTGAGAATTATGAATTCTCTCTCGGTCTTAATGGTCTTGGCTTGTGTGCCACACAGTATGCTTCTGAATATATGGATGCTGAGGTGCATACCGGCGGTTATAAGTATACCCTCCATTTTGAAAAGGGCGAAAATGTCGGCGGTCTTGTTAAAGAAAAATATGACAAGCGTGACACGGGAACACGTATACGCTGGAAGCCTGATTTAGATGTTTTTACCGATATCAATATACCTCTTGACTATTATAAGGAAACTATAAAAAGACAGGCTATTGTCAATGACGGTATCAAGTTTATTTTAAAAGACCAGATATCTGCTGCTAAATTTGATACTATTGAATATTGCTATAACGATGGTATTTCTGATTATGTCAAGGAGCTTGCCGACGATAATGCTTTCACTGCACCGCAGTACTGGGAATGTGAAAGGCGAGGCAAGGACAGAGAGGATTTGCCTGAATATAAGCTGAAAATCAAAGCTGCATTATGCTTTTCGCTAAAGACACAGCTTAAGGAGTATTACCACAATTCAAGCTATCTTGAGCATGGCGGTGCACCGGAAAAGGCTTTTAAAAGTGCCTTTGTTAATCAGATTAATTCTTACTTAAAGGCTAATAATAAATATGCAAAAAGCGACAGTCAGATAAATGTTCAGGATATTGAGGATTGCATTATCTTTGTAGTATCCTCATTTTCTACACAGACTTCTTATGAAAACCAGACTAAAAAGGCTATAACGAATAAGTTTATTCAGGAAGCAATGACAGACTTTTTCCGTCGTCAGCTTGAAGTGTATTTTATCGAAAATAAAATGGATGCCGATAAAATATCTAATCAGGTACTCATTAATATGCGTGCCAGAGTTAAGGCTGAGAATACAAGAAAAACCCTGAAAACCTCTCTTCAGTCAAAAATGGATTTGACAAATCGTATTCAGAAATTCGTGGACTGCCGTTCAAAGGATGTCAATGAAAGAGAAGTGTTTATAGTAGAGGGTGATTCGGCTCTTGGTGCCTGCAAGCAGGCAAGGGATGCTAATTTTCAGGCAATTATCCCTGTCAGAGGTAAAATACTCAACTGTCTTAAATCTGATTATGACAAGATTTTTAAGAGTGATATTATAACTGATTTGATTAAAGTTCTTGGCTGCGGTGTTGAGGTTAAGAGCAAGGCGGCAAAGGATTTATCACTGTTTGATATGGACAACCTGCGTTGGTCAAAGGTGCTTATCTGTACCGATGCCGACGTTGACGGTTTCCAGATCAGAACGCTGATTTTAACTATGATTTACCGTCTTATGCCAAAACTCATTGAAGCAGGGAAGGTATATATTGCAGAATCACCGCTTTATGAGGTTACTTGCGGTGACCAGACTTATTTTGCTTATAATGAAATAGAGATGGATGAAATTAAGGAAGAGATAGGCAATAAAAAATATACTGTTCAGCGTTCAAAGGGTCTTGGTGAAAACGAGGCAGAAATGATGGCGCTTACAACGATGAATCCTGCAACAAGACGACTTATCAAAGTGACACCTGCAGAGGCTGAAAGAACATCTGAAATGTTTGATTTGCTTCTTGGTGATAATCTTGACGGCAGAAAAGAATATATTGCAGATTACGGTCATCTTTATATTGATGCCGCTGATGTCAGCTAAGGAGGTGCATTGTTTTGGCAAGAAGAAAAAAAGATAACTCGGAGCAGAATAGTAAACCGCTTGCAGACAATGTGCACATCAAAGGAGCCGGTTTGGTACAGGACGAGGTTATTACTGACACATTAACAGGCAACTATATGCCTTATGCAATGAGTGTAATTCTGTCACGTGCCATTCCTGAGATTGATGGTTTGAAGCCATCTCACAGAAAGCTGCTTTACACTATGTATAATATGGGGCTTCTGCAGGGCGGAACAATAAAAAGTGCAAATATTGTGGGTCGTACAATGCAGCTTAATCCTCATGGTGATGCTGCAATTTACGAAACCATGGTGCGTCTGTCACGAGGCAATGAGGCACTCCTTTATCCGTTTGTTGAATCTAAGGGTAACTTCGGTAAAGCGTACAGCAAAAATATGATGTATGCCGCATCACGTTATACTGAAGCAAAGCTTGCGCCTATTTGTCATGAGCTGTTTGATGATATTAAGCTTGATACTGTTGATTTTGTTGATAACTATGATAATACAATGAAGGAGCCTACACTCCTGCCTGTGACATTTCCGACAATTCTCTGCAATGTCACAACCGGTATTGCTGTTGGTATGGCATCATCAATTGCATCTTTCAATATTAAGGAAATATGCGACACGACGGTTGCACTTATGAAAAATCCTGACCACGTTATCAGTGACACACTTGTTGCACCTGATTTTGTGGGCGGCGGTTATATACTTTATAACAATTCTGAGCTTGATAAAATCTATGAAACAGGTCGAGGATCTGTCAAGGTACGTGCAAAATATACCTATGACAAAAAATATAATTGTATTGATATTACACAGATTCCGCCTACAACTACGTCTGAGGCGGTTATTGACAAGGTTGTTGAGCTTGTCAAATCTAATAAGATTAAGGAAATCAGTGATATCCGTGATGAAACTGATTTGTCAGGTCTGAAAATAACGATTGACCTTAAACGTGGTGTTGATGCGGATAAATTTATGCTGAAGCTTTATAAAATGACACCGCTGCAGGACAGCTTTAGCTGTAACTTCAATCTGCTTATTAAAGGCAGACCTGTTGTTCTCGGTGTCAAGGGAATACTTTTGGAGTGGATTGACTTCAGACTTGAGTGCATAAGACGGCGCATTACCTTTAATCTTGATAAAAAGAGAAAACAGCTTCATTTGTTGAAGGGTCTTTCAAAAATTTTGCTTGATATCGACAAGGCAGTTAAGATTGTAAGAGAAACTGAGAGTGAGTCAGAGGTTGTTCCGAATCTTATGATTGGATTTGGTATTGATGAAATTCAGGCTGAATATGTTGCAGAAATTAAACTGCGTCATTTGAATCGTGAATATATCCTCAAGAGGATTAAGGATATAGAACAGCTTGAAAATGATATTGCTGACCTTGAAGCAACCCTCGCAAGCAAAAATAAGATGAAAAAAATCATTATCGGTGAGCTTGATGCAGTTGCTGAGAAGTACGATAGCGGCAGGAAGAGTGAGGTTCTGTACGATGCTGATGAGGAGCTGCCTGCCGAGGTTATTGAGATTGCCGATTATCCCGTAACTCTCTTTTTGTCAGAACAGGGATATCTTAAAAAAATTAAAACAGCTAATCTTCGTATGAGTGGTGAACAGAAGGTTAAAGAGGGTGATAGAATGCTCCCTGAAATCGAATGCTCAAACAAGGATGAATTGCTGTTCTTTACCAATAATCATCAGGTATACAAATCAAAGGCTGATGATTTTGTGGATACAAAGGCATCTGTTCTCGGCGAATATGTACCATCAAAGCTTGATATGGATGAGGGTGAGCAGGTTGTCTATATGGCGGTGCTCAGTGAGTATTCAGGATATATGCTGTTTGCGTTTGAAAACGGAAAGCTTGCTAAGGTTGATATGTCGGCATATGCAACAAAAACAAACAGAAAAAAACTAATTAACGCTTACTCGAATAAATCACCGCTTGCAGGTGCAATTTATATAAAGGAAGATACGGATATTGTATTAAGCTCTTCAGGCGGAAGGAAGCTTCTTATTAATACTGCAGGTATTTTGCCTAAAACTACCAAGGATACGCTGGGAATAGCTGCAATGAAGCTGAAAAAGACACATAAGGTACTTTCTATTCACATCCATTTTGAGAATGAATTTGAAAAAGAATGGCGCTTCAGAGCCAAAAATCTTCCTGCGGCAGGTGCTCTGCCGGGAGAGGCGGATATAGCAGAGCAAATTACTTTTTAACTTTTAAAAAAAGTGCTTGCATTATAACAGCTATTGTGATATAATCCATTAGTAATTTAGATTAACGGAGGAATAACTATGTCCTGGTATCATTATGTATTTGGTGCAGTTCTTATTATTGCATCTGTAATTATAACTATCGTTGTACTTATGCAGGAGGGTCGTTCTCAGAATCTTTCCGGTGCTATTGCCGGCGGTGCTGAAACCTTTTTAGGCAAATCTAAGGGAAGAACTATTGAAGCAAAACTTGAAAGAATTACAAAATGGTTAATTGTAGTTTTCTTTATAATTGTTCTTGCTGCATTCCTTGTATTTCTTTTTATAGGATAAGTTTTTAAGAGAAGTAACCTTGCGTATGCAAGGTTATTTTTTTTAGATAAGTGTGATGATTATGGAATATATTATCTTTGATTTAGAATGGAATAATGCATTTAATTACAGAACCAAAAAGGGAATAAATGAAATTATAGAAATCGGTGCTGTTAAGCTCAATGATGATTTTGAGGTTGTTGATACATTTAAGCAGTTAATTTATCCTCGTCTGTCAAAAAAACTCGGCTCTAATTTTAAAAAGCTTACCCACATTACGATGGAGGAAATAAGGGCGGAAGGCATATCTTTTGATGAAGCCTTTGCAGATTTTTCACGTTGGAGCAGGGGAAGCAATGTGGTTTTTCTTAGCTGGTCAAACAGTGATCTGTATACCCTTGCCGATAATTATAAGCGCTTTAAAAATACCTCTGATGTTGAATTTATGCACTATTATGCCGATGCTCAAAGCTACTGTATGCAGTTTATAAATGACCATAACGGTTCACAGATAAGTCTGTCAAGATGTGCTGAAAAGTTTGGTGTTGATGTGGATACGGCTAAATTTCACCGTGCGCTTGAAGATTGCTTTGTTACTGCATATTGCTTGAAAAAGGTTTTTGACAAGGACAAGTTCAGCAAATTTATTGTAAGGTGTGATGCTGGTTTTTTTGAACGGCTTGTGTTTAAATCCTATTTTATAAATAAGCCTGTTTATGGTGACTTTGATGTAAATAAGGTTGAGCTGAAATGTCCTGTGTGCAGCGGCTCTGTTTCACCATTCGGTAAATATGAATTCAACAATAATACTTTTAGAAATTCAGGTGTATGCAGCAAATGCGGAAAGAAATTCTGGTTGTTTGTAAGAGCTAAGCAGACGTATGACGAACTGATTGTTACACAAAGACTTGTGGCGATTAATAAAAAAAGAGCAAGATTTATTAACTGATTGAATAATTATTTACAAATTACCCCTTTATTTATTTAGAACACTGTAATATAATAAATTAGACTAATGTTTATGGAGGTATGAAAATGGCTTCAAATAATTATGATGATTTGCTTGAATCATTTATGAATAATTCTGCAAAAGCCTTTGATGAGGACAAGCAGAAGCGTGAAGACAATAGCTCTAATAAATTGCCAAGCTCATATAATGTTCCGACTCCCGAAAAAAAGAATAAAAAGATTCAGCGCGGGAGAGAGATTGAAAAAGAGCTTGCAGCTAAAAATGCCAAAAAGAATAAAGCTAAAGGCAGAAAGCCCGGAAAAACCTTGAATAATGTTGCTAAGGTTATCCTTGGTATGCTGATGATTGTTGGCGTAGTGGGTATAGTTTGTTTTTCGGTTATTGCTATTTACGGTTACAGTGTGGTATACGGCGACCCTGTGTTTGATTTGACAGAGCAGGCTCTTTCTCAGAATCAAACCTCATTCATTTACGGCAATGATGGTGACGATATTGTTGAAATTACACGACTTCATGGTGAGGAAAACCGTATCTGGGTTGATCTTGATGAAATGAGCGAATATATGCCTAATACCATTATCGCTACCGAGGATAAGAGATTCAGAAAGCACCACGGTGTTGACTGGAAAAGAACGATTGGTGTTTTTATCAAACAGAATGACCAGGGCGGTTCAACAATTACTCAGCAGTTGATCAAGAACCTGACTGACGACAACAAGGTAACCTATGTAAGAAAGTTCAATGAGATTTTAAGAGCACTTAATCTTGAGAGAAATTATACCAAGGAAGAAATTCTTGAGGCTTATCTCAATACAATTTATCTTTCAAACGGCTGTTATGGTGTTAAAACTGCCGCAGAGGTTTATTTCGGCAAAGAGGTTTCAGACCTTAATGCAGCAGAGTGTGCCAGCATTGCAGCAATTACAAAGGCGCCTACTTATTATGATCCTTTGATTAATCCTGAAAATAACAGAACAAGACAGGAATGGATTCTTGGTGAAATGAATTCCAAAGAAAACGGTTTCCTTAATGATGAGCAGTATAAGGAGGCTATGGACTATGAAATGATTTTCACAAACAGTGAAAATTATAAAGGCTCACAGCTTAAAGAGCAGTCTGTGAAAAAGGATAACGATGATATCACAAATTATTATGTCGACTTTGTTATCAGCTCTGTTCAGGAAGATTTGCAGAAAATGGGCTATACAAGTAAAAAAGCTCACGACCTTGTTTATGGCGGCGGTCTTAAGATTTATTCTGCAATTGATTTTGATGTTCAGGATTCGCTTGAGGATGTATACGAGAATTATAAACGTATGCCCGATGAAACAGTTCAGGGTGCTATGTGTATTATGGATTATGAGGGAAGAGTTCTCGGCATAATCGGCGGTACAGGCAAGAATAAAGGTGCAATGCTTCTTAACAGAGCATCTCAGTCAACACGTCCTGCCGGCTCATCTATAAAGCCACTTTCTGTTTATGCACCTGCACTTGAAAAAAGTAAAAATGATGATAATGTAAATATTTACTGGTCAACACACATTAAGGATGCACCGTTTATGCAGGTTGAGGGTGAGCCGTGGCCTCATAATCAGGGCGGTGGTTATTCAAGCAATAATGTCACCTTGCAGTATGGTCTTGCACAGTCACTCAATACTGTTGCAGCAAGAACACTTGATATGATTTCTGTTGATTATTCATATGAATTCCTTACAGAAAATTTCCACCTTTCAACAATTGACAGTATACGTGACGTTGATTACGGTCCGTTGGCATTGGGCTCATTAACCAATGGTGCAACTGTTCTTGATTTGACGGCCGGATATGTTTCGTTCGGCAACGGCGGCAATTATTATGAGCCTTATTCTTACTATAAGGTTACAGACAGTCAGGATAATGTGATTATTGAAAAGAAGCCTGATGAAACAAAGCAGGAGGCTTTGAGTGAAAGTACTGCTTGGCTTATGAATAAGCTGCTGCAGACAGTTATGACACAGGGTACAGGTACCTCATATAAGCTTTCGGGTATTGAATGCTTTGGTAAAACCGGTACAACTAATGATGATAAGGACCGTTGGTTTGTAGGCGGCACACCAAACTTTGTAGCTGCTGTGTGGTATGGCTATGATACCCCTAAAGAAGTTCATTACAGTCTGTCAAGCAACCCTGCGGGCACCATTTGGAAAACCGTGTTTGGTGAAGTTTATGAAAAGCTTGAAGCAAGGGGAGAAGATTTGTCATCAACATTCCCCGAATTTGATGGTATAGTGCAGAGAGCATATTGCAGCTCCTGCGGCAAGCTGTCATCCGGTTCAGGCAATTATGGCTGGTATGATGCTGACAATCTGCCGGGCTATTGCGGCGGTCATGCTGAGGCAACGACCGGAAAGCAGGAGTCTGCTGATACAAGTGAGAGCAGCAGTAACAGCAATTCAGGCGGTAACACAACAACTGCTGCACCTGAAACTACGGCTGCCAGCGGAGAAAATGATAATTAAATATTATAGGGAAATCGGAACATTCCGATTTCCCTTTTTGCAAAATGGTAATTGTGTATGAAAATTATGTCAATTGATTATGGTGATGCAAGAACAGGTGTTGCTTTTTGTGATGCTCGTGAAATACTTGCAAGTGCCTATGCGGTGATTAAAGAATCTTATCAGCCGAAGCTTGCTGCAAGGCTGATTGAAATAATTAATAAAGAAAAGGCTGAAATGGTTGTAATCGGACTGCCAAGAAATATGGATGGCAGCTATGGCTTCAGAGCTGACAAGTGCCGTGAGCTTGGAGAGCTTTTGAAAAGTGAAATTGATATTCCTGTTGATTTTGAGGATGAAAGATTAACAACTGTTATTGCTCACGATATTCTTTCTTCTAACAATGTTTGCGGTAAAAAGCGGAAGAATACGGTTGATGCAGTTTCTGCAGTTGTAATTCTGCAAAGCTATATAGATAAAAGAAATAAGAAGTAATTATTATTCATCGCCTGTCGTATTATTTTATGGTGATTAGGTGAGAATTAAGCTTTTCGGTTTTTATCTGACAGTGGATTACTCTTTTTTTCTAATGCTTTCATTTGCTGTTTTGCTTGGTGCAGAAAGTATTATTGATTTGCTTATTTATTCTGCATTGCACGAGTCAGGTCATTTTTTTGTGTTATTGATTTGCGGCGGTAAACCCGACAGCTTAAAACTGTCATATTACGGTTTGGCATTGAAGTACAGTACACCGTTGTCAAAAACGAAAGAATGTCTTGTTCTTCTTGCAGGTCCTTTGGTAAATCTGGTGCTGTATCTGCTGCTGAAAAATGAGATTAATCTGCTTTTGTTTGTGCTTAATATGCTGCCGGTTTATCCAATTGATTTTGGCAGGGTAATCAGGTTGTTCAGCTACAGACTGTCAAAAGTGCTTGGATGTATTACTTTAGCACTTTTAATTCCGTTAGCAGTCTATATGCTTGTTGTTTATAAATCGTTTTCTTTGATATTTATAGTTTGTTATTTAATTATATATAGTTTTAATTATTGAGGGTTTGTATGAAAAAAGAGGTTGAAAAATTATTACAGTATGTTCAGAAGCCTGCAAGATATATAGGCGGCGAGCTTAATGCTGTTGTGAAGGATAAGAATGAAGTTGATATCCGCTATGCGTTTTGCTTTCCTGATACATATGAAATCGGTATGAGCCACCTTGGTATGAAAATACTTTATGGTTTAGTCAATGAAAGAAAAGATGCCTGGTGTGAACGTGTTTTTGCACCTGATAATGATATGGAGGAACAGCTCAGAAAAAACAGTGTTCCTCTTTTTGCGCTTGAAAGCGGAGATTATATCAGAGATTTTGATATGATAGGCTTTACACTGCAGTATGAGCTTTGTTATACAAATGTACTCAATATGCTTGATTTGGCAGGTGTTCCTCTTAAGTCCTGTGACAGAAAGGGTTTAACACCGATTGTGTGCTTTGGCGGTCCTTGCTGCTGTAATCCTGAGCCTGTTGCTGATTTTGCTGATATTATTTTCCTTGGTGAAGGCGAGGAATCAACAATTGAAGTGATTGAGTTGCTTAAAGCGTGTAAATTAAAGGGCTTGTCAAAGCAGGAGTTTTTGCAGAAGGCAAAAGATATCACAGGTATATATGTTCCTTCGTTTTATGAGGACAGCTATAATGATGATGGTACGCTTAAAGAACTCAAGCCTATTAACAATGCTCCTGAAAAGGTTAAAAAATCTATTATCAGCGATATGAACAAGGTCTATTATCCAAAGGAATTTGTTGTGCCCTATATAAACATTGTTCATGACAGAGCCGTTGAGGAAATTTTCAGAGGATGCATTCGCGGCTGCCGTTTCTGTCAGGCGGGATTTATTTATCGACCGATAAGAGAAAAAAGTGTAGATACAATAAATGAACAATGCAGAGCACTCATTGATTCAACAGGCTATGATGAAATATCGCTTTGTTCTTTGTCTACCAGTGACCACAGTGATGTTAACAATATGCTTACTACGCTTATTGACTGGACTGTAAAGGAAAATATTAATCTGTCACTGCCAAGCCTCAGAGTTGATAATTTCTCGGACAAGCTTGTTGAACAGCTTAATAAGGTCAGACGCTCGGGACTCACATTTGCTCCTGAGGCAGGTACACAAAGACTTCGTGACGTTATTAATAAAAACGTAACGGAGGAAGAGGTTATAAGAACCTGCACAAAAGCCTTTGACAATGGCTGGTCATCCGTTAAACTCTATTTTATGATGGGTCTGCCGACAGAAACAATGGAGGATATTGAGGGTATTGCAAATCTCGGTATGGAGGTTATTCATGCCTTTTATAAAAATCCTAAAAGGCAGAAGGGGAGTGGATGTCAGGTTTCAATTTCCTGTGCTTCATTTATTCCAAAGCCATTTACCCCGTTCCAGTGGGAGCCTGAGGATACAATGGACTCGCTGAAAGCAAAGCAGAAGCATTTGCTTGAAAGTATTCCGTCAAAGAAGATAAAAGTGTCTTATCACGAAACGCCGACATCTCTGCTTGAGGGTGTTCTTGCACGTGGTGACAGACGACTTGGGAAAGTGCTGCTTCATGCATTTGAACTTGGATGCAAATTTGATTCCTGGGATGATCAGTTTAATTTTGATGCTTGGATGCAGGCTTTTGATGAATGTGGTATTGATCCGCATTTCTATACACACAGAAAACGTGAATTTACAGAACTTCTGCCTTGGGATCACCTTGATTTCGGTGTCAGCAGAAAGTTCCTTGAAAATGAAAATAAAAAGGCTCATATGAATGAAACCACACCTCACTGCAGAATTAAATGTGCAGGCTGCGGTGCCAATAAGTTAAACGGAGGTAATTGTGATGCGAGAGGTTAGACTTCGTTTTTCTAAAACAGGCAGACTGAAATATATCAGTCATCTTGATATTAACCGTGCGATGAGCAGAGCTTTTAAAAGAGCAGAAATACCGCTTTGGTATACTGAGGGTTTTAATCCTCATCCTTATATGAGCTTTTCACTGCCTCTGTCACTTGGTGTTGAAAGCCTTTGCGAGAGTGTTGATATAAGACTGATTGACAGTATTGACAATGCTGATATAAAAAGCAGAATGAATGCTGTTTTGCCTTCTGATTTGAAGATTGTTGATGTTTACGACAATTTCCGTGATAACAGCGAAATTGTATATAGTGATTATGTATATAAATTTCAGTTTGCAGATAATGAAGAAGCACTCGGGAAAATTTCCGACTTGCTTTCAGGTGAAGAAATAACCGCATTGAAGAAAGGCAAGCAGGGAAGAAGAAAGGTCCTTAAAGAAACGAATATCAAGCCTTTTATTGACAGATATAATATTTCAATCAGGGATGATATAATTATTCTTAATATCCGCTTGCTTGCAGGCGGAGAAAAAAATCTGAATCCGTCATTACTTTTTGACACAATCATAAGGTTGATTGATATGGATTTTGAGTGGAAAAGTATTGCAAGAATAGCACTTCTTGATAAGGATTGTAAAGAATTTAGATAAAATGCTTGCATTTTCAATAATAGTGTGATATTATATATCAGCATTTGTTCCGTTGTATCTCTTGCAACGAGCTTAAATGCCCAATGTGTGAGCATTTAAAATGGATGGTCCGCTTTCAATTTCATTAGATTTTGTTATGAACATCTCATAAATAATAAGGAGGAAATTAAAATGGACGCACTTAAATTAATCGAGCAGGACAGCATTAAGGCAGAACTTCCAAAGTTCGGTATCGGTGATACTGTTAAGGTATCAGTTAACATCCGTGAGGGTTCTCGTGAAAGAATCCAGATGTTTGAGGGTACAGTAATCGCTGTTAAGGGCTCAGGTATTTCTAAGACTTTTACAGTTCGCCGCCTTTCATATGGTGTTGGTGTTGAGAGAGTGTTCCCAATACATTCACCAAATGTTGTTAAGGTTGACGTTGTTCGTCACGGTAAGGTTCGCCGTGCTAAGCTTTATTACCTTCGTGACCGTGTTGGTAAGGCAGCTAAGGTTAAGGAAAGCATTCAGTAATATCAGTATAAAATATAAAAAATCACAGCCGAAATACGGCTGTGATTTTTTATTGTGTATTGACAAAATAAGAACAATAATGATATGATGTAATAGGAGTATTATATTTATTTTTGGGGTGTATTTATAATGTTCACGGTCAAAAAATCAGTGAATTCTGCTTTTTCAATCCTTGTGGCTATTGCACTGTTAGCGTCATTATTTACAGGTATACCTATACGCTTTTCCCGTCAGAAAGAATACACTGAAAATGAAGTACTATCCTTTGTATCTGATTTGAAAAGCCTTACATCAAGCTATAATGATTATGAACAGAAGTTTGATGAAGATAAAAATAATATCGGTCTGTCTACAAACAGAATTATTGTAAAAACGGATGAAGAGCTTACAGATACCAATTCTGTTTCATCAATTTTCGGTATTGGTTATCAGATTCTGCAGTATGAGGATGACGACAGCTTTCAAAGCGATAAAGAAATGCTTGCTTCAAAAGACTATGAGCTTTGCAGTGATAGTATTATAACAGCGGCGGAGGATTCTGCTGATGGTGAAGTGAGCACTGATGCGGATATGTGGAGCTACGAGCATCTTGATATAGAAAATAATAAAAATCATTATAACAGTGATGATTATGATGAAATTGTTATCGGAGTCATTGATTCAGGCATCGACTATAGTCACAAGCTCTTTGCAGATAGAATCATAGAAAATAATATAAATTTCAGCAGCAGCGGTAAACCGAATGACTCATCTGATGATGAAGGGCACGGTACTGCTGTATCAGGAATTATAGCTGAGTCCACACCTGCAAATGTAAAAATTAAACCATACAAGTTTTTAAACAACCTTGGAAAGGGCACGGTTGCTCAGTTTATTGCGGTCGCAGAATATATTTTAAGTGAAAAGGATAAGCCTGATATTCTTAATCTAAGCTTCGGTGCTTACAATTTTGAAGAAGAAGATTTGCAGGCAGAGCTTTGCGATCGTCTTGTTGCTGCCGGTATAACTGTTGTTATAGCATCAGGCAATGATAATCTTCCGACAAAATATTTGTCACCTGCGGGTGCAGACTCTGCAATAACTGTAGGTGCATATGACTGTCAAATGCATATCAGCAGTTTTTCAAATTATGGTGATGAAATTGATGTTGCTGCACCAGGTGAAAATGTTTATACTGCTGCTCTTAATAATTCTTATTCAAGCAGTTCGGGCACTTCACTTGCTGCCCCCTTTGTGTCTTCAGCCTGTGCATATGTCTTGATGAATCAGCCTGATAGTAAGCCGTCGGAAATTAAGCAGACTATATTGTCTAACAGTATTGCTATGGATGACGACGAAGCTGCATATTTTGGTAGCGGTATGCTTAGTATAACAAATATTGTGAATGAGCGTACATTGTGCGCAGAACCTGATTTGGAGGAAAAACTATATGATACCCCTCAGACCCTGAGTTTTGAAAATATACCTGAGAATGGAAAGATAATTTACACAACAGATTTGTCAGTTCCTACTCTGCGAAACGGAATTGTTTATGATAAACCGATAAATATAGATAATGATGTTCAGATTAACTATGCTGTTTTTGATAATGAGGGGTATTTAAGTGATATAAAGTCTTGTCATTATTCTGTTTTGCACTATGCTTCCGAAAAGGATTTCAAAATAAATATTTTTGGTGTTATAACATCCTTTGATTCCGATCAAAAGAATATAATTGTTCCTGAAAAAATCAATGGAATTACACCTGTTGAGATTGGGAAAAATGCTTTTACCAACTCTCAGGTCACTTCTGTTGTTTTGCCGGATACTGTAAAGAAAATAAACCATGGCTTTGAAAATCTCAGAACCCTTAAGCATATAACTGCTATTGGTGCTGCTACACTTGTAAATGCTTTTTCAGGCTGCAGTAATCTGCGTGATGAAATAATGCCGAATGTCAGCAGTGTCAGCGGTTCATTTAAAAACTGCACAATGCTTCATTCTATTGATTTTGGTGAAAAGCTCACTAAGCTTAACAGCAGTGATTTTGAGGGCACCGGTATCATTTATCTCGATATTCCGAATGCCGTGCATTATACAGGTGCTAAAAATGTTTTTACATCATCAACACTTATCAATGTGAACGCGCCACAGCTTAAGAGAATAGGTGACTATGATTTTGCATACTGTAAATATTTGCAGAAAATTAATGCTGAAAAGGTTTCATATCTTGGTACACATTGCTTTGACGGCTGTACAATGCTTAAGAATTTCGATGCATCAAATGTTGACACACTGGCAAGTGATGCATTGTCGTTTTGTTATATTGATACATTTGATGCTCCGAAAGTGAAAAATTTCAGTCTGCTTGAAAAATACATAACCTATTCCCACATAAGAGTGTTAAAACTTCCAAATATAACCGGTGTGCTTGATCCGAAATGTTTTGACAATTCTTATGTTGAAGAAATGTATTTTGACAATATTATGCGAATGTCTTCCGGTTTTAAGGCGTCAAATAATCTGAAGGTTCTTTATATGCCGAAATGTGCGAATTATATTGATACTAAAACAGAACCGACACTTCATGGTGATAAGCAGTCGCCTTTGCAAGTGCTGTGGATTCCGACCTGCAAAGAGCTTTCGTATGATGCTTCTGACTTGAAAATGCTTTTTGCTCCGTCATTGACAAAATTGAATATGAGTAATGTTAATAATCTGAATATGGTGCTGTCGGAAAGCTTAAAAGCAATTTCAATTAATTTTTTGAATATAGGCAGCAGTAAGATTTTTGCACCTGACGGGTCGGCTGCGGCGTTATATGCAAAAAACAATCATATTCAGCTTATAAAAAATGAAAATGCAATAAATGTTGTTTCATATGACAGCTCTTCGGCAATGTTTAAAATTAAAAGTAAAAACTTTGATTTTGATTTGTTTGATTATGCAAGTAATATAAAGTATAATTGTCTGTATGATTATAAATATAATGAATTGTCTGTAGCTTCGCAGACATTCAGTCTTGATTTTTATGTTGACGGAGATGACAGAAATATAGTATTGAATTACTCGGATTTGCCGGCTATTCAAGATAAGTCGGATATAACGCTAAGGGCATGCGTGGAGATTGACGGGGTAAAATTCTATTCCCCTGTAATAACCGGGAAACTTAATGAGCCGCCCAGCTGTTCTGAGCATATTTCTATATTTGCCGTGGATATTCAGGACAGTTGCTTTGTTTACAATTGCAAAAACTGCAGTGCCGTTTTTACTGTGGAGGCAGATGATGTTATGGTGCTGTGGGATAATAAATATATCAACGCTTTTGCTGATGATAAAATGCCTGAATCTGTTCAATATCTTGATGTTGTTCATGATGGTATAATAAATGCGAAGGATTATGCATTGATTTTGAAAACGGCACAAACACAATAAGACTGAATGAGAGCAGTGAAAATATCCTGCTCTCATTTTTCATTTGCAATTTTCTTTAATATAAAGTATAATTAATACATTATTAAAAGGAGGGGAAGTATGGCGGATTTTCAAAAACAGACTGTTCAGTGGTTTCCGGGTCATATGGCTAAAACCAGACGAATAATTAAGGAAAGTCTTACTCTTGTTGACGGTGTTGTTGAGCTTGTTGATGCTCGTATTCCATACAGCTCTTCAAATCCTGAGTTAAATGATATTATTAAAAATAAGCCGAGGATTGTTCTTTTGAATAAGTGCGATATTGCCGACAGTAATGCTACTAAGCTGTGGATTGATTATTATAAATCAAAGGGAATGTGTGCTTTGCCTGTGGATTGCAGAACGGGCAAGGGTCTTAACAAATTTATCCCCACGGTCAGACAGGCACTTGCTAAGATAATAGAAAAGAACGAGTCAAAGGGAATGTCCGGTAAGGCATTAAGGCTTATGGTTGTTGGTATTCCTAATACCGGAAAATCTTCTTTTATCAACCGAATGGCAGGCGGCAGTAAAGCAAAGGTTGCTGACAAAGCAGGCGTTACCCGCCAGCAGCAGTGGTTTGCTGTGGGTAATGGAATCGAGCTGCTTGATACTCCCGGTGTTTTGTGGCCCAAATTTGATGACCCGCAGGTTGGTGACAATCTTGCTTTCACAGGTGCTGTTAAGGATGAAATAACAGACCTTGAAACCTTGTCATGCCGATTGCTTGAGGTGCTTGCAAAAACAAGACCGAATTCTATTACGGAACGCTATAAGCTTGACAGCGTTGATGATTTGCAGGGATGGGAAATATTGGAGCTTATCGGTAAGAAACGCGGATTTCTCATTAAAGGCGGAGAAATAAATTATGAACGCACTGCAGTTATGCTGTGTGATGAATTCAGGGGAGGAAAGCTGGGTAAAATTACCCTTGAGCTGCCTTAATTATGGATTGGTTAGAATATGAAAATATAGCTTATAGCGATGGCTATGAAATTGTTTGCGGTGTTGATGAGGCAGGCAGGGGACCTCTTGCAGGACCTGTTTATGCGGCTGCTGTCATTTTACCGAAGGGTCATATCATTGATGGTGTTAATGACTCAAAAAAGCTCAGCGAAAAAAAGCGTGAAGAGCTTTTTGATAAGGTTGTAAATGAGTGCCTTGCTTATAGTGTTGGTATCGCAACAGAAAAAGAGATTGACGAAATTAATATATTGCAGGCAACCTTTCTTGCTATGCGCAGAGCAGTTGAGGGCTTAAGTATTAAGCCTCATATTGCACTGATTGACGGCAATAAGACCCCCGGACTTGATATTGAACAAAGAGCAATAGTTAAAGGAGACGGCAAGAGTGCGAACATTGCCGCTGCATCAATTATTGCAAAGGTATCAAGAGACCGATATATGCTCAAAATGGCTGAAAAATATCCGGAGTATCAATTTGAAAAGCATAAAGGCTACGGCACAAAGCTGCATTATGAAATGCTTGAAAAATACGGTGTTTCACCAATACACCGTGTAACTTTTCTTAAAAAGTTTTTTGAAAAATAATTATATTTGAGGAGTGAATATCTATGATGCTCAATGAATATTTAGTTAATCCTTGCTCGAGTTTATCTATTCCTTATTGGAAAAACAAGGTTGTTGAAATTCCTCAAAATATCAAAATAATTCATCATAGTGATTTTAATGACGAACTTCTTAATGCTTATTATGATGAAAGGTATTTTCGGCTGATTCATTATTTGGATAATATTGATGATAAAATACCAGAGGGCTTTTCTGTTAGAACAGCCGATTTGACAGATATTCCATTAATCGTTGAAACAATAAATAAATGTTATTCTGATTTGTCAGTCAGCTATGAACAAATTCTTTCATACACGAAAACTAAAGTTTATGATAATAATTTATGGATTTTAGTATATGATGATCAAACCAATAATATTATTGGCTGTGGTATTGCAGATTTTGACGTTGAAGCCAAAGAAGGTATATTAGAGTGGATACAGGTTTTACCTGAATACAGGGGCAGAGGGGTAGGCAAGTTAATTGTCAGTCAATTGCTTAAAAGAATGAAAAAAGCAGATTTTGCAACTGTGTCAGGAAAAGTTGATAATGCAACCAATCCGGAAAGATTGTATCGGAAATGTGGCTTTGTCGGAAATGATATATGGCACATATTACATAAAAAATATTAAAAATGCTGAAAGATAGAAAATGAACAGTAAAGGCAAATTATGGGAGATAGAGGCTGCAAACTATCTCAGAAAGAAAAAGTATAAGCTTCTTGAAGCAAACTATACAACTCGCTTTGGTGAAATTGATTTAATCGTTTACAATAAAAAATATATATGCTTTGTTGAGGTCAAGCAGAGAGATATTCATTCTATTGCGGCGCCTGCAGAATTTGTTGACAAGCCAAAGCAAAACAGAATTATCAGTACAGCCAAGCTATATTTGGCAACACATTCAACAAAATTACAGCCTCGATTTGATGTTGTTGAGGTATATACTGACAATAATAAAATAAATTCTGTAAAACATCTTGAAAATGCTTTTGACTTATTATAAAATAGATATGATTTTATTTAGGAGATAAATGCTATGTTATATACATCTACAAGAGATAATTCAATCAGAGTAAGTGCTGCACAGGCAATTGCTCAGGGTATCAGTGAGGAAGGCGGTCTTTTCGTACCTGTTGAGCTTCCACAGTTTTCAATTGAAAAAATTTCATCAATGATTTCAATGTCTTATATTGACAGAGCAAAAACTGTGCTGAAGGAGTTTTTGACAGATTTTACAGAGGAAGAGCTGAGCTACTGCGTTGAGGGTGCTTATGCTGCTGAAAAGTTTTCATCATCAAAAATTGCTCCGACAGTTAATGTTGATGGTAATAAAAATATTTTAGAGCTGTGGCACGGTCCTACCTGTGCTTTTAAGGATATGGCTCTCCAGCTTTTGCCATATCTTATGACAGTTTCTGCCAAGAAGACTGCTGACGGCAAAACAATCGTTATTCTTGTTGCCACATCAGGTGATACAGGCAAGGCTGCTCTTGAGGGCTTTAAGAATGTTGACAATACAAAAATTCTTGTTTTCTATCCTGTTGACGGTGTTTCGCCAATGCAGAAGCTGCAGATGACAACACAGGAGGGTGACAATGTTGCTGTCTGTGCAATCAATGGTAATTTTGACGATGCACAGAGTGCTGTTAAGTCCATCTTTACAAATGCAGAAATCAAGGCACAGCTTGCTGAAAAGAATATGATGTTCTCATCAGCGAACTCAATCAACTGGGGCAGACTTGTTCCGCAGATTGTTTACTATTTCTCAACCTACTGTGATATGCTTGAAATGGGCAAAATCAAAGCAGGTGACGAAATCAATGTTGTTGTTCCTACAGGCAACTTCGGCAACATTCTTGCAGGCTATTATGCAAAGAAAATGGGTCTGCCGATTAAAAAGCTTGTTTGTGCATCCAACTCAAACAATGTTCTTACTGATTTCCTAAAAACCGGTACTTATAACAGAAATCGTGATTTCTACACAACCACATCACCGTCAATGGATATTCTTATTTCATCAAACCTTGAAAGACTTTTATATCATATGAGCGGTGAAAATGCTGAACTTGTTGCAGATTTGATGGGTCAGCTTTCGGATAAGGGCGAATATACAGTCAGTGATGAACTGATTGCAAGCATTAAAGAAATTTTCTCTGCTGGTTATACAAGTGAGGAAAACGTTGACAGTACAATCAAAGCACACTTTGACGGCTTTAAGTATCTTTGCGACACACATACCGCTGTTGCTGTTAAGGTTTATGACGATTATGTTGCTGAAACCGGTGACGATATTCCTACTGTCATTGACTCAACTGCTTCACCTTACAAATTTTCAGCAAGTGTTTTAAATGCTCTTGATGGAGATACAGCACAGCTTGATGAGTTTGAAATGGTTGACGCACTCAACAAAGCAACCGATGCTGATGTACCAAAGCCGCTCGCTTCACTTAAGGATAAGACGGTAAGATTTACGGATGTATGTAATAAAGAAGATATGAGCCAAATGGTATTCAAGCTCTTAGATTTATAAAAAAAGGCTCCTTATGGAGCCTTTTTTTGTTAAATTGTTATCTGCATTCGCAGGTGTCACAGCATTCAAATGTTTGACATTTGGTATCAGAACAGCTTGTTGCTGATCTGTCACCAACTGTAATCTGACCTGCTGTGCAGCAGTTTGACATATCGTGATACTTGCAGTTTTTTACTTCGCATTTGATTCCTTTAATTTCTTTATTCATTACTTTTCACTCCCTTCAATTATATTATTTGAATGTGCTGTGCTTTTATTCAAGGAGAAATAATGTCACTATTTGCTATTGCTGATACACATCTGTCTTTTGGTACTGACAAGCCGATGGACACTTTTGCAGGCTGGCAGGATTATACTGCCAGAATTGAGAAAAACTGGAATAATTTAGTCACAAAAGATGATTATGTAATCATCGCAGGGGATATCAGCTGGGCAATGAATTTTGAACAGCTTATACCTGACTTTGATTTTATAAATAAGCTTAACGGAACTAAAATTATTTCAAAAGGTAATCATGATTATTGGTGGAATACCTTAACAAAAATGAATCGTTTTTTGCTGGAAAATAAATTTGAAACAATCAAATTTCTTCATAATAATGCTTTTGATTTTGACGGCTTTTCCGTGTGTGGCAGCAGAGGATGGTTTTTTGACAGTCCTGAGGAAAAGGATGAAAGAGTGTTGAATCGCGAAGTGCTGCGCCTTAAGCTGTCACTTGATACTGCTCTTAATGATGAAAAAATTGTATTTTTACATTATCCGCCTATTACTACAAATGATAAGTGTGAAGAAATTCTGAACCTTTTAAAAGAATATGGTATAAGAAATTGTTATTATGGGCATCTTCACGGTATGGCAGCAAGATTTTCTGTCAATGATATTGTCGACGGAATTCATTTCAAATTAATTTCAGCCGACAGACTGCAATTTACTCCGTATTTAATTAAGAAATTTTAAAACACTTGATATTGTTAATAATATATGGTATAATGCCACTTTGATGATTAGAAAATTTTGTTAGGAGGACCATAATTATGGCACTTAAGTCATCTAATAAAGTAGATACAAATACTTATGAAATTGAAGTAACAGTTGCACCTGAGGTGTTTGCTGATGCTTGTAAGTCTGCATATATGAAGCAGAGAAAATCAATTCAGCTTCCCGGCTTCCGTAAGGGTAAGGCAACTCAGGGCATGATTGAAAAGGTTTACGGCGAAGGTGCATTCTATGAAGAGGCTCTTGAAATAGTATATCCTAAGGCTGTATCAGAGGCTATTGAAGAAGCAGGTCTTAGAACAGTTGACCAGCCTTTCGATCTTGATGTTCCTGTAATGAGCAAGGCTGAAGGTGTTGAAATGAAAATGAAAGTCACAGTATATCCTGAGGTTAAGCTTGGTGATTATAAGGGTCTTAAGGCAACAATGCTTCCGACAGAAGCAAGTGACGAGGATGTTGATACAGAGCTTGAAAATATGAGAGACAGAAATTCTCGTCTTGTTTCAGTGGATGACAGAGAGGCTCAGATGGGCGATACTGCTGAAATTGATTTTGATGGCTTTGTTGACGGTGTTGCTTTCGATGGCGGCAAGGGTGAAAATTATCCTCTTGAGCTTGGTTCAGGTTCATTTATCCCGGGCTTTGAGGAGCAGGTTGCAGGTCATAAGATTGATGAGGAATTTGACGTTAATGTTACTTTCCCAGAAGAATATGCTGCTGAGCTTGCAGGCAAGGATGCTGTGTTCAAGTGTAAAATTCACGAAATCAAGACAAAGGAAATGCCTGAGCTTGATGATGAATTTGTAAAGGATGTTTCTGAGTTTGATACACTTGATGAGCTCAAGGCTGATATTAAAAAGAGTCTGAGTGAAAAGAAAGAGGCTGATGCAAAGGCTGACTTTGAAAATCAGCTTATTGAGCAAGTTGTAGAGAATATGGAATGTGAAATTCCTGAATGTATGTTTGAAAGCAGAACAAATGAAATGGTTCAGGACTACAGCTACAGACTTCAGATGCAGGGTATTGATTTGAATACATATCTCTCATATATGGGACAGGATATGGATACATTTAAGAAGACCTTCAGAGAAGGTGCTGAAAATCAGGTTAAAGCTTCAATTGCTCTTGAGGCTATTGTTGCTGCTGAAAATATTGAAGTAACTGATGAAGAAATTGATGCAGAGGTTGCTAAGCTTGCAGATCAGTATAAGATGGAGGCAGATCAGATTAAGGCTGCTGTTCCTGCTGACCAGCTTGCTTCTGACATTAAAACAAGAAAGGCTCTTGACCTTGTTGTAGAGTCTGCTGTTAAAGCGTAATTATTGTTAAGAATAATTAATATTATTGATAAGGATAGTGAATTTTATGGCATTAGTACCCTATGTTCTTGAGCAAACCAGCGCCGGCGAGCGTTCAATGGATATTTATTCAAGACTCTTAAATGACAGAATTATTGTTCTTTCGGATGAGGTTAATTCGACAACGGCTTCTCTTGTTGTAGCGCAGCTTCTTTTTCTTGAAGGACAGGATAGTGAAAAGGATATAAGCCTTTATATCAATAGTCCGGGCGGTTCTGTTACAGACGGTATGGCTATTTATGATACAATGCAGTATATCAAATGCGATGTTTCAACCATTTGTATGGGTATGGCTGCATCAATGGGTGCATTTTTGCTTTCAAGCGGTGCCAAGGGCAAAAGAATTTGTCTGCCTAATGCTGAGGTTATGATTCATCAGCCTCTCGGTAGAACAGAGGGTCAGGCAACTGAAATTGAAATTGCTGCCCAGCATATCCTTAGAACCAAGAAAAAGCTGAATTCTATTATGGCTGAAAATTGCGGCAGAACTCTTGAAGAGTTAACTGCTGCAACCGACAGAGATAATTGGCTTTCTGCACAGGAGGCTCTTGAGTTTGGTCTTGTTGATAAGGTTATTGATAAAAGATAATTGAGGTAGATTTTATGGCTCGTGATGATTCACGAAATGCAATTGCACGCTGTTCTTTCTGCGGAAAGAGCGAGGCTATGGTGCATAAGCTGATTGAAGGTCCCGGTGTGTTCATCTGTGATGAATGCGTCAGTCTTTGTATGGATTTGATTGAAGAAAGCTCCGCACCCAATATTCCGCATAAGTCCTCAAATGAGGATTTAACGCTCCCTAAGCCAAGTGAAATCAAGGCTAAGCTTGATGAGTATGTAATCGGACAGGACGATGCAAAAAGAGCATTGGCAGTTGCTGTTTATAATCATTATAAACGTATTTATTCGGATGGCGGCAGCGGTGATGTTGAACTGCAGAAAAGTAATATTATGCTTTTGGGTCCGACAGGTGTAGGTAAAACAATGCTTGCGCAGACTCTTGCAAGGATACTGAATGTGCCCTTTGCAATTGCAGACGCAACAACGCTTACCGAGGCTGGTTATGTTGGTGAGGATGTTGAAAATATTCTGCTCCGGCTAATCCAGGCTGCAGATTTTGATATTGAAAAGGCTCAGCGCGGCATTATATATGTTGATGAGATTGATAAGATTTCACGTAAAAGCGAAAATCGTTCAATCACGCGTGATGTAAGTGGTGAGGGTGTTCAGCAGGCTTTGCTGAAAATTCTTGAGGGTACGGTTTCCAATGTTCCTCCGGGAGGCGGAAGAAAGCATCCACAGCAGGAATTTATTCAGATTGATACATCTAATATTCTGTTTATCTGCGGCGGTGCTTTTGACGGTATTGAAAAAATTATTGAAAAAAGAATTGGCGGTAAGTCACTGGGATTCGGTGCAGAACTTGGTGTTCAAAAGCTCGAAAGTGAAAAGATTCTGCGTCAGGCTACTCAGCATGATTTAGTGAAATATGGATTGATTCCTGAATTGATTGGTCGAGTTCCTGTTATTTCCGTACTTGATAATCTTGACAGGGATGCTTTAATCCGTATTATGAAAGAACCTAAGAACTCTATTTTAAAGCAGTATGTCAAGCTGTTTGAGCTGGATGGTATTGAGCTGGAATTTAAGGATGAAGCACTTGAAGCAGTTGCTGATATAACCCTTGAACGAAAAACAGGTGCAAGGGGACTCAGGAGTGTGTTTGAAGCTGTGCTTACTGAGCTTATGTTCAATGCTCCAAGCGATGCGGCAATTGAAAAAGTTATAATTACAGAAGGTGTTGTTAAGAACGCAGATGAACCGATTGTTCTCAGAAATCCTAACAAAGAGGCAAAAACACTTACTGTAAACAGTTTAAAAAACGCATAATTATTTATAAAAAGGCAACTTTTGTGTTGCCTTTTTTTTTCTTATATTATATAATCATTATAATTAGTTAAAGTAGGTTTTAATATGAGTGATTTAAACACATTTGAAAATATAATAGAGCTTCCGGTTATTCCGTTAAGAGGTTTAGTGGTTTTTCCTGAAATGGTGCTCCACTTTGATGTTGGCAGAAAAAAGAGTATTGCCGCAATCAAGAGTGCAATGAATTCAAATCAAAAGATTTTTCTTGTTTGTCAGAGGGATGCTTCTGTTGATGACCCTTCTGTCGATGAACTCTTTGCTACGGGCGTTGTTTGTACTATAAAGCAGATGATAAGAATTTCCGGAAGTGAGAATTTAAGAGTATTTGTTGAGGGCATAGAGCGTGGTGATATTGTCAGCGCAACACAGACTAAGCCGTATATAAACTCTGTTGTGAGGATTGTTGAAGAAAACAATTCTGCAAAAGACAGCAGGGAATCGCTTGCATATCTCCGTGCATTGCGAAAGGAATTTGAAAAATATGCAACACTAATGCCTAAAATAAGCAATGATGTTATTGCAGCTATTCTTTCAATTGATGACGGCGGAAAACTTGCAGATTATATTTGTTCAAATACTTCTCTTGATTATTCTGAAAAGCAGAGTATTTTAGAAGAATATGATTCCTTCAAAAGAATGGCTGAGTTGCTTGTAGCCCTGAAAAAGGATAATGCGGCTCTTGAAATTGAGGCAGAGATTGCCGAAAAGGTAAAAGTCGAAATTGATAAAAATCAAAAAGAATATTACCTCAGAGAGGAAATGAAGGTAATTGCAGAAACTCTTGGTGAGGGTAAGAGCCCTGTTCAGGAGTCAGATGAATACAGAGAAAAAATCAGTCTGCTGAAATGCGGCGATGATATTAAGGACAGACTATTCAAAGAATGCGACAAGCTTATGAAAATGCCGTTAGGCTCACACGAGGCAACTGTTGTAAGGAATTATCTTGATAAATGTCTTGAACTGCCCTTCGGTATTTTTTCAAAAGATAATATTAATCTTAAGCGTGCACGTCAAAAGCTTGATAAAGACCATTATGGACTTGATAAGGTCAAGGAAAGAGTTGTTGATGCTCTTGCAGTTTACAAAAGAAATCCTGATTATAATGGTCAGATTATCTGTCTTGCAGGCCCTCCGGGTGTTGGTAAAACTTCAATCGTTAAGTCACTTGCGGCCGCTATGAACAGAAAGTATGTTCGTGTTGCACTCGGCGGAATACATGATGAGGCAGAAATCAGAGGTCACAGGAAAACATATATTGGTGCAATGCCGGGCAGAATAATTGATGCTGTAATTAAGAGCGGCACAATGAATCCGATAATTCTGCTCGACGAGATTGACAAGCTGGGTAATGATTATAAAGGTGACCCATCATCAGCTTTATTAGAGGCACTTGATCCTGAGCAGAATAATACATTTACGGATCACTACATAGATTTTCCATTTGATTTAAGCAAGGTAATGTTTATTACTACAGCGAATGATACAACCGCCATTCCTGCTCCGCTTTATGACAGAATGGAGGTAATTGAGCTTAATTCATATACGATTGAAGAAAAGTTTCATATTGCAAAAAAGCATCTGCTGAAAAACGAAATGGCTAAGCACTGTCTTTCGGCAAGAGAATTTAAAATTTCCGACAGCGGTATTTTTTCACTGATTGATTGCTATACACGTGAGGCAGGTGTTCGTCGTCTTCAAAAGGAGCTTGCAGGACTTTGCAGAAAGGCTATTATTGAGCTTGACGAAGGTAAAAAGTCATTTAGAGTGACTGATGAAAATATTGAAGAGTATTTAGGTAAGAAAAAGTATCTGAAGGATAAAATCAGCAGCGAAAATCTTGTGGGTACAGTTAACGGTCTTGCATGGACAAGTGTTGGCGGAACAATGCTGCCAATTGAGGTTTCTGCTCTTGACGGCACAGGAAAAATTGAGCTTACAGGCAATCTTGGTGATGTTATGCAGGAAAGTGCCAAAACAGCAGTTTCATATGTGCGTTCAAAGTCTGCTGAATTTGGTATTGATACTGACTTTTATAAAACAAAGGATATTCACATCCATGCTCCTGAAGGTGCAATTCCCAAGGATGGTCCGTCGGCAGGTCTTGCAATTACTACCGCACTTGTCAGCGAACTTACAGGTGTGGCAATCAAATCAAATGTTGCAATGACCGGAGAAATCAGCCTTAAGGGCAGAGCAATGGCAATCGGCGGTCTTAAAGAGAAATCAATGGCTGCCTACAATGCAGGGTGTAATACTGTAATTATACCACGGGATAATGAACGTGATTTGAGTGAAATTTCTGATGAAGTAAAGGCTTCGGTTAATTTTGTAAGTGTTTCTGCTTTTGATGAGATTATACCGCTTGCACTTGAAAAGCCGATTAATGTTAAAACTGTTAATAACGTGATTGTACCTGACAGAAAGAATGGCAGACTGTCAATTACACAATAGGAGAATTATGAATTACAATACAGCAGAGTTTGAAAGAGCATACGGACTTCATTCACAGCTTCCTGCAAGCGAGGTCCCCGAAATCGTTTTTGCAGGCAGGTCCAATGTAGGAAAAAGCTCGTTGCTCAACAAGCTATTCAATCGAAAACAGCTTGCAAGGGTCAGTTCAGTGCCGGGCAAGACGATTACAATAAATTTTTACAAGGTTGATGACGTTAAATTTGTTGACCTTCCGGGATATGGATATGCAAAAATCAGCAAGCAGGAGCTTAATCGATTTGGTGAGCTTATGGAAGGGTATTTTAAATCCGACCGAAATATAACGCTTGTAGTTCAGCTTATTGATATGCGTCATCCTTTGACTAAGGATGATATGGGTATGATTACCTTTATGCAGGAAATGGACATCCCGTTTATTATAGTTATGACAAAGGCGGACAAGCTGAAGAAAAAAGCCTATGAGGAAAGACTTAAGCTGTCAAAGCAGGAGCTTGCATTTGCAGGCGGTGTTCCTGTTGTGCCGTTTTCTGCCGTAACAGGGCAGGGAATTAATGGCATTAAAAATTATATTGAAAATTCAATTCGTGATGGAGGATTTTAGAATATGGCAAAGACACCATTTGTAACTAAGGAAAAGGTAGAAGAAATTGCGGCTTCTTACCCTACACCTTTTCACCTTTATGATGAAAAGGGTATAAGAGAAAATGTTTCAAATTTAAAGAAAGCATTCTCATGGAATAAGGGCTATAAGGAGTATTTTGCAGTTAAGGCAACTCCAAACCCGTTTTTAATCAATATTCTTCGTGAATACGGATGCGGCTGTGACTGCTCATCAAAGACTGAACTTATGATGTCAAAAACGATCGGTGCTACAGGTGATGATATTATGTTTTCATCTAATGACACACCGCTGGAAGAATTTAAGTACTGCAATGATCTGGGCGGTATTATTAACCTTGATGATATTACACATATTGAAGCTGTTGAAAAAGCCTGCGGCAAGCTGCCAAAGAAAATGAGCTGCCGTTATAATCCGGGCGGAATATTTAAAATTTCAAATGACATTATGGACAATCCCGGTGATGCAAAGTATGGTATGACTACTGAGCAGATTTATGAGGCGTTCAGAATACTCAAAGAAAAGGGCGTTGAGGAATTCGGCATACATTCCTTCCTCTGCTCAAATACTGTTACAAACGAGTATTATCCTATGCTTGCAAAGCTTCTGTTTGAGCTTGCTGCTGATTTAAAGGCAAAGCTTGACGTCTATATTACCTTTATCAATCTTTCAGGCGGTATTGGTATTCCTTATCTTCCCGATCAGGAGCCAAACGATATTTTTGTTATTGGTGAGGGCGTAAGAAAAGCGTATGAGGAAGTTTTAGTTCCTGCAGGTATGGATGATGTTTCAATCTATACAGAGCTCGGCAGATATATGCTTGGTCCTTTCGGCGGTCTGGTTACAAAGGCTATCAATGAAAAGCATACACATAAGGAATATGTGGGTGTTGATGCCTGTGCCGTTAATTTAATGCGTCCTGCAATCTATGGTGCATACCATCATATTACTGTTCTTGGCAAGGAAAATGAGCCTTGTAATAATAAGTATGATGTAACAGGCTCCCTTTGTGAAAACTGCGATAAGTTTGCAATAGACAGAATGCTTCCTAAAATTGATATGGGCGATTATCTGTTTATTCATGATGCCGGTGCACATGGCTTTTCAATGGGCTATAACTATAATGGTAAGCTTAAGAGTGCAGAAATTCTTCTCAAAGAGGATGGTTCATTCCAGCTTATCAGAAGAGCAGAAACCCCAAAGGACTATTTCAGTACATTTGATTGTTTTGATTTTTACAATGATTTAATAAGTGAATAATTTGTGAAGTCCCCGAATTTTTTCGGGGATTTTTCTTTACAATCACAGTTTAATGTGTTAAAATGTTATTAAATTCTTAGGGGGTTGTTTTATGGGCAGAAAATTGCAGGATGATAATCTTGATTTTTTATTTAAAGCTGTATTAGCACTTGAAAACAGCGATGAATGTTATGATTTTTTTGAGGATCTTTGCACTATTCAGGAGCTTAAGGCGATAAGCCAGCGTTTGGTTGTTGCAAAAATGCTTAGTGAAAAATGTGTTTATACGGATATAGTTAATTCAACGGGTGCATCAACTGCAACAATCAGCCGTGTTAACCGTTCTCTTCAGTATGGCTGCGACGGCTATGACAGGATTTTTGAACGCATCAGAGCACAGGAGAAGGAAAGTGAGCTATAATACTTTCGCACTGTTTTATGACAGATTAACCGAAAATGCAGACTATGAAGTTAGAAGTGATTACATTTCTAACTTCTTTTCTAAGTATGGCAATGGTGGTAATAGTCTTGTCGATTTAGCCTGCGGTACAGGAACGCTGTGCTCTCTTTTTAAAGAAAAAGGCTACAAGGTCACAGGTGTTGATTTGTCACCTGATATGCTGACTGTCGCACAGACAAAATGCCCTGACAGTGATTTTATTTGCACGGATATTTCGGATTTTGTTATAAATGAAAAATTTGATTTTTGTACTTGTACTCTTGACAGCATTAATCATCTTCAGGATATAAATGCTGTCAAAAAATGCTTTTTGTCTGTTTATAATTGCCTTAATGATGGAGGTATCTTTGTTTTTGATGTTAATACTATATACAAGCATAATGAAATATTGGCAGAGCATACCTTTGTTTTTGACGAAGAGGACTTTTTCTTAAGTTGGGATAATGAATCACTGGGTAATAATAAAGTCAGGATTTTGCTTGATTTCTTTGTTTATAATGGTAAAAACTATGACAGGTTCAGTGAAGAGTTTGTTGAAACGGCTTACGACGTTGATGAACTGATTTCGGCTCTTAAGGATTTTAATATTATCGGAATTTATGATGAACTTTCGGCTGATGTGCATAAAGCGGAAAGTGAAAGAATATATTTTGTATGCAGAAGGAAATAATTCTATGGGAAAAATTGTTAGATATATAACAGAAGACGGCAGTGCATTTGTTATTGCTACCGATACTACCGATATGGTTGCTGTGGCAGAGCAGGTTCATAAAACATCTGCTGTCAATACTGCAGCACTTGGCAGACTTATGACAGCCACATCCATGATGGGTGATATGCTCAAGGGCAAGGATGACAGCATCACACTCAGAATGAATGGCGGCGGGCCTGCAGGCTCTCTTATTGCCGTTTCGGACAGTGATGGCAATGCGAGAGGGTATGTGCAGAATCCCGTGGTTGAAATCCCGTTAAATGACAAAGGAAAGCTTGATGTAAAAGGAACGGTAGGAACAGATGGTTATCTTTATGTTCTGAAAGACATAGGATTAAAAGAGCCATATGTCGGTCAGACAGAGATTATCAGCGGCGAGATAGCAGAGGATATTACAAATTATTTTGTTTCATCTGAGCAGACACCGTCCGTTTGTGCTCTTGGAGTTCTTGTTAATCCTGATTTAACAGTTGCCGCTGCAGGCGGATTTATTATTCAGCTTCTTCCTTTTTGTCCTGATGATGTTATCAGTAAAATAGAATATGCTGTCGAATCGTTAGAGCCTGTTACCACAATGCTCAGCAAAGGTATGACACCTGATGATATTGCGAAGGCTGCAATGAAAGGTCTGGAGCTTTCAAAGCTTGATGAAAGTCACATAGAGTATAGGTGTAATTGTTCAAAAGAGAAGGTTGAGTCAGCACTTATATCTACAGGAAGGGAATCACTTGAGGATATGATCAGCTCAGGTGAAAACACTAAAGTGGAATGTCATTTTTGTGACAAAACCTACGAATTTACGCCTGATGATATTAAGAAATTGCTCAAATAATATGCTTAAAAATAACTTCCAAAAAAAGTTAAAAAAATTTGAAAAAAACTCTTGACTTTTTACTTGCATTATTGTATTATATAACACGTCGCAAGACTGCGATATGGCGATGTGGGAGCATAGCTCAGCTGGGAGAGCATCTGCCTTACAAGCAGAGGGTCACAGGTTCGAGCCCTGTTGTTCCCACCAAAAGGATACTCGAAAGGGTATCCTTTTTCTTTTGCAAAAATGTAGAGAACGAACCTGTGACAAGCTGCGCCAAATCCTAAAAACAAAATATCTTATTTTTTTCAAATTAACTATTGACTTTATATATATTGTTCTGTTATAATATCTAAGCAACAGCGAGGTGTAACTCAGTTTGGCTAGAGTGCCTGCTTTGGGAGCAGGATGCCGCAGGTTCAAGTCCTGTCACCTCGACCATTAAGCTCACATTATGCGGATTTATTCGTAAATGTGAGTTTTTTACAATCAGTTAATATATTTATAATATCGAGGTGTAGCTCAGTTTGGTAGAGCGCTACGTTCGGGACGTAGAGGCCGCAGGTTCAAGTCCTGTCACCTCGACCATTCAACCTTAGAAAGTCTTAGGACTCTCTAAGGTCTTTTTTTATGCCGAATTTGGCTTAACTGCGGGGAAAATCGGCACTTTTGGTGTGCGTTTTAAACTGATACAGACTTATACAAACCACGCACAAACTTAAAGTTAAGGGGTAGATTTCAGGGGTACAAGGGGTACTAATTGGGGTAGATTTTGGGGTGCTATTTTCAGTAAAATCTATACTAATTAATATACTAAGACTTTTATACATAGCCACTTATTCTATTTTGAATGAGTGGCATTTTTTATTTTACATGGCCGTTACCATTAACGGCTAAATCTGAATAAGGAGGTTGAAATGATGAATACAGAAAAGAAGGAGGTAATGGAAAGTGAAAAGAAAGCATCCGAGTTAAAGCAAATTCCGTTGGAACTGCTTGACGATTTTCCAAATCATCCTTTCAAAGTCAGAGATGATGAGGATATGCTTGAACTTATCGAAAGTGTAACAGAGCGTGGTGTGCTTGTTCCTGCTATTGTAAGACCAAAGGCTAACGGCAGATATGAACTCATATCGGGACACCGAAGAAAAAGGGCAAGCGAGTGTGTAGGTAGAGATACATTACAGTGCTTTGTTAAGGATTTGGATGATGCGGAAGCTGTTATCATTATGGTAGACAGTAATATTCAGAGGACACATATTCCGCCGAGTGAAAAAGCCTTTGCATATAAGATGAAACTCGATGCAATGAATATGCAGGGAAAGCGTACAGATTTAACTTCTGCCCCACTGGGACAGAAGTTATCAAGACAAATTCTTTCTGAGCAAACGGGAGAAAGCCAAACTCAAATACAAAGGTATATTCGTTTGACATTTCTTGTTCCCGAGTTGCTTGAACTTGTTGACGAGGGCAGAATGAAAATGCGGCCTGCTGTTGAGCTTTCATATTTGGATGAAGATAGTCAGCGTGATTTGGTAGATGCAATAGATGAAGAAGTTTGTACTCCTACTCACGCTCAGGCAATTAGGCTGCGAAAGGCTTTCAATGAAAATGTTTTGACAAGAGAAGAAATATTTATAGTAATGCAGGAGGAAAAACCAAATCAGAAAGACAGAGTCATTCTAAAAGCTGATACTGTAAAAGACCTTATCCCCAAAAGCGTAGATGAGAGTAAAAGGATTGAATATATCCGCAGAGCATTGCAGTATTATGGTAAGTTTCTGCAAAGGCAAAGAATTAATGCAAAGGAAAGCAGATAAAATATATCGCATTTTTGCAAAAAATATATTATGATATATAATGTAAGCAAAGGAGTGATATATATGAAAAAAAGAATATTTGCAATATTGTTATCTGTATTGATAATCGCCGGATTAACTGCTTGTTCAACAACATCAAGAGATACAGTTGGTACAACAGAGCCTACTGTTGCTACTTCTAATGAGGAATCTTCAATTGCTGAGAGTCCTCAAAGCACAGAAGTTAATACAACAGAAAGAGAAACAACAGAATCCGAATCTACAACAAAGAAAAACAGTAATTCGGAAACAACCACAAAACCCGCTGATACAAAATCAGCAGGTCAGACCACAACTAAAAAAGTATCTACAACGCAGAAATCAACCACCACTCAAAGGCAGACTACAACCAAGAAACAAACTGCAACACAGAAAGTTACCACGACTCAGAAACAGACAACTACGAAAAGAGTTACAACAACTGCAACACGAACTACTCAATCAAAAAAACTTACAAAAAGCGATATTGATTGGGTACAGTCACAAGCACACGCATATATCAAGAGTAAGGGAATGTCAGTGAATAGCAGTGTGGGCAGTTTTTCTTACAGAATTTCATCATACAACTACACCGATAGAAATAAACTCTTATCCGAAGTCAAAAATACCATAGATTTTGAATACAGTGAGTGCATTAATTCGGGTTGGAAAAAGGTTGATATGTATGTGAGTGTAAGTTCTGATGGTGACGGAGATTATTGGCTTGTAGTTATGTATGGTTAAAACTAAATATATCAGCAAAGAGCATCGGTTAATCCGATGCTTTTTTGTTGCAAAAAAACAGGAGGAAATTATGAAGAAACTGAAAAAACCGATTGTTCTTCTTATGATTTTTGCAATCATAAGTTCTATGCTTTTGCCGATAGCAGCAAATGCTTCATCGGTATCTGATACACGGCTTAATATCAGAACAAGCACAAAATATAAATATATGAATAACTGGGCGTATCCGAATAACAGAAACGGCATACACCTTGCAACAGTTGCCGAGGGTAAGTATAAAGGCGAGCCTGCATATTGTATTGAATTCGGTAAAGATATGGGTGATGACGGACAGTATGAAAATATAAAGGACATTGAGAAAGTTCCTGCTTGGGGAGAATTCAACGCAAGTCAGAAATCAGGAATCACAAGGGCAACAATTTATGGCTATCCGAATTTCACCTATGGTGTATCTGCCGAAGCGGCTCAGGTTGCAACACAGTTTGTTGTTTGGGAATATTCAGAAGGATACAGAACATCAGCAGACGGAAATAATCCAACCGCAGGGCTTAACGGCTCTAATTCAAAGATTAATGAAGCAATAAAACTTGCCGGTTTTGATGTCAGACGGCAGTATTATATGTCGGGTGTAGCAGACTATTCCGATGTTGAAACTGCATATAAAGGAATTCTCAACGGAATTAAAAATCACAGAGTAATACCGAGCTTTAATTCCGATACAGTTGAGTTGAATTGGAACAGTAAAAATGAAAGATTTGAGGCAAGTATTAAGGATACAAATAATGTACTTTCTCTTTATGAAATAAGTTCAAAGAATTCATCTCTGAAGTTTTCCAAGTCAGGAAATACCCTTACAATTTATACAACAGATGTACTCAATTCATCTACAGAAGTCAAGATGGCAAAAACCTGTGCAAAGGTTGGTGCGGATATAGGTTTTGTTCCGCCGAATCAGAATTATAATCAATCATTAGTCGGAAGATTAACCGATCCCGTATCAGCATCATTTTATGTGAAAACTGCTGTCGGCAACCTCAAAATCAGCAAAACATCAGAAGATGAAATCATTAAGAATATCCCATTCACTGTTAAGGGAAACGGCAAGACTTACAATGTCAAAACAGATGCAAACGGCAATGCAGAACTCAAGAATATCCCTGTCGGCACTTATCAGGTTTATGAGGGTGATATTCTCCGTTATGTAAAACAGGCTGCAAAGACAGTTACTGTTACTAACGGAAATACTGCTAATGTATCTTTCAAGAATGAGCTTGTAAAGGGCAATATTAAGATACAGAAAAACTCGGAAGATAAGATTGTAAAAGATTTCACTTTCAAAGTAACCGGCAGTGACGGAAGCACATATACTGCTAAGACAAACGCAAGCGGTATTGCTACGATAACAGGCGTTCCCGTTTATGATAAAAATAATAATATAATTGTATATACCGTAAAAGAGGAAGTTGTTCCGATTCGATATGTTACTCCCAACAATCAGACCATAACTCTCGAAGCTGATAAAACATCTACTGTCACATTTAATAATGACCTTGAAAAAGGCGATATTTTGATACAGAAGAACTCTGAGGATAAAATCGTCAAAGGCTTTACTTTCAGTGTCAAAGGCAGTGACGGCAGTTCATATACTGCAACAACTAACGATGAAGGAATTGCACGATTAACGGAACTTCCTGTTTATGACAGCAATAACAAGAAGATTGTATATTCTGTAGAAGAAACAAATGTCCCGATTCGTTATGTAACACCTGACGGACAGACTGTTACTCTTGAGCCAAATCAGACATCTTCTCTCACCTTTAACAATATCCTCAAGAAATTCAGAGTGAATGTTGTTAAGACAGATATTGAAAAAGGCAATGCACAGGGTGATGCAAAGCTCAGCGGTGCAAAGTACGGTATCTACAAAGGTGAACAGTTAATCGACACCTATACAACAGATGAAAACGCAGCTTTCACAACTAAGTATTATGTATGTGATACCGATTGGACTATTCGAGAAATTGAGTCAAGCGAAGGCTATCTCGTTAACGATGAGATATACAAGGTCGGTGCTGACCCTGCACTCTATACAGTAGAATACAACACAACTGCAAACAATGTTGTTGAAATGCCGATAAAGGGCAAAATTGCGATAATCAAGCATACAGACGATGGCAGTACACAGATTGAAACACCTGAACAGGGTGCTGAATTTCAAGTGTATCTCAAATCGGCAGGTTCTTTTGTTAATGCAGACAAGGATGAGCGTGACACAATAATCTGTGACGAAGATGGTTTTGCAAGTACAAAGTTATTGCCATATGGTGTATATACAGTCCATCAGACAAAGGGATGGGCAGGCAGAGAAAAGATTAAGGACTTTGATGTATTCATTAATGCTGATATGAAAGAATATAAGTTCTTAATCAATAACTCTAATTTTGAAAGCTATCTTAAGATAGTAAAACTTGATTCCGAAACAGGTAAGCAGATTGCTTATGAGGGTGCTGCCTTTGAAATCTATGACAGCAATAACCACAGAATTTCAATGCAGTTCACCTATCCCGAAGTAACAACTATTGACACATTCTATACAAACAGCGAGGGATATTTAATCACTCCTGAGAAACTCCCTTATGGTGATTTTTATATCAAAGAGGTACAAGCGCCGTATGGTTATGTGCTTGATTCAACCCCTATTCCGTTCAGTATCAATCAGGAAAACAGTTCAACCGATACGGGTGTAACTGTGGTAAAGGTTAAGGCTAAAGATATGCCGCAGAAAGGCATTATCGAAATTACCAAAACAGGAGAGGTATTTTCATCTGTTTCCGAAAATAACGGAATCTATACCCCGGTTTACAAAAACGGAAATCTTGCAAATGCAGTATTTCAGATTTTTGCTGCCGAGGATATAACCACTCTTGATGGAACTGTCAGAGCAGAAAAAGGCGAACTTGTTGACGAAATCACAACAGGAAAAGACGGCATTGCAAAATCAAAAGAACTTTATCTCGGCAAATATTCTGCGGTTGAGAAAACTGCACCGAACTCTTTCTACAATGCGAATAAGCAGTACAATGTTGAACTTACCTATGCAGGTCAGAATGTTAAGGTAACATCAACTGCACTTTCGGTGAATAACGATAGACAGAAAGTGACTGTTTCACTTGCTAAGATTATGGAACAGAATGAAACATTTAATCTTGGCAACAACAATGAAATTCTTTCAGTTCAGTTCGGTATCTATGCTGATGAAAACATTAAGGCAGCAGACGGAAAAACTATTCCGAAAAATGCTTTAATCACCTATGGCTATTGTGATGAAAACGGCAAATTAGTATTTAACTGTGACTTGCCGATTGGCTATAAGTTCTACGCAAAGGAAATGGCAACAGACAACCATTATATCCTTTCAAATACCCGATATACCTTTAATACAGCATATAAAGGACAGAATGTTAAGACAATCAAAATTGACCTTAATTCTGGTCAAATAATTGAAAACACTCTCATTTACGGAACAATCAAAGGCTTAAAGATTGACCGTGAAACAAATGAAAAAATCAAGGGTGCTTTATTCGGTTTATTCAGAACTGATGAAACAGAACTTATCAAGGACAATGCCATTCTTACTGCTGAAACAGATGAGAACGGTATTTTTATTTTCGATAATATCCCATTTGGTGATTGGGTAGTCAAGGAATTACAGCCTGCTGCAAACTATCTTCCGACAGATGACATTCATCATGTGACTGTATCCGAAAACGAACAGATTATTGAAATCACAGCAGTTAATGATAAAATCCCTGAACTCAAGACTACTGCAACCATTAACGAGGAAAAGGAAGTATTCGCAGACGAAGTATTCACACTTGTTGATACAGTAGAATATCAGCACCTTATCCCTAACAAAGAATATGTACTCAAGGGAACACTGATGGATAAGTCAACAGGCAAAGAGCTTATTATCAACGGCGAAACCATTACCGCAGAAACAACATTTATTCCAACAGAGCCAAGCGGTATTGCAACTGTTGAATTTACCTTTGATTCAAAATATATCACTGAGGACACCGATATTGTAGTTTTTGAAAATCTCTACAAAGACGGAAAAGAATTTGCAGTCCACGCAGACATTGAAGATGAAGGTCAGACTGTCAAAATTAGAGTACCTGAAATTCAGACAACTGCAACAGTAGACGGAGAAAAAGAAATCTGTGCAACAGAGGTATTCACTTTAACCGATACTGTTGAATACAAGAGCTTAATTCCAAATAAGGAGTACACTCTTAATGGCGTGCTTATGGATAAAAACACAGGTAAAGAACTTGTTATTAACGGTGAAACTGTAACGGCAGAAACAACCTTTATTCCGACAGAGCCGAATGGTAAAACTACTGTTGAATTCACTTTTGACAGTAAATATATTAAAGCTGATATGGATATTGTTGTATTCGAGTCATTATACCATGACGGAAAAGAGCTTGCTGTTCACGCCGACATTGAAGATGAAGGTCAGACTGTTAAAGTTAAAGTGCCTGAAATTCAGACTACTGCGAACATTAACGGCGAAAAGGAGATTACTGTAAAAGACGAAATCACGATTGATGATATTGTTGAATACAAAAATCTCACAGTCGGCAAAGAATACAAGATTGTCGGTACTCTTATGGATAAGTCTACAGGAAAGCCTTTCAGGATTAAAGGTAAGACCGTTACAAGCGAGGTAACATTTACACCTGAAAAGCGTGATGGACAGGTAACTGTTTCATTTACTTTTGATGGCAAATATATCAAGGAAACAACGGAGCTTGTTGTTTTTGAAACACTCTATCGTGATAATGTAGAAATTGCAGTACACGCAGATATTAACGATGACGGGCAGACAGTTAAGATTAATGTACCTGTTCCCGAAAAACCGTCTACACCAAAGACCGGGGATGACAGCAATATTGCTATATGGACTGCACTTGCAGGCTTTTCTTCACTTGGAATCATTGCATTAGCAGCATCACTTATACGCAAAAGAAAGAATAATAAGGAGGACTGATTTATGACAACAAAAACGATTATCGCAATCTGTTTGGTTGCATTTATTGTAGGCGGTTTTATTTTTTTGCAGGTTAAAAATCGCAAGAAAGACAATTAAAAATTAAAACACAAAGGGCAGTTTTTTAACTGCCCTTTTACTTTATCCAAAGGAGGAATCTATGTTTTATTTTGATAAGAATATCGCAGTCAGATACGGTGTGCGAAGTGCCGTTCTTATGCAGTATGTGTGGGAAAACATTTTGAATGGTGAGGAAGATGTAATGGAAATGAATGGTGATATGTGGTATCGCAGTTCAGCGGTTATAACATCAAGCATTCTTCCCTTTTATTCCAAAGATCAGATACAGCGTTCTTTCAATCATCTTGTAAAATGCGGTGTATTAAAGAAAAAGAAACTATCAAAGTCAAACTTTGACCATACAAATTGGTATGCGTTTACTGAAAATGGCAATGCCATGATGCTGAAAAGTGAGGGTGTGAATATATGAACAGTGCTGTATTTGAATACAATGGATACCATTTTCAGCCTTATGCTAAGTATACTGCACCAATAAAAGTATTTGATGAATTTATAAACTATGACACTGTTGATTTTAAAGGGACAGAATTTAATCTTGAAGTTTTTTATAATCAATCCCCTGTTAAACACTGTGATGTGTTTTACTGCATTGAAACCGACAAACTGTATATTCCAAAGCATAAAAGACTTTGCGAATATGACGAGCCTGCCGTTGCTCAATATTGTAAAGCTGAAATGGTAAGTGATTATGAGATTATTCATTCATTTTATGTCGGTGAACGAAAGGTAATTGTCGGCGAAAATAAAAATGCCGAATACAGATATTTTTGTGGTTATTATGAAACAAATGAAATTTTTGCCCGTGCCGTCAATTGTCAGATGAGCAATGATTATCTTGAAATTATGCAGATATATTGCGACAGGACAAAGGAACAGGTTGAATTATTCAGAACTAAGCAGATTGAGGATGCAGAGCTTGTAACTTCCGATATGTGTAACCCTTGCAAGAATGATACTGACTTAACAAAAAAGATTGTTGTATTGAAGCCTGAAATTTTACGCAGAGAATATCAGAACGGAAATCATCAGCTTTTTTATGTAACAGGAGGAAACGGCTCAAAACCTAATTCCAGAGGTACAAAAGTATATGGCTATTATTTGGATGGCGGTAAAGAAACATATATCCGCCGATATGAAATTATGGGTACTATCAAAGCTGAAAAGCTGCCTGAATGGGCAAAGAAGCATATAAACAAAATTATGAAGGATAAATCAATGGAGGAACGAAACTGAAAAAATGAACACTAAGAAATATGATTGCTCAAAGTGTAATTACCGTGACAGAACAATCAATTTCTGCGGATTTTGTACGAAACGATTACTTGACGAAATGAAGGAGGCTAAAGCGAAAAATGGGAAGCAAAGCAACATTTCAAACCAAATCAAGAGTTCTTAATAAGCTGTTTGAGAACGGCTATACCACTGAAAAAGATTTACAGTCCTTAACACTTGAAAAGGCACTTGCCATTAACGGCATTACTATCCCTGAACTTACTGTAATTATGGAATTGCAGAAATATGCAAAGGCAGGCAAACTCTATTCCTATCTCGGAGGTGATATTGATAACACAGCAAACTGATACCATTACAATGCAAGTAATGAAGGAAAACGAAATGCGTTACTGTTTCATGCAAAATCAGCAGATTAATATGGTTACAGGTCGCATCGGATATATGCACAGTGATTTCAGCAGTGACAGTGAAAGTATTAATTCAACTTGGTTTAATGAAGTTGAGAGCCGTAATACACCTGAATTTCAAGACACATTAAACGGTGTTATTAATGCTTTGCAGAATGATCCTCAGTATCGAGGAGTTATAAGAAATGTTGAGGACATGAAACTGCTATGTTCAACAAGACCTAACAGCAGATTTCCATTATATCTTCAAAGCAATGGTTATGGCTTTAGAGTTAACACAGATAACTATACCTTGCTTCTATGCTGCAATATCAATCCTGAACATTACAGCTTTTCTATCACTGCATATCAGAGAGAAGTATTTGACAGCCATATTAAAAATGCAGAAAAAGGCATCAGATTTATCAACAGTAATTACAAAACATTGTTTACTATTCCCGATGGAGATACAATCCAAATCACACTTGAAAACGGTGAACAATATACCCGAATTTGCAGATATATTGATGATTACCATTTTCAGACTATAAATGGTTTTGAAGAAAAATATGTCAATATGTTTCATATCTGCCAATTTGCCGAGCTAATGGAACGAAACGGAAATACGATTATTCCGCTTCGTTCATCACTGCCTGATGACTGTCTTGTGTATATTGAAAGCACGAATGAAATCGGATTAATTAAAAAGGGTGTCGAGGGATACTTTCAAACCGATTATACCGTAGCCGATGCAGAAGAAAACAAGCAAAATGTCATTATGCTGAATAAATCAAGGAAAGTCACACCCGCTCAGTATGAAGCAATGAAAGCCGGCTCAATGTTCGGCTGGGCAGTTCCTGCCGCTGACCCTAAAAATTATGATGAAAACGGCAGACCGATTAAGCCTATAAGCAGAGAACTCGGTGACTCAAGATGAATGAAAAAAGACAAATTCTTTGGAGTGATTTGCACCTTAATTTTAATGATTGGAAAGACGAATTAAAATCGGAACATCCTAATTATTCTCAAGATGATTTGGTACTAACAATGTTTGAAAAAGTGGATGAACAATTATTTGAATTAGTATCAAGTCTTGATATGCAATTATCTCAACCAATAATAATTATTGGAGATATAGGCAGATGGAATGGCAGAGTTCAAGGATATAAGATGATTGAGTCAGGTAATATTAAAGACTGTTTTTATACAGACTGTGACTTAAATGAATATTATATCGACAAACTCGGTGATTTGAGATGTGAAGCTGTGCATCACGATGGTACAAATCATTATCTTTATCGTGTATTCAAAGATAATGTATCGGAAGAACAGATAGAAAATCTAAAATCAAAACTATACTACGGAAAAGCAACAAGAGCCGATATTACAAGAGTTACCAAAAGGCTTGGTGATGATATTGCAAAGGTATATAACATCACTATTCCAAAGCAAAGAAAATCAATACAAATGGAAAGGGCGGGATAAATGGCATCTAAATTTGAATTAATTACCGATATATACCGACAAATCAGTAACGAAGTTGTTCGCTCACCATATAATTGGCAATCGTTTTTATCATCTGTATGCCATAATTACCGACTGCGTTTTGACGAACAGCTACTTGTCTATGCGCAAAGACCCGATGCAACTGCCGTTTTGGAAACAGTAAGATGGAATAATAAGTTTCACAGATGGGTAAACCGAGGGGCAAAAGGCATTGCCGTATTTTCTGAAAGGCGTAATCTGAAATATTACTTTGATATTTCGGATACACACGAAACAGATAATGCAATCCCGGTTCCCGTGTGGGGGTATAAGGCAGAATACGAAGCAGATGTAATTGAAACCCTTGAAAACTCTTTCGGAGAGCTTGAAGATAAAAGCGATATTTACAACGCCGTTATGTCTGCTGCCGATAATGCTGTTGAGGATAATATTTCAGACTATCTGTCCGATTTGCTGATGATTACAAAAGACAGTTTTCTTGAAGAACTTGATGACGATATTGTTTCATCATTATATAAGAATACTGTAAAAAACAGTATTGCATATATGCTGTTATCAAGGCTCAGTATTGATACTTCTGTATATTTCAGCCGGGATGATTTCAAGGATATTGTTAATTTCAATACCGCAGATACTCTCAATTCAATCGGCTATGCAACAAGTGATATATCTGAAACTGTATTGTATGAGATTTCCAAAACAATAAAATCTCTTGAAATGGAAAATCGCATAATTGCAGATAATACGCATTCTGCTTATACTAAAGCCGTAAACAATAATATTGAAAGGAGTGCAGATTATGACAGAACTCACTTACAGAACAGAAAACGGCTATCAGATACCAAATATCGTTATGCCAAGTCAGAAGAATTTGACCTTGACCTTATATGGGCAGACGAGGAGGACATTCCTCAAGAACAATCACAGAGTGATTTACTACAATCTGCTGACATCGGGCAAGCTGAACAATCATCTGTCGGAAATCGACCAGAGAGCGAAAGCAATGGAAGAAAAACTGATGAAACAGATGTCCGAACAGGAAAGATTGACGGAACAGATGAAAGCCGACAGTCAGATAGCTTGGGTGCAGGCAATGAACAATCTGAAACAGAGAGTTCAAGAGATCGTATTGAACGAGGTAGTTTACAGTCTGTAACTGATGAATTACCCCCATTCACAGACGATAACCTAATTTTTGGCATTCTCAAAAATGCTGATGATGAATTATCTGTATCAAAAAGAGATATTGTTGAATATTTCAAATATCATTCAGATATAGATGATAGAAAAAATTTCATAATGCAGGCTTACCCTGATGTTTATTGTGAACTTGATGTGGATAATATCCGTGTCGGATATAAGCCTGAAAAAGACGGACTCCTCATGTGGAAAGGTGCATACCTTTCAAGAACAGAGGAGTCCTTATTTAGTTGGGGCGTTGTTTCTGAAATTGTAGAACAGCTTATTGACAAAGGCGAATATGTAACCGCAGATAAGGAAAAGGATGAGCCGATACAGTTCAGCATTTTTGATTTAGATGACAGTTTACCACAGACACAAACTGAAGAAGTTAAGGCTGATGAAAAAACACCGCTTGAAATCAGAAGTGAATTATACCGAGAATATCTGAAAAAGAAATCGGAATACCCCGATGATATTCTGCTCTATCAACACGGAGATTTCTATAATATCTATGGTAACGATGCCACAAGCACGCACGATATAGTCACCTTTATAATGACTGATGTCACTATGGATAACGGCGAAACTATACCGATTTACAGTATTCCGAAATCACAATCAAAAGTGTATATTGACAGACTTGTGGAAAATGGTTTTTCAGTCGCAATTTCTAATGAGGGAAACGGACAAAGACAAGATACAGTCCTTTCACCTGAAAATGCTGAAAAGCCCTCAACCTCACCCATATGGGATGAATACCGAGATATTAAAAGAATATATAAAGATGATATTATCCTTTACCAAGTCGGTGATTTCTTTGAGGTTATGGGTGATGATGCAAGAACTGTTGCGGAAAAATTTGACCTTGTATTGACAGGCAGAGATGTTGGATATTCCGATAAAATTGCAATGTGCGGTTTTCCTGTCAGAAGCAAAGAAAAATATATCAAAGGTCTTAATGAACTCGGTTATGCTGTTGTTGTTTCATCACTTGATAATGGCAAAAGACGAGAGGATTCCTATTTGCCTGATGAAAAGCCTACAGACAAAATGCCTGTCGGTGTCATTGATTATCTTGCAAGTGACGGAAATGTCGGATACAGCAGAGAATTCTATGATGAAAAAGAATTTGTTGACGAGATTAACGATAACAGTTATTCGGGTGTTCCCACTTCTGTAAAGGTTTTCAGCAATCCTGATACAGACGAACATATTTCAACATCATTCTTAAATGACCTCGATCCGCCGATGAAACACTTTGAAATTGCGGAATATGAGCAACCTGTGGTAGAAGAAATTGAAACCGCAGAGCCTGAACAATCAGAGGATAAGGACAAGCCTTTGACTGCACCTCAGTCACAACCTAAAGCAAGAGTGCAGACCTTTGATTTGCACCCCGAAATACCAATGTCAGAAAGACACGATTATAATTTTGCTGATAAGGAAATTGAAACAGTCGGCAAAAAAGAGCGTTTTCGTAGGAATATGGCTGCTATCAAAGTGCTGAAAGACTGTGAATTTGAAAACCGATTTGCCACACCCGAAGAACAAGAAATCTTATCGGGATATGTTGGATGGGGCGGCATCCCCGAAGCCTTTGACGAAAACAAGGCAAACTTGAACGCAAGGCAGATATATTCACGAAAAGGACAATTCAGCCACATATTGCCAAAACGCATGCAGATACTTCTACCGAGGCTCTCGGCATTTGTATCGGCGAAAAAGCAAAGGTTGATATGGACTTTATGTGTCAGCTTACCGGCAAAACCGAACAGCAGATATATAAAGATTTAAAGGGTGTAATTTTCATTAATCCGATGTATAAATACGGCAATGGTAATCATGAAAAATACCTTACTGCTGATGAATATTTATCGGGTAATGTTCGTGAAAAACTTGACTTTGCAAAGCGGTCTTCAAAGCTGTATCCCGATGATTATACTGTCAATGTTGAAGCTCTCGAAAAGGTACAGCCTGTTGACTTAACGGCTGCCGAAATCAGTGTGCAGCTTGGTGCAAACTGGATACCAATTAAGTATATAGAACAGTTTGTTTTTGAGTTACTTGAAACGCCCGTAAGAAGTCAGTGGAATATCAATGTTCACTATTCTGAATATACGGGAGAGTGGAATATTGACGGAAAATCTGCCGACAGAGGTAATCTGAATTCCACAAGCACCTACGGAACAGATAGGATGAATGCTTACAGAATAATTGAGAACTCACTCAATATGCGTGATGTCCGTGTGTTTGATTATGTCGAAGATGCAGAGGGCAAACGAAAAGCAGTTCTCAATCAGAATGAAACCGCTGCCGCTCAGGCAAAGCAGAAAATCATTAAGCAAAAGTTCAAGGATTGGATTTGGTCCGATCCTGAACGCAGAGAAGAACTCTGCAAACTGTATAATGAAAAATTCAATTCTATCAGACCGAGAGAATATGACGGAAAGCATATTGTGTTCGGAGGGATGAACCCCGAAATAACGCTTACCCAACATCAGCGAAATGCGGCGGCGAGGGCAATATACGGCGGTAATACCCTGCTTGCTCACTGCGTAGGTGCAGGCAAGACTTTTGAAATGACGGCAATAGCACAGGAATCAAAGCGGCTTGGATTATGCAACAAGTCGCTTTTTGTTGTCCCTAATCACTTGATAAGCCAATGGGCAAGTGAATATTTAACCCTTTATCCTACTGCAAATATTCTTGTATCAACTAAGAAAGATTTTGAAAAACGAAACAGAAAAAAGTTCTGTGCTAAGATTGCCACAGGTGATTATGATGCGGTTATAATCGGTCATTCTCAATTTGAAAAGATACCCGTCAGCATTGACAGACAAATAGCTTGTCTTGAAGAACAGATAAGAGAAATAACGGAATCAGTCCTAATCTGAAATATTGGACAGTAATTCCAAAAGGGTATAAACAATCTGTAAGGCTTTACCGCTTAGGTGATAATTATACCAATATCAGAATACAGGAACGAATTGCAGAGAACGGTTTATATATCCGATTAAAACCTTTTCAGAAAACTATATCCTATTCCGTTCCGAAAGAAATTGATTTGCGATGCAAGAAAGGCAGTCTATATAACCGCTATCTATATTACTGCTACAAGCTCGGTTATCTTCCGAAAAAAGAAAAGCCGAAATACAACAATGCAAAGCTACATTACCTCTTAAGAGAAGATTTAATGAAGCTTGATAAAATCACAGAAGAAACAAGGCTGCTTGCCAAGTATCAGATTGATACAGACAAGCAGCTTTTTTCTTTTAAAGATACACTCGAAAATGAGATTGCTAATCTTACGGCAGACAGAACACATCTGCGAAACAAAATACGAAGAAAGAATATTGATGATGTTACTCTGTCTAAAGCCAAAGACGAGATTTCTCAGATCAGCAGTAAATTAAAAACACTGCGAAAAGAAATTGCTCTATGTGAAGATATTGCCGAAAGGTCAAAAGTTATGGAAAAGAATATTGAACAGATAGAGCGAGATGAAGAAAAATCCAAAGACAAGGAAGTGAGAAGGAATGAACAATGGCGGTGATGCAGCCGAACAGATTGTAAGGCTATCACTTGAGGGATTTGAAGTTGCCGCAAAAGTCACAGGCGAAGCCGTAAAAGACATAGCACTCCTTTTAATTTCTGTTCTTAAACAAGAGCAAAAGACAAAAGGTAAAGCAAGGCTTACGAATATGATTAAGTCCGGCAAGGAATTAAAAGTCTTTTCCATTGCTCAAAAAGATTTACAGAAATTCACTAAGGAAGCAAAAAAGTACGGCGTACTTTATACTGTTCTGCGTGATAAATCAAACAAGAGCAAAAATGCCGAAGTCGATATTATTGCCCGTGCCGAAGATGCGTCAAAAATTCAGAGAATTGTTGAACGCTTTGAACTTGGTACAGTTGATAAGGCTGAAATCGTCACACAGGCTGAAAAGAACATCGAAAAGCGAAAGTCTGAAGAAATTGAGCCGTCTGCACCGAGTGAAAATACGGATGCACTTCTTGATGCAATATTTGCAGATGATACAGAAGTATCAACAGAAGAAGCAAAGGCACAAAGTGTTCCCGAACAGGAAACCCCTGTCAGAGCAGATACTGATTTTCTTTTTGATGCAATCAGTCAGGAGCCTGTAGAGAAAGAAACCAATTCTGCAAACCCCTCTTCAGCGAAAACGGAAAAAAGCCCTCCGTCAGAGCTTTACTCAAGCAAAGAAGAAATGTTTACTGATAAGGGTACTGTAAAGAAATCTGATAGAGAGTCCGTTCACGAAAAATTGGAAGGCTACAAAACTCAGATTAGAAAGCAGAAAGAATCAGAAAGCATTTCCAAACAAGCTGATGAGAAACCAAAGGCTGATTTAAAGCCTGCCGTTACTGAACATCAGCAACCTAAAATCAATGTGAAAAAATCTATACCAAAGGAGAAATAATCTATATGGCATATAAACCGAAAAGAAGAAATTTTTTGATGTCAACAGACGAATACTCGAAATTCAAAACCGATGAGAAGAAATATGACTACGGACTTATTGACAAAAGAACAAATGAAATTGTATCAAGTCCTGAAAAGCTGTTTGAATATCTTGAATTTCAGTCACGAATGGATCGTTACACTGTTGCAAATGCAATGCTCATTATGTCAAGGTGTCCGCAGGCTTCACAGCTTAAGGAAAAGGAAGATTGGGAAAAGCTGAATATTTCAGTGAAAAAGGGTGCAGAAAAAATCCATGTGTTTGAGCCTAAGAAATATTTTAAGAACGGAAATGCGCATACGAACACCAATGTAAAGTATGTGTATGACATCTCTCAGACAAATGCTTTGCCCGATCCCGAAAAGCCAAAGAAATATGATGACAGAACACTTGTATCTGCTTTGCTTGCAGCGGCAAAGATTGAAAAGACTGTCGCAGAGGAATTGCCTATTCCGAACTCTTGTGCTTTTTATGATAGTGAAAACAACACACTTGTTCTCAAAGAAAAAGGCGGTAGCGGTGCAAAACTCTTTCAGGATATTGCAAGAGAATTGACACTCTCTGAAATTGCCTACAACAGTGATGAATATAACCGTAGTGAGTGCGAATTTTCTGCCGAGTGTTCGGTCTATATGATTTGCAAGAAATACGGAATTGACACGCAGGGACTTAACCTCAACTCTGTTCCTAAAGAATGGGAGAACAAGGAAAACAAGGATGTTCGCTTGAATCTTACTATGGCAAGAGATTCCCTCAACACTATCGGCTCAAGAATGTATGCAGTGCTTAATCGTGATAAAGAGCCAAAGCAACAGGAACAGTCACGCTAATGAGGTGTATCAATGAAAGAAGAAAGATACTATTTCTCATTTGACAGTTGTGAGCAAGGTATATTGCTGCGAACTTTGAATGACAAGAAAACCGACCTTATACGAAACGGAAAATCAACCGATGCAGTTGATGAACTCATTGTAAAGGTCGGAACTGCTCCGACCAAGAAATTTAAAACAGTTGAAAGGTCAAGTGCCTTTGCAAGATAAGAATAACAAACAGGCTTTAACTATATTGTCTGTTTTAGGTATTCTTCCTGTCATTTGGTTTGGATTAAAGATTGCCCCTTCAGTTCAAGGCGGTCTGCCTGAAATATTATCAAAAATGACAGAAATATCCAATCATCCGTTTAATATATCAATTTGTGAGGACAGTGTAAAAACTGTCCTCATTTTGCTTTTGGTATATGCCGTTGCCGTATGTGCTTTTCTATCAAACATGCGAAACTACCGCAGAGGTGAAGAACACGGCTCAGCCAAGTGGGGTAACAAATTTAAGGTAAACAAGAAGTATCATCAAAAGCCTGATAACTATAACAAAATAATGACACAAAGTGTGAGTATCGGTCTGAATGCAAGAAAGCACAGACGAAATCTGAATACTCTCGTCTGCGGAGGAAGTGGCGCAGGTAAAACCTTTTTCTATGCAAAACCAAACATTATGCAATGTAACTGTTCGTATGTCATCACTGATCCAAAAGGAGATATACTGCGAGATTGCGGTGTAATGCTCAAAGCAGAGGGATATAAAGTCCTTGCACTTGATTTAATCAATATGGAACAAAGCAACTGCTACAATCCTTTTGTATATTTGAAAAATGACAATGATATTCAAAGGCTTGTGACTAACCTTTTCAAAGCCACTACACCTAAGAACTCGCAAAGCAATGATCCCTTTTGGGACACGGCTGCTCAAATGCTTTTACTTGCACTGATATTCTATCTGCACTATGAGGCCCCCGAAGATGAACAGAACTTTGCAATGGTAATGGAAATGCTCCGTGCTGCCGAGATTGAAGATGAAGAAGATCCGTTCAGTCCGCTTGACAGACTTTTCTATGATTTGGAAATGAGAAAACCCGACCACATTGCATTGAAATATTATCATTCTTACCATTCAGGTGCAGCCAAGACATTAAAATCAATTCAGATTACACTTGTTGCAAGGCTTGAAAAATTCAACCTTGAAAGTTTATCCGCATTGACTGCTTGTGATGAACTTGACTTAGGCTCTTTAGGTGAACAGAAAGTTGCCTTATTTGCCGTATTGCCCGACAATGATACAAGTTTCAATTTCCTCATTTCAATCCTATACACACAACTTTTTCAGCAGTTATTCTATTCTGCCGACCATATCCACAAAGGTGCATTGCCTGTGCCGGTGCATTTCTGTATGGATGAATTTGCGAATATTTCTTTGCCCGATGATTTTGACAAGATATTGTCTGTTATGAGGTCAAGAGGGGTATCCGTATCAATCATTATTCAGAACTTGGCACAGCTTAAAGCACTTTTTGAAAAGCAGTGGGAAAGCATAGTCGGAAACTGCGATGAATTTCTTTATCTCGGAGGAAATGAACAGAGTACGCACAAATATGTATCTGAACTGCTCGGCAAGGAAACTATTGACACAAACACCTACGGCAAGAGCCGAGGGCGAAACGGCAGTTATTCTACAAACTATCAAATCAGTGGCAGAGAACTAATGACACCTGATGAGGTGCGTATGCTTGACAACAAGTACGCAATTCTTTTCATCAGAGGAGAAAGACCAATACTTGACTTCAAGTATGATATTTTCAAACACCCTAAATTTCAACTTACAGAAGATGGCGGAGCAAAGCCATATTTACACAACGAGGTCAACAAAAATATTGCATCAATTTCATTCCTCAATATTCCTATTGATGATATTGAAGAATGCACATTACCTGATTCCGATAACTACGAACTTTTATCGGAAGAAGAATTACAAAAAGAATTTAACATTTAACGGAGGTATATTCTTATATATGAAAAAACTGAATAAACACAAAGATATATCCTTGAAGAAAGATACAAAAAGATTAAGCAGAATACTCACTGTTTGTTTAACAGTAGCATTCTGCTTTTGTTTTAGCATTACAGCTTATGCTGCAGGCGATCCCCTTACAGTAGTCAACAATCTTTCAACCTTTATTTTTGGTCTTATCCGTGCAGTCGGTATTATTTTGCTCGGTTGGGGTATTGTTCAGGTGGGATTGTCTTTTCAGTCACACGACCCCTCACAGCGTTCAAATGGTTTCCTTACCCTTGCAGGCGGTATTGTTGTTACCTTTGCAAAAGAAATTCTTGATTTGATTATTGGGTAGCTACTAACCTATGTAGTAAAACTACATAGGTTTACATAAATATCAAAAAATTTTCTCACACTTTTTTATTTTTATACACTATATAAATGAAGGATATATTTAACTGAAGGTGGTGATTCAAAAAAGATAAATACTAAGCGATTAAAATAGTGTAGTACGTACTGTGTTATCTACAAAAGAAAATAAAAAAGGAGATTATTTTATTATGAAAAAGAAAAGAAAAAATTTATTAACGAAAGTGTTGGCAGTATTTTTAGTTCTGACAAGTATCGTAGCAATACCTATGGTAACATATGCAAGGAATGGTATGGCATTTTCCGTTGGAACTAATTATGGTGATGGAGTTAATACATCTTCTGATGCAACAACAGCTTGTGATATGTATGGTCTTGCAGGATATAGTTCATACTATTCAACACAACCTACTTATCAAATTATGAGAGGTGCATTTTCAAATGGTACAAAAAGGATGCAAAGTGATGTGCTATTCTTTAGTGGTCATTCAAATTATGATCATATGGCATTTAATTATAAAGATAAAGGCGGAGATTATAAAACAGGTGTTTATTACGCTAACAATCTTGATTCCACAACGGGTTACAAATATGTAGGAATAAATGAGCATATGACCTATGTCAAATTAGTTACATACGCAGGTTGTAATACAGCAAGTAATGATTATAATAATATTACATATGCTTCAAGTAGTAGAGGCGCTAAATGTGCTGTTGGATGGACAACAAAAGTTGGTGCTGGATCACACACGAATTGGCTTAAAAGATATAATGACAAATTGGCTTCCGGTTCAACTGTGAAAGCTGCTGTTGATTATGCAAATTCCTTTACATATTTAGATAGTAAGGTTAAGAATGCAAAAATTTTTGGAAATTCAAGTCTTGTTATAAAAACTTCTAAATCAGCTTCAAAATCAGTTAGCCTAATGAAACAAGAAGAATTAAAATACATTCCTATATCAAATGATATAAATGTATTGAGTAATGGCGAAGTTGACACATCTATTATATTATCTGTATTAAACCAGAATAATATCAAATTAGACAAGGAAAACCTTAAAATTGAAACACACAAAACAACCGAAGAAAATGACTATACAATAGATTTTATTGAAATGTATAATGGTATTGAAACTAACTCTTCTTATGTGGCATTTGTAGAAGATGGTATTCTCAGTAGTATTGTAGATAATCATTATGATAATTTCAAACTCAATAGTGAAATTCGCCGTTCAAATTATTCGATGCTTTCAGAATCAACTGTTGACAATCTCTTAACAAAAGCTGAAAACAAAGTATTGGATATTGGTGCAAGTGAAATCATTGACCAAGGTACCAAGTATTACTATGATTGCGAAAACAATACATTAAAATTAATTGTATTTACAGAATACTATTTTGATAATACAACAGCAATGGGTGTTTCAGAATATGAGCAAGTAGTATTTTAATACAATCAATAATTGTTCTTGTGTTAATATATACTAACATTAAAGTATTTTATAATTAATTTACAAAGGAATAAAAAATATTCATTCCTTTGTGAGATTTGTGTATAATCAAAGACTAAGGAAGTGTCATATGAATAAAAGAAATAAAATCATTATGTCAATATTTGTAATAGTCATACTTATATTAATTAGTATTACTATAGCCTTGAATAAAAATTGTATAAAACATGAAGAATCCCCTCTCGAAGTTATTGAATACAATTTTTCTTACTATGAAAAAATTCCTTTGGATACGATTAAAGATTATGAGCTAAAAGATGATGCAAGAACAGATATAAATGAAATCTTGTATATTGGTGAAAATTATAAAATATATTCTTCAACTACTGTGAATAATTTATCAGTAATCATAATTAACTCATCTGATAATTATTTTTATTATATCGTGTGTAATTACCTCGTAGAAAAGGAAATAAGTGATGCATTGAATTGCTATGCTATAAATAGTGCTAACGATATTAACAAAATTATCATTGATAATAAAGAATATGATAATCAATCTTTTATAAATAGTTTTTATGATAAATTAACAAAAAGCAAAGTAAGTAATGAAATAGATCTTAATAAATTACATTTAGATAGTGAAATAAAAATAACTAATAACACGTCTGTTCCCTTGAAAATCACTAAATTTGATTATGAAAATTTAGAAATAATTGAATGTTTAGGTAACTATTATATTCTTTAGGAATAGAAATCGAATTATTATTTGTACATAAGTCCCGAATGGCAAGTCGACACCATTCGGGGCTTTTCATATATAGAAACAAAAACTTGAAGGGAGCTTATAAAAATATCTGAAAATAAGAAATACAACATTATTTACGCTGATCCGCCTTGGCAGTACAAGGTATATTCAAAGAAAGGATTAGGCAGGTCAGCAGAAAGTCATTACTCAACTATGAGCCTTGAAGATATACAGTCATTACCTGTCGAAAATCTGGCAGATGATGACTGCGCTTTGTTTATGTGGACTACTATACCATTTTTGAAAGACTGTTTTTCTATCATTAAATCGTGGGGATTTGAATATAAAACAGTTGCATTTGTGTGGATTAAACTGAACAAAAAATCAGATACACTTTTTTGGGGTATGGGACATTGGACAAGAGCAAATGCAGAATTATGTATCCTTGCTACTAAAGGACACCCGAAACGCCAATCTGCAAGAGTGCATCAGGTTATTATGTCACGAATTGAAGAACACAGTAAAAAGCCTGATGAAACAAGAAAGCGAATTATTGAGCTTGTGGGTGATTTGCCACGCATTGAATTGTTTGCCCGTCAGAAAAAAGACGGTTGGGACACTTGGGGCAATGAGGTTGAATGTGATATTGATTTAATAAAATACGGAGGTGAAAGCGTTGTCAGATAATTGGGTAATTCAAAATCTTGAAAATGCCCTGTCAACTTGGAATGAAAAACTAACTGAAATATGGTCGTTATTAACTACAACACCGCAGGAATTTAAAGGCGGCGGTATATGGAAAGTAATCGTTGATATTAACGGTGCAGTACAGGCAATCGGATTGGCATTGCTTGTACTGTTTTTTGTTGTCGGTATGGTTAAAACTTGTTCGTCATATACCGATGTCAAGAAGCCTGAACACGCACTAAAACTGTTTGTCCGCTTTGCCATTGCAAAAGGTATGGTGACATATGGAATGGAACTCATGCTCGCTTTACTTGAAATCATACAAGGCATTATTTCAAATATTATGACTTCGGCAGGTTTTGCATCAGCAGGAACGGCAGCTCTGCCGCCTGAAATGATAACAGCTATTGATAATTGTGGATTCTTTGAAAGTATTCCACTGTGGGCAGTAACGCTCATAGGCAGTTTATTCATAACCGTACTTTCATTTATATTGATTATGACTGTGTACGGAAGATTTTTCAAACTGTATATGTATTCTGCCCTTGCACCGATACCGTTATCAACCTTTGCAGGAGAGCCGACACAGAATGTAGGTCGGTCATTTATCAAAAGCTATTGCGCCGTATTGCTTGAAGGTGCAGTGATTGTGCTTGCCTGTATCATATTTTCACTGTTTGCAGGCTCACCTCCTGTTGTTGATTCAGATGCGTCAGCAGTAACTATGGTATGGAAGTATATAGGAGAGCTTGTGTTTAATATGCTTGTTCTTGTGGGTGCAGTGAAGATGTCAGACCGTATTATAAGAGAAATGATGGGACTTTAATATAAGGAGGAAATATTATGGGATACAGAGATAATGTTATCAAAAGTGATGATCCGCAGGCTATTGAAAAATTAACACAGAAGTTGGAGGATTGTCAGAAAAATCAGCAGGATATGAAAGATAAAAATGCCTATTTCAGAAAGTTCGGAACAATGGCAGGCTATCCGGGTATAAGTGAAGCAGAAGCTAAAAGGCTTGACATTAAGGTTGAAAACGCATATTCGTGGAACAAACAGCCTTACGCATCATATGAACTGCAAAATAATAATGCTACCATTCGTAGTATCAAATCAAGAATTGCAGAGCTTACTAAGGATAAAGAAGTCGGTTTTGTAGGCTGGGAGTTCAACGGCGGTGAAGCGGTTGCAAACAAAGAAGATAACAGATTGCAGTTGTTTTTTGATGAAAAACCGAGTGCCGAACAGCGTGAGCAACTGAAACGAAATGGTTTCAGATGGGCGCCATCGGTAAATGCTTGGCAAAGGCAGTTAAACCGCAATGCAATATCAGCGGCAAGCTATATTGATTTTCTTAAAACAAAAGACGGTCAAAAGCCTTATCAGATTCAGCCGAAAGCACCTGCTAAAGAAGATATGTCAAGGTAGGAGGAAATATGGAAGTAAAAATCAATAAAGAGATTCGTGACTATACCGAATCTGTGTATTTTGGGCTGAACTTGCGTCAGCTCATTTTTTCTGTCCTTGCCTGTGTAGTTGCAGTAGGATTGTACTTTTTACTCAAGCCATATTTAAGTCTTGAAACTTTATCTTGGCTGTGTATCTTGGGTGCAGTTCCCTTTGCTGCTTTAGGCTTTGTAACCTACAACGGAATGACGGCAGAAAAACTGCTTGTGTGTTGGTTTAGGAGTGAATTTCTCATCCCTATAAAGCTGAAATACAAATCAAGAAATACACACTATGAAGCAGTGAAATCAGATATTAATAAAAGAATTAAGGAGGAAATGAAGAATATTGATTAAGACATTAAAGAATGTTTTTAAGCGAGATAAGGAAAAGTTTGCAATCCCAAAATCTGTGCAGGACACAATCCCTATTCAGGCCGTTTACTCAGACGGAATATTTAAGGTCGGGAGTAACAAATACTCAAAAACATTTAAGTTTGCAGACATTAACTATGCCGTTTCAAGTGATGAAGATAAAAAATCAATCTTTCTTGCTTATGAAGAACTGCTCAACAGCTTTGACAGTGCTGCCACTACTAAAATTACTGTCAATAACCGCAAGTTGAATAAAGAAGAATTTGAAAAGGAAATACTTTTGGAAAATGAGGATGACGGACTTGATTATCTTCGTAAAGAATATAACGAAATGCTCAAAACAAAAGTAACTGCATCAAATGCTCTCATTCAAGAAAAGTATATCACCATATCCATCAACAAAAAGACAGTTGATGATGCAAGAACATATTTCAACAGAGTAGGCTCGGAACTTTCATCAAGATTTGCTCGGCTTGACAGTGTATGCGTTCCTATTGAACTTGATGAAAGACTGAAAATCATTCACGATTTCTATATGCCGGATGATGAATTGCCATTCCGATTTGATTTAAAGGAAGCAATGCAGAAAGGTCACGATTTCAAGGATACAATATGCCCTGATTCTATGGAATGTGAAAAGGGATATTTCCGCATAGGTGATAAGTATGCAAGGGTATTATTTCTTCGTGATTATGCGTCATATATCAAGGATGATTTTCTTGCGAACTTAACAGCACTGAATAAAAATCTTATGGTATCCATTGATGTAATTCCTGTGCCGACAAATGAAGCAGTAAAGGAAGCTGAAACAAGGCTTCTCGGCGTTGAAACAAATATCACAAATTGGCAGAGAAAACAGAACGCAAACAACAATTTTTCTGCTACTATTCCCTATGATATGGAACAGCAGAAAAAAGAAATGAAAGAATTTCTTGACGATATTACTACCCGTGACCAAAGAATGATGTTCGGTGTAATCACCATTGTTCATATGGCAGACAGCAAGAAACAGCTTGATGAAGATACGGAAGAAATCTGCAATATTGCAAATTCGTCTATGTGTAAGATGACTGTGTTCAAACTCCGAGAGCAGATGTATGATGCTCTTAAAACTGTTCTTCCCTATGGTGTACGAAAGATTGATACTTTAAGAACTTTAACAACAGAATCCCTTGCAGTATTTATTCCTTTCAATGTTCAGAATATTTACCATAAGAAAGGCATTTACTATGGTGTTAATCCGAGAAACAGAAACCTCATTGTTGCAGATAGATTTTTACTGCTCAACGGCAACTCCTTTATTTTGGGTGTATCGGGCGGCGGTAAGTCCTTTACTGCTAAAATGGAAATTATATGCAGGGCATTGTCTGATACAAATGCTGATGTAATTATCATTGATCCTGAGCGTGAGGATAAAGATATAACAAAAGTATTGAAAGGTCAGCATATTGTAATTTCGGCAAACTCAAAAAATCATATAAATGCTATGGACTTGAACAGAAACTATGGCGAGGGTGCTGATCCTTTAGTTGATAAAACACAGTTCATTATGTCCTTGTGTGAGCAGATTATGGGAAGTAATGCAATTACACCACAGCATAAGTCTATTGTAGACAGATGCACCTACAATGTTTACCGTGAATATATCAGAGGTAATTACACAGGCGAGCCGCCTACCCTCGTTGATTTATATGAGGAACTTTTAAAACAGCCTGAACAGGAAGCCAATCAGCTTGCTCTTGCTCTTGAACTTTTTGCGAAAGGCTCATTGAATACTTTTTCAAAGCAGACAAACATTGATCCGAACAACCGATTTATCTGCTATGATATTTTTGAACTCGGCAAACAGTTAATGCCTATCGGTATGCTTGTTATTCTTGACAGTATTCTCAACCGAATTACTGCTAACAGAGAAAAAGGCAGAAGAACATATATTTTCATTGATGAAATTTATCTTATGTTTGAACACGAATACAGTGCTGAATTTCTTTACAAGCTGTGGAAAAGAGCAAGAAAGTACGGTGCATGCGTAACAGGTATTACACAGAATGTTGAGGATATTTTGCAAAGTCATACGGCAAGAACTATGCTCTCAAACTCTGAATTTGTTGTAATGCTCAATCAGGCAGCAACAGACAGAACAGAGCTTGCAAGACTACTCAATATTTCCGATGCTGAGCTTGATTATATTACCAATGCAGAGGCAGGTCACGGACTTATAAAAATCGGCAGTTCTCTTGTTCCGTTTGAGAACGATTTCCCGAAGAATACAAAGCTGTATAAGTTAATGTCAACAAAGCCGGGCGAAGATGAGGGAATGGCTGCATAGCCATTCCTTTTTCAGAAAGGATAAATATGAAAAGAATATTATGTTTTATAACACTTATGGTGCTGATTGTTATTTTTGCAGTCAGCACCTATTTTTTTGTTTCAAATCAAATAGAAAGCAGAGAGCAAAAAGAAATATTTAACGATATTGTTTCTGTAGTTGAAACAGAAAGCAATGACAATGATGATAAGCTAAATGGGTATATGGAACTCAAATCACAGAACGCTGATTTTATCGGTTGGATAAAGATTGATGATACCAATATCAATTATCCTGTTATGCAGAGCAGAACACCAAATTTCTATTTGCGAAAGAATTTCAATAAAGAATATTCATATTATGGCACACCATATATCAGTGAATTGTGCAATACTGAGAAGTCAGATAACTTAATTATCTATGCTCATAATATGAAAAATCATCAGATGTTCGGTGATTTGGAAAAGTATAAATCTAAGGACTTTTACAACAGTCACAGATACATTCAGTTTGATACACTGAACAGCAAAGGAACTTATGAAATCATATCCGTATTAAAAACAACGGCTGATGATTTTGATTATCAGAACTATACTGATTTTACGGATGAAGAACAGTTTAATACCTTTATTGATAAATGCAAAAGCCTGTCCCTTTATGATACTGAAACAAATGCAGCATACGGTGACAGGCTTATTACTTTATCAACTTGTGAATATTCACGGAAAGACGGCAGACTTGTTGTAATTGCAAAGCAGACGGAGGTGAGCAATTATGAAACCTAAAAAGTATGTTGTATCACTCTCAGGCGGTAAGGATTCAACCGCTATGTTGTTAAGGCTGATTGCAGAAAAAAGACCTGTTGACTACATCATTTTTTGTGACACCGGCTTAGAATTTCCACAGATGTATGAGCATATAAGTAAGTTGGAAAAGTATATCAATAGACCTATTATCAGACTCAAGGCTGAACACGATTTTGAATATTACTTTTTCGTTTATCATCCAAAACGCAAAAATCCTGATTTAGAAAAATATGACGGAATGAGTTGGGGTGGCCCTCGTAATCGTTGGTGTACTGCTATGCTCAAAACAAGAGTGTTATCGAATTATTTTAAAGACTTGAAAAAGGACTTTGAAATTGTTGAATATATTGGCATAGCTGCCGATGAGTCACAGCGAGTAAAAAATGCTTGTTATCCATTAGTTGAATGGGGTATGACTGAAAAGGATTGCCTTGAATACTGTTATGAGAGGGGCTTTGATTGGGGCGGATTATACAATATCTTTCATCGTGTGTCCTGTTGGTGTTGTCCGTTGCAGAGCCTTGAAGAATTAAGGAAACTCAGAAAGCATTTTCCTGAGTTATGGAAACAGCTTGAATTTTGGGATAGAAACACTTGGCGAACATTTAAGCCTGATTATTCAGTACAGGACTTGAATGTTCGTTTTGATTTCGAGGAAAAATGGCAGGTTCAAGGTAAACAACTGAAAACAAAGAAATTTTACGATGCACTAAGGGTAAAATTAGCAAGTTAGCAGGTGAAAAATGAGAGATATTAAAACAAGAGATAAGGTCAATCAGACTGTTAAAACGCTTGACCGAGCTGCCATTGTAGCAGATAAGTTCAGAAATGCTACTGTAAAATCAAAGGAAGTCGCCGAGCATACACAGACCGCTGATGAAACATCACCCGAAGAATATGCGGTAAATCTCGTTTCTGATAAATCAAGAACTGTCCTTAACAGAACTGCCGTAAAATTCAATGAAAAAGGCAAGCAGAGTGTAGTTGAAACAAAACGCAATATTCAGCATTTCAGATCGGTACAAACTGCTAAGACAATGCGCCGACATAGGACTGATAACAAGCCTTCTGCAAGTCCCGATTTGAATGTTTCCGATAAAGGCGGCAAGTATGACATCAAGACGAGAGAAAGCATTAAAAAGGCAAACACAAAGCCTGTCATCAAGGATATTAAGGGTGCTGATAAGACAATTAAAACAGTAAATCATTCTGTTAATCAAACAGTTAAGTCATCATCTGATACAGCAAGAAAATCCTATATTTCCTCAAAGCAATCTGCAAAGACAGCAAAAAAAAGTGCCGAAGCTGCTAAGAAAAGTTTTGAGAAATCTGCAAAAACAATGAAAGAAGTGGCAAAACACACCAAGAAAATTGTCAAAGGTATTATTGAGGGTGCAAAGGCAGTTGTCAATGCCATTATTGCAGGCGGTTGGCTTTCCGTTGTTATTATCATCATATTATGTCTTGTGGGTGCATTGGCAAGTTCATTTTACGGGATATTCTTCTCTACCGAAACATCTGAAAGCGGTATGAACATATCAACTGTTATTCAAGAAATCAATTCTGATTACGATAACAGAATTGACGAACTGAAAGCATCAGGCAGTTATGACAGTGTTGAGATTAACGGCAGTAAGTCAAATTGGAAAGATGTATTATCTATCTATGCCGTTAAGACTACCACCGATCCGAATAATCCTATGGAAATTGCAACTTTTGACGATACTAAAAAATCAATACTATCCAATATTTTTTGGAATATGAATAGCATTGATTCAAAGACTGAAACAAGAACGGAAACAAAAGAAACCACCTCCACCGATGAAAACGGAGAAGAAGTGGTTACTACAGAAGAAGTCACTATTAAGGTTTTGATTATTACAATCAACGGCAAAACCGCTAATGAAACGGCAGCAGATTATTCTTTCAACAAAAAACAGAAAGAGTATCTTGCTGAGCTGATGGATGAAAGTAACGATAAATTATGGGCATCTATTATTTTCGGTTTTAGCGGTAGTAATTCTGATATAGATATTGGCTCATTAGATTTCGGCAATGAAACTGTAAGTGATATTCAAAGGAAATTAGTTGCTGTTGCCACTAATTCCGAAAAATATGGAATATCTGCAAGGTCAGGTTACTGCGAGGCTTGGGTAGCTGATGTTTACCAAGCTGCCACAGGATCAAGAGGCTCTGCCCATTGTGCCTTATGTGCTGCGGATATGTGGGCAGTATCAGATGATTGGAGTAAGATACAAGTCGGTGCAACAGTTTATGGATATGCAAGTAATCCATTCGGTCATGTCGGCATCTACATTGGCAATGGAAAGGTTATACACAACCTATCCGGCACAGTTAAAGTCCAATCCCTTGAAAGTTGGGTGAAAGATTTTAAAGGCTTTGCTTGGGGTTGGGAGAATAATACAACATTACAATAATATTATAGTATTCTATAAATATTTTACCAATAATTAATATAACAGTTTAGTATTAAAATATATTAGAATACTAATATAGCAAATATGCCAAGGAGGTGAGGTATCGTGCCTAAAAATAAGTTGACTTCGGAAAGCATTATTGATAATTTGATTAAAATTAGAGATATTAACGGTTGGACAAACTACAAAATTGCTATTAAATGTGATTTACCGTCTGCAACAGTTTCAAATATTTTTAAAAAGCAAAGTGTACCTCAACTTGACACATTATTAGCTTTATGCCGTGGTTTAGGTATATCTTTTTCTTATCTTGATAAAAGTGAGAAGCACACAAATTTGTCTGAATCAGATATTGAGCTACTTCAAATGTGGGAAATCTTAAAAGATGAGGAGAAATCTGCAGTCAGTGAAATAATAAAACTTTATATTAAAAACAGAAATAACTAATTTAATATATTATTGATTTGAGCAAAGAACATAAAATGTTCTTTGCTCTTTTTATATGTGCATTTTTGCGGAATTTTTGTAATTTTATTGAATTTTCTCATAAAAAAGTGTATTCTTAATACAATAAAAGTATTATCGTGGACTGAAAAAGTGTTATTACTTTCAAAGGGTTATACACTTATATTAAAGCAAGGTAAAATATAAGGTTTTGCTATGTAGTATTTTATCTATGCGAAGATTGCAAAACATCATGGATAGGGTGTTTAGAAAGTGTCCATTGATACTTAAAACTACTAATAATTAGCAGGCACTACACACACTTTACCCTTTACATCTGGATACACAAAATTTCGTTTATATCCCGTGTAACTTCTGATTTTACCGAGAGTGCAACTGCTATTATTATGAAAGAATGGGTATTGTAAATACAATACCCATTCCGAAAACAGAAAGGTAATTGTATGACAAGTAAAGAAATAATTAATAATATTCCATCAAGATTGGAACAAGCAATGAAATATAGAAACTATACTGTAGAAAGACTTTCAAATGAAACTAATATTGAAATGAATAGAATAAAAAGTATTTTGAGTGGTGAAATAATACCTGAACTAATTGATATGGCTGTTTTTTCAGCATATCTTGATATTTCTTGTGATTATTTGTGCTCAGCTGTTGATGAGATTAAAAGAAATTCATCGGTTTGGTTGAGAGATGAAGTTCCTATGAATATGAGCGAAGAAAGTATTGACATATTGAGAAGAATAGTGTCTATCTATATGTATTCAAGTGATAAGGAAAGGCAGGAATTATTAAATACTTTAATTTAATAATTTTGAAATTAAAAATGAATAACTCTGATATTATTAGCTCAATGGATTTGGGTGAAAAAATCAAATATTTTAGAATGAAAGCTGGATTAACTCAAGAGGAATTATCTAATAAGCTGAACTATTCCGATAAGGATATTATTTCATTATTTGAAACGAACAAAAAAACTCCTAATATAAAAGTATTAGCAGATATTGCTAATGTGTTGAGTATAAACTTATCTTATTTTAAATTAGACAATTTGAGTTTAGGTGAAAAAATAAAATATATGAGAATATATAGTGGATTTACTCAATTAGAGTTATCTGAAAAACTCAAAATATCTAACACAGTATTGTCAAACATTGAAAATAACCATACTCCACCAAGTAATGATATAATATACCTTTTAGCTGAAAGTTTTAATATGAGTGTTAGTGAATTATTGAATTTTACTTTAGAGTCAAAAAAAGACCAAAAGACTTGTATTGAGACTGGAGATAAAATTAGATACTATCGAAAAAAAGCTAAACTGACTCAAAAAGAGTTAGGGGAAAAAATCGGTATTTCAGGTTCTTATATTTCTCTTTTTGAAATAAATAAACGATTCCCGGATAATTATATTTTAATACAAATTGCCAATGTACTAAATCAAGATATAGCCAAATTAAGTTAATGCTTAAAATACATAGTTAAGAGAGAAACAGTTATGAAAATAAATTTCAGTGAACATAAGGAATGTGCGGGTTGCTTTTGGCAGCCATATAGAGAAATTATGGAAAGAGGAAGAACACTTTATGGTAATAATGATAATGATTTATTTATTATAAAATCGAGTAAATGTAATTTGTGTCAAATAAAAAAACGATAATATTCTTTTGTATTTATAGATACAATGAATTGTTGCCAACTTGGAATTTTCTCTTGTTTAGACTCAATATATATGAATTAGTTTTGATATATAGAGTATTTTGAATTATAGATTTCGTAATGTTTTTTGTTACTTTTTATAATTTTAGACACTTATATTTATAGATATATATTTATGAATATATATTTATGCAATTTTATTGTGCGTTTTTGTATTAATAATTGACAAAAACTGTTAATTATGATTGGATATTAATAGATTGTTTGTATATTTAGATGAATGCTTTATTTGAGGAAAATGACCATATTATTAAATAAGTTAAAATCAGTTATACCTGATAAGAGAAAAATTGATAAGATAATAAATGATTGTGAAATTTATCGAAAAGATTTGATAAGATATTGTCTACAATATTTTGAATTTGAATATGAAGTAGCTGAGGATTGCGTACAGGAAGCCTATGTTGCTTTATATGAAAGCCTGTGTAACGGAATAGAAATCAGCAATTATAAATCTTGGTTATACAAAGTTGTTTTGAATTATAAAAACAAGACTATCAGTGATAAAATCAAAAGATATGAACAGGATTTTAAAGACAGTGAAGAAAAAGAAAATACGATAAACAACTCTTTAGTTTATGAGCCGGATTATGTTGAGCAAATAGTTACAGATGAAACCATTGAAAAAAGAATGCTTATTATTCTTTCTGCTTTAAATAAAAACGAAAGATATTTATATATCGCTCATTATCACAAACACAAAAATTTCAAAGAAATTGCTGAGGAAATGGGTATATCTCATACTGCTGCACGACAACGACATGTTGAATTAAAACGAAAGATTATAGATATGATTAAAGAATACGAAAAAAGTTGATTTTTTTGCTCACACTTAACTTGTTTAACACACTACATATATAGGAGGGAAAGCTGTGAATAAAAAATTCAGTGAGGAAGAACTGCTTGAAACGGCAGAATCAGGATTATTTAATTTATCTTGCGAGGAATTAAAGGAAATTATTAAAACTGAGAGTAAAAAAGAATATGAGAATATCAATACAAATTTAATTGATTTATGTTTTGATATTTTGGCTGCTAAAGAAAACTATGATGACGCTTTACCAGCTAAGAAAGCTACACATAAAAAAATAAAGATGAGAAATATTATAGCAGTAGCTACATTTATTGTTATTATTGCTGTTGTAACAACAGTATCAGCACAGTATTTCAATTTTAACATTCCAAAAGAAATATCATCTTGGATTGAAGGCAATGCAAAAACAGAAATCAATTTAAAGCTTGCTGATACAACTGCAGATGCCTATTCGCTTAAAGATTCAGACTTAGCAAATGAATTAGAAGCTCAAGGCGTATCTCCTATTACATTTCCGGAGGAGTTGATAAAAGAACATTCTAATATCATTAAAATTGATAATATAACCACTGTTGAAACAATTTCTACAGATGTAGAAATTGAATTCAATTATAATAATACTTTCGGAGCATTGGCTGTTTCACAATATAAAGACAATTTCGAATGGAATGGTGAAATGGTTACTAATGATGTATTATCAGCCGAAATAATAGAAGTTAATGGAATGGATGTTTTAATATTTGAAAGTGCGGATAGTTGTACGATTCGCTACAGAGATCATCTTACTACCTATGAGATTTATTTGGAAACAGATTTTGAAACAGCAAGATTGTTTGCACAGTCTATTAAATAGACAGAAAGGTTAAATTTATGAAAAAGTTTTTATCAATATTTTTATCAATATTTTTAATTATAAGTTGTTCAGTTCCAAGTTACGCTTTCGCAGCAGATAATACAGAATATGATTCTGTATTTACACAAGAAGAATTTGAATCATTGGAACATGTATATACTGTTTCAATTCAGCCATATAGTTCAGGGCTTATAACAAATCATACATTAGGTATTGCAAAAAGCGGCACCAATTTATTAATTACTGGTAGTACACGAGGTTCTTCGGATGTTGTAAGATGTGGTTATACAAAAGTTGTTATTCAAAGAAGATCATCTTCAAGTACATCGTGGTCAAATTATTTAACATATAAAGATTTATATGCTGATGGAAGTTATTACAAACTTTCAAAGTCAGTTCCCGTTGACAAAGGATATCAATACAGAGTAACTGCAACACACTATGCAAAAAAATCCGTATTATCTACACAAAAACTTGATGCAACTACAGGGTACTTATCGTTTTAAGAGTACATTTTGGAAAGATGTCAGATTAACAATCTGACATCTTTTTTTGGTTTTTTTCAAAAATTTTCCTCACACTTCACGAAAAAAACACACTATGTATATGAGAGGACATTTTCCTTTAATAAAGCTTTATTAAAATTTTAAATGAAAGAGGTTTTTCCAATGTTTTAAATTGTTTAAATCTAATAATCATAATTTACATCAAAAAATAAAAAAGGAGAATTATTATGACTAAAAGAATTACAAGTTTATTTTTGGCTCTCATTATGCTTTTAACATGTTCAGTTGGTGCAACCATCTCATATGCTGCTGACAATACATCTACTGTTGCTGAAAACGAAACAGTAATAATTGATGGTAAAGAATACAAATATGAAGATGTATTTGTAAATGGAAAAGAAATTACCCGTATTATTAATCTGACAGATAATACTGAAGATATACTGTACTATGATATTGAAAAAGGTACTGTATTTTTGAATAATGAACCTATCGCATATATTGAGAATGAACCTATAGAAACAGTAGATGCATTTGAATATGGTATTTCTCCTCTTGCTACAAATGGTTGGCGTTATCATGATACATCAAATCACCGAATCACTTGGAAGCAAGGAGTTGCTGCAGCGGTTCTTGCAGGTGTTATTGCAGCTGTTATTCCTGGAACTGGTAAGTTAGCAGTTTTAGCTAAAATAGGTGCAAATACTTTAGGAATTGTAGCTGGAGCTTGCGCGGGCGGTATAGTGAAATGTGTTGCATATACTCAAGTATTATTAGATGACAAGGTACAATGTCGCTATGATTGGACATTTAAACCGAATACAGGCGAAAGTTATGGTCCTTACAGTTCTTATCAACTTTAAAATTTTAACTAATATAGATGGATTGGAGTAACAGTATGAATAAAAAGAAATTCTATATAATTACAACTTGTTTTATTATAGCAGTTATAGTTGTTTTTGAATTTGTTATGTATTGTTTTGTTGGCGAGGATATACTTTTAAAAAAAGGAACAATGCGAACTTTATGGATTAGTTTTCCAATAGTTATTTTCGGTCTGTCTTCTTTGAGGGATTTTATTATTAAAAGAATATACAAAAATGATGACAAAGACAAATAAGAATAGTTATTAATCATTATAAATACACATTTTGGGTTTTATTATCAGGAATGTGTATCCTTACCATAAGCGTATGTCAAGGAGAGGATGCACCGAATAATCAAACTATCCAAAAAGCAGAAATAGGGGTAATTGATTTAAATCGTGATGTAGTTCAATGTATACTTAAGGATAATTTTCTTTATGTTTTGGGTCACGATTCCATTTCAAAATATCTTATAACAGATAATGATTTAAAGGAAATTAGCACTTCAAAGGTTAATATGCAAACCGGAGAAACTTATTTTTATCTATCTTCTGTTTTTTCTTGTGCCTAAAGGGTGAACGCTATACTTAATTAACAGATTTTATAGGATATTAAAAACTTTGCAACATTGATGATAATTATAAAAGCAACGATAGGGAGTTAATTCTTACCGTTGCTTTTAATGTTAATATTTTTTGATGTCATTAACATATTTTTACAAAACTTTTATCATTTTTAATATACTATAGTATTAATGCAGTTTGCCAATTATGACAAACTGCATTGGGAGGGTTATTTATGAGTATCCATTATTAATTTTCCAAATTGCCTGTATTCGCATCCAAGTGTGAAGGCTGCTCTTATAAGTTCAAAGTTCATATTACCATATGTATCAAACAACACACCAATAGTTTCAGTATAATCTTTGAATAAACTGATTATTTCGTTCTCGGTATTTTTTATCCTGCTTTCCAATTCACAATAATCTGCTGATTCTTGTAGTTCTCTTGTATTTACGGTTTCATCTAAGCCTTTTTCAAAAATTTCCTCATATTCATTTAGTTTTTCAATAGTTAAATCTTCTTTTTCAAAGAAATAACCATTACAAAGTGCATGCATACAGTCAACATAGTTTTTTTCTTTTAATAAATTCTCCAAATCAGAAATTTTATCAATACTTTCTTTTGTTTTTAAAGAAGACATGACACGGAAATGGACAGCAGACAATTCAAAGTAATCGTCACTAATTTCTTCAGCCTTTGCTTCTATTTTTTTAAATAAAACAGTTTTCATAACATTCAAAAGAGTTGCCATAAATTAAAAATCCTTTCAGTATTAGTTATTAATTAAATTTTTATATTTATTATAGTATATATCTTGTAAATTCTTAATGAATTTATCACGTTCCTCCTCATTTGAGAATTTCATTTTGCTTTCATATTTGTAATAACTCTCAACATCACTCAAAAGACTTTCATACAGCTCATCAAAAGAAGTAATTAAAGTATGATTATAGTCATTTGTTACTTCATCCCAATACAAATGTAAATATCCTTTTTTTACTTTAACAATTTCTATATTTTCATCATTCTTTAGATGTTCTGAAAAAATATCTATTATGTTTTCAAATGTCATTTTTTTATCCTCCAAATATTTAATTACTTTTGAATTGTAGTGATATGGTGACTTACGATTCATAGCAAGATATTTTATAAATAACTATAATATATTAGAACAATAAAACAAACCCTTTAAAGGAGCAATAAGTTGAACTTAAATATAATAGGTGAAAATATCAAACATTTTCGCAAGCAACAGCATTTACTACAGAAAGAACTTGCCGAAAAAGCAGGCGTCTGTAAAAATTATATCAGTCAAATAGAGCGTGGAAATAAAAGACCTTCAATGGAAGCATTTATAAACATAACTAATGCTTTGGGAGTGTCGGCAGATACGATATTATCTGAATTAATTGAAAATCCTTGTAGTGTAGACACATCCTTATTAAATGATAAACTATCCGAGCTTTCAATAAATGATCAGGAATTTATTTATTGTATAGTAGAACAGTTTGTTGACAAGTTAAAGAATAAATAATTTCCATAGTTTTGTGCAGCCAGTCTATTTGACAGGCTGTATTTTTATATAGGTTTTCAAACTCATTAACTCTACTGTGTGATAATTTGATTAACGCAAAGGCGGTTTAAAGGCAGTAAAAAAACACATATACTATAAAATGATAATTAAAACCATTGTTAAAGATATATGTTATGGGGTTAAAAAAGTGAATTTGTATTGTATAGGACAAAACATAAAATATTATCGAACAGATAAACATTTATCCCAAGAAGCTCTCGCAGAGAAAACGGATCTTTCTGCAAAGTATATTAGTCACTTAGAACTTGGAAACCGAGTTCCATCTGTTGACTCTTTAATTAAGATTGCCAATGCTTTAGAAATTTCATCGGATTTATTATTGTTCGATTTAGTAGATGATTCATTTAATGATAAAAATTGTTATCTAAATAGTAAAATATCAAAATTATCAAAAGAAAATCAGAAGGTTATTCACTCAGTTATAGAAACACTTATAGCAGAATTGGAATAGTTCTTTTCAATTAATACAGTCTTTCAGCTATGGAGGACTGTATTTTTTTTTCTCTTTTCCCCATGTAAAAATGTTGTATTCTTGGAATAGTCTAACATTTTTAATCAAATTGATTTTACTCATTATACCACCTCCTTTATTATAGTAAATTATTGTAAGCAATTCAATAGTTACTTACAGTAAACTATAAATTACTTACAGTATGATTATATATCGTTTCATTTGTAATAATATGTCGTATTGGGGAGGAGTAAATATTTTTTTCCAAATTCTATTTTACTCTTGACAAATGGATCGAATGTTTATATAATTTCTATATCGGACATATTGTCCGTTATAGAAAGATCGGTGATAAAATGCGTACTTATCGTGAAGCAGTAAAATCAGAGATTATGAACTTTGTTGATAAATATTATCTTGAGAATGATAAATCACCCAGCATTAGAGAAATTGCAGATGGTATAAACAGGGCGAAATCAACAGTACATGATTATATTACTAAAATGGCAGAAGAAGGTATGATAACCAACTCAAGACCAAATGGAATTAGTACACCAATTATGGATAAAACAAATAGTGCTATGCGTACTGTAGCAATTGTTGGATCAATAACCTGTGGTCCATTATCTTTTGCAGAAGAAAACATTACTGAATATTTAAAATTGCCTGCAAGTTTATTTGGAAAAGGTGAAATTTTTGGGTTGCATGCTAATGGTGATTCCATGATTAATGCCGGGATAGAAGATGGAGATTTGGTATTTATTCGCAAACAGAATACCGCAGAAGAAGGTCAAATAATCGTTGCTTTGGTAAATGACGAAACAACCTTAAAAAGATTTTACAAAGATACTAAAAACAAAAAATTTATTCTCCACCCTGAGAATGAAAAATACGAAGATATAATCGTTGATGATTTGATAATTCAAGGAATAGTCACAAAGGTGTTAAAGGATGTGGTATAGTGAAATTCCGTAATTTTCCGACAGTTAAATGTCCGCATTGTAATACTTGGATTTGTAATGTAACAGATAGAAATGTTCAAACAACAATAATCGAAGAAAAGGAAATAATAACTCCGAACAATTTGGATGCAGATATTGTAATCCGTTGTCCGAAATGCAAAGAGTATATTGCTTTAAAGCAAAAGAAAACTGAACAGCCGATTAGAAAATCGACAGCTTAATATAGAACCATCCACGGATCAGTGAAAATTCGAGTAATGGGGAGGTATCTCAGTCACCTTGTGATTAAGATACCTCCCTTATATTTTTATGGAGTTGAGAAAAATTGGAAAGAGTAATATTGCATAGTGATATGAACAGCTTTTATGCGAGTGTAGAGTGCATGCTTAATCCTGAATTAAGAGGTCATCCTGTGGCTGTATGTGGTGCAACGGAAGATAGGCACGGTATTGTTCTTACAAAAAATACCGAAGCAAAAGCATATGGAATACAGACGGGAGAAGTTGTATGGCAGGCAAAACAAAAATGCAAGGATTTAATAGTAGTAAAACCGAATTACGAAAACTATATTAAATACTCAAAACTTGCGCGAGAAATATATAATAGATATACAGATTTGGTAGAGCCGTTCGGTATGGATGAATGCTGGCTTGATGTTACAGGCAGTACACATTCTTTTGGAACAGGTCTTGAGATTGCTGAAAAGATAAGAAAGACGATAAAATTTGAATTAGGTTTGACAGTTTCTATCGGTGTATCCTTTAACAAGGTTTTTGCAAAGCTCGGCAGTGATATGAAAAAGCCGGATGCAATTACCGTTATAAATAAAGATACATTCAAAGAAAAAATATGGCAGCTCCCTGCATCTGATTTGCTCGGTGTAGGCAGAGCCACCATTAAAAAATTAAATTATTACGGTATATTTACAATCGGAGATTTGGCAAATACTTCGCCCGATTTTCTGAAAGACCTTTTAGGCGTAAACGGAATTTTGCTTTGGAAATATGCAAACGGAACAGAGAAATCTTTAGTAACACCAAATGATTTTGAAGTGCCGATAAAAAGTGTAAGTCACGGAATAACTACTGTAAGAGATTTGCAAAGCAATAACGATGTATGGCCTGTAATATTGGAACTGATTCAGGACATCGGCGAACGGTTGAGGAAATACAACAAATACGCTTCAGGAATTGCAATTTGTGTCAGGGATAGCGAATTGCATTTTAAAGAGTGGCAGACTAAGCTGCCACAGCAAACGAACAGTTCATTCTATCTCGCTAAAAAGGCATATAAACTTTTTAACGAGAATTATGATTGGAATTGCGACATCAGATCGGTAACTGTAAGAGCAATCAATTTGGTATCTGAACAAACGCCCCAACAAATTGATTTGTTTTCCGAAACGCAGAATATTGATAAGATGGAACGATTAGAAACAGTTATTGATAATATTCGGGAACGCTTTGGTAAAGACATAATTAGAAACGCTGTTCTTTGTCAGGACATAGGAATGAAATCAATGACGGCAAAACTGACTATGCCCACAGGAATGTGCAGATAGTCATAGCTGTAATAATTATTTAGTGGAAATAACAAATACTATTTGTAACGCAAAAGGATATGGTGAAATAAAAATGGCACGAAAGGTATATGTTTCGGTTTTGCTGAAAGTTGATACAGAAGGCAGCAAACGACCTTATCGAATCAAATTCGAGGATGATCCTGTGTATCAGGATTCAGTATTTCATATTGATAAGGTAACTGATATTCGCAGAGCTGCATCAACCAAGGTCGGTGGAACAGGAATAAGATACACCATTTATATTGACGGAAAACAATCCTATCTTTTTGAAGATGACGATAGATGGTTTATAGAAGCGAAAGATTATTAATAGCAGAAAAAAATGTAATCACCATAACATTCAGTGATAGAAACATTAAGAGAGAGAAAAAAGCATTTAATTAAGGAGGTAATGTTATGCAAGTGAGAACAAATGGAAACATGGGTGACCGCCTTTTTGATTGGGAGCCTGATACAAACACTATAGTGATTGTAAAAAAGAAAATGGTATATCGTGTAAAGCTGTTTGATGAATATAACGGGCAGCGGTATAAAATAGTAGATAGATACCCAAGAGATTTAAATATTTGATACATAGAGCTATGAAAGCCGAAAGAATTAATGGATTTAATCCGTTGATTTCTTTCGGCATTTTTTATTTATTTTATATATTTTGAATAATAATTTTTATTCGACAATTATTAATGTGAATAATGTTTTTTCATAGCGAATATAATATTTTATAACACTAAATGACAAATATTACCAATTAGATATATAAATATCAAAACTAATACATAAGAGGAGAATTTATTTCGATTATTTTTTCGCAAAAGATATTTTAAGATAAAAGGTGAAAAAATAGAATAATAATCTGTCACATTCTTGTGTCAGCTTATGATTGAATTTAAACAGCATAAAAGAACTTTGGTGAAATCCCAATAAAAAAAAGGGATCAATCATCAAAGCCTTTTGTGCTGTTCTTTTTTATCCCTTTTTTGAAAGGGATAGAAAATGAAATATAAATGGCAACCTTTCATAGCTGAATATCCATAATCTCTGAATTTTTGAATTAATAAATTTCAAAAATTCGGAGGTTAAAAAAGTGAAATATACATATAAGTTTTCAGATGAAGAAAACACAATCGAAATAGATTCAGAATGGAAGGATATTTTATCTGAACTTGATAAAGAAGAATTTAATCAGAACAGAGCAGAAACAAGGAGACATGAAGTATTGGATATATCGAATGAATACAGTTCGTGGCTAAAAAGCATTGATAAATCACTTGAGAACTTTATGAGTGATGAAAATGATTTGTCGATAGAAGAAAGATTACATATTGCAATATCAAAACTGAAACCAAAGCAAAGAGATTTGATTGTTGCCATATATTTTAAGCATATATCCGTTAATGATTTTGCGGCTAAAGAAGGTGTAAAACAAAACGCAATTTCAATGCGTTTAGCCCGTGCAAAAAATAATTTAAAAAAGTTTTTGGAAAAACCGTGATATTTTGCATTTCTCGTGGCTATAGGTGAAAGGTTTAATAATTTTAAACCTTTAGAACTTTGAAAACTGAATACCCATTCATCAGCTACTTCAATTCCAATGTCCTTTTACGGACAAGCTACTGCATATGCCACGCCATGACATTCATAATTGAATTGAGCGAGAAAGACATTTGCGACTATCGGATTGCTGCCGATACGGCAATAACAATTGGAAGGATAATGGTACTCCTGTTCATCTGAACAGCTCGGAAACATACTTCGGAGGGGTGAGATTCCCGTGTGTGCTTCGCAGGCACAGGCTGATGACTTCCTAAAGAGTGTATATACACTTGCACAGGGGTGTCGAGGACAAATATGTGCATATTCTCTGTTAAGTCATTTTTATATGAACTTATAGTCTTGGCTTTAACAGGGATATATACATATTTAACCGAATGGGTATCAGTAAAAATCTGAGAGGTGTAAAAGAATGGAAAAATTTGAAGCAATTAAAAGAGGGAGCATTTTTTATTTGGACTTGGAAATTGGAATTGGCTCTGAGCAAAACGGATTAAGACCGGTGATGATTGTGCAGAATGACAAAGGCAATACATACAGTCCTACTGTTATTGTTGTGCCGATAACAAGCAAGCCTAAAAAGCATTATCTTCCTACACATGTCTGTATAGGCAGGCAGTTCGGTTTGCCTGAAGATTCAATGCTGCTTGCAGAACATATCAGAACAGTAGATAGAAAAAGGCTGTTAGGCTTTATCGGTATTGCTAATGCAGAATTTATGTTAAAGGTGGATAAGGCTCTTGAAATTAGTTTAGGTCTGTATAAAGGTACAGAGATTAAATCGTTTGAACTTAGTTTGTGCGGTACTTGTTTGGGTAATTTCTTTTCAACAAAGGACTATGAAATAAGACGAATTGATCCTTTTCAGTCAGTAAAAGAAACTTGCACTTATTGTCAGCAGAGAACAGGTTATGATTACTCAATTAAAACAAGAAAATCGCATAATTAACAGATTTTAATAATTAATATAGAATCAGCGTGAAGGAGGTAATTATGAACAGTATAAACGAAAAATATCGTCAGATGTATATATCAAGCGATGTTAAATTTTACACGATTTCCGAGCTTACAGAGATGCTTGGTTGGAGTGAAAATACTGTCCAAAAATTATTTAATGACCCAAAATTTCCGTCATCTGATTTTGGAAGAATAAAGGTAGTAGAAGCACACGCTTTGATTGATTACTTTTCTAAAAAGCATTTAAAACAGAATGACGGCTATTGGAAATAAGGAGAAAGGTAATTATGGCAAGAACAAAAAAGCAAAAGAAAAATGAAAAGGGTGAAGGTACTTTCAGACAACGCTCAAATGGTACATTTGAATATAGAATTGTATATACAGATGAATATAACGAAACCAAAAGAAAATCATTCTATGGACAGAGTGATATTATCTGTATGGAAAAGGCTGAAAAGTTCCTTTATGATTTGGAAAAGAAAAAATCAGGTATAGATATTGATGCAACAATTCCTGATATAGCTAAAGAAAAAGCAAAATCCGATTTTGACAAAAACTATACACACGAGCAAGGCTATTCGAGAAATTTGTATACAATATCAATAATAGAAAAAAGTGCTATCGGCAAAACGCCGATAGCAGAGTTAAGTGAAACACATATAGATTTGTTTTTCAGAACACTGACAAGATATTCAAACAGCACTATTGTAAAAGTATATCGTCAGATTCGTATTGCTTTCAGAATAGCACACGATAAAGGAATAATACCAAAAGACTTTATGCAGTCAGGAAATATGAAATGTCCAAAATCTGATAAAGCTAATAAAAAAGTAACTGCATTAACTAAAGAAGAACAAAAGCAATTTGTAGAATATTTGGAAAACTATACAGCACCAAAAGGCAGAAATGAGTATAAACTTCAATTGCTTATATCTTTATATAGTGGTATGAGAATGGGTGAAGTGAATGCCCTCAAGCCTGAAAATATAGACTTTAAAGCAGGTGTTATTAAAGTGCGTTCTACTGTATCAAGAGGTGCAGATGACAAATCTTTTATAAAGAACGGAACGAAAACATATACAGGCATTAGAGATATACCTATAATGGATAGCTTAAAAACCGTTCTTGAAACTGCTTTAGAACAGCAATCAGACAATCCGTATGATTTATTATTTTATGATGCAAAAAACAATAAAATCATTACAACATCGCAAGTTAATTGTTTCTTTCAAAGGGTGTGTAAAAAATGTAATATAGAGTTCAGAGGACAGCACGCATTAAGACACACCTTTGCTACACGATGTATTGAGGCTGATGTTCCACCTGTTGTATTAAAAACTTGGTTAGGTCATACCGATATTCATATAACACTTGATACATACGCTGATGTATTTAATAGTATGCACAATTCTTCAATCTCAAAATTAGGTGATTATATCAACAACTTGGATAAAGTTAGTTAAAAATAAGAAAGCAATCAAAAAATGGTTGCTTTCTTATTTATTTTGTGATATTATATTGGAAATTAAAAAAATCTGCCTGTTATATCCTGTTGAGTGATAAGGGGTATTTCAAGGGGTAGATTTGAAAATTACACAGAGCTAAAGGTCGAAAAATCCCTGTCATTTCAAGGAATTTAAGGTGTCGTCAAAAAAGTGTTTTTGGTCACCTCGACCAATTTTTTTAATTAAAAATTGTGAATTTTTCAATTCAATATTTCGGGGTGTAGCGCAGGTGGTAGCGCACTAGACTGGGGGTCTAGGGGCCGCAAGTTCAAGTCTTGTCACTCCGACCAATCGACCTTAGAAAGTTTTGTAACTCTCTAAGGTCTTATTTTATGCCGAATTTGGCTTAACTGCGGGGAAAATCGGCACTTTTGGTGTGCGTT
>OFGK01000066.1_pt1 | contig 109476 bp, 97 predicted proteins | sample 1521771 | NCBI WGS metagenome assembly OFGK01 (sample SAMEA3504088, study PRJEB24116) | mouse gut metagenome | biome: mouse gut; feature: mouse-associated habitat; material: faeces | place: Denmark | collected 2011 | reverse complement strand
GAGAAGAAGAATGAGAGGTAAGAAGAAATGAAAGACATGAAGATGAAAACAAAAATGATTCTGGGCTTTGCGATTCCTATTATTCTTGCAATTATTAATGTGCTGGTAGGAATTTCTGCGGTACGTACGATCACCAAGGATGTGGTCAAAATGCAGGAGCAGGAAGTTGCAACTATCAATAAAACAATGGAAGAAATCGGTGCAGATGAAACAAAAGCACAGATTTTAATTGATAAGATTACCAGTTCAAAGACAGCCGATATGGAAGATATATTAAATGCAGCTACTTTTTCTAATATAGCAAGCGGTACATTGATCGTAGTATCTGTTTTAATTTCCATTGTTATTGCAATTTCACTGATTAAAATTATCAACAAATCTGTTGCACAGTTGTCTAAAGCAGCAAGTGATATTGCAATGGGACGTGTTGACATTGAAATGGTAAAATTCCATAATGATGAATTTGGTGAATTGGTAGACAAATATACAGAGGTGGTTGATAACATAAAATATCAGGCACAGGTTGCAGAAGAAGTGTCAAATGGTAATCTTACAGTTCAGGTAAATGTGAAATCCAGTGAAGATGTGCTTGGTAATGCGCTTAAGAAACTGGTAGATGATAACTTTAACGCACTTTCCAATATCAGTGATGCTGGTTCACAGGTTACAGTGAGCTCCTCCCAGGTAGCAAGTGCAAGCCAGGCGCTGGCCCAGGGATCAACCGAGCAGGCAAGCGCTATCGAAGAGATTACGGCATCCATTGATGAAATTGCAGAGAAGACAAAACAGAACGCAGAACAGGCAAACGAGGCATCTAACCTGGTAGGCGTGGCAATCGGTGATGTTAAGGAAGGAAATGAACAGATGAAGAGCATGATGGCTGCAATGCAGGACATCAACAAATCATCAGAAAGCATTTCAAAGATCATCAAGACCATTGATGACATTGCATTCCAGACCAACATCCTTGCATTAAATGCGGCAGTTGAGGCAGCACGTGCAGGGGAAGCAGGAAAGGGATTTGCAGTAGTTGCAGAAGAAGTAAGAAGCCTTGCAGCCAAGAGTGCGGCAGCAGCGGCAGAGACGGCAGAGCTGATTGAAGCATCCATCGGCAAGGTTAACGCAGGAAGCAAGATTGCAGACGATACGGCAAAAGCAATGGATGCCATTGCCAAGGTGGTACAGCAGAGCGAAGTAATTATCAACGGCATTGCAGAATCCTCCAACTACCAGGCAACAGCAGTGGCACAGATCGAGCAGGCAATCAGCCAGGTATCCCAGGTGGTACAGACCAACTCCGCAACCAGCGAGGAATGTGCGGCAGCCAGCGAGGAACTGTCCAACCAGGCATCCAGAATGAGGGAAATGCTTTCCATTTACAATTTAGGCGCAGGAAGCTCCTCTTCCTATAAAGGCTCCTCTTATCAGAGCTCTGCATCAAATGCAAATGAGCAGGTGATCTCTTTAGGAGATGGTTTTGATAAATATTAAGAATTATAAGCATTAATTTAAGACGCAGGGATGAAAGCCCCTGCGTCTTTTATTTTTTTCATTTTTTACTTGCGGAAAACGTTTTCCTGTGTTACACTCAGTATGTCAAGTTAAAATATATGGAAAAATATAGATGAAAAAGATTGGCAGTAACATGGAAGCGAAAATGTATATGATAAAAGGCTGAAAAAATAATTTAAAAATCAGGAGGAAATTATGGCAGCACAAACAAATTTACAAAGAGATGTATTAGTTTTGAACATGGAGCAGCAGCTTATGGAGGTTGCAAAGGAAATGTTCGGCAAGTCATTGGCTGAGTTGACTGATCAGGAAACATACTATACGGTATTGGCATATGCCAAGAGGGTAATGTCTGTTTCTGATACCAATGAAGGAGAAAAAAAGATTTATTACATTTCAGCAGAATTTTTGATCGGAAAGCTTTTATCTAACAATTTGATCAATTTAGGCATTTATGATAAAATCGATCAGATTTTGAAGAACAATGGAAAAAATCTTTCTGTTATTGAGGAGATTGAACCGGAACCGTCACTTGGAAATGGTGGGCTTGGAAGACTTGCAGCATGCTTTTTGGATTCTATTGCAACATTAGGTCTTCCTGGGGAAGGCATTGGTCTTAATTATCATTTTGGACTTTTTAAACAAGTGTTTAAAGATAAACTTCAGACAGCCGAAAAGAATGACTGGATTGAAGAAAACTCATGGCTTACCAAGTCTGATGTCTCTTTTGAGGTATTCTTTGGCAATAAGAAGGTAACGTCGCGTCTTTATGATATTGATGTTGCTGGTTATGACAGTGGAGTCAATAAACTTAGACTATTTGATATTGAGTCTATAGATGAAAGCCTTGTTAAAGACGGAATCAGTTTTGATAAAGAGCAGATTGAAAAGAACTTAACCTTGTTCCTGTATCCGGATGACTCTGATGAGGCAGGTAATTTACTGCGCATTTATCAGCAGTATTTTATGGTATGTAATGCTGCACAGCTTATTTTACGCGAAATGAAGGAAAAGAAATACGATCTGCGTAAAATGTATGAGCATGCTGTAATTCAGATCAATGACACTCATCCTACCATGGTTATTCCCGAACTGATTCGTATTTTAGTTGAGGAAAAAGCATTTACTATGGATGAAGCAATTGAAGTAGTCAGCAAGACCTGTGCTTATACCAATCACACAATCCTTGCAGAAGCATTGGAAAAGTGGCCTCTTGCCTATTTGGAAAAGGTAGTGCCTCAGCTTGTTCCTTATATCAAAGAATTAGATAAGAGGATTGCCGCAAAATATGATGATTCCAAGGTACAGATTATTGATGAAAATAACAGGGTGCATATGGCACATATTGACATCCATTATGGATTTTCCGTTAACGGTGTTGCTGCTATCCATACTGAAATTCTGAAAGATTCAGAGTTAAATAATTTTTATAAAATATATCCTGAAAAGTTTAATAATAAGACCAACGGTATTACCTTTAGAAGATGGCTTCTTAGCTGTAATCGTGAATTAGCAGGTTTCTTATCACAAACAATAGGTGATGGATATAAAAAAGATGCTGATAAGCTTGAAAAACTTTTGGAGTACAAGGATGACCAGGCAGTGCTTGACCGTCTTGCAGAAATTAAGATGAACCGCAAGAAAGAGCTGGCTGCTTATGTGAAAGAAGCAGAAGGAGTTACATTAAATCCTGAGTCAATATTTGATATTCAGGTAAAAAGACTCCATGAGTATAAGCGTCAGCAGATGAATGCTCTTTATATCATTCATAAGTATTTGGAGATTAAGAGTGGAAAGAAGCCGGTAAGACCTCTCACTTTTATTTTCGGAGCAAAGGCGGCACCTGCTTACGTGATCGCCCAGGATATTATCCATCTTCTTTTGGTATTACAGGAAATTATTAAAAATGATCCGGAAGTAAGCCCTTACATGACAGTACTTATGGTAGAAAACTACAATGTAAGCTACGCGGAAAAGCTGATTCCTGCCTGCGATATTTCAGAGCAGATTTCACTTGCATCGAAGGAAGCATCAGGTACCGGAAACATGAAATTTATGTTAAACGGTGCTGTTACCTTAGGAACTTCTGATGGTGCAAACGTAGAAATTCATGAGCTTGTAGGGGATGACAATATTTATATCTTTGGTGAAAAATCTGAGGCAGTTATTGCCCACTATGAGAAAGCCGATTATGTTTCAAAAGATTTTTATGAAAAGAGTCCTGTGATCAGGGAGGCTGTTGACTTTATCATAAGCGAGCAGGCACTTAAGGCAGGCCATAAGGAAAATCTGGAGCGTCTTTACAAAGAGCTGGTTAATAAAGACTGGTTTATGACATTGCTTGACCTGGAAGATTACATTGAAGCGAAGGACAGAGCATTTGCAGATTATGAAGACCGCCAGAAGTGGAAAAAGATGATGCTTGTCAACATTGCAAAGGCCGGCTTCTTCTCATCTGACAGAACCATTGCTGAGTATAACAGGGATATCTGGAAATTAAAATAGTACGATTTCCTGCATCAGGCAGTGAAAGTATAAATTTTGAATTAAGTCAATACGAAGGCCGCGCCAGAATTTTCTGGCGCGGTTTTTCCGTATCAATAAGATGTTCTGCGAAGTATGACAGCATTTAATATGTCTGACAGGTACAGGAGCTTTTGGAAAAAAGACAGTATATTCCAAGCATGGCGGGAATTCTGCTGGCTCAAAACAGCTCAAGAATCATTGGCGTGGTAATCAATGATCATGAGAAATATGAAAGACATGTGCTGGAGGATGGTTTTATTGCATCAAGTTTAAATGCATTGGCAGCTCAAATAGAGCGGTCAGGTTACTTTATGATGGTGAAAACTACAAAAGAATGGAATGAGATCAGTCGGTTTGCTTCCATGTGGAATATGGAAGGGATGGTGGTGATCGGATTTTGCGAACAGGATTATAAAAAGCTGAGAGAAAAAATGCATATTCCCTTTGTGGTGTATGATGGTTATTTTGAGGAATCGGGAGAACTGGCAAATATTATAATTGATAATTTTGATGGAGGCCTGCAGGCAGGGCAGTATTTAAAAAAACAGGGGCACAGCAGGGTTTTGTGTATTTCAGACAATGACATATGTATGGATCATGAAAGGTTTTCGGGGCTGAAAAAGGTACTTTCGGAGGCTGAACTGAAAATAGTTCCTATGGATAAAAACAGCCGCTGGCAGTTTTATGAGGAAAATTTAAGAAAAATCAGAGGATATACAGCAGTTTTTGCAGTGTCGGATTATTATGCAATTGATCTCCTTCATTTTTTGAATAAAAAGAAGATTGCTGTTCCGGAAGAAATGTCGATTATAGGGTTTGATGATACTGTGCTTGGGCGAATGAGCCTGCCGGCGCTTACAACGATCTGCCAGGACAGTATGGAACGGGCAAAAACAGCATTATGGCTCCTTAAGGAACTGAAAGAGGGAAGAGAAAGTGGGAGAACAGTGAAATTAGAGGTTTATTTGGTGGAGAGAGACAGTGTTAAACAATTAAAGAGTTAAAGCAGGAACAGATGAGAGTTGCAGTGAAAAGACAGCATGAGTTTTATGAGAAGTCGTATTTTAGTGTTTGTATTCTTATGATAAGCTGTTTTGTAGTTTTCCTATATGGAATATTTTTTTCAGAGGAAAAAATAAAGGCAAATAAATCCTGAAAGAGCAAGTAGATTTGTCTTCATTATTTTTGGAACAAAACGGAAATGAAACTGGCTTTATGCAGGAAAACAGAGAGTTATTTTATAAACATTGTAGGGAAAGAGGCTTGTCGGATGTGGAAATAGATGATTATTATAGTAAACTATTGATGGATAATGTATTTCAGGATGGGCTGCTACAATTAAATTCATTCAGAATATTAGATATTGACCAAAATGGTTAAAACGATATGATTATAATGGCAGCGGAAAATGATTGGATTGATGCGCCTGGGTGCCTCTGTATCTATTTTAACGAGGCTTCTGCCTATTGTTATCAGGGTGAGATTTGCTGTGGAATTGGGTTTTGGAATTGGAATGCAGGAGATATCGACAATGATGGAAATACGGAACTAATGATAGAAGTATTAAATGGCGGAAGAGAAACGGTCATATTAAAGTACAGGAATGAAACCTTTGAGGAAATGAATCTGCCTAAAGAGATGGGAGAAAAATATTATTGGGGGATTAATGTATGTGCAGAGATAAATTATAAAGAAAGTACATATAGTGCTTCCGGCGATTTTGTAGAAGAAATTAAAAATAAAAATTTTTTTGAAAAAGATGAGACCCGAAGCAGTGTTATTGCTCACAACAGCCGGGGATTTTATCAATACAGATGTATAGAATATCAGGAAAAGAATGCGCTGCAGTGTTCTGAATATTTATATGGAGATATGGGAATTGCAGATGGTGTTGTAAATGCTGAATTTATTCTCACGTGGGATGAAAAAGGAAAGTGCAGTGTGGCAGAATGGTGGCTGGAAATATTTTAAAGAAATAAAAAACCCCCCTTGACTTTGACGCTGCGTAAAGCAGTATGCTTATTTTACCGAAGGAACAGGTTTGTGGATGTAGCATAGACACAAACTTTTTATGCGAATCTTAAGTAAAGCTGAGATAAAAGCAGCGCAGAAATGAGGTTAATCATGGAATACAGCATCAGGGAATTATCCGAATTAGCAGGAGTGAGTGCACGCACTCTGCGCTATTATGATGAAATTGATCTTTTAAAGCCTCTTTATGTAAATGAAGCAGGATACCGTTTTTACGGGGAAAAAGAGCTGGTTCTTTTGCAGCAGATTCTCTTTTACAGAGAAAGGGGATTTGAGCTAAAGGAAATTGGCAGAATCATTTATCAGGATGATTTTGATGTTTTAAATGCCCTGGAAGATCACCTTCGGGAGCTGGAGGAGAGGAAGAAATCTATGGATTCCCTAATCCGGACAGTAAAGCAGACAATTTTGTCAATGAAGGGAGAATATAAAATGAGTGATCAGGAAAAATTTGAGGCCTTCAAAAAAAGGCTCGTAAAAGAAAACGAAGAAAAGTATGGTGTTGAAGCCCGTGAAAAATACGGGGACGAAGAAATGGATGTCAGCAATCAAAAGCTTTCGAATATGACAGATAAAGAGTGGGAAGCTTTTCATAAACTGGAAAAGGAAATCTATAACCGGCTGATGGAAGGCGTGGATGCCGGCATTGCGCCGGAGAGCGAGGAGGCAAAGCAAATTGTAATTCTTCATAAAAAGTGGCTTAAGAAAACCTGGCGTCAGTATACTATAGAGGCACATAAGGCAGTTGCCCGGGGCTATACCGCTGATGAGCGGTTCAGGCAGTATTATGACAGAGAGGTCACAGGATGTGCAAAACTGCTTGAGCAGGCAGTGCAAATTTGGGCAGATCGGTTGGAGGATTAAGTAGAAGCGTGATAGCAGCAGTAATGTGGAAATAAAATTGCTGTATCATAGACACAAAATAATAACAAGTTTAAACGCGGGCAGGGAGATTATTATCTCCCTGCCTGCGCTTAACATATGGGTTGTGAAATATGATATAAAACAATTTGCATACTATATTCTACTTGTATATATTCCATAAATAGAATATAATATAAACAATCACATAAAATCAGGATATTTGCCAACAACATCTTTTAAAAAGAGTAAAGTACATAAATGCAGGAGGGATGCATGTGTTAAAGTATGGAATTTTAGGACTGCTAAATTATCAGGATATGACAGGGTACGAGGTTATGGAGGTATTCCGGGATTCCCTGCGCTTTTTCTGGAGTGCTCAGACAAGCCAGATTTATCGGGAGCTACAGGAAATGGAGAAAAAGAGCTGGGTAAGTAAAACCGTGGTTCCTCAACAGGGGAAGCCGGATAAAAATGTTTTTTCTATCACGGAGAAGGGCAGGGAAGCGCTTCTTAACTGGCTGGGCGAGGAGAAAATGGGAACTGCCATAAGGCAGTCTGTTTTGATGAAGGTTTTTTTCATGGGAGAAAGGAGTAAGGAGGAAAGTATCTCCTATTTTAAACGGTTGAAAGAGGAAGGGGAAAAGGATTTAAAAAGACTGGAAATTGTACCGGAATATATTGAAGAATATGCCCGATTTGTTGACCAAAGAGAAAAGACTGCCTATTGGGAAATGACGGTGGATTATGGACGCAGAAGCGCGCAGATGCAGATTGACTGGGCGCAAAGCTGCATAGAACGACTGGAGGAAATGAAATGAACATTTTTGTAATTAATGGAAGCCCCAAGGGGGAACGCAGTAATACCTGGCAGCTTACAAAGTTTTTTTTAGAGGGAATGAAACAGGAAATTTCTGAAAAAAACAAAGAGGAAGCAGTTCTGATCGAGGAGGTTTGTGTAAACAGGCTTGATATAAGACCTTGTCTTGGCTGCTTTTCCTGCTGGGGTAAAACACCGGGAAAATGCTGCCTTTCGGATGACATGGGAAAAATAATTGAAAAGCTTCTATGGGCAGATGTTGCTATATGGAGTTTTCCTCTTTACTATTATACAGTGCCGGGAGGATTAAAGAATCTGATTGACCGGCAGCTTCCAATGGAGCTTCCTTTTATGGTGGAAAGAGAAGACGGAGTTGGAAACGGAAGTCATCCTTCAAGATATGATATGAGTGGAAAAAAGACGGTAGTGATTTCTACCTGCGGCTTTTATACTGCGGAAGGAAATTATGACGGTGTGCGAAGTCTTTTTGACCATATGTGCGGTAAGGATAAATATACTACCATTTTCTGTGGACAGGGAGAGCTGTTTCGGGTGCCGGAATTAAAAAAGAGGACAGGTGAATATTTAGAGCATGTAAAGCAGGCGGGAAGGGAATATATAAAGGGTGATATAACCGAAGAGACGAAAGTGGAGTTGGAGAGGCTGTTATATCCCAGGGAAGTTTTTGAGAGCATGGCGGACGCCAGTTGGGGGATTGAAAAGGAAAGCGGAAAAGCAAGGTCAGAGGCTTTTACTTTTACAAAGCAGATGGCGGCTTTGTATTGCAAAGAAAGCTATAAGGGAAAAGACCAGGTGCTTGAAATGTACTATACGGATTTGGACGAATGTTATCAGGTTCTTATGGAAAAGGAAGGCAGCCGGGTTTTGGAGAAAGACTTTCAGGCTGCCACTACAAGAATTGAAACGCCCTTTAACGTGTGGAAGTCAATTGCGGCAGGAGAAATTCGCGGGGATGAGGCATTGATGAAACAGCTTTACAAAGTAAAGGGTGATTTTAATCTGATGCTGAATTGGGACAGCTATTTTGGCGGCGGTAAGGAGGCGGAAAAGAAGGACACGCAGGAAAGTCAAGAAAGAGATAACAGTAAAAAAACAAATATGAATTTAATGCTGATTCCCTGGATTGTATTTTGGGTTGCCGCCTCAATTAATCCTTTTGCAGGCAGTCTGGTCAGTATTTTTACCTGTGCAGTGGTGCCGCTTTTGTTTTTCTACAATAAGAAAACAATCTATGATATTTTAAGTGGAACATTGGTGACATGGTTGTCAATAGCAGTACTTATGGGTGGGACGGTGCGTTTTTTGATACCCTTGTCTTATTTGGCATTTGGTGTCATGTGGATTGCGACCTGTCTGGTCAAAATTCCTCTTACCGCAAATTATTCCATGAACGGTTATGGTGGGGAGGAGGCTTTAAAAAATCCCCTCTTTATAAAGACAAATCGAATCCTGACATTTATATGGGGAATTTTGTATCTGTTGACGCCCATATGGACTTATTTTATCATGGGAACGCAGATTGGATATTTGACCGGAGCGGTTAATTCCATACTGCCGGCTTTTATGGGGCTTTTCACCTTATGGTTTCAAAAATGGTACCCGGCAAAGGTTGCAAGAGGAGATTAGAGCATGGAAACCAATTTTCAGATTTCGGTGAGATTAACGGACTTGACGTGTTCTGCACATTGATGTAATCTTTATAGGGTAACAGGAAAACACAAAGGTTAAAAGCGCCTGCTGGCAGGCAAAGATATCGAAGGAAGTCTTCAAAATGTGTTGTACGGGGCAATATTTGGAGTGATCTGTGTTCCCATTTTTCATCTGCTGATGCTTTCTTCTTATCCTGCAAAACGCTATATGAAGCAATTAAAGGCAGAGATTGAGGATGTGCTGTCTGTGGAAGAGCAGGAGGAATTTGCTGGACAGATGCTGAGCGACGAAAGCGAGGTTAAGGTGATTTCCTGGCGGGCAGGCGGAAAGCTGGAAGGAATCAGAGAAGGAAAGGTTCGTCTTTCGAAGGACTATGCTTTGCTTACCACCACAGCAGGCGGAGCAGTGATGGTACAGCTTTCCAGAGTACAAGAGATTGATGTGGATGTAAGAGAATATACATTTACCTCCAGGGGCGGTGGAATTAAAATACAGCAGACCTCAACGGTTTACCCCATGTATTTTTACTACCGGACCTACGCTCAGGGAGAAAAGAAGAAATGTGATAAAGAGTTTGCTTTTGAAATCAGAGAGACAAGGGAGGAAGTGTCTCATTACCTGAACGAAATGAAAGTTGGAAAACAGGAGTAACACATATGAAAAAAATATTGAAGGATATGAGATTAAATTCTCTGATTAGTGTGCTACACATTATCGCAGCGCTTGGCATTCTTGGCGCAGTTATTTTATTTTTTCAGCATGAAGTGCTTATGCAGCTTTTGGGATTGGTATCTGAAAGCGGCGAAATCAAAAATGATGACCTTTTTATCTGTGGTCTGGGGGCAGTGATGCTCTTATTCGCATTGTTTATACTGATCAAAAGCCTTTTTGGAAACCAACGGAAAGGTTATTATAATGATAGAACGCAGAATTAAAACTATGAAAATGGCTCAATAAATAAGTAAGAACAGGAGAAATCAGTGAAGAATAAGCTGCTGGAACTATATAAAAAACATGAAGAGATTGTAAATTATATTATCGTGGGAGTGATGACGACTGTTTTTAGCTGGATCGTATATGCGGTCAGTGTATGGACATTTCTGGACGTAGAAAATCCGGTAGAGTTACAGATTGCCAACATTTTATCATGGATAGCAGGTGTGGCCTTTGCATATGTGACAAATCGTAAGTATGTATTTAAAAGTACGGAAAAAAATATTTTAAAGGAAGCGGCGCAGTTTTCCACTTCCAGAATATCTACTTTGCTTTTGGACATGATTGTTATGTTTGTGATGGTAACATTACTGGGAATCAATGACATTATCAGCAAATTTGTATCCTCGGTGCTTGTAACGATCAGTAACTATCTGATCAGCAAGCTGTTTGTTTTCCATAAGAAGCAGTAACTGCATAAAAAGAAAACAGTGTCCACATAATAAGTAAGGAGGTGTGGGCGCATGTTTGAAGAAAGCTATCCAAACCTTCCTGCCGGACTTAGCATGGCGCTTATGATGAATGAGCGGGCGCAGGCTGGATATGACCGTCTAAGTGAAGCAGAGAAGGAGCATATTATTTTAAAATGCAAAGATGCAAGAACGAAAGAGGAAATGGATAAAATTATTGATTCTATTGGTAATTTTTAAGTGAATCAAGTATAATAAAGTACGAGCCGGTTATTTGGCTCGTACTTTTTTATGATATTGGAAAGGCAGGAAGTAAAAGTGAAAGTAAGCAAGATTGTACAAGCAAAAAGAGAAGAAGGAAAGCCGATTTTATCCTTTGAGATTTTTCCTCCTAAGAAAGAGGAAGCACTGAAAAATATTGATGCCACACTGGAAAAATTGTGTGACCTTCATCCTGATTTTATCAGCATAACTTTTGGAGCAGGAGGAAGTGCGGTAGATAATCAGACAGTAGAATTGGCAAAAAAGATAAAGAATAATTATGGGGTTGAACCAATTGTGCATTTAACATGCCTTCATTATGGAAAAGAAGAGATTGGAATGATCCTTTCTCAGCTAAAGGAAGAGGGGATTGAAAATATTCTTGCGCTTCGGGGGGATATTAATCCCAACATTCCTGTGAAAAATGATTTTAAATATGCAAATGAGCTGGTAGCTTATATCAAAACCCAGGGAGACTTTCACATTAGCGGTGCATGCTATCCGGAGACGCATTTAGAGGCAAAAAGTGCTATTGATGATATACATAATTTAAAAAAGAAGGTGGATGCAGGAGCAGAGCATTTGGTATCTCAGTTGTTTTTTGACAATGAAGCCTTTTACCGGTTTTATGAAAAAACACGGATTGCAGGAATTACGGCACCCATTGAAGCTGGAATTATGCCGGTGACAAATCGGGCGCAGATTGAGCGCATGGTTAATATCTGCGGCGCCACCCTTCCGGCTAAATTTGAGAAGATACTTTACAAATATGAATATAATAAGGAAGCTTTATTTGATGCAGGACTGGCTTATGCAGTCAATCAGATTGTGGACTTGATTGCCAATGATGTGGATGGGATTCATGTTTTTACCATGAATAATTCCAGGGTGGCAGGAAGAATCTGTGACAGTATCAGAAACTTGATTTAGAACTGCAGGATTTGTGGTTTTCAGGTATGCCGGCGTATGGATTCAGAGAATAGAGGGATAGATGAGAAAAAAGGTATTGATTACAGGCGGTTCCCGTGGGATTGGAGAGGCCGCCGCTAAGGTTTTGGCAGGGGAAGGCTATGACTTGTTTCTGGTGTGTAAGAACTCGGAAGAAAAAATAAAAAAGCTGGCAGATGCATTGGAACAGACACATGGAATCAGTTGTCAGACTGCAATCTGTGATGTATCAGATTCCGCGCAGGTGGAAACAATGATCAGACAGGCAGGGGAAATACATGTGTTGATTAATAATGCGGCAATTTCTTATGTAGGTCTGCTCACGGATATGACATTAGACCAGTGGCAGCAGATGATAAATACAAATTTAAATTCACTGTTTTATCTGTGTCGGCTGGTAGTGCCTCAGATGGTGCGGCGCAGGGAAGGAAAGATTATCAATGTTTCTTCTGTATGGGGAAATGTTGGTGCTTCTATGGAAGTTGCCTACAGCACGGCAAAGGGAGGCGTCAACAGCTTTACCAGGGCACTTGCTAAGGAACTTGCGCCCAGTAATGTTCAAGTCAATGCTGTAGCTTTTGGAGTGATTGATACTGACATGAATGTCTGTTTTTCCAAAGAGGATATGGAGGCACTTCGGGCGGAGATTCCGGCGGATCGGATTGGAACTGCTATGGAGGCTGGTGAAATGATAAGGCAGATTATAAATGCCCCTTCTTACATGACTGGCCAGATCATTACTATGGATGGCGGATGGATGTGATTATGGCAGTTTTGTCATAAATTTGTAATAAATATGCATGGCGTTTGTAAAGGTAAGAAATTGTAAATTAATTGACTTTCACAGTCAAATATGAAACTGCATAAATATATAATATAAAAATTATGTTATACAGAAATATATTATAATAGGAAGAAAGAGGATTAATTTATGTATGATTTGGTGATAATTGGTTCTGGTCCGGCAGGACTATCGGCTTCAATTTATGCAAAGAGAGCAGGGCTGAATGCAGTGACTTTAGAGCAAAATCCTATGAGCGGCGGGCAGGTGCTTAATACCTATGAGGTGGATAATTATCCGGGGCTTCCAGGGATTAACGGATTTGATCTGGGAATGAAATTTCGGGAGCATGCGGATAAGCTGGGCTGTGAATTTATGGAAGCAGCAGTGCAGGAAATAAAAACGGTTGAAGCAGCAAGGCGGGAAGCAAATCAAAAAGAGGAAGGAAAAGCGGAAATGAAAGCTGCTTCCCTTCCTGAGAATAGAAAAATGGATTCAGGATTTATTGTGGCAACAGATCAGGAGGAAATAAAAACCAGAACAATATTAGCGGCTATGGGGGCTACCCATGCAAAGCTGGGAGTTCCGGGAGAAGAAGAGCTGACTGGAATGGGAGTATCTTACTGCGCAACCTGTGATGGCGCTTTCTTCAGAGGAAAAGTGACCGCAGTAGTCGGTGGCGGTGATGTGGCAGTGGAGGATGCTATTTTTCTGGCAAGGGCCTGTGAAAAGGTGTATCTGATTCACAGACGGGATGAACTGCGGGCGGCAGCAGTTTTGCAAAAAGAGGTTATGTCCCTTCCCAACGTAGAAATTTTGTGGGATACGGTGGCAAAGAAGATTGAAGGATCTGACAAAGTACAGGCGCTTGTTCTTGAAAATGTAAAAACAGGGGAAAATAAAGTGCTTGCAGTAGATGGAGTTTTTGTAGCTGTAGGCATTATTCCATCGGGAGATATTCTCAAAGGATTGGTAAAGCAGGATGAAAATGGATATGTACTGGCGGGTGAAGACTGTATGACAAGCATGTCAGGTGTGTTTGCGGCAGGTGACATAAGGAAAAAGAAATTACGGCAGGTAGTGACAGCGGTTGCTGATGGTGCAAATGCAGTTACTTCTGTGTTGGAATATTTGAATGGTGTGAAGTGATGGGGTGGTTGTGTAATAAAATAAACAGTAGGAATAGTTCAGCCTTCCCCCAGGATTGATAAAAGTGAGGAGCAGTTCAGCCTGTCCCAGGATTCGCAAAAGCGGCTGCTACGCATCCGGCGCCGCTTGGCGGCTCATTCTTTTGCTCATCATGGGGCGGCTCCGCTCGTAAAAAAAGAAAATGCCAACGCTTTGTATGCAAGCATCCACGCGTTGGCATTTTCTTTTTTTATGGCTGAACTGTTTGTAGGAAATTTTTCCCAGTGGTTGACAGATGGGGAAGAGGGTGCTATTATTTATTAACAGACGTAACAAATTTGTAACAATTCATAAGAAAAATGATAAAACTTTCATACATATGTTAACATATGGTGGATTGGATCGGAGGTTATCGTGCAGAGAAGAAATGTGAAGACAGGCAGAAAAGTTGTTATGGCAGCTTTGGCAGCAGCACTTTTATTTTCAGGCATGAATATGGAATTATTGGCAGCGGAGGCAAATGGTCTTCCGTCGGCAGGCGTGGATTACTTTTTATCATCTGATGCTACCAGCGTAAAGAATATTAAGGATGAAGAGGAAGAAATCGGCTCTGTCTCAAATGAAAATAAGCAGGAGAGCTCAGAAAGAGAAGAACTTCCAACCTTCAGCGCCACTGCTTCGGCCGTAGCTGCTTCAGTACTTGCGGCGGCATCACCAGCAGCTGGCACGGGGTTGTTACCAGGCCAGGAGCCGGGAGAAGAAAAGGTCATTGAGGAAACAATGATTGCAACTACCACCAAGACAATTATTCAGAAGGAAAACGAGCTGGAAGCCAAGAAGGAAGAGGAAGGCTTTAAGTCCCTGGTAATTGCAAAGGTAAATGATTACGTTAACGTAAGAAGCATTCCGGGGGAAGATGGAGAAATCCTTGGAAAGCTGTATGATAAATCAGTAGGTGAATTTGTATCAGAGCAGGATGGATGGTATGAGATTACATCCGGCAACGTGACAGGTTATGTAAAGGCTGAATACTGTGTAACCGGAGACAGTGCGGTAGAACTTGCAAAAGAAGTAGGAACCAGAATTGCCACAGTAAATACCGAGACACTATTTGTAAGGGAAAATCCTACAACAGAATCCTCAGTAGTCGGATTTGTGCCTTTCAGTGATGAATTATTAGTTACCGAAGAACTTGACGAATGGGTGAAGGTAAACATAGAGGAAGGCGACGGATACGTTTCAAGGGAATTTGTTGAACTTTCCACTGAATTTGTAAAGGCGGAGTCAAAGGCAGAAGAAGAAGCCAGACTTGCAAAAGAGGCAGCAGAGAGAAGAGCAGCTCAGGAAGCAGCCGCCAGAGCAATGAGAGAGCGTCAGGCAGCCAGCAGTGCAGGCGCGTCAGAACAGACGATTATACCGCCGGCAGTTACTTCCGGAAGCGGAAGCGAGTTAGGACAGTCCGTAGTAGATTTTGCCTGCCAGTTTGTTGGAAATCCTTATGTGTATGGAGGCACCAGCCTTACAAATGGAGCTGACTGTTCAGGTTTTGTAATGAGTGTTTATGAAAACTTTGGTGTCAGCCTGCCTCATTCGTCGGCAGCAGACAGAAATGTGGGTTCAGCAGTAAACGGTATCGAAAATGCACAGCCGGGCGATATCATCTGTTATTCAGGCCATGTGGCAATTTATGCTGGAAACGGGCAGATTGTTCACGCTTCCACATCAAAGACCGGTATTATAATTTCCAACGCAACTTATCGTTCCATTCTTTCGATAAGAAGAATTTTCTAAGAAGACTTTTAAATACCGCTGCATCAATGATTTCCAATCAAAGGTGCTGCGGTATTTTTTTACTTTATAAAAGGATGCGTGAAGAAATGAAAAGAAGTCTGAAATTATTTTTTAGCGAAAAGTTCATTGACAAAAGGCAACTTGTACATGTTTCACAAATTGGGTATGTCTGTGCTTTTCAGGAAGGAAAAATGAGAATGATTTGCATAAAAGTTATCCACAGTAAAAACATGATAAAAAAGCCATTGTCTAGTTATACACGTAGTTATCCACAATATCCACCAATGAAAAATCGAATCTGGTATGAGGATTTCATGCTCATATTGAACAAATGTTTTGTGAATAGTGATAGATGCACAGAAAAATGAAGTAAGATGTCGGAAAACAGTAATAAAACAAATTGTCGGAAAACTCTTGCCATTACAAAACAAGATGCCGGAATTATTGCATAACATCTACAAGCTGTGGTATAATGTTTACACAATAATCCAAGGAAAGGATGATGAATATGAATTTTATAATTGTAGGCAAGAATATTGAGGTTACTCCGGGATTAAAAAGTGCGGTCGAGGATAAAATCGGAAAGCTTGAAAAATATTTTACTCCCGAAACAGAAATTCATGTAACGCTAAGTGTTGAAAAGGAAAGACAGAAAATTGAAGTTACCATTCCTGTAAAGGGAAGTATCATCCGTTCTGAGCAGGTAAGTAATGATATGTATGTTTCCATTGATCTGGTGGAGGAGATCATAGAAAGACAGTTAAAGAGATACAAAAATAAACTGATCGATCAGAAGCAGTCATCAAGCTATTTCAAGAAGGAATTTATTGAAAAAGAATACATGGATGAAGAAGAGATTAAGATCATCCGCAGCAAGAAGTTTGACATTAAACCTATGTATCCGGAAGATGCATGTATTCAAATGGAGCTTTTAGGACACAACTTTTATGTATTCTGTAATGCGGAAACTGATCAGGTAAATGTTGTATACAAACGTAAAGGAAACACATACGGATTAATCGAACCCGAATATTAAGATACTGGTCATGTTAAAAAGATGTGTGACATCATGCCACACATCTTTTTTTAGCAGTTCTGATACAGTCTGTGGAAAGGAAAGCGGGTAATGTTTATTGTACAAATATTAGCTTTTTTAATTTTATTACTTGTTTTGGCATGGAAGTGCAGGATACAGCTTGTGGAAGCAATTCCTGTAGGCTGTTCACTGCTTATTTTTTTGCTGTATGTGCTTTCTTTTTTCAGGGCTTTATCTTTTTCAGATGTGATTTCCTGTATAGTGGCTGCAGTAACTTTCTTACTTTTTTTCAAGCTGCCGAAAGAAAAGCGCAGGGAAGTCCTTGGCTTTGTGAAGGAAGAACTGCTCCGCCCCGCTGCATTGACAGCTTTTTTTATGACTTTAGCTGTAACCCTATGTGTCAGTGGAAAAGTAGTGAGCTGGTGGGATGATTATAATTTCTGGGCAACAGATGCAAAATCTTTATTTTATTTGGATGGATTTGCAGGTAAATATATGAATGCAGCGGCAGAATTTGGAGATTATCCCCCTGGAACACAAATGTTAAAGTGGTGGTTTCTGCATTTTTCCCCCGGCGAGTTTAAAGAAGGACTGATGTTTGCCGGTTATTACTTTATGAATCTGGCTTTTCTTTTTCCTATGCTGAAGATTATTAAAAAGCGGAATATTCTTCAGATGGCGGCAGGGGCGGCGATTCTCTGGCTGTTTCCGGCAGTGGCGGAGACTTTTTGGTGTAATGGATGCTGTGCAGATCTTACTATGGCAGTGGTGTATGGTGCGTTTCTCACTGCTGTTGCAGACAGCAAGGGACATAGCAGACGGTTTTACTATGGGCGACAGGCGCTTTTTTTAATGGTACTGGTTCTTTGCAAAAATACGGGATTTATATGGGCTGCATTTGGCCTTTTGTTTGATTATGGGTACCATTTACTGACTTGCCGGAAAGAATACCGCAGCAGGGACGTGAAGGCGGAAGGACTTAATGGAAAATGGTCAGACAGGCGTGCGCTTTTCGCGGTTACATTGATGCCGGTTGTTTCTTTGGCATCCTGGCTCTCTTTTTGTCTGTTTAACAGAAGGGTGGCGAAGCTTACCGGTACAGCGGTAAAAATGGCAGCAGGGGAGATGCATATTCCGGCTTACCAGGAAGAAATGGTAAATGCTTTTGTGAATGCTTTTGTGAATTGGCCTCTTCATAAGTGGAAAACGATAGCGGTTGATTTAAGTCCTTTAAGCTTGTATCTGCTTCTTTTGGTGTTTGTTTTCATGCTTTATAAGTTTAAAATATTTAATAGAAGGAAAGCATGTTATGTGGGAGGCTTTCTGGCTGTATCAGGGGCAGTGTTTTACAGTATTAATTTATTAAGCCATTTAACGATTTTTGCAGTGGAGACGCAGTATCTCCAGCCTTTTGGGATGGCTTCATCGATTGAAAGGTATGGAGCGCCTTTTACCATAGGAGGCTTATATCTGCTTGCATTTTATGCCATGAAGGGGCGCAGGCCGGCTGTGGGGGCATTGATTTGCATGGCCTTTATACTTTTGACTACAGATTATAAGAGCGCTTATCAGGGGCTGACAGGGTATAAGGAAGCAGCAGATGCGGAGCTTGTAAGAAGGGGAGAACTTGTAGATGGGCAGGCACAGGAGTTTCTTAAAAAGATAGGGGCCGGTGGGAATGAGAGTATTGGACGTGTGCTGTATCTGCGGGACCAGTCAGATGTCAGCTGGGTGAGAAATACTTATATAGGATTTGAGGCAGCACCGGTATCGGTTATGTATGGTAATGTGGATGCTGATGTGGTTAAGGAGCAGGATATTATAAATGCCATAAAGGAAGCACATGCAGGGTTCTTATATGTGGATCAGCTTGCAGGAGAGAAAAAAGAAGCATTTGATGCTTTGACAGGAGGGGAAGAATTTGAGTACGGGCGCCTTTATCAGGTTGTGGAGCAGGCAGAGGGACAGATCTGTCTTACAGGTGTATATGAGGATAGATAAACAGGTCAAGGGGAACATTTATGGAAACCAGTAAACTAAAATGGGAAATACCAATTATTATCCCTTCTTATGAACCGGATGAGAAGCTAATTGGTTTATTAAAGCAGCTTAAGGAAGCCGGATTTAAAAATATTGTTGTGGTGGATGATGGAAGTGGAGCTGAATATATGCATTTTTTTGAGGAAGCAGAAAGGATTTATGGATGCAGTGTGCTTCATCATGCGGTAAATCAGGGAAAAGGCCGTGCCTTAAAGACTGCTTTCAACTATTGTCTTGGCCATTTTGGCGGCTTGCCGGGGGCAGTAACCGCTGACTCTGATGGTCAACATTCTCCTGAATGTATTTTACTTTGCGCAGAAGCGCTTCTTGCCCATCCGGGCTCGTTAATTTTAGGCTGTAGATGTTTTGAAGGGGAGGACGTGCCAGCCCGTTCGGAATTTGGGAATAAATGTACAAGAGTAGTTATGAAGTATCTGACCGGAATAACGGTGTCGGATACACAGACCGGTCTCCGGGGGATTTCCTCACTATTTATGAAGCAGCTTCTTAAGGTGAAGGGAGAGCGGTTTGAGTTTGAGACCAACATGCTGCTTGAGACAAAAACAAAAAAGATACCAATTGTCGAGGTGCCTATACGCACCATATATCTGGAGGAAAATAAGACAAGCCATTTTAATCCTGTCAGGGATTCCGTCAAAATCTATCTGATTTTTGGCAAGTTCCTTTTTTCTTCCTTGTCCTCAAGCGTGGTGGATCTGGCATTGTTTACTTTGTTCTGCTTTTTGCTAAGAGACAGGCGGTGGGGCAGTATTACTTATGTTATGGCAGCAACTGCATTTGCAAGAATACTTTCAGCCCTCTATAATTATCTGTTGAACTTAAAGGTGGTTTTTCAAAGTGAAAGTCCGGTGAAATCGTCTCTGCCCCGCTATGTGCTTCTGGCAGTAGTGCAGATGTCTTTAAGCGCGGTGATTGTAGGGTATCTCTGCACGGTTTTTAAAGGTGCGGAAGTACTGGTAAAAATACCTGTGGATGTATTGCTGTTTTTCTTAAGTTTCCTTATTCAGAGGGAGTTTGTGTATCGTTAGACTGATAGGCCGCAACACAAGGATCCTTCATTTGAAAATGACGGAACCATTCTTTGGTTTCCTGATTTTTCTCTGTGAGGGATCTGTTTTTATAAAGGAACCTGCTAAGGGCATAGCAGTCAACCCAAATTTCATTATTTCCTTCTTTTTGTGATTCGTCAAAGATTAGTTGTAATCCCCAGTGAAGATGTACAGTTTCAATGTTGTTTGTATTTTCTACGGCACTGTAGCCGGTATGTCCCATATAGCCGATGACATCTCCGGCAGTTACCACACTGCCTTCTTCAAGATCTAATGCGTAAGGAAAATTCTGACGCAGATGAGCATAGTAATAATAACGTTTACCATCAAAACTGCGGATGCCGATACGCCAGCCTCCGTACTGATTCCAGCCGAGGGCTTCCACATAGCCGGATTCTATGGCGATGATGGGTGTACCGATCTGTCCCATCATGTCATGACCGAGATGGGGCCTTTTATATCCATAGCTTCTGGAGGAGCCAAAGTCGTCATAGTCATTATATTCAAACCCTTTTGCAATTGGTGAAAATGCTTTAAGCCCGTACACTTTTTTCCAGATTTTTTCCCCGGATTCATTTTCCTGTTCAATTTCATATTCTCCCACCATACCGCCAAGGACTGCCTCATAAGCCTCATAATAGTAGTCGTAGTAGTCCATATCCTTAGTAAGTTCCGAAATGGTGGTTTCGCCGGAAGAAAGCTCTGATGCCAGTTTTTGGATTAAGGAAATACTTTTTTTATCAAAGCTGCCTCCTCCTTTTGCACCGGCATATGCAAGCAGTTCGATCCAGTTAAGATGAACAGGGCTTCCATAGCTTTCCATATCCAGCTGGTAAGCGGTACAGAGAGCTTCGTAAGAAACATTGAAGTCCACCCACTTGATATAATTGCCATTGGCGCCGGCTGCCACTTCAATGGCAGAGGGTTCGCTTTGACGGACATGGGTTCCGATCAGAAGACAGATGGCGCCTAAAAGCAGACAGAAAATAATCAGGGAAAGTTGATAACGAGTTTGTTTCATAAAGGAAAAACCTATCGGTAAAAAGCTTAAAAAAGAATATGAAAGAGCAGGAAAATTTATTCGTAAAATCTATTGACAAAAAATTAACAATATAGTATTATAATTTTAATATAAAAAGGGAGTAGCTGGTACGAGGGAAGAATCCCAAGTATATTCGAACCGTCAGGACGATGGAAGCATCCGATTCGAATCAGAATAGCTGTAGCAAGACTTTTATTGCAGTATGGATACTGTGGTAGAGGTCTTTTTTTATTCCAGGATGCAGCATCAGGTGCTGTGCCGGCACGGGCATTTGGCTGCTGCGAAAGGAAAACACCCTGTTCTGAGCGTCCCAAAAGCAAAAGGAGGAAAAAAATATGTTTATAAAAAGAAATAGGCCTGTTCATGAGCAGGCAAACCCTGATAAAAAGAAGAGAGGACCAGTAGTGGCAAAGACAGCAGGATTTATAGCTGTAGTATTGGCAGTTATTTATTTTTTGACCGGAAGCATTTATTCCCTAAAAGAAAATGAGTATGCGGTGGTTACCACCTTTGGCGTTCCCAAAATCATAGAGGAATCAGGAATTCATTTGAAAATCCCCTATGTGCAAAGGGTTACCAGAGTTCCTAAAACTATCAATGGATTTCCCATTGGTTATGATGCCGGCACAGATGTATCGGTTGACGGGGAATCTTTTATGATTACCAGAGATTATAACTTTGTGAATGTGGATTTTTATGTGGAATACCGGGTGACTGATCCCGTCAAATATCTTTACTCCTCAGAAAATCCGGTAGCGATTTTAAAGAATCTGACACAAAGCTATATTCGTGACACCATTGGGCTTTATGACGTAGACAGTGTAATCACTACAGGAAAAAGTGAAATTCAGGCATCCATCAAGGAAAAGATTGTTACCAGATTGGATCAGGAGGATATTGGAATACAATTAGTAAACATCACCATACAGGATGCGGAGCCGCCTACTCAGGAAGTAATCAATGCTTTTAAAAATGTGGAAAATGCAAAGCAGGGAAAAGAAACTTCGATTAATAAAGCCAACCAAAAGCGAAACGAGGACATTCCGGCAGCCAGAGCTGCGGCCGATGAAACTGTAAAAACAGCGCAGGCACAGGCAGAAGAGAGGGTGAATGAGGCTAAGGGACAGGTTGCCAGGCTAAACGAGCTTTATGCGGAATATCAAAAGTATCCGCTGATCACAAAACAGAGAATGTTTTATGAGACAATGGAAGAAATTCTTCCGGATATGAAAGTGATTATTGAAAGAAGCGACGGAAGCACTCAGACAATGCTGCCTTTAGAGCCTTTTGCAGGCACCGGAATCAGCACTACGGAAAATTTGGAAACAGAAGCACAATAGATGCTTTGGAAATGGAGAAAAATATGAAGAAAAAAATAAGTTTTGGATTAATCGCAGTAATATTATTCGCCGGATTTATTTTGGTAAATTCCAGCATTGTTGTAACTTATCCCAATGAATATACTGTAATTAAGCAGTTTGGAAGGATTGAAAAAATATATGAAACTCCCGGACTCAGTATGAAAATACCTTTTATACAAACAACTGAAAAGATTGAAAAAGAAATTCTGCTATATGATCTGGCGGTAAGTGATGTTATGACGAAAGATAAAAAATCCATGATTGCAGACTGCTTTGTGTTGTGGGAAATTGAAGATCCATACAAGTATACACAAACTTTAAGCGCCCAAAAAAGCAATGCAGAGTTTCGAATTGACACGATTGTGTACAACAGTTTGAAAAACGTAATCAGCAGTTTGAGCCAGGAGGAGGTAATCAGTGGACGTGATGGTGAACTGGCACAGGCAATTCAGGACAATATCGGCGATACGTTAGAGCAGTATGGAATTAAACTTCTGGCTGTGGAAACCAAATCGCTGGATCTGCCGGATGAAAATAAAAGTGCAGTTTATGAGCGCATGATTTCCGAGAGAAATAATATTGCAGCCACCTATCAGGCGGAAGGCCAGGAGGAAGCAAAGGAAATATCAAACAATACCATTGCGGAGATTATTGTCATGCAGTCTGAGGCAGATGCAAAAGCGGCTGAAATTGTTGCAAAAGGTGAGGCAGAGTACATGAGAATTTTAAGTGAGGCGTATAACGATCCTGAAAAAGCGGACTTTTATCTTTTCCTGCGGGCATTAGATGCGGCAAAGGCAACCATGACAGGGGATAATAAGACATTAATTATTGATGAAACATCTCCTATCGCCCAAATTTTCTACTAAACATTATTTTTTTATTAATACTGCCCGGGCTTATCTTGCTTTTTCGCGGTATCTATTGTATGATAAATTTACATATTATGTAAACCCTTTACAGTATCAGACACTGTCTTGCCGTGCGAGATGGCTTATTGATATAAAAAGGACAGTTCAGCCGCTTGCTTCGTGGCTGAACTGCTGCAAAGATACAACGGAGGTATCATGATGAAAAAGAACAGAATGATAAAAGCATGCATGGCTTTTTTTATGATATTTGCCATGTTTATCATGCCGGCCGGACAGCTTAAGGTTCAGGCAGCGGAAGTCATTGCTACAGTAGAAGGGACGGTTATGTCAGGAACCACTTCCGAACTGCTCCTTTTATCCACAAAGGAAGGAAAAATGGAAATTAAGCTGGACAGTAATACCGATACCAGCGGCTGTAAAATACTGCTTCCGGATTATAAGGTGAGTGTTTCCGTATCACACGGTTCTGACGGATATCTTCATGCAGTTAAAATTACAAGCAATACCCAGGCTGCGGGGGTTTCTGTTGATACTGCTTCTGCTGCTACAATAGCAGGGACCATTGATAAAAAGACTACAGGGGATGTGCTGTATGTAAATACTCCCCAGGGGGAAATGCAGATTAAGCTGGACGGAACCACGGATATGAGTAACTGCAAAATTCTTATGGTTGGAGAAAGCTATACCATTGTCTGCGCAAGAGGTTCTGATGCTTATATGCATGCAATTAGCATTTCCAGCGGAGTGGCGGCAAATGTGGCCTCATCCCTTACACCTGCGCCTGCAGGTGCAGTTACGGTATCCACCACGGCAGTTACAGGAACAGTAAACAAGAAAACAAAAGAAAATCTGCTTTACCTGGCAACCTCCGGTGGGGAAATGCAGATTGTAATAGATAATTATACGGATTCCAGAAGCGGCATGGTACTTACGCCTGACAGATCTTTGACGGTATCTGTTTACCGGGGATCGGATGCTTACATGCATGCGGCTGTTATCACAGGCGTTAAAACTGCTTTTACAGCAGCAACCATTGATACTTCTTCCCCTGCAACAGTTACCGGAACAGTGGGAAGCAAATCTACTGAAAATGTATTGTATTTAAATACGCCGCAGGGGGAAATGGAATTAAAGCTTGACGCGGTAAACAGTGTTACCAATTTAAAGGTATTAGTAACCGATAAGAAGGTTACCGTGACTTGTGCAAGGGGTTCCGATGCTTATATGCATGCACTCACCATCACAGGAGCCTGATTATAATAGAATGAAAAGAAGGGCAGAGGAGTTATCATCCTCTGCCTTTTTAAATGAGCCGGTATTTAGTATACAATTCCAGAAAACGGGTTTCCACGGTCTCAAAAGGCAGAACCTCATAAGAAAAGCTGCTTTTCATGGAAGGAGCTGGTGAATCGGATGTTTCATTTAACAGAATGGACATATCAAAATAAAGCATATCACTGTCGATCTGTTTTACAAGCTGTGCTTCCGTTGGCGTTAATGGGGAGCCTAGAAATTTTATATAGATAAGATTCAGCAGATGGTCCTCCATATTTATATATTCTTTCAGATATTTTTTGAAAGGCGTCGGAACATCTGACATATAGGCCTCACTTGCATCATGTACAAGACAGGCAAGGATGACTCTCCCGGAATACCCTCTGGCTTCGGCTTCAAGTGCACAGTGAATGCAGTGCTGTCCGACGGAAAAAAAGGTTTTCACATGTCCGTTGCCCCGGCAGGTGAGAGAGAGGGCATGGGCAATATCTTTAATATGGATTTTATTTATGTCCGGGCTGGTTGGAGTAAAATGGGTACCTCCATAAGTGGTAATATGGTCAGCCATAAAAGAATCCTCCTGATTTTTTAAATATTAAATTTATTTTACTATAAGACCGAATGCTTTTCTATAAGTAATGTGCGGCAGAATTAATTTATCATGGACAGATAAAGGGTTGACTGATTTATGGATATGAATTTTAATATAAATAAAAAATAAAAAAATTTTGTGTGGTGATGTAGTGCTATGAACATAGTAATGTTAGGATTGGAAATTTTTGGAATTGGTGTAATTGTTACTGCGTTATACCTTTTGATGCGGGGGGACGGTTCCAGACAGCAGAAACTGATGCAGTATTTCCTGATGGGAGCGTTGATCCAGAATGCAGGATATCTGTTGGAGTTTACGTCGCCTACGGTAGAAGCCGCTATGGTGGCTGTAAAAATTCAGTATATAGGATCATTGACGATTCCGATCAGCTACTGCTATTTTATGTTTAGCTATTGTTTTGAAAAAGCGCCGATTAAAATTTTGAGACTGTTAAAAATAATGGACATTTTCATTTTGGGGCTTGTTTTTACGTGTGAAAAGCATACTTTTTATTACAGCCGGACGGAGTGGAAACAAACTGTGCAGGGGCATGGATATTTAAGTCTGGAATATGGGCCTGGCTATTGGCTTTTTATGGTCTGCGGCCTGATTGTGCCTTATGCGTTTACTTTGTATGCCCTGATTCGTGTCTGTATTAAAAAGCCGGATTATGCTGCGGACAGGAAATACAGGCTGATATTGATTCTTTCTTTCCTGCCTGTGATAGTGCTGTGCTCTTATGTTTTAAAACTGACCTATGTGTATGATTTTACACCGCTTGCACTGGGACTTACCCTCTCGAGTGTGGTTATTTTAATTTGGAGCAGAAAGGTTTATGATTTCAGCAGTCTGGCTTCAGGGATTTTGCTTGAAAGCATGAGTGATGGCGTGATTGCAATAGATAAGCATGAGAGGATTGTCAGTTTTAATCCTGCGGCAGCAGGTATTTTTAAAGAGCTTAATATTCGTGCGATAGGAAAACACATTGAGGAATTAAATGGTTTTCCACATGGTATGCTGGAGGAAGATACAAGAGAAGAGTTTTGTTTAAATGACCGTTTTTATCAGGGGCATGTGAAGATGATATCGGATAAGTATGAAGAGAAAAAGGGATATGTGCTTCTTATTCTGGACGTAACGGAAACAAGGAATTACATAGAGGAGATTAAACAGGTACGGGAGCAGGCAGAGCAGGCTAACATTGCAAAAAGTGCATTTCTTGCCAATATGTCTCATGAGATTCGTACACCCATGAATGCCATTGTGGGACTAAGTGATATTATTATGGAGGAAAGCAGGGGACGCAAAGTATATGAATATGCCTGCGATATCAAGTCATCTTCCCGCAATTTACTGGCGTTGATTAATGATATTCTTGATCTGTCTAAAGTGGAAGCAGGAAAAATGAAGCTGGTTCTAACGGAATATCATATAAAAACCCTTGTAAATGAAGTGTTAAATATGATGGATATTGTTGCTTCAAAAAAGGGGCTTATGCTGGAAAGTGAGTATGATATGTCAATTCCCTGCCGGTATATGGGGGATGAGATACGGATAAAGCAGATATTAATAAATCTTTTGAACAATGCCCTTAAATTTACCAGGCAGGGGCGTGTTAAGATTTCCATTGCAGGTATGCAGGGGGAAGAAGCAGATTCAGAATGGATTGTTTTCCGGATTGAGGATACAGGCTGCGGCATTCGGGAGGAGGATCTTGAAAAAATATTTGATAATTTCAGGCAGCTTGATTCTAAAAGAAGCCGCAGTGTGGAAGGAACAGGACTTGGTCTTTCTATTACAAAGCATTTGGTTGAGTTGATGCAGGGAACCATTAAGGTGGAAAGCATATATGGAGAGGGAACTGTATTTACCGTGAAAATTCTGCAAAAGATTGCAGATTACAGACCTCTGGCAGAAATTCCAGAGGGAGAGGTTCAAGAGGAAGAAACACTGGAACCGTTTACCGCAAAAGAGTGTAAAGTGCTGGTGGTGGATGACAACTTGATTAACAGAAAGGTTGCAAGATCTTTCCTTCAGTCTTACCGATTGGAAATTACTGAGGCTGAAAGCGGGATGGAGGCCATAAAGCATGTTGGAGAAAAGCGGTTTGACATTATTTTTATGGATCATATGATGCCTGAAATGGATGGAATAGAAGCGGTAGAAAAGATCAGAAACGAGTGTGGGGAAAATGGAAGAAGTCCGATAATCATTGCATTGACTGCAAATGCCATGGAAGGGGTTCGGGAAACCTTCCTTTCCAGCGGCTTTCAGGATTTTATTACAAAGCCTGTTGACAGAAGGGCTTTACATATGGTACTTCTGAAATGGATTCCAAAGGAAATGCGGACAGAAGGCGGAACATGGATGAATGCCTTAGAAGCAAATGATGATAAATATATGAGGTTCCGGAATATTCTTATTGAAGGAATTGATACGGATAAAGTGTCTGAGAATTATTCCGGCAGCGTTGAAGAATATAATGAGCTTTTATCTCTTTATTGCCTGGATGGAAAGCGAAAATTGAAAGTTTTGCGTGAACTTTGGGAAAATCAGGATTATACGGGGTATGGCATAGAGGTACATGCACTAAAAAGTGCTTCTGCAAATGTGGGAGCCGTACAGGTATCCAACAGAGCCAGAGAACAGGAAAGGGCGGTAAATCGAAAAGATATTACATTTGTTGACAGTCATGCACATAGACTTTTGGAAGAGTATGAAGAGCAGCTGGCACATATCCAAAATTACCTGGAAAAGATTCAAAAGGCAGATGAGGATAAAGTGAAAGAAAAGGAAATTGAAAAAACGGATCTGCTGCAGGCAGTTAAAATGTCATTGGATAGTCTGGAAAATTTTCAGGCCAAAGAGTGCAGCCGGAAGATAGAAGAAGTTTTGGAGTACAGGCTGGATGAATCCATAGAAAAAGAACTTGAGAAAATAAGAGAGCAGTTAAAATTATATGAGGATGATGAGGCAGAGCAGATGCTGCGGGAGCTGATTGAACAAATTGAAAAGGGGGATGAAAGGCAGTGGAAGAAAAATTAAAAATACTCGCCGTGGATGACAATAGCATTAGTTTAGCGAAGATTGAGCAGGAACTAAAAGGAGAATATGAAGTGACACCGGTGAATTCGGGAGAACGTGCTTTAAAGTTTTTAAAGAAGAACAGACCGGATTTGATTTTGCTGGATGTTCAGATGGCATTAAAAAATGGTGTGGAAACACTGCGTGAAATTCGTAAAATGGAAAATAGTGCAGATATTCCCGTGATTATGCTTACCTCTCAGAATGATAAACAGACGATTGTAGAAAGCTCTAAACTGGGAATTGATGGTTATGTTCTTAAGCCTTTTAATGCGGATGATTTACGTGAGAGGATTATACGCGTTTTGAAAAAAGATTAGCGTTCCTTATGCTGGTTCAGGTCATGATAATGCAGCATGGCAAATAGATTATTTTGTGGGTAAATCTGGTCAAACTCAAGTATGGAATGGATTGCAAAATTAAGTCTGCTATGATATAATAATTTAGCTGGCAATGATAAAAAATTAACAATCATTGCAGATTGCAAAATATAGTATAAATAAAACGGAGGAAAGAAATAATGGCAAAAAAAGTAGTTTTAGCCGGAGCATGTCGTACAGCAATCGGAACCATGGGTGGTTCTTTAAGCACAGTACCTGCTGCAGAGCTTGGTGCAATCGTAATTAAAGAAGCTTTAAACAGGGCAGGTGTAGCACCTGAGGCTGTGGATCAGGTTTATATGGGATGTGTTATTCAGGCAGGACAGGGGCAGAACGTTGCGCGTCAGGCATCTATTAAGGCAGGTCTGCCTATTGAAGTGCCTGCAGTTACCATGAACGTTGTATGTGGTTCAGGTCTTAACTGTGTCAACCAGGCGGCGCAAATGATTATGGCTGGAGATGCTGATATTGTAGTTGCAGGTGGTATGGAAAATATGTCTATGGCTCCTTACGCAGTTCCTCAGGCACGTTTTGGATATAGAATGAATAATGGTACTCTGGTAGATACCATGATCAAGGATGCACTTTGGGATGCATTCAATGATTACCATATGATCAAGACAGCTGATAATATCTGCGAGGAATGGGGACTTACCAGAGAAGAGCTGGATGAGTTTGCATTAAAGAGCCAGCAGAAGACGGAAGCTGCCCAGAAATCAGGTGCATTTGATGCTGAGATCGTACCTGTTATGGTGAAAAAGAAAAAAGAAATGGTTGAGTTTAAGGTAGATGAAGGCCCTCGTGCAGGATCTACAATTGAAGGACTTGCTAAACTCCGCGCCATCAATCCGGGTGGATTTGTAACAGCAGGAAATGCTTCCGGAATCAATGACGGTGCAGCAGCAATTGTTGTTATGAGTGAAGAAAAGGCAAAAGAATTAGGTGTTAAGCCAATGGCTACTTTTGTTGCAGGCGCTCTTGCAGGTGTAAGACCTGAAGTTATGGGTATCGGCCCAGTAGCTGCTACCAAGAAGGTTATGGCTAAGACAGGCCTTAAGATTGAAGATTTTGATATTATCGAAGCAAATGAAGCTTTTGCAGCACAGTCTGTTGCAGTGGGCAAGGATCTTGGAATTGATGTTGACAAGCAGTTAAATCCTAATGGAGGCGCAATTGCGTTAGGTCATCCGGTTGGAGCATCAGGCTGTCGTATTCTTGTTACCCTGCTTCATGAAATGCAGGCAAAGGGTGCAAAGACAGGTCTTGCAACTCTTTGTATCGGCGGCGGTATGGGATGTGCTACTGTTGTGAAAATTGAAGAATAAAACACGAAAAGAACTTCTAGGGCAGTAGAAAACACTGCCCAAGAAGTTCTATGTTTCGTGTATGAAGAATGGCTCTAAAGAGCCATTCTTCTCAACAATAATAAAGAAAAGGAGTTATGGAAATGGAGTTTATCGTATATGAACAGAAAGGCGGATATGGCATTATCACCATCAGCCGCGAAAAAGCATTGAATGCTTTGAACTCAACTGTATTGGATGAACTGGATCAGACATTGGATGCAGTGAATCTGGATGAAGTGAGATGCCTGATTTTAACAGGGGCAGGACAGAAGTCATTTGTGGCAGGTGCAGATATTGGCGAGATGAGCACCCTTACCAAGGCAGAAGGAGAAGCTTTTGGAAAGAAGGGAAATGATGTATTCCGTAAATTGGAAACATTTCCGATTCCTGTGATTGCAGCGATCAATGGATTTGCACTGGGCGGCGGCTGCGAGATTTCCATGAGCTGTGATTTCAGAATCTGTTCTGACAATGCAGTATTTGGACAGCCTGAGGTTGGACTTGGAATTACACCTGGTTTCGGCGGAACCCAGAGACTTGCACGTTTGGTCGGCGCAGGAATGGCGAAGCAGATGATTTATACAGCAAGAAATATTAAAGCGGATGAAGCCCTTAGAATCGGCCTTGTAAATGCAGTTTATACACAGGAAGAGCTGATGCCGGCGGCAGAAAAAATGGCAGCAGGTATTGCAAAGAACGCTCCTATTGCAGTACGTAACTGCAAGAAGGCAATCAATGAAGGACTGGATGCGGCAATGGACGAAGCAATCGTAATTGAAGAAAAGCTGTTTGGAGACTGCTTTGAGACAGAAGACCAGAAATATGGCATGGCATTCTTTCTTGATAAGAACAAAGAAAAAGTGAAAGAGCCTTTTAAGAACTGCTAAAACAGTAGTAAAAAGGTGTGGATGCAGCAGGAGATCTGATCTTGAAATAAGAATTTTACACTGCCTAAGTGTGGTGATAAATACAAATAATCATAATAGGAGGGTTAAAAATGAAAGTAGGTATTATTGGCGCTGGTACTATGGGACAGGGCATTGCAAAGGCATTTGCCCAGGTTGAGGGATATGAGGTTGCACTCTGCGATATTAAGCAGGAGTGGGCTGAAGGCGGAAAAGAAAAAATCGCTAAGGGCTATGCTAAGCTTGTAGAAAAAGGAAAATTAACACAGGAAGCAGTAGATGCAATTCTTGTGAAAATCACACCAGGATTGAAAGAAGACCTGTGTGCAGACTGCGATTTAATTGTTGAAGCAGCATTTGAAAATATGGAAGTTAAAAAGACTACATTTGGCGAGCTGGATAAGATTGCAAAGCCGGAATGCATTTTTGCTTCCAATACTTCAAGCCTTTCTATTACAGAGATTGGAAATGGACTGAACCGTCCTATGATCGGTATGCATTTCTTCAATCCTGCAGACCGCATGAAACTGGTTGAGGTAATTGCAGGCGTAAATACTCCTGCGGAAACTGTAGATGCCATTAAGAAGATCTCCGAAGAAATCGGAAAGACTCCTGTTCAGGTAAATGAAGCAGCAGGTTTCGTTGTAAACCGCGTTTTGATTCCTATGATTAATGAAGCAGCCTTCATTAAGATGGAAGGTGTTTCCGATATTGCAGGTATAGATGCTGCAATGAAGCTTGGCGCAAATCATCCTATGGGCCCCTTGGAACTGGGTGATTTTATAGGACTGGATATCTGCCTTGCAATTATGGATGTTCTTTATAATGAAACAGGCGACAGCAAATATCGTGCATGTCCTCTGATCAGAAAGATGGTTCGTGGTGGAAATCTTGGTGCTAAGAGCGGCAAAGGCTTCTATGTATACAATGCAGACAGAACCAAAACTCCTGTTGATGCTCAGTAAGCTGAAAACAGCAGGAATAAAATAATATTTAATGGAGGAATTAAAAACATGGATTTTATGTTAACAAAACAACATGAAATGGCAAGAACTCTTTTTAAAGAGTTTGCAGAAAAAGAAGTTAAGCCTCTGGCGCAGGAAGTTGATGAGACTGAAGTTTTCCCCAGAGGAACTGTTGAAAAAATGGCAAAAGCAGGTTTTCTTGGAATTCCTGTACCCAAAGAGTACGGCGGACAGGGCTGTGATCCTCTTACATATGCTATGTGCGTAGAGGAACTTTCAAAAGTTTGCGGAACTACAGGCGTTATTGTTTCTGCACATACTTCCCTTTGCTGTGATCCTATTATGACTTATGGTACGGAAGAACAGAAGCAGAAATATTTGGTTCCCCTTGCAAAGGGTGAGAAAATTGGTGCTTTCGGTCTTACAGAACCCGGTGCAGGAACTGATGCACAGGGACAGCAGACAAAGGCTGTTTTAGATGGAGATGAGTGGGTGCTTAATGGATCAAAGATCTTCATTACAAATGGTAAGGAAGCTGATGTTTATGTGATTTTTGCGGTAACAGATGTTGTTACAGATGCAAAGGGCAGAAGCAAAAAGATGATCTCTGCATTTATTGTGGAAAAAGGAACTCCCGGATTTACCTTTGGTACAAAGGAAAAGAAAATGGGTATCCGCGGTTCATCTACTTATGAATTAATCTTTACAGACTGCCGCATTCCTAAGGAGAATCTGTTAGGAAAAGAAGGCAAGGGCTTTGGTATTGCTATGCATACATTAGATGGCGGACGTATTGGTATCGCATCCCAGGCACTTGGTCTTGCAGAGGGCGCATTGGAAAGAACTATCGAATATGTAAAGGAAAGAAAGCAGTTTGGAAGAGCAATTGGCGCATTCCAGAATACACAGTTCCAGCTTGCTGACATGGCTACCAAGGTGCAGGCAGCTCAGCTTCTTGTTTATAAGGCAGCTGTGGCTAAGGCAACACAGAAGGTTTATTCCGTAGAAGCAGCTATGGCTAAATTATACGCTGCAGAAGTTGCAATGGAAGTTACAACCAAGGCTGTTCAGCTTCATGGCGGCTATGGCTACATCAGAGAATACGATGTAGAACGTATGATGAGAGATGCAAAGATCACAGAGATCTATGAAGGAACCAGCGAAGTACAGAGAATGGTCATCTCCGGTTCACTGCTTAAGTAAGCCGGCTTATGAAGTTGTGAAAATACAGGTATTCCCAATTGCCGGAATACCACTTGCCAGGAAAATAAGGCAAAAAATTTTCCGGTGCCGATACATATGGCACATACCAAATAGATTAATTTATAAGGAGAGATAATACAATGAAAATTGTTGTTTGTGTTAAACAGGTACCTGATACCAAGGGTGGCGTTAAGTTTAATCCTGATGGTACACTTGACAGAGGTGCAATGCTCACAATCATGAATCCTGATGATAAAGCAGGTTTGGAAGCAGCACTTAGATTAAAAGATCAGTATGGCGCAGAAGTAACTGTTGTTACAATGGGACTTCCCAAGGCAGAAGAAGTTTTACGTGAGGCAATGGCAATGGGCGCAGACAAGGGAATTCTGGTAACAGACAGAGTACTCGGTGGTGCAGACACATGGGCAACTTCCCAGACACTTGCAGGTGCAATCCGCAATCTGGAATATGACCTGATTATCACAGGACGTCAGGCAATTGATGGTGATACTGCACAGGTTGGCCCTCAGATTTCCGAGCATCTTGGAATTCCTGTAATTTCCTATGCACAGAAAATTCAGATCGAAGGCGACAGCGTAATCGTTGAGCGTCAGTATGATGACAGATATCACGTTTTAAAAGCAAAAATGCCCTGCCTGATTACAGCGCTTGCTGAATTAAATGAGCCCCGTTATATGACACCCGGCGGAATTTTTGATGCTTATAATGCAGAAATTACCGTATGGGGAAGAGCAAATCTGGTTGATGTAGATGATTCTAACTTAGGACTTAAGGGTTCACCTACTCAGATCGCTAAGGCTTCCGACAAGGTAAGAAAGGGAGCAGGAGAAAAGGTTACTCTTGATCCCACAGAATCTGTAGATTATATCGTTGATAAATTAAAAGCAAAACACGTTATCTAAATACATTAATGGAGGTTCAAAATGAATATTCAAGATTATAAGGGAGTATTTGTCTTTGCGCAGCAGGTAGACAATGTACTCAGTGGAATCGCTTTAGAATTAGTCGGCAAGGGAAAAGACCTTGCAAAAGATTTGAATACAGAAGTAACTGCAGTTCTGGTGGGCAGCGATGTAAAGGGACTTGCAGATGAGCTTGCAGAGTATGGCGCAGATAAGGTTATCGTTGTAGATGATCCTGAACTGAAAGAATACAGAACAGAGCCCTATGCACATGCACTTTCTTCTGTAATTGATGAATTTAAGCCTGAAATCTTCTTAGTTGGCGCTACAGCAATTGGACGTGACCTTGGCCCCAGAGTATCAGCAAGAATCCATACAGGTTTAACAGCAGACTGTACACAGCTTGATATCGGGGATTTCCCGATTAATCCTGTTCCCGGAAAAGAACAGCTTCACAATCAGCTGCTTATGACACGTCCTGCATTTGGCGGTAATACTATTGCTACCATTGCATGTCCTGATTTCCGTCCTCAGATGGCAACAGTTCGTCCGGGCGTTATGCAGAAAGCACCAAAAGAAGCAGGAAAGAAAGCAGTTGTAGTTGAATTTAATCCAGGATTTACACCTAATGATAAGTATGTTGAGATTTTAGAGGTTGTAAAGGCAGTTTCAGACGTTGCAGACATCATGGATGCAAAGATTCTGGTATCCGGCGGACGTGGCGTAGGAAGCCCTGAAAACTTTAAGATTCTTGAAGATCTTGCAGAAGTACTTGGCGGTACCGTAAGCTGTTCCCGTGCAGTTGTAGATGCAGGCTGGAAGCCGAAAGATCTTCAGGTTGGACAGACCGGAAAGACAGTTCGTCCGAATGTATACTTTGCAATCGGTATTTCCGGAGCAATTCAGCACGTAGCAGGTATGGAAGAAGCAGATGTTATTATTGCAATTAACAAAGACGAAACAGCTCCTATCTTCGAAGTAGCTGATTATGGTATTGTTGGCGATTTAAATAAGATTGTTCCTGCTCTTACAGAGAAATTAAAAGCTGAATTGGCTGCAAAATAAGCTGATAAAAGCAGAATATGAATTTTTAAGGGAGATGTGGCAGCAGCCATATCTCTCTTTTAATTTATTTGAAAGGATAGATTTTATTGGAAAAAAAGAGCAGGGTATATTATAATAGCGTTGTTAGTAAAAATGCCAAGGGGAAAGGACAATAAATATGAGCGATTATAAAATGAATACTAAATGTGTACAGGCCGGTTATACACCGGAGAATGGGGAACCCCGCCAGATACCTATATTTCAGTCTACTACATTTAAATATGCTACAAGTGAAGATATGGGAAAGCTGTTTGATTTAGAGGCTTCCGGATATTTTTACTCCAGATTACAAAATCCCACCAATGATCATGTGGCGGCCAAAATAGCAGAACTGGAAGGGGGAACTGCAGCAATGCTTACCTCATCAGGACAGGCTGCTAACTTTTTTGCTCTTTTTAACATCTGTGAATGTGGGAGTCATATAGTATCTTCCTCATCTATATATGGAGGAACCTTTAATTTAATTTCCGTTACTATGGCAAAAATGGGAGTTGAAGTCACCTTTGTTTCTCCTGACTGTACCAAGGAGGAGCTCGATGAAGCTTTTCAGGAAAATACAAAAGCTGTGTTTGGGGAATCCATTGCAAATCCGGCACTGACTGTACTTGATATTGAAAAGTTTGCAAAGGCAGCCCATAAGCATGGAGTGCCTCTTATTGTAGACAATACATTTCCTACACCTGTTAACTGCCGGCCAATTGAATGGGGAGCAGATATTGTTACCCATTCTACCACCAAATATATGGATGGACATGGAGCTGCTGTAGGCGGTGCAATTATTGATTCAGGTAAGTTTGACTGGATGGCTTATGCAGATAAGTTTCCAGGCCTTTGTACGCCTGATGAATCTTATCATGGGATTACTTATGCAGAAAAATTCGGAAAAGAAGGGGCGTTTATTACCAAGTGTACTTCACAGCTCATGCGTGATCTTGGGTGCGTACAATCCCCGCAAAATGCATTTATTTTAAATCTTGGACTGGAATCTCTTCATGTAAGAATGCCCCGGCATGTGGAAAACGGGCAGGCTGTAGCTGAATTTTTAAGTGGCCAGCCACAAGTATCTTATGTAAATTATCCGGGGCTTAAAGGCGACAAATATTATGAAACTGCCAAAAAATACATGCCAAACGGAGGCTGCGGTGTCGTGTCTTTTGAATTGAAAGGAGGGCGGGAAGTTGCCGAAACCTTTATGAAGCATTTAAAACTGGCAGCAATCGAAACCCATGTGGCAGATGCCAGAACCTGCTGTTTAAATCCTGCCACGACAACCCACCGTCAGATGTCAGAAGAGCAGCTAAAGGAAGCCGGCGTTCCGGCAGGACTGATTCGTATTTCCTGCGGGCTTGAGGATAAAGAGGATTTAATTGCGGATTTGGCGCAGGCACTGGCAGCCATAAACTAGAAAACTTTAGTGGTCCATTTGGTACAGTCCCACACATCGGTAGCTAAGTCTTTATAAAACTCCGGTTCATGGCACACCATGAGAATACTGCCTTTATATTCTTTGAGGGCACGTTTTAATTCGGATTTTGCATCTACGTCCAGGTGGTTAGTCGGTTCATCTAAGAGCAGGATATTGGTAGCTCTGTTAATTAGTTTACACAGGCGAACCTTTGCCTGCTCACCGCCGCTTAAGACTTTAACTTTACTTTCAATATGTTTGGTGGTAAGACCGCATTTAGCAAGAGCGGACCGCACTTCATACTGGGAAAATCCGGGAAATTCTTTCCATATTTCTTCAATGCAGGAGGTGGAAATATTTTGATCCATTTCCTGCTCAAAGTAACCGATGCTTAAGTAATCTCCCTGTTCCACGCTGCCGCTTATGGGTGGGATAAGCCCCAGAATGCTTTTTAAAAGAGTAGTTTTTCCAATTCCGTTAGCACCGGTAAGAACAATTTTTTCTCCCCGTTCCATTTCCAGATTTAAGGGGGAAGAAAGGGGCTCATCATAGCCAATGATCAAATCATTAGACTTGAAAATATATCGTCCGGGAGTTCTTGCCTCTTTAAAATAAAATTCTGGTTTTGGCTTTTCACCTGCCAGTTCTATCACATCCATTTTGTCCAGCTTTTTCTGACGGGACATAGCCATGTTGCGGGTGGAAACTCTTGCTTTATTTCTTGCAACAAAGTCTTTCAGATCTGCAATTTCCTTTTGTTGTTTATTGTAGGCTGCCTGTAGCTGCGCTTTTTTCATGGCATAAACTTCCTGAAATTTGTCATAGTCGCCGGGATAGCGGTTTAATTCCTGATTATCCATGTGATAAATCAGATTGATTACACTGTTTAAAAAAGGAATATCATGGGAGATCAGGATAAAGGCATTTTCATAATCGTTTAAATACCGCTTCAGCCATTCAATATGCTCTGCATCCAGATAGTTGGTAGGTTCGTCAAGAAGAAGGATGTCAGGTTTTTCTAAAAGAAGCTTGCCCAGAAGTACCTTGGTGCGCTGCCCGCCGCTTAAGTCGGTTACGTCTTTTTCCAGGCCAAGATCGGTAAGACCGAGAGCTTTGGCTACCTCTTCAACTTTGGAATCGATCAAATAAAAGTCATGTACAGTGAGAAGATCCTGAATGGTGCCAAGTTCTTCCATGTAATTTTCCAGTTCTTCTTCGGAAGCTTCTCCCATTTTGTCACAGATATCATTCATTTGCTTTTCCATATCAAAAAGAAAGTCAAAGGCCGAAGAAAGTACTTTTCTTATGGACATGCCTTTTTCTAAGACAGTATGCTGGTCGAGGTAACCAACACGCACATTTTTGGCCCACTCTATTTTACCTTCATCAGGCATAAGCTTTCCCGTTATAATATTCATGAAGGTAGATTTTCCTTCTCCATTGGCACCGATTAAGCCAATGTGTTCCCCTTTTAAAAGGCGGAAGGATACATCCTGAAAAATAGCTCTGTCGCCAAAGCCATGTGTTAAGTGTTCTACGTTTAAAATACTCATGATTACCCTCGCATATCTAAAACATGTAAGTTTATGGAACAGATTTTTATACGTTAAGATTATATAAAGAAATGGACGGAAAGTCAAAGTGAATAGTCCCTGTCCCATGAGGCATTATAGCAAACTGCTACTGAAAATACTACTTTTTAATCCTAAAGTAGTATTTTCTTTTTAACTTTTACCGGATAGAATGAAACTATAACAAGGGCCCAAAAATAAAAACAGGATGGAGGAATGAATTATGTATTTATTATCAATTATAAGTGTTATTTTATTGACAGGAATGATGTGCGTTATATCTTTTGGATTGGATTTAAGCTATGTTGCCAGACTGGTAGATTTTCCCACAGTTTGCCTTTTACTTTTGTTTTTGATACCGCTTTTAATATCCGGAGGTCTTTTAAAGGATTTTAATAATGCGTTCCGTCTGGGGATGGGAAAAAAGGCGGCAGAAAGTCTGATGGAGCTAAAGCGTGCAAAGGAATCAGTAAGTCTTACAATTAAAATAATGCTTAGCTTGTCTGTGTTTGTTTGTGCGGTCCAGGGGATCGGCGTCATTTACAGCATGAATGATCCCTGGCTTTTAGGACCATACTTTTCAATGTCCCTGCTTTCGCTTGTTTATGGAATGGGAATTGCATTGATTCTTCTGCCACTGCAGGCAAGGCTTAATATAAAAATACAGGAGTTTATCAGCGAAAAGGAATAGGGCATGCCTATGAAAAGGACAATAAAAAAATTAGCTGTTGTAGTTTTGTATCTGCTGATTCTTTGTTTTTTGCTAGAAGCAAAGACGGTACTGCTTTTTAGTCCAAAGCATATTGGAATGTTTCTGCTGGGCTGTGTACTTCTGTGCATTCCTTATCTGGAAAAGGATATGAAGTGGAAGGGAGTAGGAAGCTTATTTAAGAAAAATACAATTACAGCCGGATATCTTGAAACTTTTATGTTGATATTTGCCAGTATGGCAGGAAAAGAAGTGGAATTGGAAGGGCTTGCGGCAGAGATTGCACTGGATTTAAGGCCATTGTTTTACGGATTTGTATGTTATATGCTTTTGAAAGAAGAGGAGGAACCATATAAAAGGGAAGAAAAAAAGAGCAGGGAGAATTTTAATGAAATTAAGGAAGAACCTGATCTGCCCAAACTAACCAGACAGGAAAAAATAATTGTGGAAATGATAAAGCAGGGGTTATCCAACAGGGAGATCGGAGAAGAGCTTTATATATCGGAATCTACTGTAAAAAAGCATGTATCTAATATATTTGCCAAGCTAGGAATCAGCAGCCGGAAGGAATTATAGTTTGTGATATACATGGGAGTAAAATTGAAATAATTGGAAAGAATAGTATTGACTTTTGTAATACAACAAGATAGACTAAAATAGTAATAATTATCAATATTATAATTATTACTATTAACAAGACACTTTAAAATGGAGGAAAGGTTGAAAAATGAATAAAAATGTATTTCACAAGCTATCCTATGGCGTTTATGTTGTAAGTACATGGGATGATGGCAGGCCTACAGGGTGCACTGCAAATTCTGCAATGCAGATTACATCATCGCCGGCGACGATTGCAGTCAGTATTAATCATGACAATTATACCAATCATTGTATCAATGAAACGGGAAGATTTGCAGTTTCAATTCTTGCAGAGGATTCAGATCCTTCTATTATTGGAACCTTTGGTTTTAAGTCTGGCAAGGATGCAGATAAGTTCAAAGAGGTAAAGTACAGTGTGGAAGATCATATGCCGGTAATTTCCGATTCCTGCGGCTATGTGGTATGTGAAGTAATTGACAGGATGGAAACAGCTACACATACGGTATTTTTAGGAGAGGTAAAAGGAGCGGAGTTGTTTGAGGATAAAGATGCCATGACCTATGCTTATTATCATAAGGTGGTGAAAGGAAAGAGTCCTAAAAATGCGCCTACTTATATTCCCGAGGAGGAGAAATCTCAGGAAGAGGGAAAAGGACGCAGATTTAAATGTGAAGTATGTGGATACATTTACGAAGGTGAGGAGCTTCCTGCCAATTATAAATGTCCTGTCTGCGGTATGGGGACAGATAAGTTTAAGGAAATATAAAAAACAGTAGGAATACGAAGGAGGAAAAAATCATGGATTTAAAAGGAACGAAAACAGAGGCAAATCTAAAGGCAGCTTTTGCGGGAGAATCACAGGCAAGAAATAAGTACACTTATTTTGCTTCCAAGGCCAAAAAGGATGGATATGTGCAGATCGCATCAATTTTTGAGGAAACCGCAAACAATGAAAAAGAGCATGCAAAAATGTGGTATAAGCTGTTAAATGGCGGTATCAGCTCTACTATTGACAATTTAAAGGATGCTGCAGAGGGCGAAAACTTTGAATGGACAGATATGTATGCAGGTTTTGCAAAGGATGCAAGAGAAGAAGGTTTTGAAGAGATCGCAAAGCTGTTTGAAGGGGTTGCTGCAATTGAAAAGGAGCATGAGGAAAGATACAGGAAGCTTCTTGCCAATATAGAGGGCGGTCTGGTATTTTCTAAAGATGGAGACGTAGTATGGCAGTGTGCAAACTGCGGGCATATCTGTGTAGGACAGAAAGCGCCTGAAGTCTGCCCTGTTTGTACACATCCTCAGTCCTATTTCCAGGTAAAGGCTGAAAATTATTAAGTAAATTTTGTAAATGATAAAAAGCGCTGTTTTAGAAATATTCTAAAATAGCGCTTTTTCTTATGGAAAATATGTTATACTATAAAAAAGTATGCCGCAGGTATGCTGATGATGGTAATCGGATGATATACAAAAATGCAGTAAAATGGAGGAAGCTATGGAAGAATCAATGAAGGATTATGAAAAGGAACTGGAAGCCTCATTCCGTAAAATTAGTGAAGGAGATGTTATTTCAGGGACGGTAATTGATGTAAATGAAGAGGAGGTAACTTTAGACCTTAAGTATTACACACAGGGAATTATAAAGGCGGCAGAATTAAGCGATGATCCGGGATTTTCCATACTGGATGACGTGAGGATTGGAGATGTGATTGAAGCCTCAGTGGTTTTGATGGATGACGGACAGGGAAATATCCTGCTTTCTAAAAAAGAAGCAAATGCTGTGCTTGCATGGGATGTGCTTGCTGGGTACATGGAAGAAAAGAAAGAGCTGAATGTAAAGGTAAGTGAAACGGTAAATGCAGGAGTCATTGCTTATGTAGAAGGAATCAGAGGGTTTATTCCCGCATCCCAACTGGCGATTTCTTATGTGGAAGATACAAAAGACTACCTGGGGAAAAAATTGACTGTAAGAGTTATCACCATTGATCGGGAAAAGGAGAAGCTGATTCTTTCAGCAAAAGAGGTATTGAAAGAGCAGGCTAAGGAAGAGCGTGATCATAAGGTGGCAATGATTGTACCGGGAACTGTGCTGGATGGAATCGTGGAAAGTCTCCAGTCTTATGGAGCATTTATAGATCTGAAGAATGGATTGACCGGACTGGTTCATATTTCACAGATCTGTCAGAAACGGATTAAGAAGCCTTCCGAAGTTCTTAAAGTGGGAGACCAGGTTAAGGTAAAGGTGTTAAATACTAATGAGGGAAAGATTTCTTTAAGTATTAAGGCTGTTGCCGAAGATCAGGAGGCTCAGGAGATAGAAAATACAGATACAGAGAGCTACAGCTCAGGGGAAAGTCTGGGTACCAGTTTAGGAGATTTGTTTGCGAAGCTGAATTTGAAGTAAAACATTGAGAAAAAGTCAGTAAGGCGGACTGGCGGGATATGGAAGGGAGATAGTAAATGTTTCAGTACTGTTTATTTGACTTAGACGGGACGCTTACCGATTCTCAGGAGGGAATTATAAAATCGGTACAGTATGCATTAAGCTTCTTTGGAATTGAGGAGCCTGATTTGCAAAAACTTACTCCCTTTTTGGGACCTCCTTTGCAGAAAAGCTTTATGGAGTTTTATGGATTTAGCCCGGAGGATGCAGCAAAAGCAATTGCATTATACCGGGAAAGGTTTGCGCCTATAGGCATTTTTGAAAACAGTGTTTATCCGGGAATTCCGGATTTGCTGGAGAGGCTTAAGGAAAAGGGAATGCTTTTGGCAGTGGCATCCAGCAAACCGGAATGCTATGTAAGGCAGATACTTGCACATTTTGATATTGAAAAGTATTTTGACGTGGTGGTAGGAAGCGAACTTGACGGCAGCAGGTCGCAAAAGGAAGAAGTAGTGGAAGAGGCTCTGAAAAGGCTGGGCATATTGACTGTTCCGGTTGAAAAAAGAAAATCCGTATGTGTAATGATTGGAGACCGGAAGTTTGACCTTCAGGGGGCGAAAGCCCATTTTCTCACAGGCGTCGGGGCTGGCTATGGCTATGCGTCAGCAGGAGAATTGGAAGAGGAAGGTGCAGACTATATCGCAGAGACGGTAGAAAAACTGGCACAGTATCTTGGAGTTTGTTGATAATTACAGGCGATACATCTGTTGTTTGAGAAATATAGCAGGCATTGCTTGCGATATGCATGGAGATAGTGTGAAAAATCACACTGATGTGCTGATTTTTCACACGACTATTTGTGCCGGAGCGTCACAAATAAGCCTTGATGGCAGACGCAAATTGGAGATTTGCGTCGCCCCGTCGCATAAACGCTTCGGAATGGAGATGAAAATGAATTTCTGGAAAATGATGTACGTAAGATGGGGACGGGAGGATATATCCGCCTGGAAATCCATGAAAAAGGCAGTTTACATTATATTTCCCCTTTTGGTATATTTTTTGATTCATGATGCAGCTCAGATTTTATCATGGGCGGCCTTAAATCAGTTTTTGCTGGCAAGCAGGGAAGAGACAGTAAACTTTTTGAATGCCAATGGCTATACCGTGCAGGGGATTATAAATGGGTTGGCGATCCTCTGCGGCGTGGCAGCAATCTGGCAGGCGGTAAAAAATGAAATAAGCTGGGCGGAATGTAAGGACGTAGACAAGGATAAAGATCAGGATAAATGTCCAAGCAGGGATAAAATTTTGGAAAAAGCAGCAAAGAGTGGAAGCTGCATGACGCAAAAGGCGACAGCTTATATGGTGCTTGGTGCATTTTCCTTTTGCTCAGCATTGGGACTAAATGTGTTGTTTCATCTGCTGGGGATTACCGAAAGATCAAAATCCTTTACAGAAACAGCGAGTGCGCAGTTTGGAGTTGCTTTTATAGTGGGACTGTTTTTATACGGCGTGTTGTCCCCTTTGGCCGAGGAAGCAGTGTTCCGGGGGCTTATCTTTAACCGAATGAAAAGATGTTTTCATTATCCTGTTGCCCTAATTGTATCGTCTCTGCTTTTTGGCTGCTATCACGGCAATATGGTTCAGGCAGTTTACGGAACAATTTTGGGGATAATTATTACTTTTGTCTATGAGCGCTATGAAAGCTTTGTAGCGCCTGTCTTGTTTCATGGAGTGGCCAACGTATGCATTTTTACAATAAGTTATTATAACGGGTTTAGCAGCATGAATGGATGGAAGGGATGGATTGCTGCTATTGTATCATTTGTGGGGGCAGGGATTTGCTTTTGGAGGATAAAGAGCTTCGATTTAAAAGAGCACATATCATAGAAATGAATTTTCTGAAAATAAAATCAAAATAGACAAATATTTGAATAATCTGACAATTATTTAAAAAGTCTTTATTTACTTTTTTTATAAATAGGTGTACATTATAATCGTAGGTCGCAATGAGGCGAAGTTAAACGCTCATTGTGGCCTTTTTGCATACAATAAGCTGTCCGCGAAGCGTGGCAGCGTTTGATACAATAAAGCTGTCCGCGAAGCGTGGCATTTGCTGTTGGGCTGATCAGAAAGGAGATTTAATATGTTTGATGTAAAGAAGACTGCACCCCAGGCGCCTTTATACCATCCTGAATTTGAACATGATAACTGCGGGATTGGAGCCTGCGTAAATATTAAGGGCAGGAAAAGCCGGGAAACGGTGGAAAACGCACTTAAAATCGTAGAAAATTTAGAGCACAGGGCGGGAAAGGACGCAGAAGGAAAAACCGGTGACGGTGTAGGCATCTTAACCCAGATTCCTCATAAGTTTTTTAAGAAGGTGACAAAGTCCCTTGGCATGGAAATCGGGGAAGAACGGGAATACGGAGTAGGTATGTTTTTCTTTCCACAGGATGAGCTGCAGAAGAATCAGGCAAAGAAAATGTTTGAAATCATTGTAAAAAAGGAAGGCCTGGAATTTTTGGGCTGGAGAGAGGTTCCCAATCATCCGGAGGTGTTAGGCCATAAGGCGGTGGAATGTATGCCTCATATTATGCAGGCATTTGTAAAAAAACCTGCGAATGTGGAGAAGGGAATTGCCTTTGACCGGCTTTTGTATGTGGCAAGGCGTGTGTTTGAACAGTCTTCGGATAATACCTATGTGGTGTCTTTATCCAGCAGAACCATTATCTATAAGGGCATGTTTCTTGTAGGGCAGCTAAGGCTCTTTTTTGCAGACCTGCAGGATAAAGATTATGAATCGGCCATTGCTATGGTGCATTCCAGATTTTCCACCAATACCAATCCAAGCTGGGAGAGAGCCCATCCCAATCGTTTTATGGTACATAACGGGGAAATTAATACCATCAGGGGAAATGCGGACAAAATGCTGGCCCGGGAAGAGAACATGGAATCGGAGCATCTGCATGGACTGCTTCACAAGGTGCTGCCGGTGGTAAATGCGTCAGGTTCCGATTCGGCTATGCTGGATAACACGTTGGAATTCCTGGTAATGAGCGGTATGGATCTGCCCCTTGCAGTGATGATTACCATTCCCGAGCCCTGGGCAAACAATAAGACCATGTCCCAGCATAAAAGGGACTTTTACCAGTATTATGCAACCATGATGGAACCCTGGGACGGTCCTGCATCCATTTTGTTTTCTGACGGAGATGTGATGGGGGCGGTGCTGGACAGAAATGGACTTCGTCCTTCCAGATATATGATAACGGATGATGATCAGTTGATTCTTTCTTCCGAGGTAGGGGTGCTTCCCATTGATCCTGCCAAAATTCTTGTAAAAGAGCGGTTGCGCCCGGGAAAAATGCTGCTGGTGGACACGGTTAAGGGACAGGTGATTGATGACGATCAGGTAAAAGAAACCTATGCTTTAAGACAGCCTTACGGGGAATGGCTTGATAATCATCTGGTTTATCTTCACGATTTAAAGATTCCAAATGAGAGAGTGCCGGAGTTTACTGATGAAGAAAGGCAGAGAATGCAGAAGGCTTTTGGCTATGCCTATGAAGAACTGAAAAACAGCATTCTGCCTATGGCAAAAAGCGGCGGCGAGGCCATTGCGGCAATGGGCGTTGACACACCCCTTCCGGTTTTAAGCAAAACCTATCACCCGTTGTTTCATTACTTTAAGCAGTTGTTTGCACAGGTGACCAATCCCCCCATTGATGCCATCCGGGAGGAGGTCGTTACCTCCACCACTGTTTATATAGGAACAGATGGCAATATTCTGGAAGAAGCGCCGAAAAACTGTAACATGCTCCGAATCAACAACCCCATTCTTACCAATACGGATTTGATGAAAATTAAAAGTATGAAGAAGGAAGGCTTTAAGGTAGAAGTCATTCCCATTATTTATTATAAAAATACCAGTCTGGAACGGGCTATTGACAGATTGTTTGTGGAGGTGGATCGGGCTTACAGGGATGGCGTTAACATTATGATTCTTTCCGACCGGGGAGTGGATGAAAACCATGTGGCAATTCCTTCTCTTTTGGCAGTTTCCGCCCTTAACAGGCATCTGGTGGTGACCAAGAAAAAGACCAGCGTTGCGCTTGTTTTAGAGTCCGGCGAGCCCAGAGAGGTGCATCACTTTGCCACCCTCTTAGGCTATGGCGCCTGTGTGGTAAATCCCTATCTGGCCCAGGAGTCAATTAAGGAACTGATCGACAGTCATATGCTGGATAAGGATTATTATGCGGCAGTGGAGGATTACAACAATGCAATTCTTCATGGTATCGTTAAAATTGCATCCAAAATGGGAATCAGCACCATTCAGTCCTATGAGGGCTCCCAGATTTTCGAGGCAATCGGTATTGACAGGGAAGTAATCAATAAATATTTTCCTCATACAGTGTGCAGGGTTGGCGGTATTACCATCAAGGATATTGAAAAGCAGGTGGATGCCCTTCATTCAAAGGCGTTTGATCCTTTGGGACTGGCAAGCGACCTGACCTTGGACAGCTTAGGCCATCATAAAATGCGCAGCGGTGCAGACGAGCATCTTTATAATCCGGCAACCATACATCTCCTTCAGGAATCCACAAAGCGCGGGGATTATGAGATGTTTAAACAGTATACTGCACTTATCAATGACGAAAATTCCGTTAAGAACCTGCGTGGTCTTATGGACTTTAATTATCCGGAAAAAGGGGTTCCCATAGAAGAAGTGGAAAGTGTGGAATCCATTGTGACCAGATTTAAAACAGGCGCCATGTCCTATGGTTCTATTTCCAAAGAAGCACATGAGACAATGGCAATTGCCATGAACCGGCTTCATGGACGCTCCAATTCAGGTGAAGGGGGCGAGGATTTAGACAGAATGAATGTGGTGCCCGGAAAAGAAAACAGATGCTCCGCCATCAAGCAGGTGGCATCCGGAAGATTTGGTGTCACCAGTAGATATCTGGTAAGTGCCAATGAAATTCAAATTAAAATGGCACAGGGAGCAAAGCCCGGCGAAGGCGGTCATCTGCCCGGAGGCAAGGTATATCCCTGGATTGCAAAAACCAGACATTCCACGCCTGGCGTAGGTTTGATTTCTCCACCGCCGCACCATGACATTTATTCCATTGAAGATTTGGCGGAGCTGATTTACGATTTAAAGAATGCCAATAAAGAGGCAAGAATCAGTGTAAAGCTGGTGTCAGAGGCAGGCGTGGGCACGGTTGCGGCAGGCGTTGCCAAGGCAGGTGCACAGGTGATTTTAGTTTCCGGTTATGATGGGGGTACGGGAGCAGCGCCTCGGAGTTCTATTCATAATGCGGGGCTTCCCTGGGAGCTGGGACTTTCAGAAACCCATCAGACACTGATTATGAATGGACTTAGAAATAAAGTCAGAATTGAGACGGACGGTAAATTGATGAGCGGACGTGATGTTGCCATTGCAGCTCTTTTGGGGGCGGAGGAATTTGGATTTGCCACAGCGCCTCTGGTTACAATGGGATGCGTTATGATGCGGGTTTGCAATCTGGATACCTGTCCGGTAGGGGTGGCCACCCAGAATCCGGAACTGCGTAAGAACTTTAAAGGAAAGCCGGAATATGTGGAAAACTTTATGCGCTTTATCGCTCAGGAACTTCGGGAATATATGGCCAGATTAGGCGCACGCAGCGTGGATGAGCTGGTGGGGCATACGGAACTTTTAAAGGTAAAAGATCAGTTGACAGAAAGCCAGAAGCAGGTGGATTTAAGCCTGATTCTTAGTAATCCTTATGCAGGCGGTAAGGAAAAAGTGACTTTTGACGCCAGACAGGTATATGATTTTAAACTGGAAAACACATTGGACGAGAAGGTTCTTTTAAAGTGGCTTGGAAAATCCATTGCTGCAGGAAGCAGACGCAGCATTGAGGTGGATGTGAAGAACACGGACAGAGCCTTTGGAACCATTTTAGGCTCAGAAATCACCAGAAAACTGGGAGATAATCTGGAAGAAGATACTTACCGGGTACTTTGCAGCGGAGCCGGAGGACAGAGCTTTGGAGCCTTTATACCAAAAGGGTTGACGTTGGAACTGGTAGGCGACAGCAATGACTACTTTGGAAAAGGGCTTTCCGGCGGCAAGCTGGTGGTTTACCCTCCCAAAGCGAGCAGGTTTAAGGCTCAGGACAATATTATCATTGGAAATGTGGCTTTATACGGGGCGACCAGCGGCAAGGCGTTTATAAACGGTGTGGCCGGAGAGCGGTTCTGCGTAAGAAATTCAGGCGCCATTGCAGTGGTGGAAGGCGTGGGAGATCATGGATGTGAATATATGACCGGCGGACGTGTGGTGGTTCTTGGGAAAACCGGCAAGAACTTTGCGGCAGGCATGAGCGGCGGAATTGCCTATGTGCTGGATGAAGACAGCGACCTTTACATTCGCTTAAATAAGGAAATGGTTTCTTCCTACGAGGTGACCTCCAAATATGATGTGATTGAGTTAAAGGAAATGATTAAAGAGCATGTGGCGCTGACCAACTCCGAGAAGGGAAAAATGATTTTAGATCACTTTAAGGAGTATCTGCCCAGATTTAAAAAGATCATTCCTCATGATTATGAAAAGATGCAGACTGCCATCGTACAGATGGAGGAAAAGGGACTCAGTGCGGAGCAGGCGCAGATTGAGGCTTTTTATGCAATCAAAAATGGAAGGTAAGGAGATTGAAATGGGAAAACCAACAGGATTTATGGAATATAAAAGAGAAGTGTCAAAGGATGTAAAGCCCAAAGAGAGGATAAAAAATTTTCATGAGTTTCACCAGCATCTTCCTGTGGAAAGGCAGCAGTTACAGGGGGCCAGATGTATGGAATGCGGCGTGCCCTTTTGTCAGGCAGGCATGACTATCTGCGGAATGACCAGCGGATGCCCCCTGCACAATCTGGTGCCGGAATGGAATGACCTTGTCTATATGGGGAACTGGAGGCAGGCTTATAACCGTCTGGTGAAAACCAACAGTTTTCCGGAATTTACAGCAAGGGTATGTCCTGCCTTATGTGAGGCGGCGTGCACCTGTGGCTTAAACGGGGAGCCGGTAGCCACAAAAGAAAATGAATACGCCATTATTGAAAACGCCTATGAAAAGGGATATGCCGCCCCCAAACCGCCAAAGGTAAGGACAGGAAAAAAGGTGGCTGTGGTGGGAAGCGGCCCCTCCGGCCTTGCGGTGGCGGATCAGTTAAATAAAAGAGGGCACAGTGTAACTGTATTTGAGCGTTCCGACAGGATTGGCGGACTGTTAATGTATGGCATCCCAAATATGAAGCTGGAGAAACAGATCGTTGCGCGCAAAGTAGAGGCAATGGAGGCAGAAGGAGTTGTATTTATGACCGGCGTGGACGTGGGAAAGGATTTAAAGGCGGAAAAGCTGTTAAAGGATTTTGACCGGGTGGTATTGGCCTGCGGCGCTTCCAATCCCAGAGATATCAATGTGCCGGGCAGAGATGCAAAGGGAATTTACTTTGCAGTGGACTTTTTAAAGGCAAATACAAAAAGCCTTCTTGACTCTGATTTTGCAGATGGAAATTTTGTAAACACGAAGGATAAAAATGTGGTGATTATCGGCGGCGGAGATACGGGAAATGACTGTGTGGGAACCAGCATCCGCCACGGGTGTAAGTCAGTTACCCAGATTGAAATGATGCCAAAAGCGCCAAAGGTGAGAGGGGAAGATAACCCCTGGCCTCAGTGGCCAAAGGTCTGCAAAACAGATTATGGTCAGGAGGAAGCTATTGCAGTTTTTGGGCATGATCCCAGAATTTATGAGTCTACGGTAAAGGAATTTGTAAAAGATAAAAACGGTAATCTGAAAGCAGTTAAAATTATAAAGCTTGTCTGGGAAAAAAATCCCGATACAGGACGTATGGAAATGAAAGAAATAGAAGGCTCTGAACAGATGCTTCCGGCAGAGATTGTGCTGATTGCGGCAGGCTTTCTTGGAAGTCAAAAGTATGTAACAGACGCTTTTAAGGTGGAGGTAAACCAGCGCACCAATGTAAACACCACGCCGGGAAGCTATGAGACCAGCGTTAAAAATGTTTTTACCGCAGGCGATATGCACAGAGGCCAGTCTTTAGTGGTATGGGCAATCCGGGAGGGCAGGGAAGCCGCAAGGGCGGTGGATGAAAGCCTGATGGGATATACCAATCTGGCGGCACAATAAAATAGAGTACTGGCCTGTATTGGCGTTAAAGTCTGCTGCAGAAGGGGTATTTGTGGCATTTTGGGTTTTTTGGCTCATTAATGATTATTTATTTGTTTCTTCCCGTATTCCATCGGATGTTTTTTGAGGAAAAGAATCTGCATCGGGCTGCCTGCCTTGTTTTCATGGGCATCTGTTTTTGCATGAGCGAGCTTTCCATGATAAAGGGATATCCCCTTAGTATGTTTGTACCGCAGCCGCTGCGGCTTTGGACATGGGTGTTTTATTTTCTTGCAGGAGGCCTTTTTGCGGCAGAAAATTGCACTGAATACATACATTACTCCGGTGGGAACAATTGCGGTTCTTTCTTTCTGGATGGGACTTACGCTTGCATCTTTGTTTGTTGGCTATGTGATGTCAAAAATTACGGTTGTCAGGGAGCTGATCAGGCTTTAAGCGTATAATTTGCAATTAGGTCCGCCATATGCAGGAAGGCGTCTGACTTAAGAAGGGCCAGCCCCTGGGACTCATCTCCTAAAACCACAAGCTGGTCGCCGGCGGAGATGGAAAAGGTTTTTCTTGCCTTTGCGGGAATCACAATCTGCCCTTTATCTCCAACGGTAACAACGCCAAAAAGATGCTTTCCCTTTGGAGGGATATGAAGCCCCATATTTTCTTCCGGCTCATAATTAGCCAGGTCGTCAAGGGAGACTTCAAAAATTTCAGCCAGCATTTTGCATTTATCCAGGTCGGGGATGGTTTCTCCGGCCTCCCATTTTGCAATGGCCTGTCTTGTTACACCTAGCTTTTCCGCAATGTCCTCCTGAGTAAGACGATGATATTTTCTAAGCTGAACCAGATTATCTTTGAACATTTTTCTTTCTCCTGTTTGACTCCTATGCCTAATCAGTTAAGCATATTTATTTATAGACTATTCACTTCCTGCCGAGAATACACCAGCGAAGAACTGGAATGCGTGAAATAATTTCGTACAGGAGCAGACTGCCTGCAAAGGCAGCAAGCCCGGTGAGCAGGTAGATGAAAAGCGGCGAAATGCTGGTAAAGTTACGAAGCGCATAAGCGGTCGCCGATAATGGCAGGTAGTGGAAAACATACAGGCCAAAGCTTCGTTTTGAAAGAAAAGAAGCAAATGCAGGCATTGTGTTGCCCCATTTTTTCATACAGCCAATGATTGTAAGGCAGGCGCTCCAGCCATAAACAACTGCCGGAATGCAATTTACAGCAGGCATAACCGCATAGTTATCCCCATAATGGGTGAACAGATAAACGCCTCCAAGAAAGACGGTACCGGCAAGGAGCGGAATTCTGTATCTGCTGATATGATCTGTCACTTTTTCGTGGGCAAACACAAAATAGCCCAGAAAAAAAGTAAAACCATAGATTCCGAATCTGTAAACGCAAATAACAGGAGTGTTTAAAACTAGCCCTGACAGGTAAATAGGAATGACCAAAAGCACCATTGTGAAGATGTTTGCTTTCCCACCAAGTGCATATAGGCGTCCCTTTTCGTATTTTCTTATCAATGCCAGCAGTATGGAAAAAATCCATAACATCTGAATAAACCACAATACCCCTGTTCCAGATACTGCCATAATAAAGTACATGGCAAATCCGGGAATGGTATCCGGCATTGTATGGAAAGCATCGCTGATCAGCATATTCATATAGCCCTGTATCCATCCAAATACCAAAAGGCCGATGGTGGAGGGAACAAGAAGCTTTCGGGTTCTTGAACGAACAAATTCTTTTATAGTGTGATTTTCAAGATAATAGCGGGAGTTCATTCCTGCAAGGATAAAAAGCAGAATCATAAACCAGGGATAGAGAATATATTGGATACTGTCCTGATACTGCTTTTCATGAAAGGGGCCGATTACCCCTGCGGTGGCAATTCCGTTAAACATATAGATAACGTGGTAAATAACCACCAGTATAATCGTAATCCATCTGATGTTGTCTATATAATATTTTCTCATAAAAAACCCACCTTTGCAACTATTTTTAACATAAGTATATGCTTAACCTTATAGGAAGTCCACCAAGAAAAGTTAACATTTTAGTGGTGAAAAGTTAAAATCAGTTGCGTGTATTAACTACGAAAATGGATTTTCAGATGGAGAGGGAAAGTGTCTATCAGAGCGGATTCGAATCAGGGCTATCGAGAACAGCTTTATTTGGAAAATAATCTGTAAGGATTAAGAGGACAAACAGGCCAAAAGCCCGAGATATCTCTCGGTCTTTTCATCAATGTCCTTTTGGGAGACTCCATAATAAAGGTAAATATCCTTTGAAATCGGCTCCATAATTTTCTTGTCTCCCGACCAGGAGACGCTGAGAAGCGAGCGGAGGGTTTCAATTTCCACTTCCAAAGTGCCCTGCTCTTCCTTGTTGATAAGAAACAAATGATAATCAACAGGAAAAACTTCATTTGAAATCAGCTCTGTTTTTCTCTCACAATCATGGATATAGTCGTCAAGCTTTCGCAGCCATTTACTTACAGCTTCCATGTCCTGCAGATCTGAAGGGGGATCAAAATGTTTTTCCCCACCTAAAAGCTCCGGCTTTTCCCGCTGAATCAGAGCCATTTTCATGTCCCGTTTCCGTTTCTGGTAACAATAGTAGGAATCATCTGCTTCAAAAGCGCTGTACTGCTGCTTTATGTACAGGATGACCTCCTCTATGGTGTGGGGATTTGGAAAGATGGATTTTGCGGCAAGGGCTCTTTTCCTTTTGTATTTTCTGTTTATATATGCAGACTTTATCCGCCTGAAAATATTTTTTTCTTTGTGGCTGCCTGCAATAAATATGCTGGTGGGACCATCGGCACCACCAATAATGGAAACAGCTTTGGCTGATTTTTTCATAAACTTCTCCTTCCATTTTCATTTCTCCACTGTCTGGGGGAAATGCCATAAACATTTTTATAGGCTCTGGAAAAATGCAGTTGGTTTGGATAGCCCACTGCATTTCCAATATCTGCAATAGATAGCTCTGTTAATTTCAAAAGTTCTGCCGCTTTGGTCATGCGGTAGGAAATTAAAAATTCCTGAGGAGACTTCCCTGTATTTTCATGAAAAATTTTCCCGAAATAACTGCGGTTTAATCCGCAGGTGGCGGCAATGTCCTCCACGGAAATATTGTTTTGAAAATTTTGTTCAATAAAAGAAAAAGCTTCCTTTATGTAAAAGTCGCGAAGACTGTTTCCTTTACTGATTTGGGTAGAGGAGGAGGAACGAACTAAACCGTCAATAAACAAATAAAGGTGGCCGATCAGGTGAAAGGGGGATTCCTCTTTATGATTAACAATATAAAGAAGTTCTTCTTTCATGGCCTCTGCAATATCCTTGTGGCGCGCTTTATATACCGGCTGGTCTAAATTTAAACCTGCCAGTTCAATGGTTTCCTTTGCCCGCAGCCCATCAAATTCCACCCAGGCATATTCCCAGGGGATTTCGCGGTCCGCAATATAAGTACAGATCTGACTTGGAAAAAGCATAAAGCCCTGTCCGCTTTTGATCTGATAGGTGATGGATTCTCCCTTTGTATTGTCTGCGATCAGAGTACCTGTACCGGACAGGCATAGATGGAATAAATAGTGATTTCGGGCAGCAGGGCCAAAAGAATGAGAAGGATCGCACTGCTCCCAGCCAAATTGGTATAATCCCAGATCGACGAAGTTTTCACTTGGAAAAACAGAAAAGATCACTTCACTCATAAATCACCTCAAAATGTCATGTTTTTCTAATTATATACCAAAATGCTGGATGATTTCAAATATATACTATAAAAGCAGTATTTTGGTATAAAACATCCAAAATCATGGTATTTATTGATAGCATAATGGTATGTTAAAATCAAATTATCAAAAAAAGAAGGAGATAATATGATGAAAGGGAAGAGGATTAAGTATCTGGGGGCAGCTTTATGCTGCATAATGACGGCATTTGTCGTACAAGGCTGCGGTAAGACGGCTGATGATCAAAAGATTGAGATCGAAATTGTGCAATATAAGCCGGAAGCGGCGACTTACTTTGACATGGTGGAAGACGAGTTTAATGCCACACATGACAATATCAGCTTAAAGATCAGCTCGCCAAATGATGCAATGACAATACTCAGAACAAGATTTATTAGAGAAGATTATCCGGATATTATAGGAATTGGCGGAGACATTAACTATTCTTACTTTGTTGATGCACAGATTCTTTCGGATGTTTCTGATTATGAAGGACTTTCAGGGATTAACCAGGGATATCTGGAAATTGCTGAATCATTGGAGCTGGTTCCCACGGAAGGTACATACATTGTGCCTTATGTAGCAAATGCGGCAGGCATTCTTTATAACAGAGACATGTTTGAAGAGCATGGCTGGCAGATTCCTGAGACATGGGATGAGATGAAGGCATTATGTGAGGAAATTAAAGCTGAGGGCATTTTACCTTTCTATTTTGGCTTTAAAGATATCTGGACCTGTCTGGCACCCTGGAATGCTATGGCGGTGGAGCTTTCACCATCAGATACAGCTAAGCAGGTGAACAGCGGAAATACCAATTTTACAAAAGAATACAGAGAACTTTCAGAAAAGTATTTAGAGCTTTTGCCTTATGGACCGGCAGATCCCTTTGCTTACGGATATAATGATGCATGTACTGCTTTTGCAAGAGGCGAGTCAGCAATGTATCCAATTGGAAGCTATGCCACACCGCAGATTTTATCAGTGAATCCGGATTTGAACATAGATTCCTTTGTTATGCCTGCAAGCGACAATAAAGAAGACCGGACATTAAACTCAGGAATTGACCTTGGATTTTGCGTGACAGCGGATTGCAAAAACAAAGAGGAAGCCTATGAAGTGTTGGATTTCCTTCTTGCAGATGAAAACATACAGAAATATATTGATGACCAGAATGCAGTTCCCTGTAAGGCAGGAGAATTTAAGCTTTCTCCTATGCTGGATGGAATGCTGGAATTTATTGAAGCAGGAAACATGACAGATTATCAGGATCATTATTATCCTTCCGAGATGGCGGTGGATGCCCAGCTTCAAACTTTCCTGATACAGCAGGATGTGGATGCGTTTTTAAAGAAATTTGATACGGACTGGCAGCGGTATAACAGAGACATCATCCGGCTGGTGCAGGCCTATGAAAAAGAGCATAAAAATGTGTGAGGGTAAAGGAGAGAAGATGCCATGAAAAATGAAAGAAAAAGAACATTTTTATTGATTACGATTCCCATACTGGCTCTGTTTATCTGTTTTAACACGATTCCCCTGATAAGAGGCGTCATATACAGCTTTACCAATTTCAAAGGCTTCGGCAGCTATGACTGGGTGGGATTTAGAAATTACATTGATTTATTTTCAGATGCACGTGTTGGAAAATCTTACTTGTTCACATTTAAGCTGGCAATTGTGTCAACTATTGTGACAAATGTAATTGCCCTGCTTCTGGCACTGGCATTGAACAGTTCAATACGGGCAAAAAGCTTTTTCAGGGGCGCATATTTTCTGCCCAACATATTAGGAGCACTGGTTGTAGGTTATATTTTCAACTACTTTTTCACCTATATTCTTCCGGCGCTTGCTTCCATGATTGGAATTGAGTCATTAAAATCAAGTATTTTATCCGATCCCGGTTCTGCATGGTTTGGCATCATGATCGTCTGTGCATGGCAGGCAATTGCAATGAATACGATTATCTATATTTCGGGACTTCAGACAGTTCCAGAGGATGTGTATGAGGCAGGAGGGCTGGATGGCGCTACAGGATGGAAACAGTTTAAGTACCTGACATTCCCGCTGATTATTCCTTTCTTTTCCATTAACATGGTGCTTTGCGTAAAGAATTTCCTGATGGTGTTTGATCAGATTATGGCTTTGACCAAGGGCGGACCTGCACAGAGCACGGAATCTATTTCTTACCTGATTTATAACAATGGTATGTCAGGCGGGCAGTTTGGCTTCCAAAGTGCCAATGCGGTAGTATTCTTTATTGTAATCGTATGTGTTTCTGTTGCACAGATGAAGTTTTCAGGTAAAAAGGAGGAACAGTTATGATAACAAAGAAAACAAACTGGACGGCAATGATCCTTTTGATTCTTGGCCTTTCCACTATTGTATTTCCCCTTTATTTGACGCTGGTCATTGCATTTAAGCAGCCGGCAGAAATGACAAACAGCATTAGCGGCATTTTATCACTGCCCAAGGCATGGAGTCTTGATAACTTCAGGGAAGCCATGCGGGTAACAGATTTCTGGAACTCCTTGAGAAACAGTTTGATAATCACTCTGGCAGCAGTAGGTTTATCCATAGCAGTCCATTCCATTATGGGATATGCCCTTGGAAGAAATAAGGCAGGCAGTAAGTTTTACAGTTTTGTATATCTGTTTATTGTAAGCGGTATGTTTGTTCCCTTTGCAATTCTGATGATGCCTTTGGCAAAACAGACTGCTGAACTGGGGCTTGCAAATTGGTTTGGCGTTATTATTTTATACGTGGTGTTTTACATGCCCATGAACATTCTTCTTTATTCAGGATACCTTGTAAATATACCGATGGCTCTTGAGGAAGCTGCAAAGGTGGATGGAGCATCTACCTGGACTACTTATTGGAAGATCATTTTTCCCATCATGCGTCCTATGCACGCAACAGTAGCGGTTCTTACTGCATTGGCAGTATGGAATGATGTAATGACTCCTTTGGTTATTTTAGCCGGAACCGACCAAAATACACTGCCGCTTGCACAGTTAAATTTCCAGACACAGTTTGGAACAAACTATAATCTGGCATTTGCTTCTTACCTGCTGTCGTTAATACCGATTTTGATCTTTTATATCATTTGTCAGAAACAAATTTTAAATGGTGTTGTAAACGGAGCTGTAAAATAAGTTTGGCAGGGCAGTTGTAATTTGTTGGTTTGACGAGAAACTGAATGTGTGTATATACTTGGGCGGCTTTTCTTTAAGCCGCCCAAAGGTGGATTATAAAAGAAGCTTGTAGAGATGATGGGGATTTGATAGAATAGTGAAGGTTCAAAAAAGTATAAAGTTAATAAGGAGCGGTAATTGATTATGGCAATTCATTTTCAGAAAGAAAAGAGATTATTTACATTACAGACAGCTCACACCACCTATCAGATGAAGGTAGATGATTTTGGGTTTCTTTTGCATTTATACTACGGAGGAAAAACAAAAGGGGACATGAATTACCTGCTGACTTTTTATGACAGAGGTTTTTCAGGAAATCCCAATGATGTGGAAGGTGACAGAACCTATTCTTTGGATACACTGCCTCAGGAATTCCCGGTTATGGGAACAGGAGATTACCGCAGCAGTGCCTTAATCATTCAAAACGGGGATGGTTCTGAGAGCTGTGACCTGCGTTATTTAAGCCATGAGATCAGAAAAGGAAAGTATGAACTTGAGGGGCTTCCGGCAGTTTATGCAAAGGAAGAAGAGGCGGAAACACTGGAGATTTTGTTACAGGACAGGGTAAGTAAAGTAGAAGTGAGACTTCTTTATGGAGTTTTGGAAAAAGAAGATATTATTACCCGAAGCGCAAAAGTTCTTAATCAGGGAGAAGACAGAATCATTGTTGAGAAGGCGGCAAGCGCCTGTCTGGATTTTGTTACAGGAGAGTATGATTTGCTTAGCTTTTATGGAAGACATGCTATGGAACGGAACTTTCAAAGAAGCCGGGTACTTCATGGAAGTTATGTGATCGGCAGCCGGCGGGGGGTATCCAGCCATCAGTATAACCCGGCAGTGATTCTTGCGGGAAGGGATACTACGGAAGATACAGGGAAATGCTATGGAATGGTTTTTGTATACAGTGGGAATTTTATGTGCGAGGCTGAAAATGACCAATTTGGTCAAACAAGAGTTGTAATGGGAATACACACTGATTTATTTCATTACCCTCTTGACAAGGGACAGGAACTGGTCATTCCGGAGACAATTCTCAGCTATTCTGATCAGGGCTTTGGAAAGCTGTCAAAGCAGTATCATAATTGTATCAGGGAGCATTTATGCAGGGGAAAATATAAGGATCAGATAAGGCCATTACTGATTAATAGCTGGGAAGCATCTTATTTCGACTTTACAGGGGAGACGATTTTAAATCTGGCAAAAGGGGCGGCAGAGCTGGGAATTGACATGGTTGTCATGGACGACGGATGGTTCGGAAAGCGGGATGATGACAACAGTGGCTTAGGTGACTGGCAGGCTAATGAGAAAAAGCTGGGATGTACTTTAAAAGAATTGACTGACAAGGTTAATTCATATGGATTAAAATTCGGCATATGGATTGAGCCGGAGATGATATCCGAGGACAGCACGCTTTATAGAGAGCATCCCGATTATGTAATGCAGATACCGGGAAGAAAGCCTGTAAGGGGAAGAAACCAGCTGGCCCTTGACTTTTCCAGAAAAGAAGTGAGGGATTATGTGTTTTCACAAATATGCAATGTGTTTGATCAGGCAAATATAGAATATGTAAAGTGGGACTTAAACAGAAGCCTTTCAGACATCTATTCACTGGAGAATTATCAGGGAAAGGTAATTTACGATTATGTGCTTGGCGTATATGAATTTTTGGAAAAACTTCTAAACAGGTATCCGGATATATTGATTGAAAGCTGTAGCGGGGGAGGGGGAAGGTTTGATGCGGGAATGATGTATTATTCCCCTCAGATCTGGTGCAGTGATAATACGGACGCGGTAGACCGGGTGCGCATTCAGTATGGAACCTCCTTCTTTTATCCTGTCTCCACAATGGGCGCTCATGTATCGGCAGTTCCCAATCACCAGACAGGCCGCTGCGTAAGCCTGCATACAAGAGGCATTGTAGCCATGGCCGGGACATTTGGATATGAGCTTGATCCTGCAAAGTTAAGTGACAAGGAGCGGGAAGAAATTAAAGAGCAGATCCGGGAATACAAAAAATATGCAGAGTTGATTCAAAAGGGAGATTACTACCGTCTGTCAGATCCCTTTCATGATCCTTACGGAGCGTGGATGTATGTATCAAAGGACGGACAGCAGATACTGACTCATATAGTCATACTTGAAAATCATGGAAACATGCCTGTGATTTATGTTCGTATGAAAGGCCTGGAACCAGATGCAGTGTATGAAGATATGGATACAGGCAGATGCTATTATGGAGCTGATCTGATGGAAGCAGGGATGCCAATGCCATCTGTTATGGAAGAATATCCTGCCTATCAGATTGCTTTTAGGAAAAGAGAGTAGTTTAATTTAGCTGTATATAATACGATTTATAAAGGTTGACAAATGTAACACAACATGATACTATATGAATGTGTTACATTTGTCAACTTATTTTATTATAAGGGAGAAAGGATAATGAACGAAAGTATTAATTTAAACAATTCCGAATGGTATATTATGGAGGTTTTATGGGAAAACCAGCCGAAAACCTTAATGCAGATTGCCCGTGAAATGAAAGAAAAGCAGGGATGGAGCAAGAGCACAACAAACACGATGCTGCGGCGTATGCAGGAAAAGGGCTTCATCAGATATGAAGAAGGGGAAAAGGCAAGAAAGTATTTTACGGATATTTTGCGGGAAAAAGTTGTTTTAAAGGAAACAGAATCTTTTTTAAAGCGCACTTATGGAGGAAGCCTGGGGATGCTGGTCAATACCTTTGTGGAAAATGATTCTCTGACAGATAAGGAAATTAAGGAACTGCAGGAGATTTTACATAAAGCGGAAAAGATTCATGATAAAGGGAAGGAAAGGTGACAGAAATGTTGACAAAAACAATAGTCTCCACTGTGCTGATCCTTGCAGTTATGGCAGTCAGAGCAGTATTTCAAAAAAAAGTTAATCCCATTTTTATTTATGCGTTATGGCTTGCTGTGGCAGTACGTCTTTTGATGCCGGGAATGCTTTTTTTCAGTCCGGTCAGCATTATGAATACAAATTTATGGCGTATGGGGAGTACTTGGCTTATACAGGAAGAGGAGCGGCAGGATATAGAATACAAACAGCAGCAGTACCGGGAATATTATGAGCAGAAATTGTATGAACAGAGTAGTGGGCTTATTCAAAAAGAAGCAAATACAGGCGGAGCAGAAGTGGTGGAAATAGAACTGAAGTGGCAATGGGCAGGAACTGTGTTTGGCAGGATAAAACAGTTTGCAGAAATTGTGTGGGCAACAGGCATGGCAGTCATAACCATAATTTTTCTGTGGAAAAATCTTTCCTTTTATCATTTCCTTCGTTTATCAAGAAGGAAGGTGGCGAAAGCGGCGGCCGGCAGGCGGGATATACCGGTATTTATTATTGAGGATAAGTTAGCTTCTCCCTGCCTGTTTGGTCTTATTCCGGCGATATATCTTCCGGAAAAAGGCATCTATCAAAATAAGGAAGAGAATTTCTGTATTTTGGAGCATGAACTGACTCATTACAGACACGGAGATCATTTATGGGCTTTTTTGAGAATGATATGCCTGATTATTAACTGGTATAATCCTTTGGTATGGCTTGGGGCAAAACTTTCCATTCAGGATGGAGAGCTTGCCTGTGATGCGGGATGCATAAAACGACTTGGCGAGTCAAAATACTGCTTTTATGGGGAGGCGCTTCTGGCTGCGGTTACATATTCCCGGGAAAGAAAAAAAGGGTTTAAAGCAGCGGCAATGATGAATCCAGGGAAAAAATTTATGAAAAAAAGAATTGAATTTATTGCCAGAGAGCAGAAGTACAGCCTATTTTTGCTGGCTGTAATGATGATAATCATGTTTATGGCAATTGCATGTACTTATACCGGAACAGTGCATATGGAGGCAAAAATGAAAGTGGAATATTTTGGTATTGCAAATGAGGCTGGGGGTTGAATATTTGCCAAAAATGATTATAATTTAATTAGATGCTATTTACTACTTAAGTACTTGTACATATTCTATCTGCATATTAGCATTTAATTAAATTATTCCTGATAAGGCCTTATCACAGCAGCTACTGGTACAGCTTTCATAAAAAGACGAGGGAGAACGATCATGCTTATTTTTGATCGGGGGGTAAAATAAGGAACAATGCCTTTATGTTGATAATAAGGGGAATTTAATTGTACAAAGAAAGCGTCAAAGAGAAAGCTGTAGATTTAGTAGAAGGAGAGGTTTTATTAATGAAAAACAAAGAAAATATTGAAAAAAAGCTGACCGGCTCTTTTTTCAAAGTAGCAGCAATTGCCGCAACTGCCGCAATTGTAGGTTTGATTGCACTTATTGTGATATCCAATAGGTATTCTTATGCACTTACCAATTTTGGTTTTGCACAGGGAGACATTGGAAAGGCATTGTTTGAATTTGCAGATGCAAGGTCATCGCTTCGTGCTGCGATCGGTTATGATAACGCAGATGCAATTGCGAATGTAGTGAAACAGCACGAAGAAGGAAAAGTAAGGTTTGATTCGTACTTTGCACAGGTGGAAAAGACCATTGTATCAGAAGATGGAAGAAAGACTTATGATGAGATCAAGGCAGAGCTGGATGCCTATTGGGAGCTGGACGCTGAGATTATGGCTTTGGGGGCAACTACGGACAGGGCGCTTTGTGTGCAGGCTCAGGAATTAGCCCTTAGCGAATTGGCAGGTAAATATAACAGTATTTATTCCAAGCTGGAAAGTCTTTTAAATGTAAAAGTAGATGAAGGAAATGATTTATCTACAATGTTAACGATAATTGCAGGTGTTTTGCTGGCAGTGATAGTGGCCATGATTGTAATTGCAATGCTGTTGGCCCTTAAAATCGGAAAAGGCATGGCAAAGAGCATTGCAGAGCCTTTAGTAAAATTAGGTGAGCGTCTTAAAACATTTGCAGAAGGAGATCTTTCTTCAGCATTCCCGGAAGTAAATACCGGAGATGAAGTGGAGATTATGACCAAAGATGTGGTCCATATGGCGGACAACCTGAATGTGGTAATTGGTGATATTGGTGAAGTTTTGGGGGAAATGGCCGATGGAAATTATGCAGTGAAGTCCAAGGTGCCTGACAGGTATACCGGCGACTTCCAGAAATTATATGAATCCATGCGCACCATGAGAAATCAAATGAAAGATACTCTGATTGCAATTGGAGAAGCTTCCAAGCAGGTATCTGACGGTTCAGGAGATCTGGCAACCGCATCACAGAGCCTTGCAGAAGGTGCAACAGATCAGGCATTGGCGGTACAGGAACTTCATGCAACGATATCCGACATTACGGAAGGCATGGAAAAGAGTGCGGAAAGCGCAGACGATTCTTACATAAAAGCACAGCAGTATGCAAGTGAAGCTGATCACAGCAAGGACGAAATGCATACGATGATGAAGGCAATGGAGCGGATTAATGATACTTCTACAAAGATTGGAAATATTATTTCCGAAATTGAATCTATTGCAGCACAGACTAATTTGTTATCTTTAAATGCCTCCATAGAGGCAGCAAGAGCTGGTGAAGCCGGACGCGGATTTGCAGTTGTGGCTGATCAGATTAGGGAACTGGCAGATCAAAGTGCCAAGGCAGCGGTTGATACAAGAGAATTAATAGAAGGTTCTTTAAAAGAAATTTCAGATGGAAATTCTTCTGCAGAACGTGCAGCAAATGCAATTGAATCTGTAGTAGAAGGCATCAAACAGATTGCAGATTTCTCCAAGAGCTTGAAGGTTATGGTAGGAGATCAGACAGAAGCAATGCGCCAGGCTGAAATAGGCGTCAATCAAATTTCAGAAGTGGTACAGAGTAATGCAGCAACTGCCCAGGAAGCTTCCGCTACAAGTGAAGAATTGTCAGCACAGGCAACAATGCTGGACGAATTGGTTGGACGGTTTGTATTAGAGTAGGCTGTTAAAATAAAATTATATAGAAGTTAGACAAAGTAGTGTTAAAGCCCTTTGCCGGCGGTGCCGGCAAAGGGCTTTTATGCTTGCGTTGACTTTGGAGAAAGCATATGTTACTATGTAAACAAATGTTCGATTGCGATTTGTGAGATTTATCTAAAGGAGATATTTTATGGAGCAGCTATCACTTTTTTCAGAGGAAGTTAACCGGAATGCGCCGCTTGCCAGCAGACTGCGCCCAGAGACGCTTGCGGATTATATCGGTCAGGAGCATTTGGTGGGAAAGGGGAAAATCCTAAAGAAAATGCTGGATGAAGACTGGATATCATCTATGATATTCTGGGGACCGCCTGGCGTGGGAAAGACCACACTAGCCAGGATTATTGCACATATGACACGATCGTCATTTGTTGATTTCAGTGCTGTCACAAGCGGGATCAAGGAAATTAAAGAGGTGATGAAGCAGGCGGAAAATGACCGTATAATGGGCCTGAAAACCATTGTATTTGTAGATGAGATTCACCGCTTTAACAAAGCACAGCAGGATGCATTTCTTCCCTATGTGGAAAAGGGAAGTATTATTCTTATTGGAGCAACTACGGAAAATCCTTCCTTTGAAATTAATTCAGCGCTTTTATCCAGGTGTAAGGTATTTGTGCTGCAGGCACTGACCGGACAGGACATCTTAAAATTGCTTCATAATGCACTAAAAGATCAAAGAGGATTAGGAAGCAGCGTGATACATGTTGAAGAAAATTTGTTAAATGCCATTGCTTCTTTCTCAAATGGCGATGCCAGAACAGCGCTTAATACGCTGGATATGGCTGTGCTTAACGGACAGATAGAACCGGATGGATCCATTACGGTTAAGGAGGAAATTCTAGAGCAGTGCATGGGAAAGAAAATGCTTCTCTATGACAGAGCGGGAGAGGAACACTATAATTTGATTTCCGCACTGCATAAGTCAATGAGAAACAGTGATCCGGATGCGGCTGTTTACTGGCTGGCAAGAATGTTAGAGGCGGGAGAAGATCCACTTTATGTTGCCAGACGTCTCATAAGATTTGCAAGCGAGGATGTAGGGATGGCGGATTCTAATGCGCTTCAGGTTGCAGTTGCAGTATATCAGGCATGTCATTTTAACGGAATGCCTGAGTGTAATGTGAATTTAACTCATGCAGTGGTTTATCTTTCTATGGCGCCTAAATCCAATGCATTGTATATAGGATATGAAAGTGCAAAAGCGGATGCAAAAAATATGTTGACTGAGCCGGTACCACTTCAAATCAGAAATGGCGTTACAGAACTCATGCAGGAATTACATTATGGAGAGGGGTACCAATATGCCCATAATACTAAGGAAAAGCTGACAGATATGAAATGCCTGCCAGATTCCTTAGAAGGCAGGGAATATTATATACCCGGGGAGCAGGGGGAAGAAGCAAAGATAAAGGAGAAACTTAAAAAAATAAAGGCATTCAGAAAATAAAAGAACAAATGTTTGCAAAAAGATATTGCTTTCTACAGAGCCTCATGGTATGATAAGAACAAACAAATGTTCGAGGAGCGCAACTGTGGAAAGCAATCTTATTTTATATAAAAATGATGGAAATTCCAGTCTTCAGACTACCCATATGTTAAAAGAAAACATGTCCATTATGGAGAAATTAAAAATTCTTTCAGATGCAGCGAAATATGATGTTTCCTGCTCTTCCAGTGGTGTGGGGAGAAGAGGGGATGGTACAGGAATTGGAAATACGCTTGCGGCAGGAATCTGTCATAGTTTTGGTGCAGACGGAAGATGCATTTCACTGCTTAAGATTCTTTTTACCAATGAATGTATTTATGATTGTAAATACTGCATTAACAGAAAGTCCAATGATGTGCCCAGAGCATCTTTTACGCCGGATGAAATTTGTGAACTGACGATTCAGTTTTACAGAAGAAATTATATTGAAGGCTTATTTTTAAGCTCAGGGATTCTCTACAGTCCTACTTATACAATGGAGCTGATTTATGAGGCAGTACATAAGCTGCGCACTTTATACCGGTTTCAGGGGTATATTCATGTCAAGGCAATTCCGGGAGCAGATCCTGAGATCGTAAACAGGCTGGGGCTTTTGGCAGACCGGATGAGCGTTAATTTAGAACTTCCCACAGCGGAAGGATTAAAGAGGCTGGCGCCTAATAAGCACCGCAGGAATATTCTTACTCCTATGCGCCAGATTCAGCAGGGGATTATCCAGAATAAAAATGAGCTTGTTTTGTATCGGAATACGCCCTCTTTTGTGCCAGCAGGCCAGTCGACACAGATGATTGTGGGAGCAACGCCGGAGAGCGATTATCAGATCATGATGGTTGCTGAAAATTTATATAAAAAGTTTGATTTAAAGCGGGTATACTATTCTGCTTTTGTGAGTGTGAATGAAGATAAGGAGCTGCCTGCCTTACAGGGGGGCCCGCCGCTGCTTCGGGAACACAGGCTGTACCAGGCAGACTGGCTTTTACGTTTTTATGGTTTTGAGGCAGATGAGCTTTTAAGCGAGGAGAAACCCAATTTTAACATACTGCTTGATCCTAAGGCAGATTGGGCGCTGCGGCATTTGGAACAATTTCCGGTGGAAATTAACAGGGCTGATTACAATGCGATCCTGCGTGTTCCAGGTATTGGAGTGAAAAGTGCGCAGCGCATTGTAAGGGCAAGACGCAATGGAAATCTTAATTTTGAAGACTTAAAGAAGATAGGAGTTACATTAAAGCGGGCGCTTTACTTTATAACCTGTAGTGGAAAGATGATGTATCCCACTAAAATAGAGGAAGACTATATTACCCGCAATCTGCTTTCCAATAAAGAAAAGCTTCCCTTTGACAAGGATGGAATGACTTATAAACAGCTTTCTTTATTTGACGACAATCAGGAAATGCTTTTTAATCAGGCAGCAGGCGGATAACAAAAACTGTCTGATAATAATATGGAGTAGAGGAGATAAGAAGTTGGAAGAATACTATCTGATCTGTGAGGACTCTCTGGAAGGAATTTTTACCGGGATTTATAACGCGTATCTAAAAAAAATGCCTCATGAGCAGATTCATATCTGTGTAGGCGGGGAAGAGAATTATCGGTTGTTTGCTGTTTACGAGTCCTGCCAGATGGATGAAAAGAAGGCGGCCAAGGTAGCAGGGACAATTATCAGAGAACTTGGGGAAGAGGCTTACCTATCTATTTGCCGGGCACTTGCGGCTCAGGAAGGGGATAAGGGAGAAGCTGTTTATAAGACGGTGGTATCAGGGCTTTCCATGAAGAACAGGCATCAGGTCATGGGATGTCTGCAGAATCCATATATCCACAGGGTGTTTGAACTGGCCAGATTTACAGCAAATGAAGCTCATTTTCATGTGGAATTTTTAAGATTTAAGGAAATTGAAAATGGAATATTGTATGCGGTGATCGGCCCCAAAAATAATGTACTTACTTTTATAGTCCCGCATTTTGCAGACAGGCTTCCACTTGAAAATTTTGTTATTTATGATGAAATCAGAAATATATATGCCATGCATCCGGCAGGAAAGGAGTGGTATCTTGTATACGGGGATGAAATAATTGGCCAGGCAGAACATAATTTTTCAGAGGGAGAGAAAAAATACAGTGAACTTTTTGGCTGCTTTTTTCATACGATAGCAATAAAGGAGCGTAGAAATTACAAGCTTCAAAGGAATATGCTGCCGATCAGATATCGTGAGTATATGACAGAATTTCAGCAGAAATAGCAGTATAATAGTCCAATTTTTTGTAAATAATAGATTATCAAAGGAAGATATTGTACAATATGCTATTTTATGACTAAAATTAGTAAATTGTTCTAAAAAAAGTACTTTACAAATGTTTTGCATAGTGGTAATCTTGCTTCAAGTAAAAGAAAACGTTTTCACAACCTGCATTTGTAAGGAGAAAGAAAGGTGATAGGTATGATGCAGCGCAGAATTAAATTGAGATTGGATGAAGTAAAGACTTTTGTTGAGGCAGCTTCAAGATGTGATTTTGATATTGATGTTTATTACAACAGTTTTGTTGTAGATGCTAAGTCAATTGTTGGAGTTCTTGGACTTGATTTGAATCAGACATTAACTGTATCTTACAATGGATATGATTCTCAGTTTGAAGATACTCTAAATCATTTTGTAATGGCAAGTTAAATAAACAGACAATTAATATTCTTCTATTACACTTAAGCAATATATTCATCTGATTGACTCCCTGAAAAAGATAGCGTACTATCTTTTTAGGGAGTTTTTTTGTTTGGAAAGGATGGGCGGGATTACGGAGATACAAATTTCGGTAAGGAATCTGGTAGAATTTATTTTACGTTCAGGAGATATTGACAATAGAAAAGCAGCAGCGCCTGATAATGCCATGCAGGAAGGCGGACGGATTCACCGTATGATTCAAAGACGAATGGGAGCTGATTATCATGCGGAGGTTCTTTTGCGCTTTATTTTTGCAACATCAGAGTATGAGATTCATATAGAAGGAAGGGCTGATGGGATTATTATATCTCCTGTGGCAGATGCAGTGCAGGTTCCGGAGGTAAGGGATATGGAGATTACGCCGGAAATTCGGGATCTGTATACAGTGACAATTGATGAGATTAAGGGAACCTATAGAGATCTCCATAAGATAAAAGAAGCAGTTCCGGTACATCTGGCTCAGGCAAAATGCTATGCATTTATTTATGGACAGCAGAATGCTTTAAGAAGCATAAGGGTAAGAATGACCTATTGCAATATTGATACGGAAGAAATTAAATATTTCCATTTTGAATATGAGATGGAAGAGCTTCGGCAGTGGTTTGGCGATATAATAAAAGAATATAAAAAATGGTCTGATTTTCAATTTCAGTGGAATCAGCTTCGGCATAATTCTATCAAAACACTTATTTTTCCATATGAATATCGTAAGGGGCAAAAGGAGCTTGCCACCTATGTATATCAAACGGTTTATCACAAAAGGAAGCTGTTCATTGAAGCGCCAACTGGCGTGGGAAAAACAATTTCTACTATATTTCCTTCCGTAAAAGCTATGGGAGAAGGGATGGCAGAAAAGATTTTTTATTTGACGGCAAAAACAATTACCCGTACAGTTGCTGATAATGCGGTGGAGCAGATGCGTAATCAGAAGCTTAAATTGAAAACGGTTATTTTAACTGCAAAAGATAAAATCTGTTTTATGGAGGAGACAGAGTGCAATCCTGAGTATTGTCCTTACGCAAAAGGCCATTATGACAGAATCAACGACGCTGTTTACGATTTATTGGTTAATCGGGATAATTTTAATCGGGAAGCGGTAGAAACCTTTGCCCGCAGGCATCAAGTGTGTCCTTTTGAGATGTGCCTTGATATGAGCCTTTTTGCAGATATGATTATATGTGACTATAATTATTTGTTTGATCCACATGTATATTTGAAGCGCTTTTTTGGGGAAGGAGTTCGGGGAGAATATATCTTTTTAATAGATGAAGCGCATAATCTGGTAGACAGAGGCCGTGAAATGTATAGTGCTGTTCTTTTAAAAGAAGATTTTCTTGCATTGAAAAAGACGGTGAAGGATTATGACGGAAGAATGTACAGGCATTTGGAAAAATGTAATCATGATCTGCTTGAGTTAAAGCGGAAGTGTGAGGGCTATGCCTGCCTGAATGAGGAGGAAGTTGTGCCTTTTATCAGAAATCTGGTAAGGCTTTCTTCCATTATGGAGGATTATCTGGAGGAAAATGAAGATAGCCCGGTGAAAATGGATATTCTGGATTTTTACTTTGAAATTTCTCATTTTCTTTTGATCAATGATAAACTGGATCAAAATTATGTGATTTATACCCAGATGGAATCTGACGGAAGTTTTAGCATTAAATTTTTCTGCGTGAATCCTTCCAATAATTTAAAGGAATGCATGTTAAGGGGCAGAAGCACTATTTTATTTTCGGCAACGCTGCTCCCCATTCAGTATTATAAACAGCTTCTTGGTGCGGAAAAAGGGGATTATGAGGTATATGCCCACTCTGTTTTTGATCCCCGCAAAAGGGGATTGTTTATTGCGGAAGATGTGACCAGCAAATATAGCAGACGTTCTGACATGGAGTATTATAATATTGCAGCTTATATTCATAGAATTGTCAAAGAGAGAGAAGGCAATTATATGGTGTTTTTTCCATCCCATGCTTTTTTGCAGAATGTGTACAATGTATATATCACTTATTTTGAGGATGGGCAGCAGACAGAATGTCTTTTGCAGGAAGAACATATGGATGAAGAAAGCAGGGAGGCATTTCTTGCCCGCTTTCAGGCAGCGGAGAAGAAGATTTATGGGGCAGAAAAGGGTATTCGGGCATTGGGGATGGATATGGTCATAGAAGAAAAAAGCGTACAGGAGAAAAGAAACACACTGATAGGATTTTGTGTTCTCGGGGGAATATTCAGCGAAGGAATTGATTTGAAGAAGGATAGCCTTATTGGTGCGGTTATTGTTGGAACCGGACTTCCCCAGGTATGTAATGAACGGGAAATTTTGAAAAAGTTTTTTGACAGTCAGGGTGATAACGGATTTGATTTTGCTTATAGGTACCCTGGAATGAATAAGGTGCTTCAGGCAGCAGGAAGGGTAATAAGAACAGTGGAGGATGTGGGGATTGTAGCGTTGCTTGATGAAAGGTTTCTTACAGCTTCTTACAAAAGAATGTACCCTAGGGAATGGGAGGAGTATGAACAGGTCTCTTTAGAACGAATTGGCAGAAGAATAGAACGTTTTTGGGATGAGTGGCTGTAAAACAGTGTTTTCTCAGGAACTTATCCACATATCTTTCTCCTGTGGAAAGAAAAGGAAATAGAGTACATTCTATGTTGAATTGTTGAATTTTGACTTATATAGATTGAAAAATGCTGAAAAATGAAGGAACATATAATATATGACGTCGCATTTTGTCAAAAACAGTGAGCAAGTCATAATAAATGACAATAGTGTCATTGTGGATAACTCTGTGGAAATTGGGGATTTCTCTACTTTTTTCACATTTTTTGTAAAAAATATGTGAGTGGTATTCAGTGTATATTTGAAGGGTAAAAATTTCAAAAAAGAAAAAATACTTACCTGGTCAATAAAAAATGGCTGTAAATTGACTAAACTGGTACTAATCCGGTAGAAATCATGTAATTATCCGGAAAAGATATGGATTTGGAGCATATGTTCCACTTTTTGAAGGGGAGAGATTTTGACAGGAATGTATACACAAAATGGAAAGTATGGTAAAATAAAATTCGGTCAGTTGCATGAGGCCGGCAGTAGACAGCAGAGCTATAAAAGCTGTAAGAAATCAGGAGGCATAAAAATATGTGGGCATATGAAAGTGTTTTTTATCAGATCTATCCCCTTGGATTTTGCGGGGCGCCATTTGAAAATGACGGTGTATTGACGAGCCGGATTAAAAAGGTGGAGGACTGGATTCCTCATATGAAAAAGCTTGGAGTAAATGCAGTTTATTTTTCACCGGTGTTTGAGTCTGATACACATGGATATAACACCAGAGATTATAAGAAGATTGATGTCCGGCTGGGTACCAATGAGGATTTCAAGGAGGTTTGTGATAAACTCCATGAAAATGGAATCAAGGTAGTGCTTGATGGTGTGTTTAATCACGTGGGAAGAGGTTTTTACCAGTTTCAGGATGTAATAAAGAACAGGGAGAATTCTCCTTTCTTACATTGGTTTAAAGTGAGTCTTGACGGAAACTCCAATTACAATGACGGTCTTTGGTATGAAGGTTGGGAAGGCAATTATGATCTGGTGAAGCTGAATCTCCAAAATGGGGAGGTAGTGGACCATATCCTGGATGCGGTGAAATATTGGGTAGATGAATTTGATATTGACGGACTTCGTCTGGATGTGGCATACTGCCTGGATGAAAATTTTGTAAGAAGGTTAAGAAGCTTTACAAACGATTTGAAACCGGATTTTTATCTTCTTGGTGAAATGCTTCATGGGGATTATAACCGTATGGTTAATGATGGGATGCTTCACTCTGCTACCAACTATGAATGTTATAAAGGCTTATATTCCAGCTTTAACAGCATGAATATGTTTGAGATTGTTCACTCACTGCTCCGTCAGTTCGGACCTGAGAACTGGACGCTCTATAAAGGAAAACATATGTTGTCTTTTGTGGATAATCATGATGTTACAAGAGTGGCAAGTATTTTAGGCAATGAAAAGCATCTTTCCCTTATCTATGCCATGTGCTTTGGGATGCCGGGAATTCCCTGCGTATATTATGGAAGCGAGTGGGGAGCAAAAGCAAACAAAAGCGAGGGAGATCCTGCCCTTCGTGCTAATTTTCCGGAGCCGGTTTACAATGAGCTTTCAGAGTGGATTTCAAAATTGGCAGAGGCCAAGAAAAGTTCAAAGGCGCTGTGCTATGGAGATTTCCGTTCGGTAGTTTTAACCAACAAACAGTGTATATTTGAAAGAAAGGCAGATGGAGAGAGGGTTCTGGTGGCTATTAATGCGGACAGCGAGCCTTATACGGCGCATTTTGATGCAGGCTGTGGGCAGGCAGTTGACTTAATTAGCGGCCAGCTGCACGATTTTGGCGGAGGAAGCCAGCTGCCGCCTTATAGTGCATTTTTTTGGAAAATGGAAAGATAAAATAATTTCATAACCGGAAGGCAGGCGCTTATCAGCAATGGTAGGCGCTTTTTTTCGCAGCCCTGTGCAGGGGGAATATGCCGCTATGGTGCATGGTAAGCAGAAAATGTCTTCCCTGCCCGATTGTATGTGGGAGCTGCTGAAAAATAAAATAAAAATGTAAAGTGTGCTTGACAAATGACGTAAAGCGGACTATACTCTAAAATGTAAAGCGCGTTTTACATTATCATTAAAGAAGGAGTAATTTATGCAGACAAAGATTGCACAATACCGGAAGGAACAAAAGGTCACTCAGGAAGAGCTGGCGGAAGCGGTTAATGTGACCAGACAAACGATTATTTCCCTTGAAAACGGAAAATATAAGGCGTCTTTGATACTGGCCCATAAGATTGCACAGTTTTTTGGTGTGACAATTGAAGAAATGATTATTTTTGACAGGGAGGATGAAAACATATGAAAATGAAAGGTTTTTTGTGTACAACAACAGCAGCAACAAATGAGGAATACAAAGAAGTATTAAAGAAAAGGAATATCTGGATTGCAGTTCTTGCACTGACAGGGGTGCTTATAGCAGGAAGCGCATTTCTTGCGCACCAGTCGCAGACTGCTGCACTGCCAGACCAGGCATTAGGTGTATACTGTGGTTTTGGAACAGGAATTTTTTTGGCAGGAATTCTGCTTTTTATGAAAAATATAATTCTTTTACATAATGAAGAAAAATTAAAACAAAGCCGCCTGGAAAATGCGGATGAGAGACTGGACGAAATTAATAAGAAAGCTGCCCGGGCAACTCTTATGATAATGATGTTTGTGATTACAGCGGCAGGAATGATTTTTGGTATTTTTGAGCCTGTATTGTTCAAGGCAGTAATATTTGTTATAGATATGTTTTTGTTTTCCTATATTATTGCGTTTGTATATTATAAAAAGAAAATGTAATGCTATACGACCTGAACTTTCTGTGATACCATGATGTTTATGTAAATCTTTTTACAAAAGAGGAGCGTGGATGTCATGGTATATTCATTTTGCGAAATAGGCTGGTTCTTTTTTATTTATTCTTTTATTGGATGGGTGGCTGAGGTATGTACAGCGGCATATAATAAGAAGAAATTTATTAACAGAGGGTTTGTCAGTGGTCCTTTTTGTCCCATTTATGGAACAGGTGCGGCCGCTTTTGCAGTTTTTCTGCCGGAATTACATGGCAGTGTATTTTTCCTTTTTCTTGGAGGAGCTATTTTAGCATCCTTTATTGAATTTCTGACAGGAGCTTTGCTTGAAAAAATTTTTCACAGGAAATGGTGGGACTATTCCGGTAAGAGGTTTCACTTTGAAGGTTTTATCTGCCTTCAGTATTCAACAGTATGGGGGATATGTGCGGTACTTCTTATTTATTTTGTTAATCCGTTTTTTGCAACTTTTATAAAACTTGTTCCAGGACTTATTGGATTAGTTTTACTTTGGGGCATGGGGGCAGTGCTTGCTTTGGATGCAGTAGGAACAGCCCTTGCTATTTGGGGCATGCAAAAGCGGATGGAACAGATTTCCCAGCTCACGGAGGGAATGGTTCAGGTATCAAGGCTTTTGGAAAATGCTATTACGAAAAGAATCACAAGACGTATGGAAATGGCATTTCCTGTGCTGGAAGCCGGAGAATTAAAAAAACAGGCAAAGCCGAAAGTAAAGCCGGCGGTTTTTGCAGCAGGGTGTAGTTTTTATAAGCTGGCCAGTTTGTTTTTTATAGGTGCTTTCCTGGGGGATATTACAGAGACAGTCTTTTGCCTGATTACAACAGGGCGGCTTATGAGCCGCAGCAGTGTGGTTTATGGTCCCTTTAGTATTGTGTGGGGACTTGGATGTGCGCTGCTGACTGCGGTTCTTTACCGGATCAGGGATAAGAGTGATTCTTATATATTTGTGGCGGGAACACTGCTTGGCGGTGCTTATGAGTATATCTGCAGTGTTTTTACAGAGTTGGTGTTTGGTACGGTTTTTTGGGATTATAGTGGTTTTCGTTTTAACTTAGGAGGCAGAATTAATCTTCTTTATTGTTTCTTTTGGGGAATTGCCGCGGTGGTGTGGATGAAATTTCTGTATCCGTTATTGTCAAAGTGGATAGAAAAGCTGCCGGAAAAAGCAGGGAGCTATTCTTGTAACCTTATGATCATTTTTATGATTTTTAACTGTTTGATTTCTGCTTTGGCTCTTGGAAGATATGAGGAGAGACAAAGGGGGGATTTTACCCGGCAGCAGGAAAGTCCGGACGGGATAGATATGTTTTTGGATGAGCGTTTTCCAGACGAAAGAATGGAACGTATTTATCCGAATGCAAAGATTGTGTACGAATGAAAACTTTAGGGATAATTTACTTTATTTCTGATATATAAATTAGTTGTTTTCCCTTGCGCTATTTCGATAAAAAATGATAGAATGAATTATACTATTCATTTATTGTATTTTTACATAATTATGCAGAAAGGGCTACCTTATGAAAAAAATAATTACCAGACGACTTTTTATTTATATGCTTGCAGCATTTCTTGTAACCATTACTGCTATTTTTGCACTGCAGACATTTATAAGTAAGAGAAACAACGTCTTGTCCAGCCAAAACAAGCTGGAGGATGTGAAGGAAAAGCTTTTTGATAATGATGAAAATGTAGAAAGATTAACCGAAAATCTGGGAGAGAACAATCTTGCAAAGACAAGGGCATTTGCCGATATGCTCGCAGCAGATAAGACTATTTTCGGGAATATGGATAAGTTAAATGAAATCAAGGAAAGGCTTATGGTAAATGAGCTGCATATTATTGATGCGGACGGGATTATTACCAGTAGTACCATACCGGAATATATTGGATTTGACATGAAGAGCGGGGAACAGTCAAATGCGTTTATGGTGATTGTTGATGATCCGTCTATTGAAATCGTGCAGGAACCGCAGGTAAATGTTGCGGAAGGAATTGTAATGCAGTACATTGGCGTGGCAAGATCTGACGATAAGGGGCTGGTACAGGTCGGCGTGCGGCCGGAGGTATTGGAGAATACCCTTGCAAGTACCGCAATTGATGTAGTTTTAAAGGACATAGATTTTGGTGAGACAGGGTATATTTATGCAATTGATTCAGAAGGAATGATTCTTGCCCACAAGGACGCTTCTTTGCTTGGCGCCTCAGCGGCAAGCGCGGGATTTCCACAGAATCTGACGGGAAGCGGCAGGGCTGTAATTAATGGAGAAAAAGGTTACTATTATGCACAGGAGTATGAAGGACAGATTATAGGAACTTTTATGCCTTCCGGGGAATACTATGGGGAACGACGCAATCAGACAATTGTGGTTTCCTTAAGTATGTTGATTATTTTCGGAGCTTTATTGTTTATGATTAACTGGATGGTAGATCGTAAAATTGTTGATGGAATCAACCGGATCTGCAGATCCATGAAGGAGATTGCCGGTGGAAACTTTGAAGCTTTGGTAGAAGAGCAGGGAAATCCCGAATTTGAAATGCTTTCCCAGAGCATTAATAAAATGGTAGGAAATATTAGTCTGAATATAAAGGAAAACGAAGTACTTTTAGAGCAGCAAAGGGAGGATATGGAGCGTAACAAGGAGCTGATCCGGAATGTGAAAAATGCATGTAAGGATTTAAATCAGGTTTCGGGAGTAACCCTGCAGAATGCGGACCACATTTATGGGGGAACGCAAGAGCAGGAAAAGGCAGTGGAAGATTTAAAGCAGATCATGGATCAGATGATGCAGGAACTGAACCAAAGTGTAAAGACTTCCGCCAATATTACAACAGCAACAGGAAATTCAGCGGAGAAAATAAAGCAGACACAATCACAGATGGAGCTTTTAAAGGATTCCATGCATAAGATCAGCGAGATGTCAATAGAGATTGAAAAAATTATTGGTGAGATTAATTCTATTGCGGAGCAGACCAATATGCTTTCTTTGAATGCTTCTATCGAAGCGGCCAGGGCCGGTGAAATGGGAAGAGGATTTTCAGTGGTGGCGACACAAATTGGAGAGTTGGCTGCGAGAAGTGCACAGGCAGCCAAAGAAACCAATGAACTGATCACCAATTCCATGAGAACCATAGAAAAAGGAAGGGAAATTACAGATCAGACAGCAGAAGCATTTGACGTGGCAGTTGAAAATATTGATCACGCAAATCAGCAGGTGGTGAAAATTACCGATATGGTAAAAGACAACGTTAGGACTGTAACAAATGCGGCGGGAAAGATTGGAAGAATTTCCGATGTTGTGGAAAGAAATGTGGAGGTGTCCCACAATACGAAACAGGCTTCTTCCGATATGGCGGATATTACGGAAAAACTGCTTAAGATGGTGGAGTAAAATGGGATAATAAATAGTAGTTAATTTATATAAGGAAAAAGAAGAGGTTGAATTTTTGCGCAGCAGCGTGAAGATTCAGCTTTTTTTATTTTTTATGGAATGCTGACAGTGTGGAAATTTGATCTTTTGATTTTAATAATAAATGTTGACAAATAATATTATATGGTATATAGTATGTTTAACACAAATAATACTATACATCATATAATATTATAGGATTTAAATTTTTATATTAGTGAGGTAAAAAAATGAGTTATTTCGTTAAATAAAATAGAAGGGAGATGCGGTTATGGTTTTTAACACGGGAGCAGCGCTTTTAGATGCTATTGTTCTGGCGGTGGTATCCAGAGAATCGGAAGGTGCCTATGGATATAAAATCACCCAGGATGTAAGGCAGGTAATAGAGCTTTCCGAATCTACATTGTACCCGGTGCTTCGGAGGCTGCAAAAGGATCAGTGTCTGGAGGTTTATGATATGGAATGTGCGGGCAGAAACAGAAGATATTATAAGACCACAGAAAGAGGCAGATTGCAGCTTAACTTGTATGAAAGCGAATGGAGAAAATATTCTGCAAAGATTAACAGTATATTTGAGGGAGGAATGGAAAAATGAGCAGATGGAAATTCATGAGACAATTGGAAGAACTGCTCTCCGATATCTCACCAAATGAGAGGGAAGAGGCGCTTCAATATTATAATGATTATTTTAATGATGCAGGAAGGGAAAATGAGCAGGAAGTAATAAAGGCTCTTGGTTCTCCTGAACAGGTGGCCGGAATCGTCAGGGATGGACTTAGCGGAAATGAAAATCTGGGCGAGTTTACGGAAAGTGGATTTAAAAATAGCAATATAGGACAGTCCAATGCCATTATAAAAAGAACAGCCAGCGGTGGATCTGGTTCAGAAAATGGAAAAGATGCCGGCATGCGGGGGACAGGTGCGGAAAAAGAAGGCGCACAGGCCGGTGGGAGTTCAGACAAAGATAGCAGCAACGAAAAACCTATTTCCGGCACTGGAGTAACCAGGGAAAAGGAAGGAATGCCCACATGGGAGATCGTATTGATTGTCTGTGCATGTGTTTTCTTATCTCCGGTTATTTTTGCACGGGCAGTAACTGCAATAGCAGCGATTATGAGTGTGGTCATCGGATTATTTTGCGTTTGTCTTGGATTTGCTATTGCAATGGCAGTTTTGTTTATTGTAGCTTTTGCATTGGCAGCTGCCGGCTTTGGGACTATAATCCCGCACCCGGTTGCAGGAATTGGATTGATTGGGGGTGCCTGTATTTGTGCGGCGCTTGGTATTTTATTTTTACTGGTTTTAGTTTTCCTGGTTGGAAAATGTATTCTAGGTATTTTTCAGGGAATCGGTTATATATTTAAAAAGATTTTCGGCAAAAAGGGAGGGGAAGCAGTATGAAAAAATTTGTAAAGGGAAGTCTGGCTGCGGCCGGTATTCTGGCGGCAATGGGATGTGTACTGTGCCTGATCAGTGCAGTAGTGGGAGGTAGAAGTTTTACCTACTGGGCACGAAATGACGAAAGAGTTATGGAAAATCTTGAAAGGGTGGCTGACCGGCTTGAGGATGCCTGGCATGGCATTTACTATATCGGCGGCTGGTATCAGCGCTATGATGATGAAAACCCGAAAGAGCTTAGCGTTAATGATCATATAGCATCAATGAATGTATGGGAAGCGCAGCAGTCTCTGGATGGGATCAGGGATCTTAATCTGACATTAGGTGCAGGAAGAATGGTTATTGAGGAAAAAGACGCATCTGACGGGATCGTTGATATTTATGTGCAGGGAAAAGGTGAATGTGATCACAGAGTAGAAGATGGAACTCTTTATATAGAAGGATTTAAAGGAATAAAAACAATTGGAGCAGATATTTCTGATAATGTTATTACATTGGTAATTCCCCAGGGAACAAGATTTGAGGAACTGGATATAGAAGTTGGTGCAGGAGTTATGGAAATTACCGGTATTGGCGCAGCGGAAATAGAGGCGTCAATTGGCGCCGGAGAATTGATTATGTATCAGGTGGAGTCAGAAGAGCTTTCCATAGAAGTGGGAGCTGGAAGAATTGAAGCGGGCGAAATGATATCGAAAGACATTTCCGTTACAGTTGGTGTTGGTGAAGGAATTTATGAAGGAACCGCCTCGGGAAATGTGGAAGTGGAATCCGACATGGGTAATATAGAATTTTCACTGCAGGAGGATCAGGATTCCTTTAATTATGATATTGAATGCGATATGGGAAGTGTGGAAATAGGCGGATCGGGATTTTCCGGTATGGGAAGAGAACAAAGAGTGAACAATCACGCTTCAAAAGAATTTGAAGTTAGTTGTAATTTAGGAAATATTAACATCAGTTTTCAAGAGCAATAAGGAGGGATTATATGATTACATTAACGATTTTCGCAGTATTTTTCATTGTTTTTCTTGTAATTGGCTTATCATTTCATATCGTTGGGGGTGTACTTAAGCTGGCGTTAAAACTGGCCTTATGTCTGCCTTGTGCCATTATCTGTGGAGCGGTAGGTGCAGCCTTATGCTGCACACTGATCTTTATACCGCTGGGAATTGCCTGTTTTAAGTTGGTAGGATTTTTGTTAAATCCGCTTAAACTGTGTTTTATTTAGTCTATAAAGTAAAGAAGAAACCGGCTTTTTTTAAGGCAGGGCGAAGAGTAAGATAAACAGTTACTGATACGATGGCTGAGGTGACTGCATTAATGGAAGTGGAAGCAATATTCCATGCAAGCGTCAACTCGGCCGCCGGTTTTCCTAAAATAGTCAATTTGTAAAAGTAGCCGATCAGGGGATCAAAAATTACATTAAATAAAAGGCCGCTGATGGCAGCAAAAACAGAGTAGAGAGCCACCTTTTTCCGGTCGGTTTCCATTGTTATTTTTCCAAGCTTATGAGCCACAAGGCCGGTGATCAGGCCGATGCAGAGCTTTAAAACAAAAGTTTTAGGGGCATAGATCACATAGACCGGATCCAGCAGATCACCGATGGTCATGCCGATAGCGCCGCCTAAGCCTCCATAAAAACCGCCAAGAATCAAAGCCCCCAGCACACAGACAGCATTTCCTAAATGAATGGAAGTTGCATCTCCGCCGGGAAGAGGAATCTTGATCTGTAAAAAGGTAAACACTACATAAGATAAAGCAGCCATAAGGCCGGTCATTGCAATTTTTTGTACAGCCTGATTTTTCATAAACATTCTCATTTCTGCATTGTGAACTGCATTCACAAAAGCATTTATTCTCCTCAAATATTATTTTTAACTTATTATACATAAGTTTGGACTCTAAAAAAGTACCAAGATGAATATTTTTTACCATACCAGTTCAGCCATAGAGAAAACAGATCATACGCGGCATGCTTGCATGCCTGAGGATGACCTGTTTTCTCTATGAGCGGAGCGCCCCTTTAATGAGTAAAAGACAAGCCGCGAAGCGGCGACGGATGCGAAGCAGCCACTTGCCAGGCCTATGAAATTGATTTATGCTATTACATAACAATTAATATAGTGTATCAGGGGATTTGCCTGAAGAAAAAAATTGAAAATATCAATCAGGAGATTTGTGCTGCGGACAAAGTCTCCGGGCTTTGAAGGGAGCATGGTTATAAACATGGATAAGGTTCAAAAAACAATAGGGATCAGTGGAGGCACTTTAAAGATTATTGCAGTGGTATGTATGTTGACTGATCATACGGCAGCAGTTTTGCTGGGCAATATTTTAGTTGATAATGGAATTTATTCCGTAGCTGATTTTTCTTTAGGATATATGCAGGAGCTGATACAGGCATCTTCTACAGGCTGGGTATATTTTGCATATCAGGTAATGCGCAGGATCATTGGAAGAATGGCATTTCCCATCTATTGCTTTTTATTGACAGAGGGATTCGAAAAGACAAAAAGCAGGTTGAAGTACGCAGGCAGGCTTTTTGCCTTTGCACTGATATCAGAAATACCTTTTGACCTGGCTCAAAATGGGGAAGTTTTTTATCCCTATTATCAAAATGTATTTTTTACTTTGCTTATCGGCTTTTTGATGATCTGGCTTATGGAGAAAATAGAAAAAAGATGTCAAAATTTCTTTTTCAGACTGGCAGGCCAGGCGGCAGCTTTTTGTGCTGCTTCAGTTTTATCGGAGCTGATTTACTGCGATTATGGCGTACATGGCATTATAGCTGTTGCACTTTTGTATTTGTTCCGCAGAAATAAACTGGAACAGATCATTGCCGGCTGTATTGCATTTTTATGGGAGATTACTGCGCCCTTTGCTTTTGTTTTTATTGCTTTGTACAATGGGAAAAGAGGAATCAGATTAAAATATTTCTTTTACATCTTTTATCCGGCACATTTGCTGGTGCTCTATTTGCTTACCTTGGTTTTATAAAATCTTTCTAAAAAAATATTTCATTTTTGTAAACTTTTATGAAGCTTTATTTTTAAGGTTGACATATGTTGGAAAAGGAGAATATAATAGCAAATAATTAACTAGTTAATTATTTGTTTGAGGAGGCATTATGCGAAAAGAGCTGCAGCATCAAATTGTTAATCTTTTTCGGCAGTCAGATCAGGCAATGAAGCGTGTAATTGGTAAAAAGGTTGAGGATACCGGAATTTACAGGAGCCAGCACAGGTTGCTGATGATTTTGGGAAAAAATCCGGACTGCTCTCAGACTGCCATTGCAAATAAGCTGGAGATTTCTCCGGCAGCAGTGGCGGTTTCTTTGAAAAAACTGGAAAAGGCCGGCTATATTACCAGGTCATGTGATGCGGAAGATAACCGCATGAATCATGTGGTTATCACAGATAAAGGGAAAAAAGCAATTGATCAAAGCATTTTGTATTTTCAGGAAATAGAGGATGCTATGTTTGAGGGATTTTCCCAGGAAGAACTGGAGACATATGCTGCGTTTCTGGGGCGTGTGATTCAAAATGAAGAGCGGTATTATCATAACCTCTCCCAAAAAGATAATCCATAATTTATAAGGCAGCGGAAGGAGTAGTATGAAATGAAAAGATATTGGAAGTATATAAAACCATATTTGCCGGCGTTTATTTTAGGGCCGATTTTGATGATCATTGAGGTAATCGGTGAAGTTGTACTGCCGAAGCTTATGGCAAATATCATTAATATAGGGGCGGCAAATCATGATGTGTCTTATATTACAGGTATGGGCGGAGCTATGCTGGGCGTGGCGGCATTTATGATTATAGGGGGAATTGGCGGAGCCTATTTTGCAGCAAAGGCATCCATCAGTTTTTCATCTGCGCTTAGAAGTGATGTTTTTGACAAGGTACAGAAATTTTCTTTTTCCAATTTAGACCAGTTCAGTACCGGTTCGCTGGTGACCAGGATGACTAATGATATTACCCAGGTACAGAATCTGATCAATATGGCACTTCGTATGATGCTTCGCGCACCGGGAATGCTGGTTGGTGCACTTTTTATGGCATTTATGATGAACTTTCAGCTTGCTTTGGTGGTGCTGGTAGTAATACCTGTTTTAATTTTACTTATTGCTATTGTAATAAAGACGGCATTTCCAAGATTTGAGATCATGCAGAAAAAACTGGATACGCTGAACTCTAACATACAGGAAGTACTGACTAACGTACGGGTGATTAAATCTTTTGTAAGGGAAGAACATGAAAAGCAGCGGTTTGCGGCTTCTAATGAGGAATTGAAACAATCCAGTTTAAATGCATTTAAAGTAGTCATTTTAAATATGCCTATTATGATGTTTATGATGAATGCAACTACGCTGGGGGTTGTGTGGTTTGGTGGAAAGCAGATTCTTGCAGGCACCATGCCGGTAGGAGATCTGACAGCCTTTACCACTTACATTGTTCAGATCCTTATGTCGCTTATGATGCTTGCAATGGTGCTTTTGCAGAGTTCAAGGGCGTTGGCTTCCTTCCGGCGTATTGCGCAGGTGCTTGATGCTGAGATTAATTTGACAGATGAAAATTGCGCCCTGCCTGAGAAAAAGGTGGAAAGCGGCAGAGTGGAATTTAAGGATGTTTCTTTCAGATATTATAAGGATAACCAGGAACCGGTTCTTTCTCATATCACTTTTCGGGTAGAGAGCGGACAGGTGCTGGGCATTATTGGCTCTACCGGCTGTGGGAAGACTACGCTGGTGCAGATGATTCCCCGTCTTTATGATGTGGATGCAGGCCAGGTTCTGGTGGATGGTGTGGATGTAAAGGATTATTCCTTAAAAAATCTGCGGGACGGTGTAGGCATGGTATTGCAGAAAAATGTTCTTTTTTCCGGCTCTATTGCTGAAAATCTTATGTGGGGAAATAATAACGCCTCCCAAGAGGAACTTTTGGAGGCTTCAAAGGCAGCCCAGGCAGATGCTTTTGTCAGTTCCTTTACGGAAGGCTATCAAACGGAGTTAGGACAAGGCGGAGTGAATGTGTCAGGCGGACAAAAGCAGCGGCTTTGTATTGCAAGGGCGCTTCTAAAGAAGCCGAAGATTTTGATTTTGGATGATTCTACCAGTGCGGTGGATACTGCAACAGAGGCTAAGATCAGGGAAAGCTTTGGCAGTACTTTAAAGAACACCACCAAAATAATTATTGCACAGAGGATTTCTTCCGTGATGGAAGCAGACCGGATTTTGGTTTTGGATGAAGGAAAAATTGTTGGAAATGGCAGTCACGAGCAGCTCCTGAAAGTATGTGAGCAGTATCAGGAAATCTATTACTCTCAGATGGATAAGGAGGTAAGTGCATCATGAGGCAGGAAAAGCTGGAATATTTGCAGAAAAAGTATGAAAGCAGGCTAAATCCCAAGGAAGATGCCGTTATGGAGACAGGAATGGGAGGCAGGCCAAGAGGGGCGCATGGAGGACCTCATGGTGGCCGCGGGCGGAATGGAATGGCAGGCGGAAAGCCGAAAAATGTGAAAAAAACAGTTGGCAGACTGCTTTCCTATATTTCTCAGGATAAATGGAAACTGATGGTGGTGGCTTTTTGCGTCATTGGCGGAACCATTGCAAATCTTGCCGGATCCTACATGCTGCGTCCCATCATAAACGGGCTTACGTCAGAAAATGGAAGCACTGCATTTTTGCTAAAAGGAATTCTGGCAATGATGGGAGTTTACCTGATAGGAATTCTGTCACAATATCTTCAACAGAGAATTATGATCACCATATCCCAGGGGGCGATTTGCAAACTGAGGAATGACTTGTTCGGAAAACTTCAAAAACTTCCGGTAAAGTATTATGACACTCATAATAACGGTGATATGATGAGCCGGTTTACCAATGACGTGGATGCTGTTGGAGAAATGCTGAATAACACTGTAGTTCAACTGATTTCCGGAACCATCAGCATTATAGGAACCTTTGCATTGATGCTGTATACCAATGTATGGCTGACGCTTATTACTATAGTAATGATTCCTGTGATGCTTAAGGCTGTGCAGTTTGTGGGTAAAAAGAGCCGGCGGTATTACAGTGCACAGCAGGCGGCAATTGGTACCTTAAATGGTTATATTGAAGAAACAGTTACCGGACAGAAGGTTGTCAAGGTATTTAATCATGAAGAGGAATCAAGGGAAGAATTCGAATATTTAAATGCGGATTTAAAAGGAAAATTGATAAGGGCCCAGTTCTTTGGAGGAATTATGGGGCCGGTTATGAATGGGTTAAGTCAGGTGAGCTATTCCCTTACGGCATGCGTGGGTGGAATTTTGTGCGTGCTTCGTGGATTTGATGTGGGCGGATTTACTGTGTTTGTTAATTATTCCAGACAGTTTTCCCGTCCCATCAATGAAGTAGCAATGCAGGTAAACACTATTTTTTCTGCACTGGCCGGTGCGGAAAGAGTTTTTGCGGTGATGGATGAAGCTCCTGAAGAACCGGATAGGGAGTATGCAGTCAGCATAGAAGCAGAGCAGGATAAAAGCTATTATGTGATTCCAAAAGATAATCCCCTGACGAAATCGGAAGGATTTATGGAAGGTGTAATAAGGCAGGATGAACACTATTATTATAAGGAAATGAAAGGGGCGGTAACCCTTAAGGATGTGACTTTTGGCTATACACCTGAGAAAATTATTTTAAAGAAGGTTTCCCTCTATGCAAAACCGGGGCAGAAAATTGCATTTGTTGGTTCTACCGGTGCAGGTAAAACAACGATTACCAATCTGATCAATCGGTTTTATGATATTGATGAGGGAGTGATTACCATTGATGGTATTCCTGTTACGGAGCTTAACAGAGATTCTTTAAGAAAAAATATTGCAATGGTTCTGCAGGACACTCATTTGTTTACAGGGACAGTGCGCGAAAATATCCGTTATGGCAGGCTGGATGCAACAGATGAAGAAGTGGAACAGGCAGCAAGGACAGCCAGTGCTCATTCTTTTATCATGCGGCTGGAGCATGGATATGATACTATGTTAGAGGGGGACGGTGCAAACTTAAGCCAGGGACAAAGGCAGCTTATTAATATTGCAAGGGCGGCAATATCAAAAGCGCCTGTTTTGATTTTAGATGAGGCTACCAGCTCTGTGGATACCCGGACGGAGAAGCATATAGAAAGAGGAATGGATCGTTTGATGGCGACAAGAACCACCCTGGTGATCGCACACAGACTTTCCACCGTAAGGAATGCAAATGCTATTATGGTGCTGGAAAACGGAGAAATTATAGAGCGGGGAGATCATGATGATCTGCTTGAGCAAAAAGGAAGGTATTATGAGCTGTATACCGGATTGACCGAACTGGATTAAGTCTGAAAACAGGCAGATTAAAGATAAATAAGTCAGCACCACAAGAGGAAAAGGAGAAGAGATATGAAAAATGTATTGGTTGTAATTGATATGCAGAATGATTTTATTGATGGAGCATTGGGGACGAAAGAAGCCCAGGCTATTGTAAGTGGTGTGGCAGAACGGATCAGGGATTATAAAGGGCAATTGGTAATTGCAACAATGGATACCCATAAAGATGACTATATGAATACCTCCGAGGGCAGGCACCTGCCTGTTCCCCACTGCATAAAAGGAACAAAGGGCTGGGAATTTGGGGAAGAAATTGCAGAAGAATTAGAAAAGGCAGAAGCAAAAATATTTGAAAAGCCTGTTTTTGGCTCCGAACAGATGGCTGAGTATTTATATGAATTGGCGCAGAAGGAGGAACTTAAAATAGAGCTTATAGGACTTTGTACTGATATCTGCGTGGTATCCAATGCACTATTATTAAAGGCTAAACTGCCGGAGACAGAACTTACGGTAAATGCCAAGTGTTGTGCGGGAGTGACGCCGGAAAGTCATCAGGCAGCGCTTTTAACCATGAAAATGTGTCAAGTTGAAATTATAGGAAAAACCTATAACTAATAACAATAATTAAATATTGTACAAAGAGAAAAAGGAATGATATACTCACTTCATTAAGTCAAAACCTTTCTACAGGCATGAATTTGGATTGGCATTGCAGGGAGAGTAAGACATATATCAGGAGGAGAGGAATTATGAAAAAATTTTTAGCGGTTTTATTAACAGGAGCATTTGTTGCAGGGGCGCTTACAGGGTGCGGAAAAGGCGGTGCAGATGATAAGGTGATCAAGGTGGCAGCATCTTCCACACCTCATGCAGAGATTTTGGAGCAGGCAAAGCCGCTTCTTGCAGATAAAGGATATGATTTGCAGGTCACTGTTTATAATGATTATGTGCAGCCCAATGAAGTAGTGGAGAGCGGGGACTTTGATGCCAACTATTTTCAGCATATTCCTTACCTTAACAGCTTTAATGAGGAAAAGGGAACCCATCTTTTTAATGCAGGCGGTATCCACTATGAACCTTTTGGAATTTATCCGGGAACTAAAAGCAGCTTAAGTGATGTGGCGGAAGGGGACAGCGTGGCAGTTCCCAATGACACAACCAATGAGGCAAGAGCGCTTTTATTACTACAGGATAACGGGTTGATTACCTTAAAGGAAGGGGTAGGGCTGGAAGCGACTGTAAATGATATTTCTGAAAATCCTTACAACCTTGAAATTGTGGAGTTAGAAGCGGCACAGGTACCCAGAGTGGCAGGTGAAGTGGCACTGGTGGTTTTAAATGGAAACTACGCACTTGAAGCAGGTTATTCGGTGGCAAAGGATGCTTTGGCATATGAAAGCTCCGATTCAGAAGCAGCCAAAACTTATGTGAATGTAATTGCGGTAAAAGAAGGAAATGAAAATACCGATAAGATCAAAGCACTGGTAGAAGTACTTCAGTCTGACGATATCAGAAAATATATTAACGATACCTATGATGGAGCAGTAATACCTTTTGAATAATGGAATGAAATCATTTATAATGATTTCAGGCAGCCTTGGAATGTGGTTCCAGGGCTGTTTTTTATAACAGAAAGGCAGGATGATAAACAATGACTTTAACCCAGTTGAAATATGTGATTGTAATTGCAGATACACATTCCATGAATGAGGCCGCCAGAACACTGTTTATTGCGCAGCCTAGTTTGTCTCAGGCTGTAAGGGAGCTGGAAGAGGAGATCGGGATTACACTTTTTCTTAGAAGCAATCGGGGAGTAAAGGTTACACCCCAGGGGGAAGAATTTCTGGGCTATGCGAGACAGGTGGTAGAGCAGTACCGGCTGGTGGAGGACCGATATATTGAAAAGAAAAACAGTAAAAAGCGTTTTAGTGTTTCCATGCAGCACTATACTTTTGCTGTTAAGGCATTTGTGGAAATGGTAAAGCAGTTTGGCATGGATGAATATGAATTTGCTGTTCATGAAACGAAAACCTATGAGGTGATCGAAGATGTGAAAAATTTCAGAAGTGAGATAGGAATTCTTTATTTAAATGATTTTAACAGGGCAGTGCTGACCAAACTTTTTCAGGAATCCAAGTTAGAATTTCATGAAATATTACGGTGTGGAATCTATGTATATATGTGGAAGGGGCACCCTTTGGCACAGAAAGAGGAAATAAGCCTTGAGGAGCTGGATGAATACCCCTGCCTTTCCTTTGAGCAGGGAGCTAATAATTCCTTTTATTTCGCAGAGGAGGTATTAAGCACATATGCATATAAACAGTTGATTAAAGCAAATGACAGGGCAACCCTGTTAAATCTGATGGTGGGGCTTAACGGATACACACTCTGCTCCGGCATCATTTGTGAATCATTAAACGGTTCTGACTATTGTGCAGTGAAACTAAAGTCAGATGAAATAATGACTATCGGTTATCTGAATCGAAAGGGAACAGCAATCAGTAAATTGGGACAAAAGTATTTGGAGGAGATAAAAAGGTTCAGAGAAAGTGTTTTATAGTTGTTTTACTACTTGGAAAATAATAAAAAATATGGTAAAATGGTACTAATAAATTCGGTAAATTATAAATTTTTAGTGCAAAATGCTTATGAGGAAAGGCAGGGGAGTAAGATGAGGTTACGTACAAGATTGATGATCATGGCATTACTGCCGGTGATCGGTTTGGGAGTGCTTACTTATTTAGTTGCATCTGCACAGATCAGACAGGGAATGGAAGATCAATTATTTGACGGAATGCAGTCAACCATTCGGACGGTAAGAGCGTTATTTGATTCTAGGGGAGAAGGAGAATATTATCTGGATGAAACCGGACAAATGTGGAAAGGAGAAGGCATAAATATTTCCGCGGCTACAGAACTGGTGGATTCTATTAAGGAAGAAACCGGTTTTGAGGTTACGGTGTTTTATGGAGATGAGCGAATTCTTACCACATTGAAGGATGCCGGTGGAAACCGCCAGATCGGCACAAAGGCATCGGCAGATATCAGCAGTCTGGTATTAGATAAGAGTCAGGATTATCAAAGCAGTAACACGGAAATTTTTGGAAAGCGCTACATGTGTTATTATGTACCTCTTTATCAGACAGGTACACAGACGCCTGTGGGAATGGTGTTTATAGGGAAGGAATATGCCAATATTGAGGCAGTGATTCAGAATGTATTGGTGAATATGCTGCTGATTATACTTGCAGTGCTTTTTATAGTAAGCATAACGTCAATCCTCAGCGCAAACAGCATTGCTTTGGCCATTAAAAAAGCCATTTTGTGTGTTGACCAGATGAGTAAGGGGCAGTTAGGGATCAAAGTGCCGAAAAAATTGATGGAACGTAAGGATGAAATTGGAGACATGTGCAGGGGAGTAAAGGGGTTAGACGATAATCTTACATCTGTTGTCACTGAAATCCAATTACAGTCTCATGCGCTTGAAGAGACTGTTATTGTATGCAACAAAAATGCACATAAGGTATTTGAGTCTGCGGAACAAATCAATGCAGCGGCAGAAGAAGTGGCGGCAGCTACATCAACTCAGGCACAAGGTGCGGTGGAAGCAGAAAGTAGTGTTAACATAATTGGCCGGATTATTGATGAAACCAATGAAAGGATGCAGGAATTTTCCGATACTTCATTAATAATGGCAAAGGCTTCCGAAAGTGCGAAAGATACTTTGGCAGAATTGAATGCAAGTATGAATCAGGTGAAAACTGCAGTGGATAATGTGCACCATCAGACCAATGAAACTCACGTTTCCGTAGAAAAGATCAGTGAAATGACAGCGGTGATTACATCAATTGCATCTCAAACGAACATGCTGTCTTTAAATGCAAGCATTGAAGCGGCACGTGCTGGTGAAATGGGCAGAGGATTTGCAGTGGTGGCGGAACAAATCAGAAAGCTGGCTGAAGAGTGCAATTCCTCGGCAGTAGAAATTCGGGAAGTGCTTACACAGCTTAAAAATAATTCTGATGAGTCGGTAAATACAATGGAAGAAGTACAGGGAATTATACAGGTTCAGGCAGATAAGCTGACAGAAACCAATCAGGTATTTGATACGGTAGAGAAGGGGATCGACAAATCATTAAAAGGAATAGATAAGATTATAGAAGAAATTAATTCCTTAAATGACTCAAGAAACAGCGCTACCCGTGAGGTACAGAATGTGGCGGTACTGGCCCAGCAGAATGCCGCAAGCATTGAAGAAACGTCTGCATCTATTGATGAGGTGACAGCACTTCTTCAGGGAATGACGCAGAAGATAGACGGCCTTTCCCAGGTGGCTTATAAATTAGAGGAAAAGGCAGAAGTATTTCAGATCCGGAAGGAAGGATAAAATTATGACACACTTTCTATAAATAAAATACTGAATAAGCGGCAGGGTTCTGCTATAGTAAATAATAGATTTACAGATTTATCAGCGGAGGTGTAAAATGGATATTCTTAACTATGGAAAAGCAATCTGCTATTCCGGCTACAGGCAGGGGCAGAGTCCCAAAACAGAGGTTCCTTCCAGGGAACAGATTGAGGAAGATCTTGATATTCTGGTAAAGGAAGGCTATCAGTACATCAGGATGTATGATCCTAATCTTCATGCAAGAAGAGCGCTGGAGATTATTCGGGAAAAGAAGCTACCTTTAAAATGTATGATTGGTATTGATTCTGAACCGGAGGTAAATAATCCGGACTGTCCTTTTGTAAAGCAGGAGTATTCTAAAGAGGAGCTGGAAAAGAACAGAAAAAGAAACGACGACGAGGTGGAAAACCTGATTTTGCTTGTAAAAGAGTTTGATGAATGTGTTGCTGCCGTATCTGTGGGAAACGAAAATACGCCTATATGGGGCTCACGTATGGTAAAGCCTGAAAGACTTCTTGCCCATGCCAGGCGTTTTAAGGAGGCTTTGGATAAGCCGGTTACTTTCTGCGAAGGAATCTTTGAGTGGCCTCATTTAAAAGAGCTTGGTGATTTTCTGGATTTTATCAGTGTTCACAGTTATCCGCTGCATTATAAGGAAACGGTGGATGTAGCAGTAGCCATGAACAAAAAACATTATGAGGAAGTGAAGGCTTTGTTTCCAGATAAACAGGTATTGTTTACGGAGGTAGGCTGGACCACGAAGACAAACAGCGCTATGGTTCCGGGGCAGGCCTGTGTGGAAAACCAGAAACGGTACATTACGGAACTAAATGAATGGCTGGAGAAAGACCAGATTATCGGGTTTATTTTTGAAGCTTTTGACGAACCCTGGAAGGGCAGCAATCCCAATAAGTCAGAATGCAACTGGGGACTTTATTATCTGGATCGTACCCGGAAGTGGTAAAAACGCCTGAAAAATCCGGAGGCAGTTTTAGACAGCAGATTCCAGATCCGATATAAGAAAATCACGATCAGACATACGCAGACTACCAGTAAAGCATATTCTGCAAACTGTTTTTCGCCATTTTGCCAGCTCCTGTTTAAAAGGGGAACACCAAGCACCAGGGCAAGATAAAAAAACACCGGCGGCAGAATTTTGAGGAAGGACTGGCGGCTGAGCAGTCCTGCCAGGTGGTAAATAAGAAACAAAGAAGTAAAGTATACAAATGTTCCAATCAGTGTATGAAGCCTTGCGGGAGTTAAAAAACTGCCAGAGAGGCTTTTTTGCATAATGACCGGAAGATAAATGGAAAGAAGAATTCTGATAATATTAACTAATATGGTCAACATATAGGAAGCCGGAAGAATGGAAATTGTCCACCGGATTTTCTTTCGTTCTGTATCCATTTGTGGGACAAAAGGGAAAAGCAGGGTGGCAATGGTTATGATCATAAATTGCATACCGGAGCAGGAGCGGGCGATCACAAACTGGTATGTGTGATTAACGTATCCCTCATAGGGAACAAAATGAAAGGGAATGTCGCTTAAGGCCTGCACCCACCATGCGGTGGGTGCAAGAAGCCAGGTAAGACTGTTGACATTTGTCCTGCTGTAAAAGTACTTCATTCCCAAAAGAAGGAGAAAACCTGTAAGATAGAAAACCCAGTTGCTTTTTATGAAGGTATGAAGTTTCTGACGGTTTGTTTGTAAGGATGTCTGCGGCATTTGATTTTTCTCCTGTATAAGGTTTTTATTCTTTAGATGATATTATTGTTTTTTACTGACAGAAATAAATTTTTTGTTAAGAAATACACTTCTTTATCCGTTTCTTTCTATAGTGATAGATCATACTGGCCAATAAAATACATATCATGGATAGAAGCAGTATGATTTCTGCCGGTTCTGAGTAGGCCCGGTAACCGCCTCCCACTGCAAGGTTGGATACACCCAGAGGAAGAGGATTGGGCTGGTCAACGTCGGCGCTTTTTCCTTCCGGATTTCTGATGGTGTCAATCACTGCAATAAATGAGGTGTAGGGCGTCATCATGCTGTAGTCAAGGCCAAGCTGAGTTACTTCATCCTTTACTTCGGGGTTATCCTTACTGTATCCATAATCCATAAGGCGTTCTACTCTTGTGCGTGCCCACAGGTAGCTTACGGCATCATTGTCAGTGAGGGTTTTTATATCGGAAACTGCAATTTTCTGCGAATAGTCCTTATTACCTGTCTTGCCGGAAACTGTAATTGTGCCTTCTGCGTCACCTTTATATTTACCAAACAGGACAATGGGTTTTTGGGTAAACAATGTAGGCAGGGCAGCAGGTTCTACGTCGTAAACGTCAAACCCTTCGTAGGTCACATTGATATCTGTTAAAATGGGCGATTGTATGTAAGTACGGAAGCGTTCAGCGGTTTTAGAGGCATCTTCAGCGTCAGTTACCACAAAGGATTCTCCGGTGCCTGCATATGCAATGCCATCCACCAGATAGCGGTTTACGGAGGAGCCGATTCCGAAGGAGAAAAAGCTGGTGGTGCCAAGATTTTGACTTATTAGGTCAAATACGTTTTGCTCTCCGGAAATGTAACCGTCTGTGATTACAACAATACTACGGGCAGTATTTTTATCAGCAGGAATATTTATGGCGCTTTCCAGGGCAGGAGAAAGAGAGGTGCCTCCATACCCTTCCTGCTCATCAATCAGGTCAATGGCTTCTTTAATATTTTCTCTGGTGGCAGTTAAAGACTTTGGTGAAAGCTGTTCCGAGGAGCCGGAGAACAGAATTAAATTAAACTTGTCCGTTTCTTTTAAACTGGAAACCAGATCTTTGATCAGTACTTTGGCAGTGTCCATAGGATAACCATTCATGGAGCCGGATACATCCAGTACAAAAATATATTCTCTGGGAGGAATGTCTTCGGGGGTGAAACGTTCCGGCGGCTGTATGGTCAGCATAAAGAAGTTTTCGCTTTCTCCTTCTGCCAGAACCAGGCCGCTTTCCACCTGATTTCCAGTCAGCTTATAGTCCAGAATAAAATCACGATTTCCGGCGTAATCAGCAGGGTTGGACAAGGTAATCTTTGCAGAGGAGTTGTTATTCCATGCAATGTTAATGTCATGAGATTTACTGCTTAAGTTGGTAATTGGCACGCCGGTGGAAAGATTGACTGTAATGTTGTATTTGCCGGTGATGGTGCTGCCGCTTTCCATATAAGGGGTTTCCACCCATCCGTTGGCGTCTTTATCGGTTTGCTCATCAGGATCGGAATAACGGGGGCCGACAACAGTGGGAAATACAAATTGATAGGTGCCCTCTTCGGGACTTATCAGTTCTGTATAATGCAGCTTGATAATCACAGTATCGCCGGGCATAATATTTGCCACATCCATATTAAATACGTTGGCTCTTTTCTGCTCCAGTAAAGAAGCGCTTTTTCCTTCACTTTTTGCTTCTTCAAATTCCTGCTTTGCCTCTTCCTTTTCCTTAATCTGTGCAGTAACAATATTGCTTCCCACCTGCATGGTCATACCATGTACTGAAACCTTAGTGGATGCAGGAAAAAGATAACTTGCACTAATAGGAGAATCCCCTTCATTTATGTAGGTTTGGGTGACATAGGTTTCGGCAATGGTGCCGGTGATGTTGGTGGTCACATCTGTTTCCTTTAGGGGAAAGCAGTCAACAGTAGTGTCTTCGCTTACCACCAGAAAGTAAGGCGCCATAGTTACATCTTCATTTTCACTTCCTTCTTCAGCATGTACAGGTAGAACCGGAGTAGTCAATAGAAGAAGCACAGTTAAAAAAAACAGGCTTATTTTTTTCTTATTCATTTGATTATTGCCTCCATTTTTCATTTGGTATGTGGTTTACTATATCTATAATTTACAATGCCGGTGCATCATAATTTCATCAAAGTAGCATCATAGTTCCATCATTTTTGTATCAAAGTTGCATCATCTGAGTCACCAGCCTGCCAATTACATTGTCAGGAAAAGGGTATATTGAAAGCCCTTTTGGGATATGGTAAAATAATATTACTAAAAAATGTGAAAAACACAAAAACAAGGAGTGGATTATAGCCATCCTGGGGGCTATAATGTGGACGTAGGGATTGTCAATATATATGATAAAAATCAGGAATGAATTGACTTCATAAAATGTTATTACTATAATGAATTACGGATAATTGCCGAATTCTGGTCAGACCAGGAGAGGAAAAAGAATGAAAGATATTAAAATTGCATTTTTTGATATTGACGGCACCTTGATAGATATAAATAAGAAGATAATTTCTGAAAAGATATTGGAAACTCTGGCACGTTTGAAGCAAAAGGGGGGACTGATCTGTCTTGCAACCGGCAGAGCACCGCTTACTCTGCCCCGGTTTCAGGGAACTGACTTTGATGTATTTTTGACTTTTAATGGTTCCTATTGTTTCAACTCTGAAAAGGTGATTTTCAGTAACCCCATTCCGGTACAGGATGTGAAGCAGCTTATTAAAAATGCAGCTAAAATAGGCAGACCGGTTTCAATTGCAACAAAAGACCGGATAGCGGCAAACGGAACTGATCAGGACTTGGCAGATTATTACGGATATGCAGGTCTTACAGTAGAAATTGCGGATGACTTTGATATGCTGCTTCAGGAAGAAATTTATCAGGTCATGATGGGGTGCTGCGAGTCAGAGTACATAGCTATGATGAAAGGAATCAGGCAGGCAAAAATCACTGCCTGGTGGGATAGAGCGGTAGATATCATTCCGGCTGACGGCGGAAAAGGAAAAGCCATAGAAAAGGTGCTTGAATATTACCATCTGGATAAATCAGAGGCAATTGCATTTGGCGATGGTAATAATGATATTGAGATGCTGCAAAGTGTCGGAACAGGTGTGGCGATGGGAAATGGCTCGGAGCAGTTAAAAGCTGTGGCAGATGATGTGTGCGGGCATGCCGCCGATGATGGGATTTATTATTATTGTTTGGAAAAGGGATTGATATAGGGAGGTTAACATGGCATCTATTGAGTATACAGCAGCATTAAAACAGGGGCGGCGCAGCTATCGGACCGCGATTACGAAAGGAAAATATCCTTATCTTCCGGTATTAGATGAAATGATTTCTTATACCGAAGTTGCTACAATTGAAAATCTTGGAATTATGGACATTCCACTGTCTAAAATCGTAGGAACAAAGACAGAGGGGCGTTCTAACGCATTTGCCAATAATTTTATGCCTCTTCTTCCTGAAAATTCGGAATTTGGAACGAAGTGGTCAGCTTTATACAAACATCAGATTAATGACGGCATAACGGATCCTATCGTGGTCTATGAATTTATGAATCAGTTTTATGTAAAAGAAGGCAATAAACGCGTCAGCGTTATGAAATATTTAAAGACATACAGTATTCCTGCGACTGTTACCCGCTGGGTACCCAAGAAGTCAGATGATAAGGAAAACCGGCTGTATTATGAGTTTTTGGACTTTTACGAAGTGTCACACAGTTATGATGTCTGCTTTTCTAAGGAGGGAAGCTATAAAAAACTTTTAAAATACATGGGGAAAAAGGAAGATGAGGTTTGGAGTGATGATGACAGAATGAATCTGAATGCTGCCTGCTATAACTTTGAACTTGCATTTAACAAGGCTCATGGCGGAAAGCTGGATATTAACGTCTCCGATGCATTTTTGATTTATGTGGAGATTTATGGATATGATAAGGTCAAAAACCAGACCAATCAGGAAATGGACCGCCTGCTTCAGAAAATGTGGACAGAGATCACACTTGCAGATGGCGGAAATCAGGTAGAGCTTGTGCAGAATCCTGAGCAGGTAAAAGCTTCTATCTTAAATAAGCTTCTTCCTGCGGGAACTCCGGGGATCTTAAAAATAGCCTTTATTTATATGAAAACCACAGCCACCTCCAGCTGGGCATATGCTCATGAACTGGGCAGACTATATCTGGAACAGGTGTTTGCGGGCAGGATAGAGACCATAGCTTTTGATAAGGCAGATACGGACGCAGAAGTAGAAGAGGCTATTGAGCTGGCGGTGATGGCAGGTTGTGAATTGATTTTTACAACAGCCACGCAGATGGTGAACCAGAGTGTGCGTTCTGCGGTACTGCACCCTAAGGTAAAGATATATAACTGCTCCATCAAAATGTCATATTCTTCTATTTGTACTTATTATGCCAGAATGTATGAATCAAAATTTCTTATGGGTGCAATTGCGGCGGCTCTGTCCAGAACAGACAGACTTGGATATGCAGCCGACTATCCTATTTACGGAACACTGGCGAACATCAACGCATTTGCAATGGGAGCCAAAATGATCAATCCTTACGTGCAGGTGCATCTTGAATGGACGAAAGTCAAAGGAGCCAATGTGCGGGAGAGATTTGATCAGGAGGGAATTGTTTTTGTTTCCGATAATGATATGATCAAACCGGAAAGTGCGTCCAGAGAGTATGGGCTTTATGCGAAAAGAGAGGACGGAACGCTGGAAAATCTGGCGACGCCCATATGGCACTGGGGTAAATTTTACGAGCAGATCGTCAATAAAATTTTCAGCGGCGGCAGTACGGAAGCAGATGCACAGAAAGGGAAGAAAGCAGTTAATTACTGGTGGGGAATGTCGGCAGATGTGATAGATGTGATTTGTTCAAAGTCTATGCCATATGGTACCGGCAGGCTGATTGAATTTTTGAAGAGCTCGATCAGATCCGGCGCTTTTCAAATTTTTTGCGGCCCCCTTTATGCACAGGGCGGCGCTTTGCAATGTGAGAAGGGAAAGAATCTTGAACCGGATGAGATTATCACTATGGACTGGCTTGCTGAGAATGTGATTGGAAAGATTCCGGAATTAGATGAATTGACAGAGGAAGCCCAGGCATTAGTAAAATTTCAGGGAATTAAGGTAGATGAATCCTTTTCAGAAAAAAATGTCAGCGTACAGGTGAGTGGGGCAGGACAAAATGGAGGAATCGAATGAAGATACTTGTACTTGCCGATCAGAAATCGAAATATTTGTACGATTATTATGAGCCGGATAAATTAAAGGATATTGACCTTATTATTTCATGCGGGGATTTATCACCAACGTACTTATCTTTTTTTGTTACTCTTTGCAATGTGCCGCTGCTTTATGTGAGAGGCAATCATGATGGCAGATATGAACAGACACCGCCGGAAGGATGTATCTGCATTGAGGATGACATTTATGTGCATGAAGGAATCCGCATTTTGGGACTGGGCGGCTCTATGGAATATATACCGAAAGCAAGCAATCAATATTCTGAGCAGAAAATGCGGAGACGTATATGGAAATTGAAACATAAATTATGGAAGAAAAAGGGATTTGATATTCTTGTGACACATGCTCCGGCACGTGAGATTAATGATTTGGAAGATTTGCCTCATCGTGGTTTCGAAGTGTTTCGGAAACTAATGGAAAAGTATGAACCTAAATTTTTCTTCCACGGACATGTACATGCCAACTACAGCAGGAAATTTAAGCGGATAGACACCTATGGCAAAACCACCATAGTAAATGCCTATGAGTATTATATTGTGGAATATCCGCCGGCAGAGGGGACAGGCATACCATCTGCTTAAGCGGGTGCTTTACACTTGCCGCATTATAAGCGGCATATTTTTTAAAAAAATGTTAGCACTCACTATTGACGAGTGCTAACAATAGTGTTATAGTCTAACTAGAACAAGGGAAATTCATAATGATAGTGAATGAAATTGCCGGTTATACTGTAAAGAGAACTTTTTTGCAGGATAAGGCAGAGAGGAGCGCTTATGAATATAAACAAATTTACACAAAAGTCCATGCAGGCAGTGGAAGGCTGCGAAAAACTTGCCTATGAGTATGGAAATCAGGAGATTGAGCAGGAGCACCTATTGTACAGCCTGCTTACCATTGATGACAGTCTGATTTTGAAATTAGTGGAAAAGATGGAGATCAATACTCAGTATTTTTTAAATAAGGTAGAAGAAGCTCTTTCAAAAAGAGTGAAGGTTCAGGGCGGCCAGATTTATGTTGGCCAGGATTTAAACAAAGTTTTAATTTCGGCAGAGGAGGAGGCAAAGGCGCTTTCTGATGAATATGTGTCGGTGGAACATTTATTTCTTGCCATGATCAGGCACCCTAACAAGGCTGTGAAAGAACTGTTTAAGGAGTTTGGCATTACCAGAGAAAGATTTTTGCAGGTACTTTCTTCTGTGAGAGGAAACCAGAGGGTTACTTCCGATAACCCGGAGGCTACTTATGATACACTTGCTAAATATGGACAGGAGCTGGTGGAAAAGGCAAGAGAACAAAAGCTTGATCCGGTGATTGGCAGGGACAGTGAGATCAGAAATGTAATCAGAATTTTATCAAGAAAAACAAAAAATAATCCGGTTTTAATTGGAGAGCCAGGTGTGGGAAAAACAGCTGTGGTGGAGGGACTTGCCCAGAGGATTGTGAGGGGAGATGTTCCTCAGGGATTGAAAGACAAAAAGATTTTTGCACTGGATATGGGGGCGCTGATTGCTGGAGCCAAATACAGGGGTGAATTTGAAGAGCGTTTGAAAGCGGTTTTAGAGGATGTGAAAAACAGCGACGGACAGATTATTCTTTTCATTGACGAGCTGCATACTATTGTGGGGGCAGGAAAAACAGACGGAGCCTTAGATGCGGGCAATATGCTTAAGCCCATGCTGGCAAGAGGTGAGCTGCACTGTATTGGAGCCACCACATTAGATGAATACAGGCAGTATATTGAAAAGGATGCGGCGCTGGAGAGAAGATTTCAGCCAGTTATGGTGGAAGAGCCTACGGTAGAAGACACAGTTTCTATTTTGAGAGGTCTTAAGGAGCGTTATGAGGTATATCATGGAGTTAAGATCATGGATAACGCACTGGTCAGTGCAGCGGTGCTGTCCAACCGTTATATTTCCGACCGGTTTTTACCGGATAAGGCAATTGATCTGGTGGATGAAGCCTGCGCTCTGATTAAGACCGAGCTGGATTCCATGCCTACCGAACTGGATGAACTGCAGCGAAAAGTCATGCAGATGGAAATTGAGGAGACTGCACTGAAAAAAGAAGACGACAGGTTAAGCGTGGAGCGTCTGGAAAGTCTGCAGAAAGAGTTAGCCGAGCTAAAGGAGGAACTAAACAATCGTATTGCTCAGTGGGAAAATGAAAAATCTTCTGTTGAAAAGCTCTCCAGAATCAGGGAAGAAATTGACGCGGTGGGAAGCCAGATTGAAATTGCCCAGAGAGAAGGGGATTATGAAAAGGCTGCCGAGTTAAGTTACAGCAGGCTTCCGGCACTGAAAAAGCAGTTGGAGATAGAAGAAGAACAGGTGAAAAATAAAGACTTTTCTCTGGTGCATGAAAGTGTATCAGATGAAGAAATTGCAAAGATTATTTCCAGATGGACGGGAATCCCTGTTTCCAAGCTGACGGAAAGTGAACGGAACAAAACCCTGCACCTGGATGAGGAACTTCACAAACGTGTAGTGGGGCAGGACGAGGGCGTAACCAAGGTGACGGAAGCAATTATCCGTTCCAAGGCAGGGATTAAAGATCCCACTAAGCCGATAGGCTCCTTCCTGTTTTTAGGCCCTACCGGAGTAGGGAAAACAGAGCTGGCCAAAGCCCTTGCAGCTTCCCTGTTTGATGATGAAAACAATATGGTCCGCATTGATATGAGCGAATATATGGAAAAATATTCGGTGTCCAGGCTGATTGGAGCGCCTCCCGGATATGTGGGTTATGAAGAAGGCGGGCAGTTGACAGAAGCAGTCAGAAGAAAACCTTATTCCGTAGTTTTATTTGATGAGATCGAAAAAGCCCACCCGGATGTATTCAATGTACTTTTGCAGGTTTTGGATGACGGACGGATTACAGACTCCCAGGGACGAACGGTGGATTTTAAAAACACTATCCTGATTATGACTTCCAACATAGGAGCATCTTACCTGTTAGAGGGCATAGACCAGAATGGAAAAATTAATGAAGAAGCAGAAAAAATGGTTATAAATGACCTGCGCTCCCATTTCAGGCCGGAATTTTTAAATCGTCTGGATGAGACTATTCTGTTTAAACCATTGTCCAGGGAAAATATTGGTGGTATTATTAAACTGATTATTGCAGATTTGAATAAGCGCTTGTCAGACAGGGAGCTAATGGTGGAATTATCACCTGAAGCAGAGCGGTTTATTGTAGAAAATGCTTATGAGCCGGTGTATGGTGCAAGACCTTTAAAGCGTTACATTCAAAAGTACGTGGAAACCCTTTCTGCAAAAATGATTTTGGCAGACCAGGTGGAACAGGGAGATACCATCCGGATTGATGTGAAAGACGGGGAACTGAGTGCAGGCAGGAAAACAGATTAATATTGGAGGAGTAAATGAATGATACCTAAAGATTCCAACATGCTGCTAAGCTATGTAAACTTAAAGCTTCGTGATTTTTATTCTGATTTTGAGGCTTTGTGCGATGATCTGGATGTGAGCTCTTCAGAAACAGAAGAAAAATTAAATAGCATTGGTTATTTTTACGAAAAAGAAACAAATCAATTTGTTTTTAAAAGTTAAATCGTGATTTAAAAACTCTCTGACGCGAAAACGTGCAGAGAGTTTTTTCTTTAAATATACTTATTTGATGGCGGACATCACTTCTTCTCTGGTTGGAATAGACGTCTGTGCCCCTTTTCTGGTAACTGCAATTGAGGAAGCTGCCTGACCAAAAACAATTGCCTCAAAGCAGGAGTTTCCTTCGGCAAGCGCTAATGCAAATGCTGCGGTAAAGCAGTCTCCGGCAGCAGTAGTATCCACTGCTTTTACCCTGGGGGCTTCAAAAAGCTGTTCCAAGTCATGATTTACAAGCATACAGCCTTTACCGCCCAGTGTCACAATTACATTTTTAACCCCTTTTTCCAGCATTATTCTTGCGCCATCTATGATTTCTTCATGGGTTTTCATTTGTTTTCCAGTTAAAATGGACAATTCTGTTTCATTTGGTTTTATGTAGTCAATTCCTTTCCAAAAATCATCTGGGATGTTAGAAAGTGCAGGGGCGGGATCTATAATAATAAACTTATGTAAAGAAGCAGCCAGTTCTTTCACATATAATACTGTTTCCAGAGGGATTTCAAGCTGCATCACCACAATATCGCTTTTTTCAATCATTTGTATTAGATCTTCTTCATTTTGTCTGATCAGTTCCGGAGTTAAGGCCCCATTTGCCCCGGGAATTACAATAATGGAATTTTCTCCTGTATCATCAATAGTAATAAATGCCTGTCCCGTTGATTCTTTTTCCAAAACGTAGATTTCCGACACATCAACACCCGCTTCCCGCAAATTGTCTCTAAGGGCCTGCCCGAAATCATCCCTGCCTACTGCTCCCAGCATTTTCACATTTCCCCCCAGTCTTCCGGCGGTATAAGCCTGATTTGCGCCTTTCCCACCGGGAATAAAAGAAACTGTCCTTCCCGAAACAGTTTCTCCTGCCTGTGGAATATGAGGTGTTTCCACCACGCAATCCATATTTAAGCTGCCCGCTACCAAAATTTTTTTCATAAACTGATTCCTCCTCGTTTGTATAAATTGAATATATATTCAGGTAATATTTTTACTGTCTTATACTTTAGAATCTTCCTTGGAATCTACCTGATGCACTTCCACGCCTTGTTCCCTGATTCTGTCAAGCTCTGTCTTATCTGCATGAGAACCGGTAATAAGAATGTCAATATTTTGCAGTTTCGCACTGGTAAAACTATAAGTTTTTCCAATTTTACTGCTGTCTGCCATCACAATCACTTTTCCGCTGCACCGTTCAATCATTTTGCTGTTTAGGACAGTTTCCTGAAGAAGTGAAGTAGTTGCACCGCTGTCGGCGCTAATTCCATTTACGCCAAGAATACACAAATTAGCATAAATTTGATTCAGGACGGTAACCGCAAGATCGCCGAGACATGCTTTGCTGGTATCGTTGTATACGCCGCCGGTATAAATCAGATTTCCTTTTAACTGGGGACAGCATTCATATGCAAGGAGATTATTGGTAACAATAGTAAGGAAACGGTGATTAAGAAGCTTCAGTAAATGCAGGATAGTAGTACCGGAATTCATAAATATGGTGCTTCCTTCCTGTACGTATTCTGCAGCATAACGGGCAATTTGTTCTTTTTCAAAATTGTGCGTACTTTGTTTATTTACAAAAGGAGAGAGAGGTTCGGGCTCCTTGTGCAGACTGACGCCGCCATGAATCCTTTTTACCAGGCCGGCATCCTCTAATTCGCTCAGATCCCTTCGGATTGTTAAAGGTGATACATGGAAATATTCGCTTAGTGCGTTTACCTGCTGTTTGCCATTTTGCTGAAGAAGCTCAATGATTTTGTTGCGCCTTTGCTCTATTACATGTACGCTGTGCTTCATATATTTACCTCCGGTTTCGATTACAATTTAGTTTATCCATTCATATAATATCATTTATATGAACGAAAATCAATAAAAATAATTAATAATTGTAACAAATATACAAATAATATGGAAAATAATTGCGTATTTTGCTGAAAATTAAAAAGATATTGACATTATATACATGTTAAATTAAAATAAAAATCACAAAACGAACGTAAAATAATCATAAAACGTTCATAAAAAGTTGCATAAGAGCGGAAGGCTCAAGAAATGGAGGATGTGATATGTTGAAAAAGAAAATTTTAGTCTCTTTATTAACTGCTGTCGTAACTCTTTCCATGTTGGCAGGGTGTGGAAACAAACAGGAGAATGCGGGTAGTAATTCGGACAGTACAGGTAGTACCAATACTTCCGGCAGCACGCAGGAGAGCACAGATGTGGAAACGGAAGAGGCAGTTTCTGCAGATGAGGAAGTATCCTTAACCTTTGGATTTTTTGGAGATGATCCGGAAGCTGAAATGAAAATGGGACTGGCAAATGCGTATATGGAAGCTCATCCCAATGTGAAGATTGAGTTCGAATATTGTACCGGAGCAGACTATTTGACAAAGCTGCAGACATGGTTTTCTTCAGAGGAAACGCCCGATGTATTTGCATTGGCAAGCGACCAGTTGTTCCCATATAAAGACAGTCTCCTGTTTGAGGATTTAAAGCCTTACATTGAAAAGGACGGGTGCAGTGAGTATTGGGATATGGATTCCGTAGAAGCAAACTGGAAAACAGATGACGGAAGAATTGTTGCAGCTCCTTTTGTGTCTAAGACCTTTGCAATAGCATATAACAAGGCTTTGTTTGATCAGGCTGGACTTTCCTATCCTTCAAGTGACTGGACAGAAAAGGAAATGCTGGATGCAGCAGAAAAAATATCCGCACTTGGCGATGATATTTATGGAATCCGCTGGGGCGTGCGTGTGCCGGAATTTTATCGTAATCTTTATGGAAACATGTTTTATGATGTTGAAAATGCCAAGATGAATGTGGCAGGAAATGAAGAATTTAAAGCTACCGTTACAATGTTTGTGGATTCTATAAAAAGAGGACTTGCTCCTGATGAAACAGACGGCGTAATTTCTACCGGAGGATTTGAAACAGGTAAATTTGGAATGGCCCTTTCCGCTACATGGGATATGTCGACTTATGAAAGTGCAATTGGCAGTTCTTTTGAGTGGGATGTAGTAGAACTTCCGATAAATGAAGAGTTTAATACCAGATGGCTGACCTCTTTTAGGGGAAATGGATGGTGTATGAGTTCCAAGTCTGAATATAAAGATGTCTGCTGGGATTTCATTAAATACATGACTACCACGGAAGAAGCGGCAAAAGCAGCACAGAGCATTGGTATTCCTGATTTTCAGCCTTATGTAACCAGCGAAGAATACTTAAATGATTTTGGTGAGGGGACGCCTTATAACAAATCCGTATTTATCAATATGATTTCTTCTTCCACTCCTTTTTATAATCTGGGTTCATTTGCAGAGGTGAATGATTTAACAAAAGCAGATTACCAGAAGGTTCTTGCAGGAGATATGACAGTAGATGAAATGATTGCGGACGTTCAGGAACAAGGAACTACAATTTTTGATTCTTATAAATAAAAAAGAAAAAGCACGGCATAGTTGTGGAGGGACGTGAAGTTCCTTCCACGCTTAGCCATTAATCCGAAAGAAGATGGGGACTTCGGATTGGTGTAAAGATAGGGAGAAGTAGAATGGCAAAACAAAACAGAAAAAAGAAAAAGAAATTAAATGATACCTCGAAGCTGTTCTGGGTTTTTATATCACCCTGGCTAGTTGGGTTTTGTGCATTTACCTGTTTTCCTATGGTATATTCCTTTGTTATGTCTTTCACAAATTGGAACGGACTGACAAACAGGGATTTTATCGGGATATCTAATTTTATTCAGATTTTGACAAAAGATAAAACATTTGGCTTGTCGCTTAAAAACACGTTCTTTTATATTGGGGTTTCTGTCCCGCTTAACACGATGGTTTCTATTTTTCTGGCCACACTATTAAATAAGCGGTTGTTAGGAACCAATGTATTTCGGGGGATTTTTTATCTGCCCACGATCTGTACAGGGGTTGCAACTTATATTGCATGGACTTACTTATTTAATGGAACCAATGGATTTATCAATGTGATATTAAATGCCCTTGGGATGGAGAGTATTAATTTCCTTGGAAACAGAAATACGGCAATGCTGTCAATTATCTTTATGGACATGTTCTGTATTGGAACTGCGATGACCATTGTGCTGGCAGGCCTTCAGGACGTGCCGAGAGATTATTATGAGGCGGCAGATTTAGACGGGGCAAATGGAATACAAAGATTTTTTCATATTACGTTTCCGTTGATCAGTCCGGTAGTATTTTTTAATGTACTTATGGCGATCATCAAAGGGCTGCAGATTTTTACTCAGCCATATGTAATGACAGGAGGAGGGCCTGCCCAGTCTACTTATGTGTATGGACTTTATCTTTATAATACTGCATTTTCCTATGGAAAATTTGGATATGCCTCTGCACTTGCCTGGGTACTGTTTATCATTATGATTCTGCTGACACTTGTAATTCTTGGAACATCAAAGTTCTGGGTATTTTATAGAGAGGATGTGAACTAGATATGACAAAAGAGAAAAGACCTATGAAAAAAAGTGCGGGAAATATTTTAACACAGATTCTGCTGATCGTGCTTGCGGCACTCTTTTTGTTTCCCTTTGTCTGGATGCTGTGCACCTCTTTAAAAACAGAAGCGGGAATAGCAGATTATAAGCAGCTTCTTCCCTGGCCGGTTTCCTTCCGTGCATTTGAAAAGGGATGGAAAGGTGGAAAATTCCTGATTTATATTTGGAATACGGTGAAAATTGCCGGTTTATGCGTAATAGGAACGGTATGCAGCTGCTCGCTGGTTGCATTTGGATTTGCCAAGTTTCAGTCCAGACTAAAAAATGTATTATTTTTGGTACTGCTTGCAACTATGATGGTTCCCCAGACGGTCACTTTGATTCCCATGTATATTATGTACAGCAAGTTTCACTGGCTGAATACTATTTATCCCCTTGTACTTCCTGCGTTTTTTGGCACCAGCACTTTTAACATATTTTTACTGCGCCAGTTTTTTGCAGGACTACCCAATGATCTGGCCGAGGCGGCGAAAATTGACGGTTGCAGTTGGTTTGGCATTTTTACAAGAATCTATCTGCCCAACTGTAAGCCCGCTTTATTAGTGGTGGTAATCAATCAGCTGGTATTTTGCTGGAATGATTATATGGCGCCTTTAATCTATTTAGGCAGGCCCGCTAAATTTACAATAGCGCTGGGACTAAACGCTTTTAAGGGAGAGTCGGGCTCCACAATGGACATAGGGCCTATTATGGCAATGGCGGTGGTTACAATTCTTCCGCTGCTGATTTTATATCTTTGCTTCCAGAAGTATTTTGTGGAAGGAGTTGCCGCATCGGGGATTAAGGGGTAAGGAACAGGATTTGTGCTAAAGGGCACAAGTTGTCTGATAACAGCTTTATTGTGTAAACACACCGGAAGGGAGTTTGGGATGATAGACAATTATGAAGAAAAGGTTTATGCAGGAATACTTGGAAAAATAATTGGTGTATTTTATGGACGCCCCATAGAAGGATGGCCCTATGAAAAAATTAAAGACCGGTTTGATGTGGTAGATCATTTTGTGGCAGAAGAAATTGGAGTTCCTCTTCATGTTGCGGATGATGATCTCTCAGGCACATTTACCTTTTTCAATGCATTGGAGGATTATCCTTTAGCAAAATTAAGTCCTGCGGAATTTGGAAATACATGGCTTAATTATTTGATTGAAGAAAAAACTGTTTTCTGGTGGGGCGGGCTTGGCAGATCCACTGAACATACAGCATATCTGCGGTTAAAAAGCGGCATTAAAGCACCGGAAAGCGGAAGTATGGAGAGAAATGGAAGAGCTGCGGCAGAGCAGATTGGCGCCCAGATTTTTATAGATGCAATTCCCCTTGTTTTTGCCGGAGATGTTGAAAAGGCAAGAAAATACACTAAAATGCAGGCGCAGGTGAGTCATGACGGTGTGGCGGTAGAGTCGGCCTGCTTTTGGGCGGGAATGGAAGCGGCGGCATTTAGAGAAAGAAATCTTGAAGCATTGCTGGAAGAAAATCTTTCTTATATAAATGTAAAGCAGCTAAAAGACATTTTTGGGGAAATAATAGCCTTTTGCAAGGATAAGCCGGATTTTCGGACTGCAAGGGCATATCTGGAAAAAAGATGGGGATATGATAAATTTCCGGGAAACTGCCATGTGATACCTAACACAGCACTGATGCTTACGGTGCTTCTTTTAGGAAAAGACAGTTTTCGTGATGCAATGCAGTTATGTGTATCTGCAGGCTGGGATACGGACTGCAACGGAGCAAACATAGGATGCCTGAATGGAATCCGGCTTGGAGCTGATGCAATTACAAAAGAATTTGATTTTAGGACGCCTATCGCAGACCGTTTTTATAACATTTCCTCTAATGGAGGCGAATGCGTAACGGATGCTGTTCAGCAGACTAAAAGGATTTTAAAACTGCACAATCAGATTTATAAAACAAAATATCAGGTGCGTCCTCACAGATTTTCCTTTGATTATAAAGGAGCAGTGCAGGGATTTGAAACGTGTCCTGTGAGAGGAGGAACGGTAGAGCTTAAAAATAGACAGGGGGAAGGACTTGAAATATCCTTACAGGAAGAAAAAGGATTTGCGTCTGTTCCGGTTATGTGGCAGAGAGAGGATATTTATGGAAGCTATTGTCTTTTAGGAAGTCCTGTTTTATATGAAACTCAGAAGGTTTATGTAAGTCTTAAGACACTTTGCGGGCGGATAAATTTCAGGTTTTATGTGATCTATTATGATTTTGATGATCAAAAGCAGGTAATGGAAAGCTGCATATATGAAGGAAGTTCTGACTGGAAAGAGTATGTATGGCATATTCCCTCATTAGGAGGAAAATGCATTGACCGCTTTGGAATAGAGGTAATAGGAGAAACTTTTAGTCAGGTGCTGGTCCGTTCTGTCGATTTTAAAGGTGCACCCTCTGATTTTTTGATTACCGGCTCTCTTCGTAATTTTGATTTAGGACGCGCCAATATGCAGTTACAGGCGTTTACTTCATCAGCAAAGGAATTTTCCTTTGATGCCAGACATACTTTTACCGTTTCCAATCATGAAGGGACGGGGCTTGCAGTCATAGGTACCAAAGATTTTAGTAATTATCAGGTGTCCTGTAAAGCAGTTCCCTATCTGCACAAGGAATTTGGGCTGGTGATCCGCAGCCGGGGACATAGAAAATATTATGCATTTTTACTGAAAGACCACAATACTGCCCAGCTAATCCGGCAGGACGGGGAGGAAAGGACAATATTAGAGGAGCTTCCTTTTTCCTATAAAGAGTTGGAAACTTATGAACTTACCCTGCAGGCGGAAGGGAAAAGAATCAGCACTGCCATTAACGGTGAAATATTGTTATCAGCCGAGGATGAAAGGTATCAAAACGGAGGCTGTGGTTTTTTAATCTGTGAAGGCACTTTTATGGCAGATGACTTCCGTGTTAAAAGTGTTGAATTGGTACAGTATACTTGAATTTTCAGAACGGAGATTGGATGATGGAGGATAAATTTTATCCTGGATTTCACTACAGGCCCCAAAAAAACTGGATCAATGATCCTAATGGGCTGATTTACAAAGATGGCTGGTACCACATGTTTTATCAGTACAATCCTGGTGGAGATGTGTGGGGAGATATTCATTGGGGACATGCTAAATCAAGAGATTTGATTCATTGGGAGGAATGTACCGTTGCCCTTACACCTTCTTATGCGGAAGGGGAACTGCACTGCTATTCAGGCTGTGCGGTGGAAAAAGGGGATCAGATTTATCTTTTTTATACCAGTGTGGGAGAAAAAGAAAGAGGTCCCAGGCATGGTGCACAGCAGTGGTGTGCAGTGGGAGATCCAAATTTAGAGCATTGGGAGAAGGTGGGAAAACCGGCAGTGCCTAATGAGCTTAGATGCGGTATCAGTATGTGGCGGGATCCTTTTATATGGAAGGAAGAGGAATATTTAATGCTGCTTTCCGGGACCTGGGAAAATAAAGGATGTGTGGGACTTTACCGGTCACCGGATCTTAAAAAATGGTCATTTTGTTCTATCCTGTATACTTCCCGGGAATATGAACTGCTGGAATGTCCCAATATGTTAAAGTTTGGAGAACAATATGTTCTTTTATATGCACCTTTGGAAGGAACCAGATACTGTATTGGAGGATTAAATAAAACAACTTGGGAATTTACGGTACATTCGGAAGGGGTTTTTGATTATAGTGTTGGAAAAAAGGGTTTTTATGCGCCTAATACTTATCTGACAGATCCCAAAGGAAGATATATTACCATTGGATGTCTGTTTGAATGGGACCGCATGTCCTGTACTTATCATAGAGGCTGGGCGGGAATGCAGTCGCTTCCCCGGGAAGTATTTTTGAAAGAAGATGGCCTGTGTATCCGGCTGGCAGAAGAATGCAGAATGCTTCGTAAAAAAAAGCTGTATTCTTTGGAGCATATGGCATTTTCTTACGTGGAACAGGGAAAAGTGCTTGCAGAATGCCGACAGGGGGAAATTTGTTGTAAGGTAAAAATACCGGAAAATAGCTGCTTTACAGTGAGAGTATTTGCTTCACGGGAGGGAATGGAATACACGGAATTAAAAATTGACCATATTTTACAACGCATTATTTTAGACCGTTCCAGGTCTGCGAAAGATGCAAATGTGGAGACGCAGCAGATAGAGGTTCCAATTACTGGCTGGCTTTGTGAATATCGTATAGATATGATATTGGATCATTCATCCGTCGAGGTGTTTATCAACGAACAGTATACCATTTCAGCCAGAGTATTTCCTGAGAATGTGTTTGGCGGCATCAGTATTTCAGAATGTTCCGGACAAGGAATGGTGGAGGAACTTGTCATTTATGAGTTTGGGCTGTAACAGATGTTTTATAAAGACAATTACAAAGGAGGCAGTATGCTGCTGATTCTTGATATAGGCACTTCAAGCATGCGGGGCATGCTTATGGACGATCATGGACATATCTTAAAAAGTTGTCAAAGTAAATATTGGCTTCATTATACGTCTGAGGGAGGCGTTCTTATGGAAATGAGGCAGCTGGATGAAGCCCTTGACAGATGCCTTAGGGAAATAGGTGATTTTTGTGCGACGGAGAAAATAAAGCTGGATGGAATTTCCGTGACTGCCCAGCGCTCTTCCGTAATTCCAATGGGAAAGGACGGACATGCCCTTTGCCATGCGGTTATGTGGCAGGATAAAAGATGTGTCGGCCTGATAGAAGAACTGGCGCCGAAGACAAAAACAATATATGGAATTTGCGGGATGCGTCCTTCTCCGGTTTTTTCCGCACCTAAAATGAAATATGTAAAAAGACATATGCCGGAGGTTTATGAGCAGGCGGTAAAACTGATTGGATTTCAGGAGTATGTACTGCATTATCTGACTGGTGAATATGTTACGGATACTTCAATTGCCAGCCGGACCTGTCTGTATGATCTGCATATGGAGAAATGGTCGGAGGAATTGCTGGAACTGTTTGAGGTTGACGCAGATAAGCTGTGCACCCTTGTTCCGGTGGGGAGTGTAATTGGGAAAACAAGATCCAGTATCAGTGATTTTCTTAGGACAGGGAGCAGGATTTTGGTGGTGTCTGCGGGAGGAGATCAGCAGTGTGCGGCTTTGGGAATGCAGAACAAAGAGGAGGACTGTCTGATCTGTAATATGGGAACCGGAGCTTATGTAATTGCACAGACAAACAAGCCGGTACTTGACCTGGAAATGCGGGTGAATTGCAATGTTGGGGCTGCGCAGGGCACATGGATTTTAGAGGGAATGGTTCCTGGTGCAGGAACTACGCTGGATTGGCTTTGCAATACCTTGGCTCTTTGTCAAGTTAGTTGAATTAACACAATACTTTTAAACGAAGAAGATCAAATTTACATCTGCCATACATCTGTCTTTTTATTACTTTTATCTTATTATTATGCCCTTCGGCAGGGCCATTACTGTAATCGTATTTTATTGCGTTTT